>Ga0209539_1000263_pt1 | contig 32259 bp, 21 predicted proteins | sample BarGraNGADG00312_2_FD_184499 | JGI IMG/M metagenome (GOLD analysis project Ga0209539, IMG submission 184499) | Arctic peat soil microbial communities from Barrow, Alaska - Barrow Graham LP Ref core NGADG0011-312 (SPAdes) (version 2) | ecosystem: Environmental > Terrestrial > Soil > Wetlands >...
AATTTCAGAGCTCAGACGGAAGGTCTTGGTAATGAATTAATAACTGTAAGTATTAATGATACTTCTGAAGCAAGTTTACAGTTAGTCAGAAATGCAATCAAAGAGCATCAACCGCATTTAATATATATCACAAATCCTAATAATCCTATCGGATACCAGATTACCTCAAATCAGATTGAGTCATTTCTGAAAATCGCGAAGGATATTAATGCTATGGTAGTAGTTGATGAAGCTTACTATGAGTTCTCACAAAAATCCGTTATTGAATTAATTAAAAACTTCGACAACCTGATCATAATCCGTACCTTTTCTAAAGCATTCGGACTGGCAGGGATACGACTTGGGTATGTGTTGTCGAATCAAAATATTATTCAGGAACTATCTAAAATATCTAATCCAAAGGATGTTACCATGCTAAGCGCTATGGTCGGAGAATACATGCTTAAAAATGTGGAAAAAGTAAAAGTGTATGTAGCAGAGGTTAATCTTAACAAAGAAAAATTTTATACCTATTGTAAAGAAAACAAAATCAAATACTATCCGTCTGAAGGTAATTTTGTTTCCTTCGAGGTAAATAATGCTTCTGATTATCTTGCATTTATGGATTCTCTTAATATATATGTCAGGGAACGTACAAAATATTTTAATGCAGAATTCGTCAGGGTTACAATTGGACGGGATCATTCGTTCAATATGTTTCTGGAAGCAGATAAAAAATACAGACTCCTGAAAGGTAAAGTTACGGATCTGACTCTCTGAAAGGAAAACCGGGATAAAGATTAAGTGTCGGTCATTAATAGACGAAAATATAAGATATTTGAGATTAATAGTTTTTGATGTTCAAGGAAAAAAATATAATCTATGAAACAGTTAGTACAAAATATTAAAAAGAAATCATTAACAATCGAAGATCTACCCATTCCTGTTTGTAAATCCGGAGGTGTCCTGGTAAAAACATTATATTCTGCTGTTAGTGTAGGAACCGAGGTCATGAAATTAAAAAATGCTGATCTGAGCTATCTGCAGATGGCAAAGAAAAAACCTGAACAGGTTAAGGAGGTGCTGAATACTCTTACTCAACTCGGACCGGTTGCAACCTACAGGAAGGTAATGAATAAACTCGATTCTTTATCTCCATTGGGTTATAGTCTTGTAGGTGAAGTTATTGAGATTGGGAAAGGAGCAGGAGATTTCAAACTGGGAGACATAGTCGCTTGCGGTGGTGCCGGATATGCGAATCACTCTGAAATAAACTTTATACCTAAGAATCTTTGTGCAAAAGTGCCATCCGGTGTTGAATTGAAAGAGGCTTCCTTAACAACTATCGCGTCTATTGCCATGCAAGGTTTCAGGCAAACGCAGTCTCAAATAGGGGAAAATGTTGCAGTAATCGGTCTGGGACTACTGGGTCAGATCCTCATACAGATAATAAACGCCAATGGTTGCAGAGCCTTTGGTTTTGATATTTCAAAAGCCAAATGCGACCTGTCTTTAGAGAATGGAGCACATTATGCCGAAGTAGTCACCAAAACCAATTTTGAAGAGGAAATTATTTCGCTTACCAATGGATTCGGATGCGATGCTGTAATAATTTCAACCGGGACTTCAAGTAATGATCCGATTATGCTGGCCGGGAAAATAGCAAGAGATAAAGCCAAGATTATTGATATTGGTATAACAAAAATGGATTTGCCCTGGGATTTATATTATCATAAAGAATTGGACTTCAGGTTTTCAAGGTCTTATGGTCCCGGAAGATATGATCCGGGTTATGAAGAAAATGGTGTCGATTATCCTGTCGGCTATGTCCGTTGGACAGAACAAAGAAATATGATGTCGGTTTTACAACTTCTGAAAGATAAGAAGTTAAACTTTTCCAAATTGATTACCCATGAATTTGATTTTTACGAAGCCGAAAAAATCTTTCCGGAAATAAAAGAAGGTAAAGAGGAATATCTGGGTGTGATATTAAAATATGGCGCAGATGTCGATTTGAAGCAAAGGAGTATCATTGATAAAGCTAATTCAAAAAGAAGTGAGAGTCTGGTAAAAGCCGGAATGATCGGGGCCGGTAATTATGCCAGTACCATGTTGTTGCCTTTTCTGAAAGGAAGGATTGATCTGGTCGGTATTGCTACCGCAACAGGCATTAATGCACAGGATAAAGCTAAAAAATTTGGATTCAGTTATGCTACAACTGATTATAAGGAGATGCTGGAAGATTCAAATATTAATACAGTTCTGATTGCCACCCGTCATAATCAGCATGCAAAAATGGTTCTTGATGCATTCGATAAAGGCAAGAATGTTTATGTAGAAAAACCCTTAGCCATATCAGTTGAAGAACTTATATCAATTTCCAAAAGTTTTTCGGCTAATAAATGTTTGTTAATGGTTGGTTTTAACAGACGATATTCTTCCTCAGTTCAATTTCTGAAAAAACAACTGCAAAAAAATGTTGCTTATTCTGTTTATTATCAGATTAATGCCGGATTTATTCCAATGGATAAATGGTACCAGTCTCCTGAACAGGGCGGCCGTGTTATCGGAGAGGTTTGTCATTTCATCGATACTCTTCAGTTTTTACTGGATGCAGAACCGATAGAGGTTTTTGCTAATTCAACATCTGTTGCAGGAATGCCTGAACAGGATAACGCATTTATTACCATTAAATTCAACAATGGTTCCACCTGCGTTTTAGCCTATCTGGCAGATGGTGATAAAAATTATTCCAAGGAAAAGATATTAATTACAGGTTACAGGACAAATATTGAATTCGATAACTTTAAATCTGTAACAGTTTTTAAAGACGGGAAAACTTTTAAAAAGAAATTCCTTACAATTGACAAGGGTCAGCAACAGGAAATGTCAGTACTTATCGATTCGGTTAAATCCGGCATTATGCCGGTGACCTTCGAATCTCTGTTGTTAAATACTTACACGACAATTTTAGCGATTGAAAGCATCAAATCTAAAACAAGTTTTAAAATAAGTATTAATGATCTCCTATGAGTGCATGGTATCTAAACAGACTTAAAACCATGTCATCTGCGGAAATCCTTTTCAGGATCTTTCAATCTTGTCAGAAGCAGTATGAACTTCTTTTTTATAAGCATATTTCACCTTCATCTGAACTATTAAAATGCAATGAAAGAATTATCGATACAAATCTAACATCAAATAATTCAGATAATAACACATTCAATATTTTTGGAAAAGAATTTAATTATAACGGGAATGAAATCGAGTGGCACAAGGATATTTTTTCCGGAGAGACTTTCCCTGTTATTTTTTCGAAGAAAATAAATATCCGGATTAATCCAAAGGCCTCTGCAAAAAATGTATGGGAAATAAACAGGCTGCAATTTCTGGTGCAGATTGCTTTAGATTATAAAAGTACAGGGAAAGAGTATTTTATAACTCAATTTGTAAAAATCCTCACCTCATGGATTGACCAGAATCCATATTTGCAGGGCATAAACTGGTACAGCAATATCGAGGTAAATATCAGGTTGATTAATTGGTTCTTCTGTTGGGAAATATTGGATGTAGAAAACCTTTCTCTCACAAATTTACAGTTTAGAGATTTTGTTGAAACGAAGTGGATTCCAACAATATACCAGCATTGTCTTTACTCTTATAACAATCCTTCACGGTTTTCTTCTGCAAATAACCATCTGATATCAGAGTATGCCGGGCTTTTCATTGCTTCTTCAAAATGGGAATTCAACGAATCAGGAAAATGGATTAAGTATGCACATAAGGGTCTTGAGAATGAAATCGTTAAACAGCATTCAAAAGGTGGTATAAATAAAGAAGAAGCTGCCGAGTATATTCAGTTCATAACCGATTTTTTCCTATTGTCTCTCATTGTTGGGGAAAGAACAAACAGGCCTTTTTCTGAACAATACAAGCAACAACTCCACAAAATCTTCCGGTATATTTACGATTTTCTTGATTGCAACGGAAATTTTCCGAAATATGGTGATGAAGACGACGGGAAATGTTTTATTCTCGATTTTAATGAAAAATTTAATAATTTCAAATCTTTGTTGACCTCTGCGACCATCTTATTCAACGATCAGGTACTCAAATCTAAATGCAGTGGCTTTGACATTAAAAATCACTTTTTATTTGGTAATCGCGGTAAAGAACTTTATGAATCAGTCCCTGACATAAATTATAGCGAAAGTTCAGAATTTTATAAAGATGAGGGGCACTTCATTTTTCGGAAAAATGAAAATGGCAAAGAAATATATTTACATTTTGATGCTGCTCCGCTTGGGTTTCTCTCAATAGCTGCTCATGGTCATGCCGATGCACTATCTTTTATTTTGAACATTGCCGGGCTACCGATATTCATAGATTCCGGAACTTATACATATCATACTGAACCTGACTGGCGTCGTTATTTTATTGGTACACTGGCTCATAATACCATTCGTATAAATCAAAAAGATCAGGCCGTAAACGGTGGACCAACTTTATGGATAGAACATTATAAAACAAGTATTGTAAATCTGGAAAGAAGCGAGTATATTGATCGTGTTAAAGCAACCCATAACGGGTACTTAAAAGAAGATGCTCAGCATATCCGTGAAATCGTTTTTGACAAACAAAAAAATGAATTTCAAATAGTTGACACCATAGTAGTGAGGAATAACAAGAAGACTCAGGTTGAAATTCCTTTTCATTTTCATCCTGAAGTTGTTATTACTCAACTGTCAGCTAATTGCTATTTGATTTCCAGAAATTCTACAGTAAAAATGGAATTTTATGTAGATGAGAAACTTGATCCGGTTGTGATAAATGGACAAATTAAACCTGCTATATTGGGCTGGTACTCAGAGTCATTTCTGAAAAAGGAAGCTGCCAGAGTTATTTATAGCAAAACTCAAATAGATTGCACAACTATTTTTAAATTTATAATTAAAATATTTTAAAATGAATATTAGCATTTTTGGTCTTGGCTATGTAGGCTGTGTAAGTCTGGGCTGTCTGGCAAAAAACGGACATAACGTTATAGGTGTGGATACTAATGAGTCAAAGGTGGCGCAGATCAACTCTGGCAGAGCCACAATAATTGAAAAAGATGTGGACACCATAATTGCTGAACAAAGATCAGCAGGACGTATAAGTGCGACTACCGATATCCAACTGGCAATCAAAGGTTCCGATATCTCGATTATAGCAGTCGGTACCCCGAGTACAGATAAGGGGCATTTGAATCTGCAGTATATTTTTAACGTGGCTGAAAACATTGGAGAAGTACTGAAACTTAAGTCAACATTCCATATTATTGCTATAAGGTCAACTATAATGCCGGGTACATGTGATAAATTTGCCGGTATTGTCGAGAAGATCTCCGGTAAAAAGAGGAATGAAGGTTTTGCCATTGTTGATAATCCCGAATTCTTAAGAGAAGGAACTGCTGTTAAAGATTATTATAATCCGCCTCTAACCCTTATTGGTTCAGATAACAGGGAAGCTGCAGATAAAGTAGCGGACCTGTATAGACAATTACCTGGTGAGATTGTAATCACCGATCTGAAGGTTGCAGAAATTATGAAATATATTAATAATACATATCATGCACTTAAGATCTCCTTCAGTAATGAGATTGGTAATATTTGTTCTGAACTGAATATCGATTCTCACAAGGTTATGGAAATTTTCTGCAAAGATAAACAGCTGAATATTTCACCTTATTATTTCAAACCCGGATTTGCATATGGAGGATCATGTCTGCCAAAAGATTTAAAAGGACTTCAAACCCTGGCTCATGATCTTTATATTGATGTTCCTGTTATTGATAGTATAAATAAAACAAATGATATTCAAATTCAACGTGCGATTAAACTCATTTACAAATATTGGAACAAAAAACTTGGTTTCCTCGGGTTAAGTTTTAAGGCTGGGACAGATGATCTGAGAAATAGTCCTGCCGTTAATATTATTGAAGCCCTGTTAGGTAAAGGATGCGATATTGTTATATACGACAAGAATATAAATCTGGCCAAGCTGACAGGAACAAATAAGGAATTTATTGATTCACGGATACCCCATCTGTCTAGTCTTCTTGTAAATGATCCTGCACAATTAATTGATGATTGTGATGTAATAGTAATTAACACCAAAGAACCTGAATTTATTGAGCTTGTTGCTGATATTGAAAATAAAATAATCATTGATTTTGTCAGGCTTGATGAGGCGATTATTTCAAAAAGCAATTATTCCGGAATAAATTGGTAGTAATGTCTTCATTTCAAGAAAAGCATATTCTTATCATTGTCGAGAATCTTCCTGTTCCTTTTGACAGACGGGTATGGCAGGAAGCGAATACCTTAAAGGATAATGGAGCCAGGGTAAGCATTATCTGCCCTAAGATGAAGGATTACACTGCTTCCTATGAAGTAATAAACGGGATAGAAATTTACAGGCATTATTTACCTTTTGAAGCCAGGGGTACTGTCGGATACCTTCTGGAGTATAGCGTAGCTTTATTCTGGCAGTTTTTCCTGAGCTGGAGAATTTATTTTAAAAGGAGGTTTCAGGTCATACATGGCTGTAATCCTCCTGATCTGATTTTTTTAGTGGCAATTTGTTTTAAATTTTTTGGAGTTAAATATGTATTTGATCATCATGACATTAATCCTGAATTGTACATTGCGAAGTTTAACAAAAAGGGATTTTTCTATAAAATGATGGTTTTGTTTGAAAGGCTGACATTTGCAACAGCTGATTTCAGTATAGCCACGAACGAATCGTATAAAGCAATAGCTATCAGCAGAGGGAAAATGGCTGAAGATAAAATTCAGGTGATCAGAAGCGGACCAAAACTTGACAGACTTAAATTACTACCGCCTGATAATCAATTTTTCAAAGGAAAGAAATATCTGGTAGGGTATGTCGGAGTAATCGGAGAACAGGAAGGCATTGATCTTTTACTTGAAAGTGTGAAATTTATTGTATCAGTGCGTAAAGATGTCCAGTTTGCAATAGTTGGTGGAGGCAGTGACCTGGAAAAGACAAAACAATTATCATCAAATTATGGTTTAAATGATTATGTTGATTTCTATGGGAGAGTTCCTGATGATCTGTTGATTGCTATTCTGAATTCAGCAGATATATGTGTGAATCCTGACAAACCTACTGAGATGAACAATCTATCTACAATGAACAAGATTATGGAATATATGGCCCTGAAAAAGCCGGTTGTCCAATATGACCTGAAGGAGGGTAGGTTTTCAGCTCAGGAAGCATCCCTTTATGCGAGATGCGGTGATACAATTGATTTTGCAAATAAAGTAATACAATTGGTTGATGATCCTGAACTCAGAACAAAAATGGGAACTTACGCATACAACAGGGTACTAAATGAACTCTCATGGGACTATGAGAAGGAAAAATTAATCAAATTCTACAGCCGGATTCTTTTTAAAAGGGAACTGGATTTAAGATAATAAGCTTCATGATGACCGATAAGATTAAGAAAAGTAATTAAACCAAATTGTTCTTTATATAATATTAAATCAAATGAAAATTGATCATATTTGTTTTGCTGTAAAGAATCTGGATGATGGAGTTGCTTATTGGGGGAAAGTATTTGGCTATAAGCAAATGACTAAAATTGTGGAAAATTCACTCCAAAAGGTGAAAGTTGTGTTCTTAAGCAAAGATGACAGCATAACAATAAAACTTATTGAACCGGTTGAAAGCAATCAGTCGCTCCTGAATTTTGTAAACAGGGGCGGAGGATTTCACCATATCTGTTTTAAATGTTCTGATATTAATGTGAAGATTGATGAGTTAAAAAAAGATGGGCTTTTAACACTTGTCCCACCCCAACCGGGTGAAGCATTCAATAACCATAATATTGCATTTCTGCTGGCCAGGTACGGGCTCAATATCGAATTAATCGATACGGATGAAAAAGCCGGAATGCTAATCTAAGATGTAGAAGCTGTCTCAAAAGGGCAGCTTTTTTTTAATGACGGAGAATAAGCTGTGAGCATAATGTGGTAAGGTCATCCGGAGGCCGTTTAATAAAAGTTATCTTACAGGTAACCTTGTCAAAATAGTGCGTGAGTAGAAAGTACTATATAAAGAAGATATAAATGGGAAAATCTTAGTGACCACAAAAAGATATTTTCCCCTCCGTGAAAACTTAAGAAATGTTTTTTCGCAAAATATCACATCTTTAAAGTATAACCTAAATTTTTCTTCAAGCTGTTTCTTAGATAAATAGTTCGTCTTGTCTTTGAGATAGTTGTAAAATCTGATAGATCTCTCTTTTATTGAATGACTATCTTGCCATTCGTTCCTTATACCTAAAAATACCCAAAGTTGCACCCACCAGTATGACTGGACAACTGAAGAGAAGGGTACAAAAACATGAGGTTCAAATGTAATATACCGCGAAGGAAAAATATGAAGGCAAAAACCTTCCGGCTTAAGTATTCTGGATATTTCATATATTGTTTCGGAATAATTTTGTACATGTTCAAAAACCTGATCGCTTATGATTAAATCAAAAGTATTATCCTCAAAAGGTAAAATGTAATTTTTCAAATCAATTAATCGGATAATATCATTTTTGATCATAGATTCAGTATCGACATTTTCTTCGGATTTCAAATTAATATCACAGCCAAATGCTTGATAACCATTTTCCCGGAGTTCCTTAACATATTTTCCACTTCCACATCCAAAGTCGAGAATTACTGATTGAGGGTTTAATTCAAAGCCAAATTCCTTGATTATCTTCATTTTCAAACCTAAAATGTATGAGAGGTTATTCTTTTTATTTGTCATCATAATCAGAATATTATTAGGTATATGAAAACCCTTTTATAGGAAAATGGTAAATCTACCTATAATTTTAGGATAAAATAGAAATAAATATACTTATGAATTATAATTTGCAGAAAGAATTTATTATTCTATGCCAAAATGGCGTTTTAAAATTTTGGCTTTCTTAGAGTCAGTTAAATTCTGCGTTTTAAGTAATCCCGGATTCTGAAGGTAAAGAAATTTCTGCATACTCATTTTAAGAACTACTTTTGCAGGATTGCCGATAATCACTGAATTTTCAGGAAATTTCCCCCTGACAACACTTCCAGCTCCAACTATACAATTATCACCTATTATTGTGTTAGGAAGAATTGTGCAATTATCTCCTATGAACACATTATTTCCTAATTTAATTTTACCGAATACATCTGCGTTTGGGATTTCATCCCGGAAACACCATATAGCTCCGTCGTGAGTGACAATTTCTGTGCCACCTGCGATAGCCACATGATTGCCAATTTCTATCAGATAAGGTTCGGTCGAAAACGACATAGTGTTGAAAAGGCAATTCTCACCGATCTTCATACCCTGCTTGCGCAAATATTTTATCTTTCTCTCACTGCTTGCCTTCCTGAGAATCATTAATTGGATCCGCTGGAGTATATTTTGAAAATTCATCGGTTTTTCATCTTATATTAAAACAATAATTTTTCAGAAGAAGATTCGATAACGTCAATAATATATTTACCAAACAAAGTGGCAACTCTTGCAGAAAATTCCCTGCCCGGATGTGGGTTATCAGGACTGTCAGCATTTTTCTCAAGCAAATATAAACCTCCTTCTGTTTCATATTTATAAAAATCCCAGATAAAAATATTATCTCCTTTTTCATCCCATTCTTCAATCATCCATTTATAAAACTGATTAGTTCTTTTTGCCTGATCTTCAGTCATCTTGTTCTTTGTATATACAGCAGGTGTCCATACAATAAATTTATTCTTCGGAAACTCATGCATCTTTTGTTTCAAGGCGTTATACTGTAATTTATAATTTTCAATCTTTTTTTCATCAGAGTCAATATTTGATGTACCAGTATCTTCTGATATTCTGCTTACGGGGAAACAATGTTTGAAAATAATTACCTCATACTTTGCTGTAAGTAATTCAAGTGTAGGTTCTTCCAGATAAGATTTTTCCCCTGCGTTCTTAACCCAAATATTATAATAATCAAACGGATAATTTTCCCAGCCATACGGAGATTCTTTGGGGAATGTATTCTCGGTTATTTCATAATTGGTGTTATTCTTTTTGTTATAATCGTTAAAAAATTTTTGAACATCACCCTTTTGAGTCAGTTTATAAACATATCGGTTGGTATTACCAAGCCAAATAGCACTTCCTGTACTATGATGCAGAAAAACGATCTTTTTCATTTCCTTGTTATTTGATTCGCAGCTAATAATTATAAAAAACGATACTGTAAGAACGACTAGCAAATGTTTCATGAAATTTCTTTCAAAGATAATAAACATACAAATAGTCCCGTAGACTTTTCCCTGAAGTCTGAATGTATAATATTATGGATTTGCAGTACTTGCATTGTAAATATGTGCACCAACCTGCCAGGTGCCATTTTGATCCTCAGTTTCAGGTGAAACACCTAAAGTCCATGTTGAAGTAGTAGATAATCCAGTCTTCCATTTGGTACCTAAGTTTGTACCATAATCGAGACGGGTCGCTGGAACGAAATCGACAAGATTTTTAAAGTTCGGATTAATTATAACAGAATGTCTGTCATAACCTAGTGCCTGCCACTGAGCAAATGTTTTATCAACTCCCAGATAGTTGAACATGGGAGTCCCTGCTTCGCAAAAGAAGATATTATAATCACTTTCAAAACCGGGTAGATCTTCTTTCTCGTATATATGAATATTGGCAATTTGATATTTAGTATAAAAAATGTTATTTTTTATCTTCACCCCGGTAGATGGAATAGCCGGACTAAAATTATCATTTGCATAAATTTCTACAAGCCCCCTCCAGGTTCCCATACCCGGCCCATCATAAGTTCCCTGATTACTATAAAAAGTATTATTAAAAATTCTTACATTATTCATACCTTTTACTACAAGGCCGGTTGATATTGGATTTTTTATAATGTTATAAGCAACTGCTCCTGATACGTCGGTCATTCCATTGGATTTACGGATAATACCCATTGGAACCCTATCAAGATAATTGTATTTTATTATAGCATTTAAGTTATAACCCGTAAATAGACCATGAGTAATACTTGTCATATCAGTTCCATTCCATATAAACATGTTACCCGTTATTATTTCTCCGTCAAGGTTATTGTTAACAATAGTTATACCTTCATCTCCAGCCTGTAACATATATCCATAAGCATTTTTAGAAGTAATGGAATTATTTCTGAATGTAAAAGCAGTAGTCACGTTTCTTTGAACATTATATCCCATCCATTCTCCTGTTTCCATACTTTTTACAGCAACTCCTTCCACAATTAATGGTACCTGAGCAAATATTAGAGATACCTTTATTGCAAGAAATATTAATAATAAAGTCTTTTTCATTAATATCTTTTTGGAACGACGGGAAAATAAAAGGAAGCTATTCTTGCGGAATAGCCTCCTTTGTTTATTTGATTATAGCATTAATTCTGGACGCACCTTATATATTTCCCAGCAGTCTGCAGAGTAGTAGCTCTATAGACATCGGTGTGATCTCCATCCATTCTCCTGTACCAGCCCGTACCGATAACGGTCGGGGAAAAGGTAGTGGCTATATCGAAATCAGAAGTCCACCAATAAGACAGGTCACCAACGTTGTTGAAACTGCCATCCCCGGCAAACCGGTAACCTCCCGGTAAAGCATTAAATCCACTTGTATTGGTTCCATTTCCGGCGTTGTTCCATAAGGTTATACTCTTCATCTGAGTTCCCTGATCAGTACCACGCCATCCCCATGCATCAACCTGACCTAAAAGCCCTCCTGGAGCCATTCCAAGATACAGTTCCATTGCTTCGAATTCTAAATCGGTTGGTACATGCCAGCCGGTAGGGCACAAATTCCCTGTATTTACTGCAAACCAGTTGTACATCGATCCATATATTCCGTATGTACCTTCGTTATTGTTATACCAGCAACGTGCCGGAGTAGTTGTAATTGGCCAGTCGACAGCGTTGACAACGTTTGCTATCGGCGTATTACCAACATTACTTAACACAGTTGTTCTCAGGTTTTCAGCCATCCACCACTGGGCGCCTATTTTGACAGTTGTATAATGGTTACCGTCAGCATCGACCAGGGTATGAAGTGTTTCAAATAATGTACTGAAAATCTGCTGGTTGCCATAAGCTGTTCCTGCACTGTTAGTGGCATACGCACGTACATAATAAACTCTCCCTTCCTGTAATCCGGTAATGGGGCTTGTGAAAACTCCTATTCCGGCCCCGTTGGTTGTTATTGAATTGAGTATTGTCGGGGTTGCTGTAGTGGAATAACAAACACCTCTTGCTGTAACTGTATTACCACCATCAGCTGTTATAGTTCCACCTGAAGTAGCTCCGGTCAAAGTCATAGCAGAAATGACAGTAGTTGTAAGAGTAGGAACTGCTACAGTGACTGAAGTGAACTGAACATCATTTCCATAACCTGTACCTGCGCCGTTTGTAGCGTACGCACGAACATGATATATTGTGCCTGCTGTCAATCCGGTTAAATTGCCGATAAAAGTACCTGTGATTGCACCATCAGTTGTCTTTGCATCGGCAGTTGTAGGACTTGCAGTCGTACTCCAGCAGATACCACTGATAGTAATTGTGGAACCACCATTAGAAGTAATAGTTCCACCTGAAACAGCAGTTGTTTGAGTTATTGAAGTAACAGCAGCTGTTGTAAGAATGGCAACTGCTGATGTTGTTGTAAATGAAACATCATTTCCATAAGCAGTGCCGGCACCGTTGGTGGCGTATGCACGTATATGGTATGTCAACCCAGCTGTCAATCCGGTCAAATTGCCTGTAAAAGTACCTGTGGTTGTTCCATCAGTTGTTTTTGAATCAGCAGTCGTAGGACTGGCAGTCAGACTCCAGCAGATACCGCTGACAGTTATTACTGAACCTCCGTTAGAAGTGATGCTTCCACCTGAAACAGCAGTTGTCTGAGTTATAGTAGAAGCTGCAGTTGTAGTAAGAGTGGCGGTTGTTGTCAGAGTTGTAAATGTGACATCATTTCCATAAGCAGTACCTACACTATTGGTAGCGTATGCACGTATATGATATGTTGTGCCTGCTGACAATCCGGTTAAATTGCTTGTAAAAGCACCTGAGGTTGTTCCGTCAGTTGTTTTTGAATCTGCAGTTGTAGGACTGGCAGTCAGACTCCAGCAGATACCACTGACAGTTATTACAACACCTCCGTTAGAAGTAATTGTTCCACCGGAAGCAGCAGCTGTTTGAGTAATAGCAGAAGCTGCAGTTGTTGTAAGAGCAGCGGATGATGTAAGGGTCGTAAATGAAATATCATTTCCATATGCAGTACCGATACTGTTGGTAGCGTATGCACGAACATGGTATGTTGTGCCTGCCAACAAGCCGGTCAAACTGCTTGAAAAAGTACCTGAGGTTGTTCCGTCAGTCGTTTTTGAATCAGCAGTTGTAGGATTGGCAGTCTGACTCCAACAGATACCACTGACAGTTATTACAGCGCCTCCGTTAGAAATAATTGTTCCACCGGAAACTGCAGTTGTTTGAGCAATTGCAGACGCTACAGCGGTTGTAAGAGAGGCAGATGATGAAAGGGTTGTAAATGTGAGCTCACTTCCATATGAAGTACCGGCACTGTTGGTAGCATACGCACGTACATAATAAGTTGTACCAGGTAATAATGGTGTAAGAGTACTTACAAAACTTCCGATTCCAGCTGTCTCAGAGGTCTTGGAACTGGCTGTTGTGGGGGCTGTTGTTGTTGCCCAGCAAACACCTCTTGCTGTTATTGTTCCACCACCATCAGCGGTGACATTTCCGCCGGAAACTGCTGTTGTTAAAGCAATTGAGCTAATGGCAGTTGTTGTAACCGTTGGAGCTGCTATTGAGACTGTTACGAATGAGATCTCATTTCCATATGCAGTACCGACACTGTTTGTAGCATATGCACGCAAATAGTATGTTGTTCCATGCACTAATCCTGTAAGGTTACTTACGTAGATTCCTGTTCCGGTTCCGTCTGATGTTAGAGAATTGCTTATGGTCGGGGTTGCTGTTGTTGCCCAACAAACGCCCTTTGCTGTAACGGCTGCATTACCATCAGCAGTGATATTTCCACCAGAAACTGCTGTAGTCAGAGTAATTGAACTAACTGCAGTAGTTGTAAGGGAAGGAACAACAAGCGATGTAGTTGTAACTATAACATCATTTCCATATGCAGTACCTGCACTATTGGTCGCATACGCCCTTATATGATAGAGAGTATTGGGAGCCAGGCCGGTAAGATTGCTGACAAAACTTCCGATTCCAGTACCATCGGTAGTATGTGAGCCTGAAATGACAGGGCTTGCAGTAGTAGCCCAGCATACTCCGCGGGCCGTTACTGCTGCTCTGCCGTCGCTGGTGATTGCACCGCCGCTGGTAACAGAGTTAATGGTAATATTTGTTACCGCAGTAGTTGTTAAGGTAGGCACTACAGGATCTTTTTTGCAACTGTTTATTAAAACAGTTCCAAATAAGACACAAACTAAAACTAAAAACGTTAAAAATCTTTTCATCTTATTCTATTTAAATTAAACATCAAAGTTAACATATAAATAATTCTCTAAAGTCAAAAAATCTAATTTTGAACGCACCTGACATATTTTCCTCCCCTCATCTCAGTAGCAGCATTGTATATACCACTCTGATCCTTATCCAACCGTCTGTACCAGCCTGTGGTAGCTCCATCCTGAGTAGAACTCCACCAATAAGTCAGGTCACCAACGTTGTTGTAACTTCCGTCCCCGGCAAAACGGTAACCTCCGGGGCGGGCATTAAATCCGCTTGAATTGGTTCCGTTTCCGGCGTTGTTCCATAAGGTCGTGCTCTTCATCTGAGTACCCTGGTCCGTACCATGCCATCCCCATATATCAGCATCTGCCGGAGCCATTCCAAGATATATCGAAAGTGTTTTAAATTCTGCATCGGATGGTACATGCCAGCCAGTCGGGCACAATTTCCCTGTATTTACTGCAAACCAGTTGTACATCGATCCATATGTGGCGCCGTAGGTAGCTTCATCATTATTATACCAGCAACGTGCACCAGTGCTGAGCAGGGACCATGCGGTATTATCTGCTTCATAAGGTATTGCTGTATTATCACTATATAGTGTGGTTTTCAGGTTTTCTGCCATCCACCATTGGGTCCCTATTTTGACAGTTGCATAATGGTTGCCATCCTGATCGATCAGAGTTCCCGTTTCATATGTTGTGCTGAAAATCTGCTGGTTACCATAACCTGTTCCTGCGCTGTTAGTGGCATATGCACGTACATAATATACACTTCCTTCCTGTAATCCGGTAATGGGGCTTGTGAAGACTCCGGTTCCGGCCCCGTTGGTTGTTATTGAATTGGCTATGGTCGGGTTTGCTGTTGTGCCATAACAAACACCTCTTGCTGTAACGGTACCGCCTCCATCAGATGTTATATTTCCACCTGAAGTTGCTCCTGTCAAAGTAATTAAAGAAGCTACATCGGTAGTAAGAGTTGGAACTAATATGGCGCCTGTTGTGAACTGAACATCATTTCCATAAGCAGTACCGACACCGTTTGTAGCGTATGCACGGACATGATATATTGTGCCTGCTGTCAATCCAATTAAATTTCCGGTAAAAGTACCTGTGGTTGTACCATCAGTTGTTTTTGCATTGACAGTTGTAGGACTGGCAGACGTACTCCAGCAGATACCACTGACAGTTATTACGGAACCACCATTAGAAGTAATAGTTCCGCCGGAAACAGCAGTCGTCTGAGTAATTGCAGTAACTGCAACTGTTGTAAGCGTGGGAGCTGAATTTGTTGTTGTAAATGTAACCTCATTTCCATAGGCAGTGCCGGCACCGTTGGTAGCGTATGCACGAACATGATATAATGTGCCTGCCGTCAGTCCGGTCAGATTGCTTGTAAAAGTACCTGTGGTTGTTCCATCAGTTGTTTTTGAATCTGCAGTTGTAGGATTAAGAGTTTGGCTCCAGCAGATACCACTGACAGTTATTACGGCACCTCCGTTAGAAGTAATTGTTCCTCCGGAAACAGCCCCTGTCTGCGTAATAGCGGAAGGTTGAGTTGTAAAAAGAGCAGGAGTTGTTGTCAGTGTCGTAAATGAGATATCATTTCCATAAGCAGTACCTACACTATTGGTAGCGTATGCACGTATATGGTATGTTGTGCCTGCTGATAATCCGGTTAAATTGCTTGTAAAAGCACCTGAGGTTGTTCCGTCAGTTGTTTTTGAATTTGCAGTTGTAGGACTGGTAGTTAGACTCCAGCAGATACCACTGACAGTTATTATGGCACCTCCGTTAGAAGTAATTGTTCCACCGGAAACAGCAGCTGTCTGTGTAATACCAGAAGCTGCAGTTGTTGTAAGAGCAGCAGCTGATGTAAGGGTTGTAAATGAAATATCATTTCCATATGATGTACCGATACTGTTGGTAGCATATGCACGAACATGGTATGTTGTGCCTGCTGACAAGCCGGTCAAACTGCTTGAAAAAGTACCTGAGGTTGTTCCGTCAGTCGTTTTTGAATCAGCAGTTGTAGGATTGGCAGTCTGACTCCAGCAGATACCACTGACAGTTATTACAGCACCTCCGTTAGAAGTAATTGTTCCACCGGAAAGAGCAGTTGTTTGAGCGATTGAAGAAGCTGCAGTTGTAGTAAGCGCGGAAACTCCTGACAGAGTTGTAAAAGGGATCTCATTTCCATATGAAGTACCGGCACTGTTGGTAGCATACGCACGAACATAATAAGTTGTGCCAGACAATAATGGTGTAAGAGTGCTTACAAAACTTCCGATTCCAGCTGTCTCAGAGGTCTTGGAACTGCTTGTTGTTGGGGCTGTTGTTGTTGCCCAGCAAACACCTCTTGCTGTTATTGTTCCACCACCATCAGCGGTGACATTTCCGCCGGAAACTGCTGTTGTTAAAGCAATTGAGCTCATGGCAGTTGTTGTAACCGTCGGAGCTGTTATTGAACTTGTTACGAATGAAATCTCATTTCCATATGCAGTACCGACACTATTTGTAGCATATGCACGCAAGTAGTATGTTGTTCCAGGCAGTAATCCTGTAAGGTTGCTTACGTAACTTCCTGATCCGGTTCCGGATGTGACAATAGAATTGGTTATAGCAGGAGATGTTGTGGTTGCCCAACAAACACCCTTTGCTGTGATGGCTGCGTTACCATCAGAAGTGATACTTCCACCTGAAACAGCTGTAGTTAAAGTAATTGAACTAACTGCAGTAGTTGTAAGAGAAGGAACAACAAGATTGGTTGTTGTAACTATAACATCAGTTCCATATGCAGTACCTGCACTGTTGGTCGCATAGGCCCTTATATGATAGAGAGTATTGGGAGCCAGGCCTGTAAGATTGCTGGCAAAACTTCCGATTCCAGTACCATTGGTAGTATGTGAGCCTGTAATGACAGGGCTTGCAGTGGTACCCCAGCATACTCCGCGGGCTGTTACTGCTGCTCTGCCGTCGCCGGTGATTGAACCACCACTGGTAACAGAGTTAATGGTAATATTTGTTACCGCAGTAGTTGTTAAGGTAGGTATTACAGGGTCTTTTTTACAACTGTTAATTAAAACACTTCCAAATATCAGACATACTAAAACTAAAGGAGCAATTAATTTATTCATACTAACTTCAAATTAATAAATTCAAATAATGTGGTAAAAATATTTATAAAAGAATATTGATTCAAAAACGTAAAAAAAGATCGATTGCCAAACATGATATCAGTACTTAAGAAGCAAATAAAGAATATATTCTTGTCATTTCAATAATTTTTTGATTAACTGCCAAAAACTGATGATAAACTGTGGTTTTTAAATATGCTGTTAATATGGCTTGTTCTCATTTGAATATGCTAATTATTTTTTGATCTTTTTCCCGGTTGCACTAATAGTCAATTCTTCTTTTAGTTCATAAACATGAGGAATTTTGTATAATGCAAGTTGTTTTGAACAGTACTTCATTATCGATTCTTTGGTTACTCTGTCTTTGGCATCTTTTCTGATTACTACTGTTGCCTTCAGCATTTCTCCTTCAATCTCATTCTCTATTCCCTCCACGGTACAGTCAATTACTTCAGTTATCTCCAGAATAACTGCTTCTACTTCCTTAGGGCTTATTCGTTTTCCACGGACTTTTATGATCTCCTTTTTACGGGCAGTTAAATAGATATAACCATCTTTATCAACCGTTCCGAGATCACCCGTATATAGCCATCCATCCCTGAGTGTATTCCTTGTGCCCTCATCATCAGCAAAGTAGCCTATCATGATATTGTCACCCCGGGCTATCACTTCACCTGTTTCTCCGGGTTTAACTCTTTCTCCTTTTTCATTTATTACTTTAAGTTCAACGCCGGGGATACCCTTACCCATAGATCCTTTTTTCTTTTCGTACAAGTCATATGGCAGATAAGAGAGCCTGGCAGTAGCTTCAGTTTGACCATACATAACAATAAAATGAACTTGTGGAAAGCTTTCGCGAAACTCATCGATAAAAATCGGCGGCAACTTGCCGCCAGCCTGAGTTACATATTTTAAATCCGGAAAATCAGTCTTTTTGAAGGAGTCAGATTTCCTGAGAAGAATCTGAAAATGGCTTGGCACACCTGCAAATCCGGTACATTTATATTCCTTAAGATCTTTAATTATGCTACCCAGAAAGATAAATGAATTATTCAGGACTACAGATCCACCAATTCTTAAATGAGTATGGAAAAGGGAAAGACCATAACAATAATAAAAGGGTAAAACAACGAGCATCCTGTCATCCTGACATAATTTCAGGTATTCAACTATTGATTCGGTATTTGCAATCAGGTTCTTATGTGAGATCATTACCCCTTTTGGTTTTCCTGTAGAACCTGATGTGAATATAATTTCAGCACAGTTTTCATTGTCAAAAATTTTATCTGATTGTTTCTTACCTTTTGGCTTATAATCATAGATAGTATCAGGTAATATGCATTTATCGGCTTGTAGTTCAAGTCTTTTCTCATTATCCTTTGTAATGAATATCAGATTCGTATTTGTAAGCTCTTTGATGTAATTGAAATTTTCTTTTTCGATATTCGGATCCAAAGGAATACAGACATTCCCCGATTTAATAATAGCAAGGTATGCTGTTACAAAGAATAAATTATTTACTGAAGCAAGAATTATATGTTTATTCTGTCCTACCTCTTCTTCTAACCAGGATGCGAGATTCAGGGAAGAGTTATAAAGTTGTCTGTATGATATCTCTTCTTTTCCAACTAGAAATGGTTTATCAAGTTCAGCGGTTTGCTCGAAAAAGTAATCAAATGCATTCATATTGAAGAGGTTAGATTATGGGATTATGCTGCTAGTAACTGATTTCACCTAACTCCTGAAGTAGTCTTTTATTGGAGCCATCCTTAAGTATTCAGTTGTCCTTTTCTTCCTCTCAAAATTATTGAATAGGTCTTCTACATGTTCTTCAGATTCCCCCATTACTTCCGCGACTTCTTTTGGGGAATAACCATTCTCAAAACCATACCAGTATATGTCCATTAATCCGAAAGGCATCTGAAAGAAGAACTCTTCCTGTGTTTGCTCTGCTGAATAGGTATCTGTTGTGGGGGTCCTTTCAATAATTGCTTTTGGAACACCAAGGAATTTTGCCAACTGGTAAACCTGTGTTTTATAGAGGTTTCCGATTGGCATTACATCTGCTCCACCATCTCCATACTTTACAAAGAACCCTTGTTCCTGCTCATGTTTATTAGGCGTTCCTATGACAGCATAATGAAGTGATTCTGCATGGTAATACAATGTAGCCATTCTTGACCTCTGTTTGAAATTTGAAGCAGCTACAATTTGAAGATACTCCTTAACCGGAAGTATCTTATCTTCCTGATTCCCATTGCTGTCAATAATTGTAAGGGAGAAAACAGGTGGGAGGCTATTAGAGAGACCACTCTGTTTTATTCCTATTTTCATTCTATGCGTTTTTGGATTGTACTCCGGGAAGACACGTCTGACAGCTTCATCCCTTCTCTCGTAGCATTTGAATCCGGTTACGGCAGGAGTGATATCTTCCTTAATAGTTTTTACTCCGAATTTGCCGGCAAGTTCTTTGGCAAGTTCTTCACTTTCCGGACTTGAGTCTTTTTCAGGCATCATAATTCCCAGGACCTTTCCCGGCCCGAAGGCTTTTGCTGTAAGAGCCAGACAGACAGAAGAGTCGATACCACCGCTTGTTCCAACGACAGCCCCAAGCCGTTTTAGATTGTGCATTACATCCTGTTGTAGCTTAAGTATTATTTTATTGGCTGCAGCTTCTACATCATTTAAAAGAATAATATCTTTTGAAAACGGTTTTTTTGAGCTCATAGTAATTTAATTCTACGTTAATACTTGTTTTTTTACAACCATATTATATACATAACGTCAAAAATGAGGTAAAATTAGAAATCCTCAATTATTTTGAGATTTCTAAGATTTTCACTCTTAAATTCTTCATTATGATCTTCAATGAATTGATAATAAAGCAAATGGGTTGAAATTACAGAGCTGAGAACCATGTTGTCAATTTCAGATGATACACCGGTTTTTTCAATTTTTGATATGAGCCCGGTAATAGAATCATAATCAAAAACATCAGCTTTTCTGAAATAAGTATCAGATAGCATGTCTTTTACATATTCAGAGGTATCTTTTGACAAAAAAACACTTTTGATTGGTGCTCTGTAAGCCTGTTTTGGTCTTTTAAGAATACTATCAGGGATTCGGTTTTTAAGGAGCTTTTTTAACAAATACTTTTCATTAAGACCCTTTAATTTATAATCTGCCGGTAATGAAGAGCAAAACTCTATAACGCGGTAATCCAAAAACGGATATCTGCCTTCAACAGAGTTTGCCATAGCCATCCTGTCGCCCTGGGAGGAAAGAAGGTAACCTGACATAAAAACTGTCGTCTCGAGCCATTCTGATTTTCCTAATTGGTCCCATGAGTCAAAGTTCTCAGGCAATCTTTTGTCCATCTCGCTTATGGGAGAATAGTCTTTGAGAGTTTCTTTTATGTTTGCTGAGAAGTGCTTTTTAATGTGATTTGAATTATTCCACCTTAAGAGATGAGAATAGTAAGGATTGTTAATATCCTCCAGTTTGTACCCGTAAAACATCCTGATCATATTAGGATTTACATCTTTCATTTGACTCAGATAGGGATACAGTTTTTTAAGAAGGAGAGGTCTTATCTTTGAATCGGGTTGAGAAGCCCAGAATCTTTTGATTTTTGCTTCTTTGAAAATATCGTACCCTGCAAGAATTTCGTCAGATCCTTCACCGGTTACAACCACTTTAATATTATTTTTTCTGACAAGCTCAGAGAGCAGGAGCATAGGTGTCGGTGCTGTACGGAGCATAGGTGTCTCAGAATGCCAGATAACCCGGGGAAATGAATCTGAAATGTTTTTTGAAGAACAGATCATAGATTTATGAGTCGTATCAAAATACTTCGCTGCCTCTCTCTGGTATGGACTTTCATCAAAATCTTTCTCATCAAAACCAATAGAAAAGGTATTAAGTATTCCTGGTTCAATATCTTTAATATATGCAACTGTAGCACTTGAGTCGATCCCTCCGCTTAAATATGCGGCAACCTCAACATCTGCCCTCAACCGAATCCTTACGGCGTCAGAGAATAATTCATGAAAATGGTCCATTGAATCCTGAAATGAGAGTGTTGAATCAGGTTTATTAAAGGTCAATTCCCAAAATTTTTCTATTGTCAGGCCCTTACGGTTAAAAGTGGCAAAATGTCCGGGGGGCAATTCATAAATACCCCTGAATGCAGTATTTGGAGTGATAGCGGTCCAGAAGGTATAAACCTGTGACAAACATTCAGGACACAACTCACGCTCTATTCTCTTTTGCTGAAACAAAGCTTTAATTTCCGAAGCGAATGAAAATACACCATTGTGAATATTGTAGAAAAATGGGCGAATGCCTACTCTGTCTCTTCCTATGAATAGCTCTTCTTTTATTTTGTCCCAGATGACAAAAGAAAACTGTCCGTTTAACAGGTTAAGACATTTTTTACCATATACAGCATATAGTTGAACGAGAACCTCTGTATCTGATTTAGTCTTGAAAGCATTTCCTTTTTTTTCCAGATCTATTCGAAGTTCCTTATAATTAAATATTTCACCGTTAAAAACGATCCAGTATCTACCGGAAAGATCACATAATGGCTGCTGTCCTCCTTCAATGTCTATTATGCTTAACCTGACGTTACCTAACGTTGCAAAAGGGGAATGGTAAATACCGCTTTCATCCGGCCCGCGATAACTGATAGAACGAAGCATTGATTCAACATTAACACGGCTGTTTTCTTTGCAGTTGTAATCAATTATTCCGCCGATTCCACACATAATCGATTATTGCTTTTTCCGAATGATGAATTCACTTATTGCATTGATTGATTCAAAGTTTTCCTCTAACAGGTCAGAATCATTTGTTTTTATTCCAAACTCTTCCTCAATATATGAGATCAGCACCATAAATCCCATCGAATCAAAGTATCCCTCTTTGAAGATTAAAGTACTGTCCTTAATTTTTTCTTTATCGGCATAAACTGCCTGCAGAACATAATTTTTTATTTTTTCCCGGATCATTAATGTATTATCTGTCATAAAAACATATCGTATTAAATTTGTATCCTACTTCTCAATTTGATAAAATGTTTCAGACGGGCTGATCATGAATTCTATTCTTTTTTATAATAGTCGTTATAACGTCCATAACGGCTTTTCTTTAAATTAAGGTCATTAAAAATGACATCAAAATTTTCAATTTGGTTAGTGGTTAACATGTTCAGAACATCTTTGAAAACATCTTTCCGTGTATGATTATTTCTGCAGACTATCAGATTAAGAGTGGCGTATTTCATCATGAGTGCAGCATCAGCTACCAGCCCTGCAGGTGTTGTATCAATAATTATATATTCATATTTGGTTTTCAGATAATCAATAAGTTCATCAAGTACACCCGATTCAATCAACTCTGCAGAATTTGGTAAGACAGGTCCGGCTGAAATAAATGCGAGGTTCTCAATATTAGTTTTTCTGATAATTTCTTCCTTCGAAGATTTTTTGATCATGTAAGTTGAAAGACCAATAGAGTTTGTCTCTTTGAATTTTTCATGAAGAGTTGGTCGGCGCAGGTCGCAATCCATAATAATAGTTTTATATCCAACTGAAGCAATAGAGGCTGCAAGGTTAAATGATACAAAACTTTTTCCATCCTGTGGCTGAGATGAAGTGATCCCTATCACTTTAAGTGGAGCCGATTTAAATCTCAGAAATAAACTGCTTCTTAAATTTCTGAAGGATTCTGCAATGGAGGAGCCGGGAAAATCAGGCACTACAGTTTCTGATTTATAGAGATTACTGTATATTATGCTTAATACCGGACGATTTAACAGATTTTCAACATCATATATGCGTGTAATTTTTTCATTAAAGAAACTTTTTATAATGATGTAAGTAGTAGGAATAATCAGAGCAAGTAAAAATGCTATCATCCAGTTAAACAATTGTTTTGGAGAAACAATAACATTTGAGTTTATGCGTGCAGGTTCCAGTATTTCGTAATCTGCATAATTGGAGGCCATGGTAATAGCCGCTTCAGATCGTTTTTGAAGAAGGTAGGTGTAAATGGCATCACTGAGATTGAATTTACGCTGCATGCTCACCATATTAAGTTCGGTTCTTGGCAGCCTTGAAATCTCACCTGAAAGCTTTTCAGCTCTATAATTCAGTTCATTCTGAGTGAGATTCAGCGTATTTAAATTATTAGTTACATTCTCAATAATTGTCTGTTTCTGTAATTTGATCTTATTCTCTATCTGTCCAAGGAAGAGGTTTTTATCAGTGTTGTTACTTAATATGCCTGATCTTTGATTATTCAGTGAGGTAAGTTCAATAACAAGTGAGTTCATAATCGGATCGTTGACATTCGCTGAAGACGGAGGGGCAAGTCCTGCAACATCTTTGTTTTTGTCAAAATAGTCTAATATATATTTATAATACCGCTCCTGCATCTGCAGATTTGTCCTTTCTGTTTCAACTTTAGTCATCTGCTCCAAAGCCTGTTGTCCCTGGTAAGTAAGGTTTGTGACCTGGTTATTTGACCGATAATCCTTCAATTTTGATTCAGACCTGAGAAGAGAATCGGATATTTCAGAAATTTGTCCATCAATAAAATTTATCGTACCTAAGGCGATTTTATTCTTTTTTGAAAGATCCTCGTCTAAATAGGCTTTAAGGTATTTGTTCAGAAAGTCAACTGTAAGTCCAAGATTTTTTCCCTGGAAAAAAACTTTTATCAGTGATGATTTTAAGTCGACCGATTGTATTTTTAGTCTTTCAAGAAATTGCTGGGTCAGAAAATCTAAATGATAAAATTCAAAATAGAGAAGATTTTTATCTTTCGGGTAAGCCACAATGTGCTCTTTATTAAGAGATACGGAAAACTTAAAATACTTATTCCTTATTGTTTCATTAAAATTACATATTGTATCTATTTTTAAAACATTATTTTCACTTACAACCATGTTATCAACATAATTGTATAGCAATACTTCATTTTTAGAAACTCTAAGTCTGAAAGTTTTGTCGTTGCGAATATCAATATAAAAACTAGCATTGATCGGTTGTGAATGAGATTTGTCCATAGTTACGGTAAAAGGACCTGTCGGGTACAACTGTCTTTTTTGACTGAACGGCTTTTTAGTTTCGGAGTAATACCCGATTTCGAGATTGAGCATGCTCAGCGTATTGGAAACAAGAGAGAACGATGTCAGACTGTTTATGTCATTTTGAAGGTTTCTTGATTGCCCGTATGATCCCTGTCCTCTGAACATATCATTGGATTCAAGCAGGGTAGAACGTTTATCTTCTACTGGTCCGATTATTGATGTTACTTCGTATACATCAGGTGAAAACTTGTTGATTATAAAAGCAATGGCTAAGCAGATCACAAAACTGGCAACATATAAATATTTGTAAGATAAAACTGTTAATATAAACTCTTTAATATTAAAAGCTTCAGATGTTGATTCGTTGTAATTAGACATGTAACTGGATTTATTTTAAAATTTAACATTTGTAAATAGCAGGACGGCAATCAGAGTTGTGATAGAACTGAGAATTGTCGCATAAGTAATATTCTGATAACTTGAAGCGAGTGCTTTTAAAGGTTCAACTACTATCACATCGTTGGGAAGTATATAATAATAGTCCTTACCTGCTATCTTTGAATCAGAGAGATCTAACCGGTAATGCATTATCTTGGCACCTTCGTTCCTTATCAGAATGATTTTTTTTCTGTCGCCGTATTGTGTCAGTCCTCCGCCAAGTCCTAAAGCCTGATAAATGTTCAGTTTATCGTGAATAAAAGAATATACTCCCTGTTGCTTGACCTCACCTAAAACGGTGACCTGGTTATCGATATATTTGACACTCACCGCTATATTTGGAACATAATCGCTCAGAGCTTTCTGAATTTTCTCCGAAGCCTGAGCTATTGTAAGAGAAACTACATTTATATTGCCAACGAAAGGGAAATTTACATTTCCGGCTTCATCAACAAGGTAACCGAGAACCCCGTTGTCACTTCCGGTTCTCATTTCTTCGGTGGCATTAAACATCTGACTTGTCTGCGGCTCAGTACTAATTACCTTTATATAAAGTTTATCAAATGACATAATCAACTTCTGTGTCCTGGGATTTGCCTCGGGTTCACCAAGTTCATTGAGATCGTTGAAATAAGTTAACTTAGTAATAGGGACACATGAGGAAGCAAATATCATTATTAAAATAACAACTGCTTTATTATAACTAAAATTCATTCTCTTTTGCATAAGACATATTTATGTAAAAATTATAAACCCGTTCTCTGAAAAACTGTTTTAATAGTTTTGAGCAAAATTATAAAATCTAATCGAAGTGACCAATTATCTATGTAAGCCAAATCCAATTCCATCCATTTTTCAAATTTAATATTATTTCTGTCAGGTTTAACCTGCCAGAAACATGATAATCCCGGTTTAACCGAGAGGCGTCTTAATTGCCAGCGTTTATACTGTTGGGTTTCTTTAAGAAGAGGCGGACGAGGGCCAATTAAAGACATCTCTCCCTTCAGAACATTAATAAGCTGTGGTAATTCATCTAATCCGCTTTTTCGAAGAAATCTTCCGATCTTTGTTACGCGCGGGTCATCTTTTATTTTAAAAACCGGGCCATCAACCTCATTTGATGTCTCAAGATCCTTTTTAAGTATTTCTGCATTTACTACCATAGTTCTGAATTTATAGAGATTGAACTGACGACCCCTTAAACCCACCCTGGCCTGCTTGAAGATTATTGGCCCGCGCGATGTCAGTATAACTGAAATCGCAATAATTAACAAGATCGGAGATAATGCGATTATCAGGAAAAGGGCACCACCGATATCTATAATTTTTTTTATTGCCAAAGCAGTTGAATTATAAGGTATATTAATGAAATTCAGGAATTTTTCATTGGCAATATTTGTTTTAACTGCATTAGTGAGGTTTATTTTATTATCCTCATATTTAAGCCTGAAAACTACACCTAATTCCTCACAGGATCTGACAACATTTCTTACTTCAGAGGGAATTACTTTGCTTTTTGTATAAAGCACTTCATCAATTATATCAACTTCCATCAGGTCATTCAGTATACCTAAATATTCTTTGGGAAGCAAGATTACAGCTTTTTCATATTTTTCTTTTAGCTGGGGTGATTCTGTAAAGATTGCAATTATCCTGTATCCCCAATCTTTGTTAGAAACAAGACTTTCAATGAATTGGAGTGACGAATCGTCGGAAATCAATACAATATTTATATAGTTAAAACCCTTCGCCCTATAAATCTTGAACATCTTGTACTCCAGTATCCTGGCAAGGAACAGGAACATAAAACCCATGAGAGCAAACTCAATAAGGAACAGGCGGGATGTTTCATAAAGTTTAAATAGAAAATAAAAAACCAATAAAAGAATAGTAATCAGTATTGTTGATTGAAGATATTCGAATAAAAGGACTATGTACCGTTTCGTTCTGGGAATTTCAGATATTTGTATCAGATAAAGAATTATCAGCCAGAAAGGCATGATTAGAATGAAAAGTTTAAGCAACCTCAATTGGGAAAAAAAGAAACCTCCTTCTTCAAAGTAGTTAATAAAATAAGAGCATTGGAAGGCCAAGACTATTGCAAAAATGTCAATACCCCCCAGCATTGCATTCAGTAAATTCTTTCTCTTTAGAAAAGTGATTAATCTGATAAGGTAAGGTTGGCCAAATAAATCCATAAGAAACTTAATTAGTATTCCTTAATATTTCCTGAGATCAGATATTTAAACAGCGGATTGGGATTTAAAGCCTCAAAATCACTCGTTAATCGCCCGAGTCTTTTGTGCTAAAAAATAGGTAAGCCCATTAATTTCAGTCATGTTGAGAACATTAAAACCATTATCTTCCAGCATTAAAGTAACACTTCTCTCAGACATATATTTATTAGTTTTTGAATCAATCATACTGTAGATCATATTTAAAAAGGGGCTACTTGAGGCAATCCCGTTTTCAATCGCATCTGAATTCCTCTTATAATGAAAATCCGAAGGACCATTGCTCAAAATAAATCCGTTTTGTTTCTTATTGTCAACAAAACAGCCGATAAAATTGCAGTTCGGAGGCAGAATATGAAAGATCGAATGAAGAAAATCCTTAATTTGTTTTATCTGGTTAAGCTCCTTTAAGTTAATCATAGTTTTAACATTACTCATCTCCTCAGCATCATAATAATAGTGGTGTAAGGAAGAAAGAACTACAATATTAGTGTCCTTGGCAAGGCCTAAAAGTTCAATGTAGCTAGCGAAGTTTTCACAATTCTCAGTGGTAAGGATTTCCAAACCAGAACTATTCTTTAATGAATCAACTGAACCACCTCCCAGGGTAACAAGTGAGTTTATCCTTTGGTTATTTATATTCTCAAGCTTATCAATTGCAATACTATTTCTCATCAAAATTGTCTTTAACTTCAGAAAATAAAATTAGACAATAGGAAAACTACAATCAATAGCCGGAACCTTTCTGCATAAAAAAGATGGTACTTGAATTTTTAGTTAATCAATGAAAACAACAGATAGGTCAATTAATAAGTGCAATTGATAAATGAAATTCGTTGCTTGGTCAAAAACGGGTGAAATTTATAAACGATTTTTATACAATCTGATCATTTAGTACCCTGATTAAATCTAAAACACATAAAATCAGGATAATAGACTCGGTTCATATGCTTAGAAAGCATTAAAAAACAATTTCTGACTTTTTGACCAATGATAGCAAAATTTGGATGAAAATTCGTATTATACCGTGAATATAGGATTTTTCTGCCCATTTCTTCTTTAAAGAATGGAATATTCATGGAATTTTTACGCCAAAATGATTCAATACATTGTAATAATTAGTTCAATTTTGACAACTGGATTTCTATATCTGCCGGGTATCTTAAAAGCAGTTTAAAAACCGTTCATCTTCAAAAAGTCTGATCAAACGAATAGAGATATATCAAAATTTATTTATGAAGATACGTTATTAATTGATGACTGGTATTTAGAATTTGATTAAGATCTTATAAGTTGTAAAACAAAATCCTACATTTGACAGGTCTAGATTCAGGGGATTTTAACTACCAAAACAACATAGATGAAAGAATTTCAGAGTTTCATAATTGAAGAGACACCAAAGACTCCGGAAATTGAGTTGAATCCGATTCAGGTGATTTTATTTTTTCCGGCAGATCAATTCCTGAGAACGCTGCTAAACTATATGAACCTGTTTTAAATTGGATAACAGAATATATTATACACGCCCGACCCACCACAAATGTCAGACTCAATCTCGAATATTTCAACACTTCATCATCACTTTGGCTGGCAAAAATTCTTAAAGTACTTGTACGTATCAAAGAACCTGATTATGTTTTGATTATACACCTGTATCTGCCTCTCGATGAATTTGATGAAATGAAAGAGTTCGATGATATTAAGGACGCTTTTTTCCCAATAACCGATGTTTTTCAAAGTGCAATCCCAAGTATCGGCATAAAACTATATGGTACTAACGACGAGGATGAAGTAGTTAAAGATAAGGTGATATATATCTGATCCGGACAACTTTGCATGCTATTGCTGTAAACTTCAAAATCAAATTTATTATTATTTTACTTACAATGACACATTCAATCGTTCGTGGTTGTGACATAAATGTGGTGTAAGATTAAATCTGGTGAGTTGAGAGTTATTTAAATAATTTTGGATCTAACGACCTGACATTATTTTTAAATACTATTACAAATGATTGCGGATACCCCGATTGCCTGCAAATCCTTTGTAATTCCACTGCAGGTTGAAGTGTACTGAATTCACCAATTGTATAACGATTCTCCCCCAGATAAAAATATTTGAACAGATGATAACTCTTCCCATTTATATTAATCTCCATGCTATTTTTTTGACTTGTAGTTGCAAGAAGCTGGATCCTGTAAGTTATAACAGTTTTTTCTTCAACAGGTATTGGGATAGTTGTTTTTATTGTATCAGTTTTAATTTTAGCCGGACTGACTTCCGGTTGTGGCTTAAGAGCAACTTTTTCTTCGGGTGGTTTCTTAAAGCTAACAACCGTTTCCTGACCTTTGACCTTTTCTTTTTTAATAATTTCGGTTTCGGGTTTTATCTTAATGGGTTCAACAGCGGGAGGTTTAACCTCTTCTACGGGATTCTCCGCTAATATACTGGTCATCTCAGGAGATTTACTATTGAAAATTAATGAGAGAGTCATCAGGTTGCGATAACCCGGATCTTCCTTAATTGAAATTTTGAATAATTGCATCTCATCAGTACCTGTTTTTTCCCTTCTTGTAAAGAAAGCTATCTTTCCATCCATTTTGTTAATGGTAAATGCAATATCATCTTTTTCAGAGTTAATACCTGCCGATAGATTTACCGGTTTCTCCCAGCCTACTCCATTGAATTTACAGGTGAAGATATCATAACCTCCATATCCAGGGAGTCCGTCAGATGAGAAGAATAGATTGTTTTCCGAGTCAAGAAATGGGAAAAACTCATTTCCGGTTGTATTTATAGACTTTCCAAGATTTTCCGGTGAAGACCATTTATCACCTTCCTCCTTTGAAATAAAAAGATCCATTCCACCATAAGACCCTTCTCTGTCTGAAGCAAAAATCAGCATCTTTTCATCAGAAGATAGAGCAGGATGGGAATAGCTGTAATTATCCCTGCAAAAATCCAGGGGCATTATATCTGAGACCAAACGAGTCTGGTTTGTACTATTTGGAGTTAATTTACCCGCAAAGATCTTTTCCTTCGTTTCTTTTTTTGGAATCTTTGTAAAATAGACGGTATTATAGTCGCGGCTAAAAGTCATGGCCTCACACGGATATGAAAAAGAAGATAATGGCGAAAAGATCTGGTGTCTACCAGTTGCAGAATCCTCAATTGATGCGTAATATGCTTCAACTGCTCCGAACGAGATCTGATTTGGTGACATTTTTCTTTCATTTTTCGACAGGGAAAGAAATATTATTTTATCCTTATAAAATTGAACACCTGAAGATGGGGGGATAAGCATGAGTTTGAATCTATCTATCCTGACGAGACGGCTAATATTTGCAGTATCAAAGCCCTTAGCAAGCAAAGCATTTATATGCAGTTCATTTCTGATATTCTTGCCTTCGTAACCCAAGGAAAGCAATATTATTGTAAGGATAGGAAACAATGTTATTTCAAAAAGTCTTTTCATGGAGAAGATATACTTATTATTTTACCAGTGGCTATGATTTGAAAACCTTGATTTGTCGGACAGGATGTTTATACCTAACGTGAATTCTACTATAGGTGTCTGTTTAAAATAGGGAGTTTTTTTTGCCAATTCATAAAATGCTCCTACATAAAACCTGGGATATCTGAATTGAGTAAAAAATGAGATCTTACCACCTGTACGGAAAGATGTCCCAAGACAAAAATCCCCGAGATAGAGTCTTATGATAGGATTTAAATTATCCTTGATTTTTCTGAAGGTGGAGTCCGTGGCTGAGACCAGAAAAGAAGGCTCCAGGATAATATTAAGTGATTTGCTCAGGAGAAGCTTATATCCGGCTGTAACAAAGTACTGTCGGAATACAGGTACTTTATAAAGTCCAAGAGTATCAGGTCCCCACGGACCACCCAGTATATTAATTGAGGAAACTCCGGCGAAAAAATTGGTACCGTAATAATAAATTCCGAGGTCGAAATTGGGATAGAACGTCTTTTTCAAAGAATTCTCCTGCCCTGAATCATTATTAATAGTATGATACCCTGCTTTAACAGATGCTCCGAATGATATAAAGGATAGTTTGCGTGTGTTTAAAGGTATTTGGAATGAACCGGATAAACTTATTCCAATATTCCTTGAAAACCCATCTATATCTTTATAAACGGATCCTCCTATTCCCGCATTCTTAAATTCAGTTATATCAGGTGATGAGAAATATCCGGAATTGGTTTTTGTAATTCTTGCGTTTCCGCTAATAAGCTGAGAATTAGATTCTCCCTGGAATGCAGCATTAATACCAATGGATAAAAAGTCCTTGCTCCCAACTATTGCAGGGTTATAGATATAAGGTACAAAAACCCAGTAGGAAACAGGATTTAATGGTGTCTGTTGTCCCATTGTTACACAAAAAGAGAAAATAAAAATGAAGGTTAACAAAATTCTGTTATTGATTCCTCCTTTTGATACAAAGTCCATTTTGTGCAATTAAATAAGTGATAATTTCAACACTTCAGCTTATAGTTTAACGTTCTGGCAAATTAATTGTTCATAATAACCTCAAATTAGGAAATTATTTTCCAATTATAAAAAAAATTATTCTCTTCAATGGGCAGTTATAAATAAATTGTAATATTCTGAAACATTATAAATAGGTCGATTATTGGTCAAAAACAAACAAAAATGCAAGATAGAAAATCCTGGGGGTAATTATTGGTTTAGGAGTTTTTTGAACTAGTTTGAACTTTAGTTCTAATCTTTTAACTTTACTGAAAATTTCAGAATCTATGATCGTA
>Ga0209539_1000264_pt1 | contig 32246 bp, 69 predicted proteins | sample BarGraNGADG00312_2_FD_184499 | JGI IMG/M metagenome (GOLD analysis project Ga0209539, IMG submission 184499) | Arctic peat soil microbial communities from Barrow, Alaska - Barrow Graham LP Ref core NGADG0011-312 (SPAdes) (version 2) | ecosystem: Environmental > Terrestrial > Soil > Wetlands >...
GGCCGACGTCGTTGCCGCTGCCGCGGGACTTGACGAAGAGACGGATGTGGACGCTACCCGCGCCCCGGCCCCGACTCCCGTTGTGGTCACCCCGGAAGAGTACGGCTTCGCCGCTCTGAGGACCCGGAAGTTGAACGCTCGTTCGTTCGCGGCCGTCGATCCGATCATCGCCATGCAGATCGCTCAGCACGAGGCTGAGACGATCGACTACCTCGTCCAGGTCGCTCTCAAGACCGGCACGAGCGTCGTCCAGGCGAACAACGCCGTCGGGAACACGGTCACCGCGACCGACTCCGGCGACCTGACCGCGACCAACCTGCTCGGTGCCAAGGATGTTCGTCGCATCGTGGCGCAGTTGCGGGCCAACAAGGCCATCCCGTTCTTCGGGAAGTTCTATGGCCTGCTCGCTCACCCCTACACCATTCTCGACCTCCGCGAGGAGAGCGGCCCTGGTTCATGGCGTGAGCCGAACGTCTACGGCGGAGACCAGTCCGACATCTGGACTGGCGAGATTGGCGAGTTCGAGGGCGTCCGCGTCCTTCAGAACGCGCTGGTCGATGTCGCTCTCGGCGGTGTCGGGACTCTCATCCCGACCTTCCAGAACTACTTCTTCGGCAAGGGTGCCGTTGTGGAGCAGGTCTACGAAGAGCCGCACGTTGTGGTTGCCCCAGTGGTGGACACGTTCAACCGGTTCCACAAAATCGGCTGGTACGGGGACCTCGGCTGGAGCGTCTACGAGAACAAGGCGCTCATCCGTCTTGAGAGCGCGGCGTCGCTGAACGCCGACCTGGGCCTGTAGGGTTCAGGTAGTCCGTAGGTAGGTTCGTGGGGTGTCGTGTAAGTGGCGGCATCCCACGGACCCCAGGAGAGGGGAGGGCGTCGTGACATATCTGTTCACGCCGCCGAGTCGCGTTGAGCACTCCGGCGAAAAGCATCCACTGTGGGGCCGTATGAGACTCAACTACGGCGTGTCCCTTCTCAAGAAGGACGGCCTGTACCGACAGGTCGAGGGCCCGACCTCCGAGGAGGCCACGGCCGCGGATGCCTACTACATCGGCGGACACATCTACACGGTGACCCAGGGGGAAGCCGATGACCTAACAGACGCAGGCTACGGGGAGTGGGTTACTACATAATGGCCGTCGAGACACGCCAAGACACTTACAACCGGGGTCTACTCGACGGACAGATCGCCGTTCGTCTCGATCACCACGACGAACGGCTCGTGGCCCAGGACCACCTACTCGAACGAACCATCGACATCACCGCGGTCCTGACCTCGACCGTGCAGACGCTCACCGAAGCGCGCGTCACTGACGCCGCCACCCGCATCGCACTGGCCGCGGCGGTCAAGGAGTCAAAGGACCAGGCGGAGGCCCAGTCCCAGAAGGGGTGGTCTCCCATTACAAAGTTCTCAGTCGTCATCGGCGCAGTAGCGGTTATCTGGGCCATTCTCCAGGCTCTGCCCTTCGCCCTATGATCGGAGGCTGACATGCCCTTCACCGCCCTCAATGGGCACCTGCCCGCGTCGGTGCTGGTCTACCTGTCGTGGCCTGAGGCGTCCCGCCTGCGGCTGCGTGCCGATGCCGCCGCGTCCGCCACCCAACTCGCTGCGGCATTCCGCGCTCGCTTCGGCCGCCCGCTGTATGTCTCGGACGCCTACCGAACCTTCGAGCAACAGCAGGTTCTCAAGATCCAGAAGGGTTCGTTCGCGGCCACCCCCGGCACTAGTAACCACGGTCTCGGAGTTGCCCTCGACCTGGCCTCGAACATCAACGTGGACGGATCTGCTGAGCATCGCTGGATGGAGGCCAACGGGCCAACGTTCGGCTGGATCAACCCCGCCTGGGCCGTTGACTTCAACCCCGCCAACGGCGAGCACGAGCCGTGGCACTGGGAGTTCTACCCGGAACTCTACATCCTGCCCGCGCCCGTCACGGCCAAGTTCACCCTCGCACCACTCGCACCGGAGGACGACATGCCCACTCTCATCTTCTCACCTAGCCATGGGTGGGCCGCTCTCGATGGCGGACGCCTCCTGTCCATCGGAGATCAGGCCACCGTCGATGCTGGCCTCGCCCAGGGTCTCAAGCGTTGGGTGGTCACCGACACCGATTTCCTCCGCTGGATGGCCCGCAGCGAAGGCACCTGGCTCCTGTACAACTCCACTACCGGCTGGGCCGTCTGGTCCGCGGGCAAGGGCACGGGCATCGGAGACCAGGCCGTCGTTGACCAGTTCAAGTCCAACGGCGCGCCCGTCATCACGGTTGGTCTTGCCGACTTCGCCCGCTTCACCGCCTGACCATGCCCGCCGTCGAGGACGAGTTCGACGAACCCCCGGGGCCGACGGCCGCAATCTACCCGGACCGCCCCTTCCCCTGTCCATTCTTCCATGTCCCCGCCTGACCGACTACCGAAGGAGAACACGATGGCTGGACGGGTGTTCCGGTGAGGCGTTGCAAGCATTGTGGACAGACCCTCCCGCTCGCCGCGTTTGGCAATCATGCGTGGTGCATCGAGTGTAACCGCGAGTATAGTCGCGTGCGGTACGCCACCCCCGGATACCTGGCCTATAAGAATGCCACGCAGAAGGGGCTAACGGTTCAGCAGGTGACGGACGCCCTCGCCACCCAGGGCGGCGTCTGTCGTGTTTGCGGGTCGGACGATCCCGGGAAGAGGGGAACCTGGTGCATCGATCACGACCATGCCTGCTGTTCTGGGCAGAGGGCCTGCGGGGAATGCTTCCGGGGGCTTCTTTGCTTCTCGTGCAATATGGGACTAGGGATCTTCCATGACAATGCAGACCTTCTCCGCGTCGCCGCAGAGTACTTGGAGGCGACCAGTGTCCAATCCCGGTGAGAACTGCTCCTCGGCGTGTGTCACTCGTGACCATACCAGTTTCGGGGAGTGCGTCCGCGCGAAGTGCATCGCCGCGATGTGGACGGGGGGAACCCGGCCCTCCTTCGGGCAGGTCAAGCGGTTCTCGCGTGAGAACCAGGCGTTCCGCGATGCAGTCGCGGACGGACTGAAACCGCAGGCCGTCTCGTTCGGTGCAGTCAACAAGGCGTATGACGCCGCGAGCAGGGGGTGAGTCGGTTGTCCACATTCAGTAGGCTCGTGCAGCGCACGCGCCATCGCCTCGCTGGCTTCGACGGCATCCTGGACGCCTCGACCGAACTCAGTGATGACCTTACGGTCGATGCCGTGGCCGTCCCCGTGACCGACCCCCAGGGGTTTGGCCGGGGCGTCGTGGAGATCGACCTGGAGGTCGTGCGGATCGCCTCTGCCGATCCGGAATCCAAGATCCTCCATGCCCCGACGTTCGGTCGGGGGTATCGGGGAACCATCCCGACGACCCACGGTGCCGGAACTGAGGTTGTCCTCAACCCGCTGTTCCCGGCCTCGGACGTGGCGGACAAGATCAACTCTGTCCTGCGCGACATCTTCCCCAATGTGTACGCGGTGAAGTCTGTGAACTTCGACGTCACATCAGGGTTCGTCTCGTTCGCCCTTCCGGTTGACACGTTCGGCGTGATCGCCGTGACGGCCAGGCTGGCAGGATCAGCACTGGACTGGCGGCCAGTCGTGCGCTGGGAGTTCGATCCGAACGCCGACACGGCGACCCACTCGACCGGCCGGGCCCTGCACTTCCCCCTCGGGGTTCCCCCGGGCTCCGTCGTGCGCGTGACGTACGCAGAGGCCCCAGGACTGTTCGACGTCACCGGAGTACCCACCCAGGACTTCGAGACCGTTACGGGGCTCCCAGAGCGCTGTGAGGAACTACTGGAGATCGGCGTGGCATCCCTCCTGGCGCCGTTCGTGGACATGGCCCGCTCACAGGTCGCCGGTGCCGAGGCCCGGGCAGAGGGTGACGCCAAGAAGTTCGGTGCCGCCAACACCGTGGCGCAGACCCTGTACTCGATGTACAAGACCCGGGTCGAGGCCGAGCGTGCTCTTCTCGCCAAGCAATATCCGATCCGATCCCACAAGGTGAGGTAGACATGCGCTACTACTCGTCCATCGCGCAGTTGGCACAGTTGTCGAGCGGCGTGAACAACCTCGTCACATCCATCGCTGTGTCCGCCCTCACGGGGTTCCCCACAACGTGCCCGTTCACCATCGCCGTCGATCCCTCGACGGCATACGAAGAGATCATGACGGTGACGGTCGTCTCCGGCACAACCCTCACGGTGACCAGGGGTGAGGACTCCTCGACGGCGGTCTCCCACTCGGCCGGTGCGGGCGTGCGCCACGTTATCTCGGCCCGTGATCTGCGGGAGCCGCAGGAGCACATCGCGGCGACCCAGAACATCCACGGGGCCGGTGTCGGCAGTTCCATCGTCGGGACTACGACGGCGCAGACACTCACGAACAAGACCATCGACGGCGCGTCGAACACCGTCCAGAACCTCGGCGCCGCTGTCATCGCTAGCGGCGTACTCGGGGCCGCTCGCATTCCCGCGCAGACATACGGGTCCCTGACTGGAACCCCGACCACGTTCGCCCCGGCCGCCCATCAGCACCCCGGTAGCGACATCACGTCCGCGGTAGCAAACGCCACGCTTGCGGACAACGCCGTCCTCGTGGGGGGTCGGAAGATCTGGGTGCAGTCCTCTGCCCCGACCACCGGTGCGACTGACGGCGACGTCTGGTTCGAGGTCTAGCATGAAGGGGGGTGCCCGATGACCAGGTACGATGGCAATACCGTTACCGAACCCGCCACGGGTATCTCGTGGCGGGTATGGGTTGATATAACCGACGATGGTGGTAATACCGGCACCTCGACCGGCATCCACTTTACCTACGGATGGTATTTCAGCGCCCCCCTGGGCGGCACGTGGGACCCGATCTCCGTCAGTGATCCCTGGGGTTCTGCCAACTTCGGCCCACGGTACACGCCCGCGGCCGGGGACCACATTATCAGCGGCCCCTCCGCGCGCACCGCGATGATCCAGTACGGCGGCGGCAACTCGCTCCACTTTAGTCTGAGTGCGACGGACGCATACTATACGGGGCTGCCGACGTCGAGCGTCTCCTTCGACTACCCGCTCCCCGCGCGAATCCCGGTTCCGCCCGATCCGCCCGCAACTAGTTTGTTCTCGGCTACCTCGTCCAGTGCGCAGATTGCTCTCGCGCCGCCCGGCAACAACGGCGGCGCGGGCATCGACGACTACATGGCGTACATTCTGGTGACTAACCAGTGGCCGTTCTACGGCACCGGTGGAAACGTCAAGGCGGAGGGACACGGCGGTGTAACCGCGTCCGGGCTGACCAGGCATACGCACTACTACTACACCGCGAGGGCGCACAACTCCGCGGGGTGGTCCGGCTACACGGCGATGAAAGAGTTCTGGACCCTCGCCACCGTTCCCGACGCGCCGCGCGCGGTTACCTTGTCTGCCGTTACGCAGAGCACCGTATATACGGAGTTGTTTGGGAACAGCGACGGCGGTTCAGCAATCACGCGCTGGGAACTTGGCTACGGTACGGACCCAACCGGCCCATCAAATATTGTAACCTCTCCCATAACACTCACGGTTAGTGGTCTAACCCCTGACACCGATTACTACTTCTGGTCTCGTGGCGTCAACGCGATAGGGACTGGCCCGTGGTCTGCTCGATCGACCGCCAGGACGCTCCCCGGCGTGCACCTGCGGGTCTCCGGGGCCTGGGTCACTGTCCGGCCACACAGCCGGGTCTCTGGTGCGTGGGTCAGTTCCAAGACGCACGGTCGGGTCTCCGGGGCGTGGTCCTAATGGGGGCCGTCTCCGGTTCTGACATCACCGAGGGTAAGATCAAGAAGGCGCGACTTCCCGCCGACGCCGTGTACTCGGCCGATGCGCGGCTCACCGACGCGCGCACGCCCACCGCGCACACACAGGCGGCCTCGACTATCACCGACTTCTCCACCGCCGTCGCGGCACTCATCCCGACCGCCACGGACACGGTTGCGGGCAAGGTCGAACTTGCCACGTCGGCCGAGACGATCACCGGCACGGACCTGGCCCGGGCGACCACCCCGGCCGGGGTCAAAGCGGCACTTGGCGACGATGTGACCAGCCTGTTTACGATCATCGCGGCGGGCACGAGCGGATTCACGACCACGCTCAGGGCGTGGCGCACCGGCAAACTCATCGCGTGCCAAATCACCGTCTCTGGCACCCCCGCATACGCTGCCTGGCAGTCCCGTCAGATCATGACTGTCCCAGTCGGGCTCCGTCCTGGAACACAGGCCGGGGGCACGCTCACGTGGCTCGCATTGACGGCCCCGTTCATGGCCCTGGCAGAGACTTCGGGGAGCGTGACTATTGGCCGCGATGGCACGTCTGGGGCGTTCCCTGGCGGAGTATTCGCCGCCACCCTCACGTGGATAACCGCGTGACGCAGGCATGGCCTGATATTCTAGAACGTAAGGGAGTGACGACATGGCACTGCTGAACTCGCTGAGTCCGGACATCACCGAATCCCTCCCGGCTCAACTCGGGGCGGGCACGGGGATCGCCGGTTCCTTCCCGGCCGGTAGTGGGTTCGATGTGTCCATCGGGGCGCTCGGATTCCTGCTCCGCCCGTCGGTGACATACCCATACCAGCGTAGTTCCCAGCAGACATCCAAGCAACAGATCGACACGTCGGCCGACGCGGGCGAGCAGTCCCTGTCCGCATGGTGGACACGTTCGCAGTCCTCGTGGGACAACGGTGCCGGGGTCGTCTGGTATGAGCCCGGCTCGGTGGCGGAGACGGTGAACCGCTTCGCCTCCTCCCAGGGGATCGACGTGTGGACCGAGGGACAGTTCTCCCTCCTTCACGTCATGCAGGACCAGGCCCTCGGGGCCCTCTCCGAGCGGTTCGTGGTCGCTGCCCGGCGCAGCGGGGTGGACGGGTACATCGTGGTCGGTGGAACCAGCATCGTCTGGTACACCGCGGCCGGTGTCTCCGGTGCTTCCGGCACGCTCCCGACCACTGGGTGCACCAAGCCCGCGTCTATGGGCAGCGCCGTGTGGGTGGGCCACAGCGGCGGCGTGTCCAAGTTCGTCCAGTCCACGGGGACGGTCACAACCCCGTGGACCGCCTCCGCGCGCACGCAGGTATGGTGGGTCAAGGGGCGGCTCATCGCCGCCATCGGCCCGAGCCTGTACGAACTCACCCCTGCCGGGTCCGGTGTCATCACGGCCCTGACCCCGCTGTTCACGCACCCGTCGTCCACCTGGACATGGTGCGCCGTATCAGAGACCCCCGCGGCTATCGTCGCCGCGGGCTCCGACGGTGGGGACTCCGGCGCGTACCGCTTCCGTCAGGAGCAGGACTCGCTCGGGCAGCCGATCCTCTCCTCGGGGGAGCAGGTCGTCCACATGCCCAACGGTGAGTACATCACCGGCATGTCCATTTATCTGGGCACGCAGTTGGTCCTGTGTACATCTCGCGGTATCAGGATCGGCCAGGCCGCGTCCACCGGCGAGGTTGCGTATGGGCCGCTCACCCTGGAGACCTCGAAGGTCCTCGGGGACATCGCGTTCTACGGGCGCTTCGCCTACGTCTCGGTCACGGCATGGCTGCCCGACGGGAGGTCGGGCGCAATCAGGATCGACCTGTCCTCGGAGATCGGGAAGACCGGGCTCTACTCCTGGGCCGCGGACGCCGCGGTTACTACGACCACCGGCGCCAACTCTGTGTGCATCCTGGGCGACGGTCGTGTCGTCCTGACCGTTGCCGGGGCCGTGTGGCTCCAGTCGGCCACGGTGTACGTGGCCTCTGGGTGGTTGGATACGGGGCGTATCCGCTTCCGCACCATCGAGCAGAAGGCGTTCCGCTTCGCCCGGCTTGTTGCTGCGCTCAACGGGTGCTCCCTGTCGCTGACGGTCGCGGGCCCGAACGGTGTACAGAACCGCGTCGCGGACATGGATGCCACCTTCGCCACCGACGAAGACATGTCCATCAACATCGCCGGATCTTCCACCCTGCCCTATGTCTCGTTCGTTGTGACACTGAACGCGCTGGTGGGCACGGCCACCGCAACCCCCACGGTGACCGGACTGCTGGTCAAGGCCCTCCCGGCCGTCTCGGCCGCGCGCCTGATCCAGTTCCCCCTTAGTGTCTACGACCGCGAGGTGGACCGGAGCGGGAATGTCTGCTACGCTAGTGGCGGGGCCATGGCTCGCGTCCTGGCCCTGGAGGGTGCCGAGGAATCCGGAGCGCCGCAGCATGTGATAGACTGGCGCACCGGTGAAGCGTTCATCGGTAAGATCGAGCAGGTAAACTTCGATTCGCTCGCACCGCCCGACCGCTCGGAGTCCGGGTTCGGCGGCGTGGCCATGGTGACAGTGAGGCGACTATGACCCCTTCTTGGTTCCATCGTGACATCGACGCGGGCATGATCGGCCGCGACGTCGATATCGTGCACCGCAAGACAGGTTCCCCCTACGGGGACGGCCACTGCTACGACGACACATCGGCCATGTTCATACGTGGCCTGCAGGTCGCGGGCAACCTGACCCAGAACGGGATCGTATCGACCGCGGAAGCAACCATCCTCGGCCCGTCTGCGACGGACTTCCTGGTCCCTGACTGGTACAAGGAGGGGCCCTTGTCGGAGGGTTCACAAGTGGCGCTCATTGTGAGCGCCCTGCTGGGGAAGCCCAGTAACGTGACCGCTGCGCTCAAGCGATTCCAGGGGTCGCACGGTATCCCCCCAAGCGGGATCGTTGACGAGACAACCGCAATCATGCTGAACGAGGGCGAGGTGTCCTATGCTTGATACGGCCTACCAGCCCCAGCCTGGCGACTACTTCCTGGTCCAGATCCATGGCCGACCGGCGCTCTCCATCGGCATCGGTCAGGCGCTCACCGGCGACTGGTCCCGGTTCTGGCACGCCGGTATCGTCGGGTACGACGGGAAGGCATACGCCGCGCATCCTGGCGGGGCGAGCGTCGATTCGCTCGAAGAGATCATGGCCGACCGACCTCTGGCGTTCTCCCGGTTCGATCTCACGGACGAGCAGCGCGCCGCGATCGTGGATGCCGCCGAGCGGCGGGTGGGCACGCCCTACTCGTTCCTCTGCTACCTGTCCATCGCTCTCGTCACGTTCCACGTCCGCCCCAAGTGGCTACTCGATTACGTCAAGAGTACCGGGCATATGATCTGCTCGCAGTACGTCGATCAGTGCTATGACGATGCGGGAATCCATCTCTTCGATGATGGTCGCTTCCCCGGCGACGTTACGCCCGGTGACCTTCACTACGTCGGCACCATCCAGAACGCTGACACCGGCCCGTATGCGTGTCCGCTCTACCAGGCCCCGGCCCCCCGCCACCTCGAATAGTAGCACATACATCGCAATAGAAGAGCCCCTCCTGTAAAGGAGGGGCTCTTCTTCTATCCGCGACTGCCGTGGTACCCCGGCTGGGGAAGGGGGTCTAACCGGAATACCGTTGTAGGCTATCGAGCGGACGTCTCTGGGTCAGGCACGCCACACCTCGCCGGTCTGGATACACGCGCACGCATCAGCGATGGCGGACGTCCAGTAGTAGTTGATCGAACGCACCGTTCCATCGGGTCGCTGCACTACCCAGCCCCCGAAGATCGGGTCCTTGTATACGCGCCACTTGGCCCGTGTCATTTCTTCTCCCTGTCCGTATCCCATAGTATCACTGGACGCTCCCCGCAGATACCGCACCGACTGATCGGGGCCGTTGCCAACACGGGCCAGTCTCGGCAGCAGTGGGCGATGACGATGAGCGAGTCAATGGCCATCTCGGCCACGGTCCACCGCCTCTCGCACGCGGTCGAGGTTCGCCTGCATGTGGGCAATCTCCTCGTTGGGGTCTGCGACCACGGCGGACCAGTGAAGCCGCGCCATCATGCGGGTTGCTGCCTGAGCGATGCGGGCAAGGCTTTGGATCGCGTCATTCGGGTCGGTCCTGGTCACTGTGTCGCCTCCCACGCGACGAGGGCCCCGATGGCCTCGTCCAGCAGGTTCAGGTGATCCCCACAGCAGAGCCGCCAGAACAGGTTCGGGTCGAACTCGGACCACTTCTGGTAGTCGGTCAGGGTCGGTGATACACCACTGGAATCCACGCCTTCGAGCCAGTGCTCGTACTCGCGTTGCCGACGTGACTCATCCCACGGCATCATGAGTCCCTGACCTTACCGAACATACGACCACAGATGCACCGCAACCACGGGCACGTCCGCGAGGAGCAGTGCGCTTGCACCGACTCCATGCTGGGGCTCCCGCAATCCGGGCAGTTGTCCGGGAAGGACCACTCGCTGATGGCGTTCATGTCCGGTCCACCCGGACGCCCAACTCAGCCTCCACGGCGGCCAGGAAGTCGGCGCGGGTGACGCTGATTACCAGGGACCTCTCTCGTCCGGGGATGATCTCGATAGCGACGTCCGGGCCGAACCCACCGAACCCCTCGATCGTAACCTTGCGCCGCGTCACCACGCTCTCGATCTCGGTGCTCATACTCGTACCCCTTCTCTCTCTGGAACCGTGGCGGGCATCGTCTCGAACGAGGCGGGCCCGAGAGGACCCCGCGTAATGCGGGCTACAACTGCGTCCTGGATCTTGTCGGCCGCCGTCGAAGGATTGGTGCTGTCGGCTAGGCGTTCGATCTCTGCGAACAGCGCGACATCCTGGTCAATCTCGGCCGCTATCTGTGTCCGAACCAGGGCCCCGATGGTGGCATCACGGGCGAGGCGAGCGCGAAGTAGGTTGACTTGACGTTCCACCTGCTCCAGGTGGTCGGGGTTGACGCAGGGGCGGACACGACAAAGATGGTCAATGTCCAACCCCTCCACGAGCGGACCCTTCAAGAGCGCATACGAGACGCGATGCGCCAGTCGTAGACTGCCCTGCCATCCCATCCGGCCGTACCCACTGGCGTTCAGCAAGCCGGTCCATATCCAGCACCCGGAGGGGTCGATCCGAACGTGAGACATGAGTCTGGCAACGTCATCGCCCCGGATCTGCTGGACCTTGAGGGGGTCGCCGTTCCGCTTCCAGCGCTCATAGTGCATTACACACCAGCCGCGCTTACGCCCGGGCTTGACACACCCGTCGATCGAGCAGGTCCGTTCGGTCAGCATCTCACCCTCTCCTTCTCTAGTACTGCGGCGAGCGTCACGGTTGGAAACATGCGCTCGCCGCGTAGGATAGTGTCACGCTTCGCCCGGTCCCCGTCAAGTCCGATGTACCTCTCGGTCGTAGCCACGGACGAGTGGTGGAGCATGGACTGGACGATGCGTAGCGCTGAGTCTACACCATCCACGGAGAGCCTGTCAAACAGGGCCCGGGCCGCACTACGGCGCAGCGTGTGTACCCCTTCGCGCTTGGTTGCCCCGTCCGCGTCATGGGTGGCATAACCGGACAGCGCCAGTGCCCCCTGAACGGCCTTGTGAGGGGTGCTGTAGGGCCTGGAGGGCACGTACTGGTCATACTGGACCATGACCCACTTCCCGCCCTCTCCGCGGGCCTCTAGCGTGGGCGGCAGCATGGCCGGTACGAGGTAGTCGTAGTCGCGCAGCGAGATCCCCTTGGCGCCCTCGTAGGTATCGAGCCAGAGGTGGAGTTCGTCCGCGAGTTCGTGGCAGATGGGCATGGTGTCGGACTTGGCCGACTTGGGCACGAGAACCTGGATGGTGAACTCCGTGAGGTCCACATCGCCAACGCGCAACAGCGCGATCTCCCCCGCGCGCAGGAGCAGGTACAGGCCCAGGGCAACGACGATGCGGTCGCGGGGGTTCTGCGCCGAGTCGATGAGTCCGGGGAACTGGTCGGCCGGTACGCGCATCCGCTCGTGCTTGGCCTCGGAGTAGGCGCGCCGGTGGCGCATGGGCGACGAGCCGTAGGGGATGTGCCCCTGCTGCTCGCACCACTTGAAGAATCCGCGGAGTTCGGCCACCGTCAGGTTCGTGGTCGTGGCGGCATGGTCTGAGCGGTAGGCCCCAAGGGCGTGGTCGAGGCTGGTTGACGTGATGGACGTGACATCCTCGCCAAGGAAGGGGGAGAGGACGGCGAAGGCCCGGCGCGTATTGCGCATGGTGGTCCCGGCGTACCCCTGACCCTCTCGTGACGTTAGGTATGCGGCCTGGACATCCCTTATGGTGCTCACAGTTCCCCCTTCGAGAAGTTGTCAAAGACGGCGACAAGGATCGCGTCCACCCGCTCGGCCCTGATCGCACCCCTCGAACTACAGACCCCACAGTCCGGGCAGCAGCAGTCCGGGCAGTCGTTGAGGCATTCGCTGTGAATCTCGCGGAACACACACGCCATGCACTTCCGGTCGTCGCAGTTCGAGCAGTCGGCAGACTGGCCGGGGCACTCGTCCAGGACGATGTTGCCGCCGTCGTCCACGATGCCCGAGGTCTCGATGTGCGGATCGTGGCGGTCTCGGCGCCAGCACGGACCGTGCGACCCGATGCGCGCAGCAACCGCACCGGCAGCCGGGGACTCGGCCGGGGAGGAGGCGAGGAGGGCGCGAAGGTCGGACACGCAGACGACGTTCACGCCGTACCCGCGGAACGGATCGGCACACAGCGCCTCGATCCCAGCGCGCAGGTCGGCGGTCATGAGTCGCGCCTTCCGGTCTTGCTCCGGCGCTCGGGCGGCGTCAGCGCGTTGCGCGCCTCAGCCTCGGCACGCTTGAGAAGGCGCAGCCGACGACGTGCGCCCTTGCCCTGGCGACCACTGAACGCGCTCATGACTTCTCCTTGGCTGGCGTGAACGTAACAACGAGACCGGGTGTGTGGCGCACGAGCCAGGCCGTGATCCAGTCAACGAGATAGGCGACGGCCTCGCTCTCGTCAAGGTTCTGGCCGAGCCCTTCGAGCAGTCCGGCCGCAGCGTGGTAGCCCTCGTGGGCGATGGTGTTTATCAGCGCATCCGCGCTCGGGTGCTTGGCAGCATCGATCCAGACGGAGATGTGCGTGCGCCCGGTCTTGGGGTTCCAGTATCGGGCGGTGAGCCCGATCGCTGGGGGTACGTCCAGGCCCTGACCGAATTGCTTGTGGATGCGAGCCCACTCATCGAAAGTCGTGGCGTAGTGCAACTGGGCGTCGTAGGGGTCGATCCTAGTCGATGCGCTCACTCCACAACCCTCACATTCCCGAGGGTGACGCTGGCGGATACCGCGATCGGCACAAGCATCGGCAGCGCGAAGTGTCCGCCGTGGTGCATCGGGATCAGCACGCCCCCGCGGGAACTCTTGGGCGGGCAGGTCACGATGCAGGGGATGACCGGGGGCACCGGGCGCCAGTTGCCCGCGCGGGCGATTGCAACGGTCATCCCGTCGGTGATTTCTGCGATGTTCACTTCGGTCCCCCATCCTTCCGCAGTAGTCCCGACGCCGCGAGGGCGTCGGCCTGATCCAGCGCCGTGTTGGCGCGGAAGCAGGTGCACATCTTCCCCTTGCCCGTGTAGACGGGACAGGTGTGGTGATGCTGGATCGGTGGGACGAGGGCCAGGAGGGCCTTCGTCACCGCTAGTCTGGTTGGAGTCATAGGTGGAGCGTAGCACCGTCCATCCGTTGCGTCAAGGGGTGTCTCTGCGGGCGGCGTAAGAGCGAAGTACGTTGACTCGATGCGTGACCTGCTCCAGGTGGGCGGGGTTGACGCACGAGCGGACTCGGCAGAGGTGATCGATCTCCAGGCCCTCCAGGAGTGGTCCCTTCAAGAGCGCATACGAGGCGCGATGTGCGCGCATTAGGAGGCCGCGCACCCGCACCTGACCATACCCCTTGCCCCTAAACGAGCCGGTCCATATCCAGCACCCGGAGGGGTCGAATCGAACGTGGGACATGAGCCGCGTAACGTCGTCAGTGCCCCGCCTGGGCTGCCCGGGGCGCGGATCGCCGTGCCGCCACCAGCGTAGGTAGTGCATCCTGCACCAACCGCGACCTTCGAGCGGCGCGGTACATCCGTCAATCGAGCAAGTGACCATCCCTGGATGGTACTCCCCCCTGACCGTTGCGCGCGTCTGTAGGTACTCCGAGAGGTGAGTACACCTAACAGTGTCCTTGTAACTGCTCTTACTATACACGGGGCACCCTTAGAGTGCCCCGTATGGTAGGTAGTTACTACGTGGTAAAGGCTACAAGCCTGAGTGTACACGACCCCGACCGTTACGTAGCGGGGCTACCTCACTAGGGTCGCAACGGCCAAGGGGTAGTACCATCCGGGGATGGCTACTTGCTCGATCGACGGGTGCGTCAGGCCCGTCGATGCCCGAGGTTGGTGCAGGATGCACTGGAAGCGCTGGCGTCGCCACGGCGCTCCCGGCGCCGCGCGCCCCGTGCGGATTCAGGGCGATGACAAGGCCCGACTCATGTCTCACGTTCGGTTCGAGCCCTCCGGGTGCTGGATATGGACCGGCTCGTTGAACGGTAAGGGATACGGCCAGATGTACTGGCGGGGACGGGTGTGGGCCGCGCACCGTGTCTCGTACGCGCTCCTGGGGGGACCGCTCATGGATGGACTGGAACTCGACCACCTCTGCCGCAACCGCCCCTGCGTCAACCCCGACCACCTGGAGCAAGTCACGCATCGAGTCAACGTAGTTCGCGGTTGGCGCGCCCGCGAACTATCGCCCTCCGGCCTGGGTGTGGTAGGGTTGCTCTCATGACGACGCGAGGGGTTGCCGTAGAGGTGGGGCAACTGCCCCCACATCTTTCTCATTCCCAGTACTCCACGTTCTCTAGGTGCGGAGAACTGTTCCGCCTGGAGCGCGTGTGGCACGTCCCACGCCCCCCGGCGTGGGCCCTCATCGGGGGCAAGGCGTTCCACTCTGCCACCGAGGATCTGGACCGCGCCGCTCATGGCTCGCGGTCTGCAGTCCGTTCGTTCCAGGAGCACCTCGAACTTGGGCTTGCCGAGGATCTGGCGGGCACCGACTACACCGAGGCCGACGTCCGCGCGTCCGGGAAGGCTAGCAAAGCCTGGCCGGAGAAGGAGAACCGTAGGTGGTGGGAGTTCAACGGTCCCATCATGGTCAGCCGCTGGGAGGCGTTCACTAAGACCGCCCCCCTGGACCTGGCCCTCTCGGTTGGCGAGGATGGCGTGGGCGACGGGCGGGCCGCGGATGTCCCGGCCATCGAGGTTCCCTTCCGCCTGATCGCGGGGTCCTCCACCATCGTCGGATACGTTGACCGCGTGTACCGCCAGCGCGCCGATGGCGCACTCGTCGTCCTTGACCTCAAGAGCGGCTCGTCCTCGCAGCCCTCCCCCGCGCAGTTGGGTCTCTACAAGGTGGGCCTGGAGGCGAAGTTCGGGGAGCCCGTGCAGTGGGGATACTTCTGGGACGCTCGCACCGGCGCGCTCTCCGAGCGCCACGACCTGTCCGCGTTCACCCATGACCGGATCGAGTGGCAGTATGAGTCATTCCGCTTCGCCCGTGACCGTGGCCTGTTCCTGCCGAACATCACGAAGGACTGCTCCTGGTGCGGCGTCCGCGACTTCTGTGTCTATATGGGGGGCGCCCGTTCGGCCGAGGTGCCGACCCCCTGGGACCTGATGGATGAGTCATGAGGGACGTCCTCTATGGTATCGACAGTTCCACCCGCATGAATCCCGGGGGTTCTGCCCGCTCCTGGTTCCCGCTCATTGGCGGACACCTATCCATCAGAGACCTGGAGGTAGATTCCGTGACCCTTCTACGTCAGGACCTACAAAACGAGGTGATCATGTGGCCCAGTTCGAGATAGGTGACACGGTTCTCATCCCGGTCGAGGTGGTCGCCATTGAGAATGGCAGGCCATACGGGACCTACACCGTGTACATGGAATACGCATCCGACGACCTCGGTCTCCTCGATGGCATTACTGCCATAGTTCCGCAGGTAGTAGCAACACTCCAACAGGAAGAAGACAACACATGAGTGACGAGACCGCCGCATTCACGGCGACCTTCAAGGCCGGTAGCGGTTACGATGCCCCCTGGGTTGTCATCCGCGCCGACGACGCGAACCAACTCCACGAGCGGCTCAACGCCGTGCGCGGAGGGTTCCCCACGATCTCCGAGGTGGCGACGGAACTCGCGGCCACCTACGCCGCAGCAACAGGTCTCGGCGCGACCACGATCACCGACCCGACCCCCGCTCCGGTGGCAGTCGAGGCCCCGGCACAGTCGGCGCAGATCTGGAAGTCGGTGGCCCCGGCCCAGGCCCAGCAGTCGTGGGTTGCTCCGCCGCAGCAGACCGCCGCTCCCGCGGCACAGGCGCCTGTCCAGGGCGGTAAGCAGTGCATCCACGGCACGATGGCGTACAAGAGCGGCGTCAAGAACGGGAAGCCCTGGGGTGGTTGGTTCTGCCCCACCCCCAAGGACACCCCCGGCCAGTGCGCTCCGGTCTGGGGCTGATAGTCGGTGCTCTCAGCGACACGTTCGGCGGAGAGGGCGGCGGAAAGCGGTCGCCCTCTCCCCGAGGTGCCCGAACTCTACGGCCTCTACCACTCCGAGTTCAGGTGCCGTCCCCGTAGGGGACAGGTCACTATGATCTTCGGGCAGCCCGCTTCGCAGAAGTCCGGCTTCGCCCTGTGGTGGACGAGCCAGATGAACCTGCCCACGCTGTACTTCTCTGCGGACATGGCCCAGCACACCGCGATCACGCGGCTCGGTGCCATCGTCACAGGAGAGACGGTCGAGCAGGTCTCGACCGGTCTGGAGTCTGACGAAGGTCCCCGATACGTCGAGGCCCTGACGGCCTCTAATCTACGGTTCTGTTTCGACCCCGATCCCACTCCCGGCACGATCTCCGAGGAGTTGGAGGCATGGGTGGAGATGTGGGACACGTTCCCCGAGGTCATTGTCATCGACAACCTAATGGACATGAACGTGGACTCCGACAACGAACTCATGGCGAACAAACAGATGTTGCTATACGCCAAGTCTCTAGCCCGGGACACGGGCGCGGCGGTCTTCATCCTGCACCATGCCAGCGAGGGATCGTCCGACCCGACCGAACCCGCGCCGCGTAAGAGCGTCATGAACAAGGTCTCGCAGTCCCCGGAGATCATCCTGTCCGTAGCCCTGGGCTACCAGCCCGGCGAGTTCAAGATCGGCGTCGTCAAGTACAGATCCGGGAAGTGCGACCCAACCGGGCGAACGTATGTTACGCTCAGGTGCGAACCAGAGTACGCCAGGTTCTGCCCGTCACGGGTCTACCACAAGGAAGGGTCGGAAGGATGAACATGCTAGCGGATGCCGTCAACCCCGAGGCTGACGATGAGTTCTCGTACGAGGAGGACCCTCGCACCGCCCTCCTCGCGCACCTATTCACGGATGGCATACCGGGCCTGGCGCGACACCGCTCGCCCCGCGAGCCCGGCCTTCTCTCGCCCCCACCCCCGCCCGTGGAGACGGGGCCCATCTTCCTACGGAACCCTGTAATCCCGATCCCGCAAACGTACCGCGATGCGGTCACTGCCGCCTGGGGCACGCCGGAGCAACTCCGGCATCGCCTGGAGGACGTGGCTGCCACGTTCGGTGTCGATCTTGACGAGCCGATCACCTCGATCCCGGGACTCCTGCCCCGGCACCACGATCCTGTCGAGCACCCGAGCCACTACACGTCGCACCCCTCGGGTGTGGAGTGCATCGATGTCACCGAGCACATGAACTTCAACCTGGGCAACGTCGTAAAGTACGTCTGGCGCGCTGGGCTCAAGGGTGATACACTAGTGCTAGAGGACCTGAAAAAAGGTCTATGGTATCTGGAGAGAGAGATCGGGAGGTTGTCGTCGTGATGGAGATGCTGGCAGAGGCCGTCGTGGTCTTCTTTGCCGCGGGCATTCTCGCCCTGGGTGTCGCCATCCTTGTCCTGTGGGCGCTCCTCAACCCCGGGTGGACCATCGGAATCGTCATCGCCATGGTCCTCGCCGCGCTGGTGCGCGACCGGATCGAGAAGGACAAGGAGGAGTCCCGATGACCGCCGTCGAGCGGCGGTCCGCAGCAGGGGTCCGGGCGCAGATCGCGGACGAGATCGACCAGGACACCGTGCTGTTCGCGGAGATCGAGCGCCTCGCTGCCGGACCCAACCCCTCGACGGCGGCCGACAAGATCCAGGACGCGGTTGTAGCCCGTATCGCCCGAGCCGCCCCGTGAGATACGTCGAGTTCATCGAGCCCGGCTGCGCACTGTGGCCCGCACCAATGTCGGGCGGGGGCCACCGCGCGGGGTACACGCTCTTGGGTTCCCTCGCCGATCTCTGGACGATAACAAGCGCCCTCTACAACGAACTGAGATGGGAAGTGTTCGAGTGAGCACCGCATCCCGCCGTATCGGCACCGCGTTCGAGTCCGCCCTTGTGGCGCACATCCGCGAACACTTCGGCCTGCGGGCCGAGCGCCTGCGTCAGTCCGGTAAGAACGACCAGGGCGACATCTATGTCGATGACTTGGGCCTGACATACTTGATCGAGGCGAAGGCAGAGAAGTCAATCAACCTGGGCGGGTACATCACCGAGGCCACGGTGGAGCGCAAGAACTACTGCCGCGCCAGGGGTATCCCCGAGATCGAGGTGTTGCCGCTGGTTGTGGTCAAGAGGCGCGGCAAGGGAATCGGTGAGGCGTACGTCGTCACCACGCTCGATGAGTTCTTCGGAACGGACTGAGATGGCGCTCGCTGTAGCCACGAGAGGACGCCGGGTGGCATCCTGTTCACCCGGTATCCTACGGGCCGTCTGGGACGCCTACTACTCCGACTATGACGGGTGGACGGGGATACCGGCCGGTGAGGGTTGGGCTCGCCTGACCCGCGCCGAGGCTGCGGCAAGGGCCCTCGGCTCGGGCTACGGGAACCTCCGCCACAGGGTAAGGCAGTGGGTAGAGAATCCCGACGTCTTCTCTCCGCACATCGACAGGATCGCGGTGGAGCGCGCCAAGATGCTCGACGGTGACGTGATAGCGAACCTGACCGGAGCCGAGTGGAACGTCCTGGTGGACGAACTGGCACACCTGCCCGCTGAGCGCGTCCCCTGGGCCGATGCCATGGTGGGGGAGAACTGGACCCACCTACCGGCCGAGGCCCGCGATAATCACGAGTGGTGGGCCCTGCCCCTGGCGATTCGCAGTTCGCTGAGGAAGGCTGTGTCGGGGCGGCGCACCCTACTGGGTGCGCCGTGACGAGCATGCGACTCCTCCTTGTCCACCCCGTCGGGCTGTCGCCGCTCGTCGGGCGCGTTGCGTGGGGCAGGGCGCTCGCCGTAGACATCGAGGCCATCGACGTGGCCCGAGCGGGCGTGATTGGCGTGGCGCTGTCGTGACTGACGACAAGCATCCCATCTCCGCCGTCCTCGAATCTCTGGGGATTCAGTGGCAGCATCGTCACGGCTGGCAGTTGATCCTATGCCCAGTCCACGACGAGTCCCGCCCGTCCTGCTCGGTGAACACCGAGGAGAATTGCTTCAACTGTCATGCCTGTGGTAACAAGGGTGACACCTACGACCTGATCCGTCTGATTGCCGAGAGAGCCGGAGAGACCATTGACTTCAAGACCGCTAGGATACGAGCAGCGGCTCTCTCTGGAATCAGCGACAGCGACCTTTCAGGCGGGACTGGTCGATTCACCGCAAGCGGTCGGGTACCTCGCGGGACGGGGTATCAGCCGCGATACCGCAGCACGGTTCCGTCTCGGCTTCGTCCGCGAGCCTCTTGACGGGTTCGAGCGGTTCGTTGACTGGATCTCCATTCCCTATATCTGCGGGGCGGGGCACGTGGTCGGGATCAAGTTCCGCTCCCTATACGATGAGGGCCAGCGGTACGACGCCCCCAGCAATCAGCGTACTCGTCTGTTCAACCCAGCGGCCTTGCTCTCGACGGGTGATACACTCTGCGTAACGGAAGGCGAGTTCGACACGATGATTCTCAGTCAGATCGGACTCCAGTCGGTCGGTGTCCCGGGGACGAATACCTGGAAGGCGCACCACTGGCGCCTTCTGGAGGGGTTCCGCCGCGTTGTCCTGTTCCGCGACAACGATGAGGCCGGGGCCATCCTGGAGAACGAACTCAAGAACGCCAACCTTCCGGTTGTCGTGGTCCACCCCCGCGGGGGTAAGGACGTGACCGTCTCCTATATGGCCGGTCACGGTGACGAACTCATCGGTCTTGCACTGGGCATCGCGCCCGCAGCCACGACGGCTAACTGAGAGGCAAGTGACAATGAAGACCATCGCCATCCACCCGGACGCGCAGGTCCCGTATCACTTCAAGCCCGCTGCACGAGCCTTCAACAACTTCCTGCGGGCAGTCCGGCCCGACGTGCTGGCGTCCGTGGGGGATGAGGTTGACTTCCCCCAGATCAGCCGGTGGACCCGCGGTCTCCGCGGAGAGTACACGGGCGACCTCCAAAAGCATATCAACGAGGGCGTGGCGTACCTGCGAACCATGCGTGAGGCGTTCGGTGACGGTGAGTTCCACATCACTCGCTCGAACCACATGGACCGCCCACTCAAATATCTGCGGCAGCATGCCGCGGGCATGGCCGAGTTGGATGCCCTCCAGGTGGAACACATGCTACACTTCGAGGAGTTGGGCATCACCTATCACACCCAGCCGTACGAATTGGCCCCGGGTTGGATGCTGGTGCACGGCGATGAGGGCGGGCAGTCCCGTGAGGGCGGCCGGACAGCGCTGAACCTGGCGAAGAAGTTCGGGAAGAGCGTCGTCTGTGGGCACACGCACCGCGCCGGTCTCATCCCTGACGTGCGCAGCGTGAACGGGCGCCCGACCCAGGTCGTGTGGGGCATGGAGGTGGGCAACTTCATGGACCAGCGCAAGGCCGGGTATCTCGGCGGCGGGTCCGCCAACTGGCATATGGCCTGCGGCCTGCTCTACGTGGACGGGTCGAAGGTGACCCCCCACTTGATCCCGCTCCGATCGGACGGGTCCTTCGTGGTCAGTGGCAAGGAGTACCGGGGATGAGTACGGGCCAGGAGAAGTACGTCAGCATGATCCTTGCTGCCGCTCGGCGTGCTGCCGGACAGGTGGCCCCGCGCTTCCCTGGCCTGCTCTCCTACGCGGACGCGGTACAGGACTCAACCGAGTGGCTACTGCGGCACCCCGAGAGGGTGCACCACCACACGCTACCCGATGGTACGTTCGGCGGGATGCTCTCGGTGGAGTGCGCGGGTCAGGTTGCCCGCTCGACGTACCGCTCCAGCGCTCGCGGAAGGGTCGCCCCGGTCACGGAGGACACCTACAGGTACGGAAAGGCTGTCGTTGAGATGGCGCTGCCCGGCGTGTGGGAGCCCGAGCACCAGCCGCTGGGACGGTTGCCGATGGAGCACAACTCCACCCGCTCCGACCCGGCTGTGGGCGGGGACTGGCGCGCCATCATCGCAGACGTTCAGCGTGCGGTGTCCGCGGTGACCAGCGCCACCGAGAGGAAGGTGCTGCTCCTGCGCTCGGTCCTGGGACAGGGCTGGGATGACATCGGATGGTCCCTGGGCGTCTCCGGGTCCACGGCCCGGCGCCGGTACTCCGGTGCGATCAGCGTCATCCTCGACTTCCTCAACGGTACGACAGAGGAGGCCCGCCGCGAGGTCGAGCCGACTCGTCGCGTGATAACCAACGCTGCCGCTCGGGCGATGACAGAGCACGAATGGGACGGGTGACGTGAGGGGCGTCGGGTCCGTCCTGCTCGTCAGTGTCGTGTCCTTTTACCCAACCCCCTGGGACGAACTGCTTAACTTCTACCACTATGAGACCGACTTCCGGTTCCTTCTCAACCGCATAAACCGCCCGATCAGGGTAGGAATCTATGAGGAGGCAGCGGGGCGATGAAGAGCGTCAACGTGACTACCGCCAGTACAATGTATCCCTATCCAACACGCTCGGGGATGTGGGAAGCGTTCGCGGGCCCCGTCCCGCACCGCATGGCGGTCTTTGTTCAGCAGATACAGCATCCAGTTGTGGCGGAACTTTACCGGGCGGTAATGCGATGAAGACCGTGAAGTGGGCCATGACAACCTCGTCCTCCTCCCCCGTGGGGTGGGAACAGAGAAACGGGATCTACGCCGAGCCGGGGCAACTAGTTACCCACTTCTGGTTGCGCATTACCTCTCACCTCATGGGGGCCCTGCGCGATGAATAGCGTGTATTCCGACGTCTGCCTCGGACAGAGGCTGTCCCTATATGGGGTGCCGATCCGCCTATGGCACCTTGATTGGGACGTTCGCCCCCTGGCCCTTGAGGGGATATCAGGTACCATCTATGTAGCAATCGTCTGGCCCGAGCAATGAAGAGCGTATTGCGCGACATTCGTACCCCGGGAATCTTGGTGATGAACGCCGTATCACCGCACCTATGGTACGTTGCGAATATCGGCGGCGGCACCGGTTCCCAAATCCAACTGTCCATCCAGGGCGCAATAGTATGGGCCGCCGTGGATCAGGCGGCCGCCCTACGGGAGGTACCCTCCTCGTAACCTCCGTAGAGACACGGAACCCCCCACCTAGGTCCTAGCGGGCCAAGATGGGGGGTTCGTTCGTTAGGGGGGCTCCTGGGGGGCATCCAGGGGCATCGTAGGCCCCGTCAGGGGGCCACTCCGATGTATGGGTGGTCCTGACAGGTGTACTCGCCCGGCTCGCAGTAGTTCGGGCACTGCTGGCCCCGGTACGATCCGGGGACGGTGGCCTCGCAGCGGCTCGCCGGTGAAGTGTTCCGAATGGACCAGTATTCAGTCTCGGTCAGGATGATGCCCTCGGATGGTCCGCCATATGGGTGTATGGTGAGCCACCACTCCGGGCCGTCTACGTGCGTGTCAATGTCCATAGTTTCTCCTTGATTACGACGATACAGTTAAAGCATAGGAACTCCGTCCCTGCGAGCGCGCTCCATATCCTCCCCTCCCCCAGGGGAAGGGTGTCCACCGGATAGAACGGAGCAACCGACCACACCTTGCCCTTTACACTCCTCATTCCGTACTCCAGTCCGACCAGAGCGGCTGGAAGATATCGGCAATAGGAATCCACAGGAGCATACCCAGGTCACGTTCGTCGGCCCAGCGGGACCGCAGTAGGCGGAGATATGCCGCGCCCTCGACGTATGTCAATTCGAGGTGGGCCGACGATATCCGCTCCATCCTACTCGCCAACCTTCTCGATCTGTCCGACGGCGGACGCGACACGGATGATCGTGCGCGGGAAGTCCGCACCCAGTTGCCACTTCGCGGCGGCGCCCTGCGTGGCGCTCAGGCCGTAGGCCCATGACAGGGGGCCGTCCTTGACGACGGTGAGGAACCACTCGCGCTCCAGCAACGTCTCGTATGCCCTGGACAGGATGGCACGAGCGAGCGAGCGGCTGTCCTCATACTCGGAGGACTCCAGCAGTTCCTCGATGGCGGCGATCTCGTTGCCGCGTGGTGTGACGTGCGGGATGGTCATGGGTCCTCCTCTGGTAGTTCTAGTGCCCGGGCGCCGATCTGTGAGCGCACGCCCGGGCTGTTGGGTCAGTCCTGGACCATCCTGATCTCGTCTGCCTGCTCGCGCTGACGGGAGATCGTGTATGTACCGGCCCCGATGCCCGCGTACCCGTGCTCCGGGTGCGCCTGGTAGACGGTGGCGCCGACGGGGACGGTCAGCGTGCCGAGGACCAGCGAGCCCTCGGTAATGGTGGCGGCATCGAAGAACCCGCCCGGGAGGAGCAGGTGCGTGTTGCCACCCACCTCGCCCTTGACGACGGCGACACCCACGGCCGGGATCGGCGTGGTTGCCGGGGCCTGGTCGGGAGCCGGGAGGATCAGGGTGTCGCCCTGGGCCTGGGGCCCGGTCAGGACCGGGATGGTCGCCTCGCGGCTCAGGTGGTCATCCACCTGGACACCGAAGCGGGTGATGGCCTCACCGATGGTGAGAGTGTTGCTCTGCATGTTCGTGCCCTTCTTGTTGGTACTGCCGGGACTCTATTATGGTATCACGCGCGACGCTGGAGCGTCGCGTAGACATCAGGACTCACACCATACCCCCATGCGGCCGCCTCACGCAAGGCGACTCGCGCGATGCGCTTGGCTGCGTTCCGAACGACGGAATACGAGACGCCGTACTCGGCGGACAGTTGGGCGATATTGCCATTCCCGTTCCCGATCTTCCCGGGACGGTAGCGCAGCGCGAGGTCCCGCGCAACGCTCAGCGGCACGACGGTGTTCACGCACCGGTCCATGAGGACCGTATCGAGAGCATTGTCCCCAGTCGTGCCGAGATAGAGGTGCCCGATATTCAAGCACTGGCCGTTACCGCACCGGTGTAGGACCTTCATGATTCCCGGGTCTCCCCGGGCGATCCACCACACGGCGCGACTGGCGTTCATGTCCCGGCCGTCCAGTTTGTAGGTGGGGCGCTTTGAGCGGCCAGCCTCGACGCACTCGACGGTCTCGGCCCGGGCCCCCGCATAGACGAGTGCCCGGAACGCTCCGTTGCCCCGCTTCATCACGCCCGCCGCTCGATTTCCAGGTACTGCTCGCGGGTCACTCCGTACGTCCAGGCGGCGGCGGCGATGGGGTCATCGATGTCGGCAGGAACTGTTAGGCCGAACTTCCTACGCACCCCGCCCCGTTCCGTTGTCCCATTTGTCACGAGAATAACCCGCACCGGTTCATCGTAGATGGCCGCTGGCACGTCGTAAAGGGTGATAGTGCAGCCCGGATTGCCTGGATCATCCACCACCTCACCGACCTGTGCCAACTCGGCCTCGACCACGAACTGATCCCAGCCCAGCCGTTCGATGGCGCTGCGGCGAACCTCGGCGTTCGGCTCCTGGAGGATGCGGGTGGTGTCCCACTCGCCCCGGATCATCTCGGCGGGCACGCGCGTTCCGTGCCACGAGTAGAGGGCGAAGCCATCCGCGTACTCGATGGCGGGGCCGTCTGCGTTATGGAGCCGCTGCTGCGGGTCCAGGTGGAGCGCCGTGGGGCGCTCGGTGAGGATGATGGCCCGATCGAACGGCCACCACCATCCACAACTTTTCGCCACGCGGATCAGGCCGGACAACTTCTCCGTGCCCTCGACGGGTACAACTACCCGGAAGTAGTCGTTGAAACTGAGCCACCCCGCATCGTGCTGCCCGTAGGCTGCCGAGCGGACCTGCTCACGAATGGCCGACTTGGCGCCGTTGCGGGCAGTCGTGGTCATCCCGGCCCAGACCTCCGAGAAGGTCGGGTAGTACTTGCCCTTGCCGATGACGGCCATGATGCGTTCCCAGACCTCCGGGTAGCGCTCGTCGTAGTCCTCTTCGACGTTCGAGATCAGCCCGACCGTATCATCGACGGCAACGGTGCCCGCAGCGGCCTCCTCGGCCAGTGACGAGGCCAACATCCATGCCCCGATCGCACCCATCATGGGGGAGTCGAGCCAGATGATGCTCTCGGGCTGGTCGAGCCGGGCGATGGTGTACGCCTCGCGGGCGCCAGCCTCCGCCTCTTCGCGGTCGGCTCGATCGGTACTCAGACCGATCTTGAGCCACATGTCACGGTGCGGTTCCAACGCCGCCTCCTGCCCTGGCGTCAGTTCTGTAATCTTCTCAGCCATACCCCTCTTCTCCCTCCGTGGTGGACTCGATACTGAACGAGTGTACGGTACCTTCGATCACGATGTCAACAGCACCGCGGGTCGCGGCCTGGGCGACTCTGCGGTACGTGTCGCTGGGGATGACCCATTCCCCGCGTGGGTTGTCGCCCACGCGCGCGATGCGCAGGTCGTAGGTGGACATCCCGGCCTCTTTCATCCCTACACCTCGTCCAGTACGGCGTCAATAGTCATGGTCTGCGGCAGGAAGCCGAAGTCCCAATCGCCCTGGTTCAGGACACGGCTAGAGATCAGGTAGTGACCGCCGTCCGCTGGCAGTAACTCGGCGTCGAACCGGGACAGCCGGACCTGGATCATCGCCCTACCCCACGAACATGGGCGGCGGTAAGTTCTTGTCGGAGGTTTATCCACTCCGCGACGCGCAGGACGTCGCACACCAACCCGTAGGGGATCTCAGGGATCACCAGGGTGGAGGAGGGAACGAACGCCGTTCGTGCATCGTATATCGCCAGGTTGACGCCCTCCATCTTATCGCCGTATCTCGGCGCCATCAAGATACGGCGGCATGGACATGCCGCCACGGTTCGGGGCCAGCCAGAGCGCCAGGAGCAGCGCGAGGGCGATCAGGAGGATCGCGCACACGGCGCGGCCACGACGGGTGAGCCTAAGGACGGTCACGGCTGCACCCGGCCCTCTAGTGTGTGCTCGATCCTACCGAACACCCGCGCCACCGGGATCAGGGTGCTGCCCTGGTAGCACAGCACCCATACATGATCCGCGACGCGCGTGTTTTCGAGATAGGCGATTGCATGGGGACGCTTCCATGTCTCGTGCCGAACACTCCTCATGCGGTCACGCTCACGAGCCATGCCGACGCGGGGGTGCCGGTCTCGAAGTCCTGCCAGAGTCTAAGGTTGACCTTACATGTGGCGCACAGGTACACGCGCAGTTCGCGGACCCACCACAGGTGCTCCCAGGGGCCCGGGTGGGCGCTACATGCGGCACAGGCTGGCGGATAGGACATGACGCCATCCCCTTCGGTTTGTTGGGTTCCTACCAAGTGCCCGCGTGGCCGGACAGTGAGGACCGCGCGGGCGATGTGCGTTGCTCAGTCGGTCACCTCCCCCTTCTCGATGAGGACGGCCGTGGGCGAGAGCCGCGAGGTCCGCGCGTTGCCGCGCCAGCCGATCACGTCGTTGCGGTTGATCGGCTGTGCACACTGACGGGCAGCCTGGACGGTGAACGGCGGCGCAGGGTTAGCCAGGTACATGTGCGATCCGTACTCGACCGACGGCTTGAGCGGCATCAGGTGTTGCCATCCCTCGCTGTCGGAGTACTGGAACGTGCCCCACAGGTTGGTCTCCGGGTCGCGGTAGGTTAGGTAGCCGCCCATGTGCCCCGGTGTGCGCCACACCTCAAACCCGGCATCGGCCAGGGTCCGAGCATAGGCGGTCAGGTCTTCCTCGTCCTCGGTGGTCTTCTCGGTGTTCATGGTGCTTCCCTTCTCCCGGGGCTCGTCGCCCCATCTCGGTGCTACTCTGTAAGTGTCCCACGTCTGGTGGAACCTGTCAAGCGTGTAGCGTGTCGCGCTTCCGGCGCGTGCACATGACGCGGACGAACAAGCGTAGGTGCCAGATCAGCACGGGAGGTCTCCGACATCCTCGAAGGTCGGGGCGCCGGTAAAGATATGCTCGTCCCCCATGACGGCGCGGATAATCTGGTCGTCGGTCGCGTCCACCCCGCGGGGGTGACCCTCTGAGAGGCACATGGTTGTACTGTTGAGAGACACGCAGGCCCGAACGGCGCCGCTGGAGCGTTCGCGGATAACGGCAGTGACGCTCGGCTCATCCCAGCGGTCCCCTAGACCCCGGCTCATGTGAGCGATTCCGGCAGTCCTGCGCTCCACGGTGAAGCGGTTGACGCTAACAGTCATGATCCCATTCCTTCCCTAGCGGTTGGGTAACCCTTACGTGCCCGGGCGCCGATCTGTGAGCGCACGCCCGGGCCACCGTGCTAAGCAAAGTGCTGGCGGCATTCCCCCGGTTCGTAAGAGTAGTGGTGGGGAGAATCGCACTCGGGACAAGTGCGCTCGGTGGCGGGCTCCTCCTCGTCATAGGCGCCACCGTCCACGACGACGCCACCGTGGCGCAGGGCCTCACCCTGCGCGGTGTCGCGGTCGAGATACCAAAGTGGGGCCCCGCCCTTGCCCTTCGCCACCGCCCCATCTCGGCGCTGGATCATATAGTGCACGGGCCAGGTCCCGACGATGCCGGGGTGACGGGCGCCGGACGAGTCGATATAGGTGCAGCGTTGCGCGGTCATGTCATGCCCACCATGTATAAGCGTGCCGTGATCCGTCGAGGGTACACCCGCACCCGTCGCACCGATTCCGGGACATTTCGCGTGTCTCGCACCCGGTCGAGTGACTATCGGAATCAGTCTCCCAGTGATCCGGGATGCCACAGTCTAGGCCGACCGTTGCATCGGTGTCGGGCTCAAGGGACCACGGGACGCACGCGGGGTTACACCCGCACGCCTCGCGGCCACGCTCGCCGGTGTCGCGTGCCAGGTAGCACGCGACACACACCCACAGGACACCCTGAGCGGTCGGGCGTCGTCGCCCCATCTCGGTGCCCTCTTGAACGTCGGGCGCGGTGATCCATGCCACGATGCCGGGGTGCTTGGCACTCACGGCCGTGGTCGCGTATCCCATCGCCCGGAGTTGTCCGAGCAGGTCCCGAACCGTGGCAACGGGCACGCGGCCCGGTAGCACGGTCTTCAACTCGGCCGGAGTGTGCGGAGTGTCACAGAGACAGCGGTACACTTGGCGCTGGGCGCCCGTCAGGTTCAGTAGGTCTATCATCATCCCATCCTTCCATCATGTCCGGTATCTGCCAGACTCCACCCGGTACGGTCGCCCGCACCGGATGGGGCTTGTCAGACTCCAGCGTAGTACGTGGGCACCAGGTCGGTCGGGGGAAGCGTGACGCTAGTCCGACTCCCCGGGTCACCCTGCCGGTGAACCTCCAGCAGCACGGTGGCGGCAGGCCCGACCGTCTCGCGGTTGTAGGTGACTGCCCAGCGCGAACCTGGGGACAGTTCGATCACGTCGCCCGGCCGCAGATAGCGGGCCAGGATATTTCGTTTGTCGTCGCCCCATCCCGGTGCCGTAGCGTGAGCGGCAGCCGCGTAGGCGTGGAGGTCGAACTCAGGTTCGGCGTGCCGCACGGGTGGCAGCGGGTCCGGGCCGACTAGTTCGCCCTCACCAATCACCAGCGCGATGGCTTCCTGGCGGTACACGCGGGCCAGGTCTCCGATCTCTGCGCGCAGCCACTCGGCGTCGCGTTCCTGGCCCCACGTTGTGCCGTACCGGGCGATCTTGGCAGAGTCCTCGACTACGCCGCCCCACTCTCCTACGCCGTAGTGGGACTCAAGCCGCCCCGCGCCAGTTGTGGCATAGGCTAGGACGGTGCGCACGCGCCTCTGGAGCGCTTCCCAGTGGTTCGCGCTCATGGGAGCGCCCGCTATGTTGCGGCCGACCGTTACAGTGATTGTAAGTGTCATGTCCTCATTCCTTCCCTCAGTGGCGGGCTCATCAGCGATGGGATGCCAGCCCATCGGACTAGGGCCACGGCCCTAGTTTCGCCTCACTTGTCAGAGATCCTCCCCGCACGCATCGCACGTCTCGCCGTTCGAGTCGGACGAGTGGATCACCTTAGGGAAGTCCCCCGAGTCGAAGGTACGCTCGTCGTCGCGGTCGATGCCGAACCCTGCCGCTAGTTCTGTCAGGTTGTCTTCGGCTGGCATGTGGGTGAGATCCTCCCACCCATCGAACGGCTCACCCTCGCCCGTGGGTAGCGCGATCAGGGTGCACGCCGGGCAGAGTATTTCTGCTTGGAACGTGTACCCAACGATCTCCCATGCCTTGCGCCCGTATCCCATGATGCCGTTCCTTCCGTTGTCGTTGACCTTCCATCGCGGCGCACGGTCGCCCGCGCGTCGCGATGACGTGTCAGCGCTCGAACGTGCTCCACCCGTGCTCGGCATGTCCCGTAGTGAACAGGTCGCCCGCGATGCGGTCAGCAAGCGCTGAGGTAGCGGTGGCGTAAGGCGATGCCACTAGCACCGCGTAGACTGCCCCTAGCAGCGTCGTAGCAGCCTCGGTTAGATCGTAGCGGTAGTTGCCATGCCGGATATGCTCGGTCACGGTAAACCGGTTCGGCGTGGGGGTGTCGTCGGTCACGCGAGCCGCGCGGATCTCAGTCTCACGCTTAGCGAGATCCTGGCACGCGGCGCACTTGCAACGGACATATCCGGCAGGGTAGTCGAGTGCGTTGAAAGGTTCGGCCGCGTATGCACTGGAGTCGAGTCGGTCGGCCGCGTCGCGGATCTCGGCGTGCTCGCCGTCGGTAGCGTCATACGCGGGCACGTCGAACGCGACGCTAGGGCGACGCGCTATCTCTGCTAGTGCAGCATCGCCGCGCGCGGTCCCTGCCCACTGGCTCGCGTAGCGGCCCAGCGCGTCGCCGTTCAAGTCTGCGGGGTTGATACTGGCGACCCGTCGCGCCTCGATAGCGCGAAGCGCTGCGCGTGTCGTGGTGGGAATGGGTGCCACTAGCGCGGCGTCGGCCGCGTCGCTCCGGTCCTGCGCGCTACGTCCGGCGTTAGCCTGCGAGTGGATGAGCGATGCTAGTCTCTCCTTGCGTGTCCAGCGTCGGTCGGTGTCGGCCTGGTTGCGCCCGGACTGCCAGGCGATGTCGTTGTAGGTCACGGTTCGATCCTTCCCTAGTCGTGATGCTTGCGTGCCCGCCCAGGACTCGATCCTGGGAGTGTGCCGCTCGGGCGGTGGTGCTAGGCGCGGGTGTCGAACCGCTCGACGTAGGCGCGGGCAGACTCGACAGTGTACGTGCCGGTAAGCAGCGCGGCCTGCTTATTTGCGAGACTACGCGAGCCCCACTGGTCAAGCCATGTGCCGTATTGGTTGCGCACGACGTAGCGGTAGGTGCCCGTCGTGCCGGTCTCGACGTCGCCGTCGGGCTCGCGTGTCACGGTGTAGGAGACGGGGAGGGCCTCGCGCTCGGCCACGCGGATACGGTGGGCGATGTAGTAGTCGTTGCTGTTCATGGTCTCGCCTTTCGTTTGTCGTGCGGCTGAGAGTAGGGACACGGCGCGCGGCCTCAGCCGTGCGCCATGCTCAGGCGCTCAGTCACTCATGGGTGGGTAGCACTCGTCCCAGGTTAGGACGTGCGGTGCGGGGGCGATGGGGCGCGAGCCGCATGACGTGCAAAGCGGGGAGCCGTTCGGCCCGCGCCACTGTGTTAGCACGCGGCAGGAGGAGCACCGGAGCGAGAAGTCTGCGCGGACCATTCGGCCTATTACTGTGTCGTGCCACATGATGCATCCCCTTCATTTGTCGTGCCCGGTTCGATCCTGTGTCCTCGACGTGTGGGGCACTCCATTCCGTATGCGTTCGGGATACGGGGAGGAGAGGAACCACTTCCGCTAGACCTGATCGTCTAGGTACGGTCGCCACGTCTACGTACTTGCAAGGACCACACTGCCAGCACTGCGCCAGGGGTGCAAGTCCATAGGGCGTGTCAGCGTGTGATCTTGGTCACACAGGGCAACCTTAGTTAGGACGCCCTTACATGGGCAGGGTGGACGTGCTGCTGCTGCTGCTGCCATGTGTGTGCATCGCTATGCAGTCGAGTGCATACGCATACGGTAGGACTGTCGGCGTAGTAATGCAAGACACAACTGCCTGATCCTGCCCACTACACACACATACAGACACACATGCCCACACATAGCACAAGGTTAGCCTATCCTAACCTTGTGCTCCCTTGACTATGTGCGCAGTCATGCTCTAGGGGCGTGAGCGCGAGCAGCGAGCCCCCCGGCGAGCGCGTCGAGCGCTCATCTCGACCCGGGGGTTGTTAACTTGACCCCTCCTGTACTTGAGGGTACTGTCCCACGATGTGGTACGTGGGGATACGCCCACCCCCTCTGACCTGCACGTATGGTCCTACCCTAAAACCTTCACAGAACCTACACATGATAACTGGTATCGCCGTCAGATATTTCATGGATACTAAGGGTGGGGGGTAGTGAGCGAACGCAGTGAGCGAACGGGGGGAGAGCGTAGGGCCCTCTAGGGAGGGCCCCTACGCGACAGGGGGGTAGCAAGTGCCCCCTCAAGGGGCACTTGCGTAGGGGGGGTTGACACCCACCTGCTCACCGGGTACGCTCCCGGGTGACCTGTCCTGAGAATCGGGACATCGAGACACCTGGGGGAAGACCATGCTCACCATCATCCTGCTCCTCATCGCCGCTGTCTGCTTCGGTCTTGCCGTGCTGAACGTGGCGAGCAAGATCAACCTCATCGCGCTGGGGCGGTTCTCCTGGGTTCTGTCCGTCCTGGTCCCCCTGATCCACTGACACCTTCCGGCCTGGGTGTGATAGGATGTGTCGTATGAGACACGCGACACGCAACCCACCCGGGCGCTCGGAGCACATCTTCGTCCACCGGGTCCTCGAACTGGCCGGAGAGGCCCTGTACTTCGCGTGGTGCGCGGCCTTCACGATTGTCCTCATCGGCTGGGCCCTCACCGCGGCGGGGTAGGGATAGGATCTAGTCGTACCCCGGTGGACCTGCCGCACATCTGTTGGTGGCGGGCACCGAGGTCGTCGGGGAGACGGGCAAGTGACGCCCGCAGCGGCCTAGAGACGCGCCCGACCCGTCCC
>Ga0209539_1000266_pt1 | contig 32198 bp, 30 predicted proteins | sample BarGraNGADG00312_2_FD_184499 | JGI IMG/M metagenome (GOLD analysis project Ga0209539, IMG submission 184499) | Arctic peat soil microbial communities from Barrow, Alaska - Barrow Graham LP Ref core NGADG0011-312 (SPAdes) (version 2) | ecosystem: Environmental > Terrestrial > Soil > Wetlands >...
GCACGAGGTCTGTCGCCGGAAGCTTCAGCCTCGCATAGGCGAACACCGACTCCACAGCATCGATCGGAACAACAGGCACGTTGCCGTAGACCGTCCCCTCCGTGGGGATGAGGACCAGAAAGACCAGCGACGCCGGCTGAAACGCGATCAGTGAATCGATCGCTGCATACTCTCCAACAACGACGCCGCCCTTGAGACCAATCGTGAGGTGAAGGTTGACCCGCTGCTTTGCGGACCTAAGTGCCTCCGAACCACCCTCTGCCGAGAACGCGTCCACCCAACCCCGGGCTGTGTGCAGGTAGTCGGCGCCAGACCGCTGCAGATGGTAGACGTCATGGATAGTCCCATCATCCCATATATAGTCAAGGGAAACCTTGTCGAAATAGGGTGACAACGCGCGGACATCCTCGTCCGACTGCAAGCCGACGTGAGCATTGATGCGTATTCCCTGCTCATGGACCCATTCGATGAATGCCAGATGTTCCATCAGCGGCAGGCGCCCGTGGGAATCACTTCCACCGGACAGAAGAATGCTCCGGTACTCTCCCGATTCCAGCACGCGACGGGCTGCGATGACGGACACCATATGCTGGAGGTAGTGTCCGTTGCAGTGGTTGCAGTGCAGTGCGCATTCCTCGCCCGTGACGGACACGGAGAGTGTCCGTCTGGGAACGCAATTGAAGACCATGTCTCTCAGGTCTTCCGCCCTATCTGGGGCATGTCGTTGGCAATGACGAGGGAGATGCTGAGCTTGTCAGTAACCGCGATGGCCTGATACGCCTTGTTGATGGTGGAGAGGACCGTGTCCATCTCGCCGTAGCAGCTCACCGCCATGTTTCCGACAACACACCGAACGCCGGCTGCCTCCAGTGCACTCTCGAATTCCTTGATCACCGCCACCGTTCTCAAACCATCGTATGGAAACAGAATTGCTTGGACCTCAACGTTCACGAAACGGCCTTCCTTTCCAGCCCCGGCAGGGGGTGAACTACAGATTGTCGAGATCGTCGAGAGAAGTGGACAGCACAGCGATGACCTGTGGATCCCAGCGTCCCTCGTCAGTCTCCTTGTGAAGGATCTCCAAAGCCTGATCGCGCGTGAACGCCGGACGATACGTCCGGTCACTTATCAAAGCTTCGAAGCTGTCGGCCACACTGACGATACGAACAAATTGGGAGACCTGATCCCCCTTCAGACCATCAGGATACCCCGAACCGTCCATCTTTTCATGATGATGCCGAACGATATCGGCCACCTCGCCGAATCCATGGACGGGTTTGATGATCTTCTCTCCGTACTCGCTGTGTCGTTGCATCTCGGCCCACTCTGAGGGATCGAGCTTGCCCGGCTTGAAGAGGATCTCTCTGCGTATGACCAGCTTGCCAACATCGTGCAGCGAACCGGCCATCTCCAGGACCCACAGCCCGTGCCCCTGGACGCCCATCCTCTTGCCAAGGATGACGCTGATACTTGCGACCTTCTGGTTGTGACGTGGCTCCGTGGCCTCCGTCAGTTCAATGGCGTTCGTGATGACACCAACGACCTCGGACAACGCAAAGCGCTGTTTGGTCATGCCCCTCAGTCGCGTCAGGGAACGCATGCGCACGCGCAGTTCTTCCCACGATACAGGTTTGTTGAGAAATTCGTCAGCACCGCTCTCGAACCCCTTGAGCTTGTCCACGAGTCCCGACAGTACCGTCAGCATGATGACGGGCGTCGTACCCAGCCGTTCCGTCGCACGAATCTCCTTCACGACCTCGAACCCGTTGATGTCAGGCAGAAGCCCATCCAGCAGAATGACGTCGAAGTTGCCGGTGGCCGCTTGCTCGATGCCTTCCTGACCCGTCTGAACCCAGGTGACCTGGTACCCCCAGCTGTTCAGCTGCTCCGACAGCGCCGCCCCATCAATTGTGCTGTCCTCGACAATAAGCACGGGCGCCTGATCTCCCTCTCCCTGACGTTCGCGCGAGAAGAAAACCAGCTCGACCCTGCGAATCATGTCGTCGTAGGTGATGGGTTTGACGACATAGTCGAACGCCCCCATCTGCATCGCCTTCATGACGTCGTCGTCCTTGCTGATGGCAGACACGACGATGATGGGGATGTTCTTGGTCGACAGAGCGGTGCGAAGAGTCTCGAGGACTGTCAGGCCGGTGATGTCCGGGAGGCGGAGATCCAGCAGGATAAGGCCGGGCTGTTCCTTGACAGCCAAGTCAATGCCTTCCCAGCCAGTGCTTGCGGTGACGGCTGCATAGCCCGCTCGTCGCAACATGTCTCCATACAGATGCAGGCTCTCGATGTCGTCATCGACTACCAAGACCTTTCGTTCCACCAGCGCACCCCCGGTTCCGTCCTTGTTCATCGTCCGCTTCCAACAAGCGCGCGGAAACAAATCTTCCACTGCATTCCCAACAATACTCTTATAGAGTATTATCTATGCATCCGGGCAAAAAGCAATTCCCGGCGCAATGGCTGCAAGCTTTGGAAACACAGGAAGCCGGACCTCGGAGGCACCAATGCGCACCTTCATCGAAACGGACTTGCAGGGCACAACTCGACAGAATGAAGAGTTCAGGGAGCAGACGGCCACGACCTCTGGTGCCCGTTCAACCCTGGTCGTTCACTCGGCCTCCGGTCATTCGGGCAAGACAACGATCTGCCGGTCGCTCGTACGGGACCTTCCTTTTGAGGTGTATATCAAGCTCTCGCGCCACAGCCTGCACCTCGCGACACACTCGCTGGCAGCTGGAACATTGCCCATCGAAGGAGGTGATACTGGACGCCTGAGTCAGTCGGAGCGCTCTCCATGGCTGCGGCCGTTACGTGACATCATTCTCCTTGACGGACCTCATCAGGAGACAGAGGAGGCGGTGGCCACGACCCTTCAGCAGTGGCCCCTGGAGACACGCGTCCTCATCGAAGGCAACTGCTCATCCGTCCCAGAAAGGTCGCGTACCATGTACGTCCTGCGCTGTCCCCTGCTGCAGAGCGCCAAATCCAATATGGGCATCATGGCTGCCCGGGCAGATTTGCTCGTTGTGAACAGGTTCCCTGGCTGTACGCCGGCCGAAGAAGCCGCTCTCCTTGCACTCCTCAGAGACTGGAACCCGCACGCAAACCAGATCTCAGGATCCGTACAGGACGCGGTGTTCATCGAGACGGTCGAAGCGGCCGTCCTCGACCTTCTCCCGTTACTGCGCTCCGCTTGAAAATGCGCCCCCGCATGACACACTGTACTGCCGGTGCCTGCTGCCGGTAGAATCAGGAACCAGGAGGTTCTCATGGAAGAAGTTGCACAGGAAGTCCGCGATGAATTGCTCAAGGCAGCAACTGACGGATTTATCGATTGCGGCAAAGCAATAGCCATCGCCCGCAAGCTGAACATCGACCCCAGAGTCGTGGGCAAGGCCTGCGACTTGCTGCACATACGGGTCCGCTCCTGTTCACTCGGCCTGTTCGACTAGCCAGTGCCGGCACTTATCATCCTCACCACTGCCACCGCAGTAGTGGCGGTCCTGCTGATGCCGTTTTCACTTCTCGTCAACTTCATGCCACTCCAGAGACTCCTGCTTTCCATGGTCGGCACAACGGGAGGCACGGCGCCTCGCTTTGATGTGGCTGAAGCCGTCCGCCGCGTGGCAGACCTGCTCGAGTACCTTGCGTTCCGCAGACCTCTGCCGAATGACGCCTTCTACTCGCCCCTGGAGCTTGCCCACATGGGCGACGTCCAGGCGATCTTCCAGGGGGTCTATCTGACAGCGCTTGTCTCATGTCTGCTGACCGCTGTCCTTGTTGTTCTCCTTCGCAGAAATGGGCGCGACGTTCGCCGCATTGCCCGGGCAGCCGGCATCACCGTGCTCGCCCTCGTTGTCGCTCTGGGCACCGCCTCGGTCACCATCGGCTTTGACGCATTGTTCATCACCTTCCACGAGCTCGCCTTTGCGAACAACTTCTGGCTCCTCCCTGAAGACTCCGGACTCATCCGCCTGTTTCCCGAAAATTACTTCATGGGCTACTTCTTCGTCGCACTCAGTGCGAGTCTCATCGCCGCCCTTTTCCTCACGATTCTCTCACACCGGAGGCGCACTCTCCGGCTTTAACCATCGCTCATTGCTGATATACTCCTTAGGTAAGCAACCATGCACAGCCCCGCTGTGTATAACAAAGGAGACATACATGGAACAGCGTGCTGAAATCGGGATCATCGGGGGTTCCGGATTCTATTCTCTACTCGAAAACGCGCAGGACATCAACGTCGAAACGCCTTATGGAGCGCCGTCGGACCTCATCTCTCTTGGTGAGATCGCGGGCCGCAAGGTCGCCTTCCTGCCCCGCCATGGCAAGCACCATCAGCTCCCACCTCACATGATCAACTACCGTGCCAACATCTGGGCGCTCAAGTCTCTTGGTGTCCAGCACATCATCGCTCCTACCGCCGTCGGTTCACTGCAGCCAGACATCAAGGTGGGCGACCTCGTCGTTACCGACCAGTTCATCGACCGGACGCGCCGCCCTGATACGACGTTCTACAACGGGCCTGTCGTCACCCACGTCTCCACGGCCGATCCGTACTGCCCCGTCTTGAACAGGATCGCAGTCATGACCATCAGGGGTCTCGGCTTGCCGGTGCACGATGGCGGCACCTGCGTGGTCATCGAGGGCCCACGGTTCTCCACCAAGGCCGAGAGCAACTGGTTCACCCGCATGGGTTGGCATACCGTCAACATGACACAGTATCCCGAAGTCGCCCTGGCCCGCGAGCAAGCGATGTGCTACTGCAACATCTCGGTCATCACGGACTATGACGCCGGGCTGGTCGCAGAGGGAGCGGTCGACCCCGTCAGCAACGAAGCGGTCATCAAGGCATTCACAGCCAACCTCAAGAACCTTGTGACAATCATCGAGAAAATGATTCCACAGATCCCTGGAGAGAGCGAAGACTGTACTTGTTTCCACGCCCTGGAGGGCGCCAGCATCGGCTAACCCATGCTTCCTATTCGCGACGACACGCCATCCCGCACGTTTCCGCTGGTCACGTTCCTGTTGGTCTTGGCCAACGGTCTCGTGTGGCTGTGGGAAGTGTCTCTTGGCGGGGGAACGGCTCTGAACCACTTCTACTACCAGTTCGGCTTCGTCCCCGGCGTCCTGACGGGTGTCTATAAAGCCCCGTCATGGGCGATAGCACCGTATTTCCTGACGACCCTGACATCGATGTTCATCCACGGCAGCTGGGGCCACATCCTCGGCAACATGCTGTTCCTGTGGATCTTTGGCAACAACATCGAGGATTATCTCGGCCACAACAAGTACCTGTTGTTTTACCTGGCGGGTGGCGTGGTGGCCGCCCTGGTCCAGCTACTTTCCGGACCCACCTCCGAGGTTCCTACCATCGGGGCGAGCGGTGCCATCGCCGCCGTCATGGGAGCATATTTCTTCCTGTATCCCAAAGCCAAGGTTCAGACCCTGGTCTTTTTCATTTTTATTACCATCGTGCGTCTGCCTGCCTGGATCTTCCTCGGCATCTGGTTCGTGTTGCAGCTGTTCGAGGGTACGTTCGGCGCAGCTCAGGGAGTCGCTGTATGGGCGCACGTGGGAGGTTTCCTCTTTGGCGTTGTGATTGCGTGGATCAGCAGCAGACGAGGACGGACCCGCACAGAGTACGGGGTCTGAGGAGGGACACATGCACATCCTTGTTACCAATGATGACGGGCTGTGGGCGCAGGGGATCCAGGCTCTCGTCGCGGCAATCCCTGCGGATAACACCATTTCGGTCGTCGCGCCCGCGTCTCCCCAGAGCGCCAAGGGGCACTCCCTCACCATGCACAAGCCTCTGCGTGCTACCAAGGTTGAGGACTATGTCCATCCCGGTGTCGAAGCGTGGGCTGTCTCGGGCACTCCTGTCGATTGCATGATGCTGGGCCTCGACACGCTCGTGAAACAGAAGGTCGACATTGTCTTCTCCGGTATCAACCATGGCGACAATCTGGGCGACGACCTGCCCTACTCCGGTACAGTATCGGGCGCCTACGAGGCGTTTTTGTCCGGGTACCCCAGTGTAGCCTTCTCCACGGCATTCCCGCGGACAGGAAGCCCTGGATTCGATTTCAGCCCCATCACCTGGTTCCTGCAGAAGATGCTCCCCCTCATCCCGGGACTCATCGAGATCAACCAGCCCCTCACGAAGAGCTTCAGCCACGCTCTCAACGGGAGCCTGTTTCTCAATGTCAACGCACCCAACTGTCCGGTTTCCGAGGTCAAGGGAATCCGGGCTGTCCCTCAGGGACGCCGCCGCTACGCGCATCGTGTCACCGCCAGCGTGGATCAGTTTGGAGCCCCCATCTACTGGATAGGGGGAGACATCCCGTCCATACCACAGGAAGGAACCGATGTGACCGCCGTAGCCAACGGATACATCAGTATCACGCCCCTGGGCATCGACCTGACGGACTATGTCCTCTTGGAGCGGCTGCAGCAACTCGGCACGTTCGCCGGTCTTACACCGGCCTCGCAGTAGACACATCGATAACTGGCACCACGAAGGAGGGCCACTTCATGGCACAGTTTACAATGCTGGACGGTGCCACCACTATTGGTGGCACCAAGCTTTTGTTCGAGGCGAGCACGTCTCCTGATGCGACGCGTCTGCTGTTCGATTTCGGGCTCAACTATGCCACCATGGGCGCATACTTTGAGGAATTCCTTACGCCGCGCACATCCGCCGGTCTCACCGACTACCTGACGACAGGGTTGCTGCCAAAGCTGCAATTCTACCGTTCCGACCTCACAGCACTCCTTCAGGAGATGCAGCCTGAACTGGCCAGACAGCTGGCGGACCCTGGTCACATCAACGCCTGCTTCATTACACACGCACATGTCGACCACACTGGGTCGATATCGTTTCTGGACGAGACCATCCCGCTGTATGCCACGCTGGTCACGGCCGCCGTCCTCCGGGCTGTGGAGGAGACACAGTTCAGCTCCGGTCCAGAGAACGGCGTGACCGATTTCATCCTGCGCCCCAACCTGGGGACCAACAAACACGGCCAGCACAGCCTTGTCGACCTGGCCGGGCCCATGCAGTTTTCCGACTGCCGGGTGACACCCTTTCCGGTCGACCACAGTATCCCCGGCGCATGCGCCTATCTCATCGAGTATGACGGGGGGACGCTCGTGTACACGGGAGACCTCAGGTTCCACGGCCGCATGGGTCATGTGACGGAGAGTAGCATCGAGGCGCTCGCCGCCGCCCACCCCGATGCCGTTCTGATCGAAGGGACCAACCTTCGTTCGAATGACGGCTCGTCAGATCATGACACGGCATTCCGCCGCCGCTTCGCGTTCTGGTCCGAGCAGGGCGTCGAGGCGAAAGCACTCGAGGAGATTCATGGGGCCTCGGGGCTGGTCATGGCAGACTTCGGTATGAAAGACCTGGACCGCCTCATGACCTTTCAGCGCGTCGCCCATGCCACAGGGCGCAAACTAGCCATCCTCCCGCGTGACGCCTACATCGTCCGGCTGGCGCAGGAAGCCGGCTATCCCACCATCGACCTGGCGGATCCGGAGCTGGTCCTGTACGTCAAGCGCGCAGGCAGCGGCACCTATGACAAGGGCGACATCAAACAGGACTGGGCCCGGTCGACCCTTCTGCGGTTCGCGGGCAGCGACCCGGACTCCGTGGATCCAAAGGATCGGCGTGACGCTGTAGAGGAAGTCCTGAACGGGTCATGTCCACGCATCGTCAGGGCCGCCGAAGTCGCGGCACATCAATCGGACTATCTGCTTTCGCTGGGCTACTGGGACGTTCAGGAGCTGTGTGACCTGCACCCCTCACGAGGTTCCCTGTACATCCACTCCTCGGCGGAAGCATTCAACGAAGAGATGTCATGGAGTCAGGAGCGCCTTGCCCGCTGGCTGGACCTCGCCGGCATGGATTCCGTGCATATCCACGCCTCAGGGCACGCTCCGCAGGAAGACCTTTTCCACATCGTCGAGCGGCTCGCTCCACGACATGTGTACCCGATTCATACGGAGCACGCCGAACAGTATGCTGAGAAATTCAAGGATATCGTCAGCCTTCTGGCGAATGGAAAGCGGGTGACTCTTTCGCCATAGGAGTTTCCCGATATCGTGGCGATTCCATCACATTCGCTGTAACAAAACCGGTCATAGTTGCGTATATACAGATGTATATGATAAGTAAACACCTGTTACAGGTGAGGAGGCACGATATGATCGACGAGAATGGCTTCATCAAGCCAGATGCTGAGGAGACTGAGCATCCGGACACATCAAACACCGTGGAGAGCTACGTCACTCCCGAGACTCCCCCGAGGACTTTTTCTCAATCCGAGGGGCACTTCCCCCCGACGATTCAGGGGTACAGCACACCTTCACCGCAGCCCGCCCGGCGTTCGAATTCCGGCCGCGTGTTCCTGGTATGGGGACTCATCATCGGTTTGCTGCTCGGCAGTGTCCTAGGTGGAATTCTGGGCAACTATGTCGTCATGTCCAACCCGGGAACGTTCCCCTGGGCTCGCACGGTATCGGCCACGTACCCAGTAGGGACATCCGGTTCCGGCACGACCATCGTCACGACCGAAGAACAGGCCATCGAGAACGCCGTCAAGATCGCTTCCCCTGCCGTGGTCCAGATCAACATAACCTCGGTCAGCCAGAACCCGTTCGGCTTCTCGTCCGGGGGGACGCAGGAAGGTCTCGGCTCGGGTTTCATCATCACATCTGACGGTTACGTGTTGACCAACAACCACGTCGTGGAGAATGCCACCAAGATCACCGTCATGCTCAAAGACGGGCGTGAGTTCAGCGGCCAAGTCGTGGGCACGGACACCACCAGCGATGTCGCCGTGGTGAAGATCAGTGGCACCAACCTGCCAACCGTGGAACTTGGCGATTCGTCCACACTGACCGTGGGCCAGAAGGTTATCGCCATCGGCAATCCCTACGGCCTGAGCCAGACGGTCACGACCGGTGTGATCTCGGCCCTCGAGCGGAACGTTCAAGCGTCAGCGACTGAGACGCTCGTCGGCGTTGTTCAGACTGATGCGGCCATCAACCCCGGCAACTCAGGAGGACCCCTGGTCGACCTGTCCGGTCGCGTCGTCGGCATAAACACGATGATCTACCAGGATGCGCAAGGCCTCGGGTTCTCGGTCTCCGTCAACACGGCAAAGAAGGTGTATGACGCCATCATCAAGAACGGCAAGGTCACGTGGCCGGCTCTGGGTATTCAGGGAGCTACGCTCACGACGTCTATTGCCCAGCAGTACAACCTCAAGGTCTCCCATGGCGTCTACATCGTCCAGATCACGTCCGGGTCCGGTGCAGAGGCTGCTGGGCTCAAGGCTGGCGATGTTATCACCACGATCGACGACAAACCGATGACCACGATCGACGGAGTCCTGAGCTACATCCGTTCCAAGAACGTCGGTGACACGGTCCAGGTCGTGGCCGACCGGGGCGGCACGACCAAGACGTTCTCCGTGATCCTGAAAGCTCTCGGCTAGTAGACTCCAGTACCTTCTCAGTCTTGATGAAAAGACCCCGGCACGCTGTGCCGGGGTCTTTTCATGTCGTACCCACCTTGCCAACAATGAAAACGGGGCAATCCTGTACATGGATGCAGGTGAGTGCGTCCGAATCTGCCAAGGCGGAGGAATGGATGACAACAACACAGAACCTCAGGGCATGGACTCATGAGTGACATGACACATCTGGTACGACCCGACCTTCACGTCGCGCTCGACTGTCCTGTAGACTGGACCGTCATGGAACTGGACGAGCAGGCAGGGCTGCGAGCATCCAACCCCACGGACCCACGTGTCGCCTTGCAGGTCACGTATGATGAGTCCAGTTCGGCTCTGGACGAAGTGTCTGAGCGTCTCCGCAACGGCTTGCCGAAAGACGCCCTGCGTGAGCCGGGAACGTTGAGAAAGGGAAGGGTCGATGCAGACGGCCAGGCACACCCTGATGGTCCGCCTGTGGAGGCGCTGACATTCTCTGCGCGCGACGGCTCGTTTGTCTATCGGGTTCTGGTCGCAGAGGACGCAGGGCACCGATGGACCGTTCGTCTCGAGACACTCCAGCGCAAGGAGTGGTGGCAGGAGAGCCGGACGCTGGAAAGAATGCTCGCCAGTCTGCTCTTGCTGTAGAAGAACCTACGTTGCAGGTGACTCTTCGATGCTCTGCAACTCCTTGAGGTGTCCGAGAACCAGCCTTGCCGTCGCGATGTTGGTGGCGAGGGGGACGTTATTGACATCACAGATCTTGAGCACGGCGTTGATGTCCGGCTCATGAGGATGTGCGGTCAGAGGGTCCCTGAGGAAGACGACTGCCTTGATTTCGTCGGAGGCGATCATCGAGCCAATCTGGAGGTCCCCTCCTTTCTCTCCGGAATTCACCCTGGTGACGTGAAGGCCGGTCAATTCTCCGATGAGGCCACCTGTGCTCTTCGTGGCAACCAGCTCCTCCTGAGCCAGCATCTCCTGGAAATCCCTGCACAGTGCGATCATCTCGGGCTTCTTGCGGTCATGCGCGATCAATGCAACTTTTGTTCTCATGTATTCATTTTACCATACAAGAGTGTGAATCAACAAGGCTGTTTTCAGGCGCCCTTCGCAGTTCAGGTTATCCACAGGATGTTGTGAATATCTGTGGAACACAATTCCGGGTAAGTCTCAACTACAATATTGATGCCGGGTTCTCGTTGCACAGCAGTCCACAGGCCCCTATGGAACCTGCGATGGCGTCAAACCCGCTGTGGACAACGTGTCTGCATCTCGAAAAGTTATCCACAGTGCCTGTGGATAGTGTCAGTACTTCCTTGACGTCGTCCGGTTCGTCCGGCGTTTCTGCTGTTCCTGGTGTCGCCAGATGTCCCAGCGCAGCCAGGCCTCGTAGGCATGCAGAAACGAGAGTCGCAGGGCAGGGTTCTGAATGACCTGCACTGCCTTCTCGGCTCTCGCCTTCTGCTCCGGGGACAGCTGAATCGTGGCAGCCAGAGAGTCCGGATCCGCCGGGACAACAGAAGACGTGACCTGCGGCCGATGGATGCGGACCTCGTGGACGTTGTCGAGCCCAAAGGACAGGTCTGTCACAAGCTTGCCGCCCATGTGAGCATTCAAGCGTTCTACAATGAGGATTTTCTGCTCAGACAAGACCTGCATGATGGATGAATTGGCACAGAGAATCGTCAGCGTTCCATTCTTGAACTGAGCAGGATGAGAGTTACGGGCGACGTACGCGCCGATGGTACGCTCACTCCACAGAGACTGGACCGCTGGCCAGACCTCACCCAGTGACTGAACCTTGATGCCCTTGTCGAGGCGACCGGTACGCCGCATCTCGTCGATAACCTCTCCGATGCGCTCCATACTGTTATCGTTTCTTCTCACAGCCGTATGGACGTAGCGTTCAGTCCGCCTCCAAGACGCGCAACATCAAAGGTTGTGATAAAGACCTGTTCGAACCTCGCCAGGAGATGAACCAGCCGATCAAGGTTCGGCATGTCGATATCGCCTTCCAGATCGTCCAGCAGGAGCACCGGGTATTCTCCTGTGACCATCCGTATATATTCGGCACCTGCAAAGGTAAGGAGCAGTGCCACCAGTTTCGCCTCGCCCAGTGACGCCGAGTCCCGCAACTGCTTTTTTCCTCGGAGCAGGACAAAATCGTCGAGGTGACACCCGGCCAGACACGCATGCCGTGCCAGTTCCCGGTCCCGGATAGAACGGATGGATTCGGCGGAAATGGGCCGGGGATCATAGAGAATAGACACATCCAACAGCGGTTCAAACAACCCGTCGGCAATCAGGCGTGTCATCGCCAGACCCACAGCGGCGAGAGCCGATCGCCTCTTTGCACAAATGGTGGTTGTCAGGGCAACGATCTGCTCGTCGAACAGATCCAGCAGGGGCGCGTCGACGACGCCAGAGCCCGACTGCCGCAGCAGGGCGTTCTTGCGTGTCATGACGGCCGAGTATGCAGAGAGTGCTTCCAGATAGGTGCGGTCACACGACGCGATCAGGAGATTGATATACTGGCGTCTCACCGAGGGCATGCCCTTGACCAGAAACAGCGAACTGAAGTTGAACTGGGCTACGCGAAGCCCACCGATAAGACGGATGAACCCATGGTAGACAGTACCGTCGATACGAAGTTCCTTACGCCCCTCCGTCGTGAACATAGCCTGCACCGCATGACTGACTGACCCTCCGGCGACCGGATCACGCGTCCGATACCTGCCGCCGACGACAAAATAGGACTCCCCATCCCTGATAAGCTCCGCATTTGTCAGGCCCAGGCATGATTTTCCAGAGGCCAGAAAATGCACGGCGTCGAGGAGCGTCGTCTTGCCAGCGCCGTTGCTGCCTTCGACAGCAGTGATGGGTGCAGTGATGTCGATACGCTGTTCAGTCAGCACCCTGAATCCCTGTACCCAAAGCGATTCCAGATACATTGCTTTCCGAGGGGGCGACTACTCCATCTGCTTGTGAGGCATGACAAGGTACAGGAAATCTTCCTTGCCCTGGTCCTTGATAACCACCGGATGAACAGCACTGTTCATATGCAGTTCCGCATTCTCGGTACCGACGGAGGAAATGCCGTCCAGGAGTTTTGTCCCGAAGAACGAAACAGAAAGACCCCCGGCCTCTCCCTCATAACCCAGCTCGTCACTGGCATTACCCTGATCCTGGGCCGTGCCCTGAACAGTCAGCCGCCCTTCCTTAAATGAGAGTGTAATGACATCGGTTCCGCCAAAAACGACGGCACCGACCCGGCGCAATGCGTCCAGCAACTCTGACTTCTTGACATTCACGGTATATTCCCACTCACGAGGCACGATGTCGTTGTAGTTGGGAAACTCGGCGCCAATGAGAAGAGAGATAATCTGCGTATCACCAGACGAAAACAAACACTCGTCTTCGGTAATAATACAATGAACATCACCCGCTGGCTTGAACGATTCGAAAACCTTTGTCGGAACAATTGCCCGCAGCGGTTCACGCTTGAAGTCGAACTGGACATATCCGAGGCGCCGTGAATCTGTCGCGACAAATCGGAAATAGTCTTTTGTCTGTTCAAGCAGAATTCCTTGAAACTCGAGGCGACGTTTCTCATTATGTTCTACACAGGGAAGAACACGGTCAATGGCACTGGAATATTCATTCAGACTGAACTGATACTCCCGACCTTCCTTGATCTCCGGGATGCTTGGAAATGTATCCATCTGATAGCATGCCAGATCATAGTGCGCCTTACCGGATGATATCTGGAGTTTTTTGTCGTCTCCTTCAATTATGAGTTCGCCAGACAAGGCTGAAACAATATCCTTCAGAAACTTGAAGGGAATTAGGGCACGTCCAGCTTCTGTGACCTCAGCCGGTTCGGCGTTTACCAGGTACGTCGTCAGGTCAGTACTCGTCAATTGAAGCGTCGTGCCGTCTGCAGAAAGGAGAACGGCGTCCGACGTGAAGGTCGAGCTTTTCTGCTGGATGACCTTGGCGTGCTGTGCCAGTTTCTTGCTCAAACCTTCAGCTTTTGTCGTGAGTTTCATCCTTCCTCCTTTTAGTATGAAAAAACTCTCTTGATCATAATCATCAATATAAGGCGCTTGGTAGTGTTGGTATGTTCCGTGAAGATAGTTGCAAGGCTTTCGGCGCTTGTGGATACAGCTGTGGATAACTTGTGCGGGTTATCAACACTGTGCACATCCGGAACAGTTGGGATAACTCTCCACAGGTTACACACCTCTCTTCAACTGCTTTACCAAGCTGTCGAGCAGTGCTCTCAGTGTGTCGTCGTTCTTCAATTCCTGCTGGATCTTCTGACAGGCGTAGATGACCGTCGTGTGGTCGCGCCCGCCGAACTTCTCGCCAATATACGGCAGAGAGGCTTCGGTCAGGTCCCGGCTCAGATACATGGCAATCTGCCTTGGCATCGCGATATCCTGACTGCGTCTCTTGGCCTGGAGGTCGGCAACCGAGATGTGAAAGTAGGACGAGACGGACTGCATGATGGCGTCGATGGTGATCGGCTTGTTGATAACCGGGATGATATCCTTGAGTGTCTCCTCGGTGAAGGGGAGAGTGACCTCCTCGTTGGTGAGCGAAGCTGTTGCAAGGACGCGCATGAGTGCGCCTTCGAGCTCGCGGATGTTGCTCCCGATGTTTGCGGCGATGTACTCCAGCACTTCCGGTGGAACGTCGATCTTGTCCAGCTCAGCCTTCTTCTTCAGGATGGCAACCTTGGTCTCGTAGTCGGGGCGGCTGATGTCCGCGATGAGGCCCCACTCGAAGCGCGAGGTGAGGCGTTCCTCCAGGGTGGCGATCTCCTTGGGCAGGACGTCGGAGGTGATGACAATCTGCTTATGGGCATCGTACAACGCGTTGAAGATGTGGAAGAACTCCTCCTGCGTGCGTTCCTTGCCTGCCAGAAACTGGATGTCGTCGATGAGCAGGATATCTGCCCCGCGTGTTTCTTTGTGGAAGTTCTCGATGACGGAGTTGTTGTTCCGTGCGTTCTGGATGGAACTGACCACCTCGTTTGTGAACTTTTCGCCGGTCGTGTAGACGATCTTCTTGTCCGGGGCCTGTGTCAGGATATGGTGTGCAATACCCTGGAGAAGGTGGGTCTTGCCCAACCCGACTCCGCCATAGATGTAGAGAGGGTTGTAGACGTTGCCCGGATTGCCCGCAACGGCGTTGGATGCCGCGAAGGCAAGGCGGTTCCCTGCGCCGACGACGAAGTTCTCGAAGTTGTAACGCCTGTTGAGGATCAACGTATTGTTGTGCTGGAGCATGCCGGGTTCGGTCGGAATCTCTTCCGGCGGCTGTTGCACAACTTCCACTGCGATGGTGGTCGGTTGGCCCTTGATCGCATCGATCGTCTCCTTGATAACGTCGTAGTACCTGCTGACAATCCAGTCCCTCGCAAACTCGCTTGGGACGCCGATGGTGAGCGAAACGTCGTCTTCATGGAGCGTCGTCGCATTCTTGAACCACATCTCGAACGTCGGGCGCGCGAGTTGTTTACTGAAGATGTCGAGCAGGTGCTGCCAGGAATCCGACCGTTGTTCTTCCATTTTCTGCTCCCTTTGCTCTCGCGCTAAGTGACCAAGCCATGACCAGAGAAAAACCAAGCCACGGCGTGGGCCGTACATATGCATACACCAGCGCAACAGCCCCGTCTTTGTGACGGAACACCGGAGTGTTGTCAGGCCATGTGCATCCGTTTTGTGTGATATAGTATAGACGAAATGAAGACTAGCGGCAATCAGAAAAGGGCTCATAGATGACAATCCGTAGCAGACAAGGCAGGATGAGGGGCAGGCGACGTTCCCAGGATGGGGGACTGCTTGTTCTGATCCTTGCACTGGTTCTGGCTCTTGTCGTCGGCTCAAGCTTCCGCACGGCCGGGGGGCGAAGTACGCCCGTGGTCCTGTGGTATCTCGACGCCTCGACTCGGGAACTGGTCAGCAATCCTGCTGTGGCAAAACTGCCGACACGGCGCGTGGAACAGGTGGCGGGCATCATCGATCTCCTGCGTACGCCGCCCGCGGGACAGGGGCTTGCGACGGCTGTCCCTGCCGGCTTCACTGCGCACAGAGCGACACTTCTGCCCGGGGGTATCCTCGACGTGGTCCTGGGCGTGGTTCGCGATCAGCCTCCCATGGGGTTTGCGGAAGAAAATGCGCTCTACTGGCAACTTGTCAACTCCATGCTGAGTCTGCCGAGCGTCCTCTCAATCGAGCTCTCGGTCGACGGTCGTCCCATAGGAACCTTCCTCTCCTTCGTCAAGACTCAGCGAGAGCTGGGTGCCAATGAGGCCATGTTGGACAAGGGACAACCGGTCGATCTGTATTTTGTGGGCGGTGACGGCCGCTATGTTGTTGAACGCCGTTCACTCCCGACTGGGCTGACACGCTCTCAGCTGGCATTCCAGGCTACACGTGCTCTCATGGAGGGCCCGACGCATCCCAGTCTCGTGAGTCCTCTGCCCGGAACGGATGTGCTTCGCGGAGTCACCGTCTCCGGTCGAACGGCGTCTGTCGATTTTGAGGCGAGCGTCCTCAAACTGAGCATGGGAGCTCAGGAAGAAGAGCAGGTCAAGAACTCCCTGGTCCTTACGCTCACGAGACTCGCGGGCGTCAGTCGCGTCCGGCTCCTGGTAGGAGGAAACAATGTGGAGGGACTGTTTGGACACGTGGACACGGTTGATCCACTGTTCAGGCTGGATGGACGCCTGGAAGAGGGTACGGCACTCGCCGTCTACAGTCTCACCGAAGTCGACGGTGATCAACTCCCGGTACTGACTGTTTATCAACAGAAGCAGGCGCTCATGTCACGCAGTGTCATGATCTCGAAATCGATCGCCCAGATGGGGAATCCGCCTAAAGGTGACGCGTCACTTGTTCCAGACGGCACCCGGGTCACCTCCATGGTTCTGGAAGCCAACACCGGGATGCTGCGCTTGTCTCTTGCCATGACTCCTCTCTCCAAGGACCAGGCGGCCGAGGCGCTCATGGTCGAACAGTTGCGGTTAAGCCTTACCGAACTGCCGTCCGTCACGTCGTTGCAGGTAGGGGTCAACGGGTCTGTTGCTTTCTTGCCGGGAGGCTACTATATAGGCAAGCCATTCTCGCGATAGGGGGAAGACCATGACGACAGACAGGACCGAATTCCGGCTGGTGGCAGGGGCTCTGGCGGCTCCTCAGCACCTTGAGAAGCTCCAGAAGCTTGGTATGAGCTCTTCGCTGTTCGGAGACGGTGACCTCAAGGTTGTCTTCGACGCATTTCAGTGGTACTGCTCCAACCACAAAGGGGAAGGTGGCAAGATAGACCTTCCGCTGTTCACGGCCTATCTGACCGAAGAACGTCATGTGACTCCGGCTATTGCGACGCTGGTGGGCAAGTTGATTGACGCTGGTGGCGAGGACATGACGATGCTGGTCGAGATGCTGGACCGGCTGAAAACGCGTGCAGCACGTCGGAAGCTGCGTACGATCGCTGACAGCATCAACGGCTTTACCGATGACGAGAAACAAGGACGGCGCGTGGAAGACTTCGCCGCCGAGATCTCCGAGCAGCTTCGCCAGGTGGCGCGCCTCTCGTCCCAGAGCAGGCAGGAGCCAATCCGTGACGAGCTGCTGCGGTACGTCGAGGAGGTCCGCACCCGGGAAACCGGGCGCCCTTCGATCCTTGGCATGAGCATCGCCCCGTATGACAATCTCAATATGGCGATCTCAGGGCTGCGCCCTGGTTTCTACTACGCGGTCGGCGGTGCTCCGAGGCGCGGGAAAACCAACCTGATGCTGCGACTGGCCACGCTCGTTGCGCGCAATGAGAAGGTCCCGGTCCTGTACTACTCCTTTGAGCAGACGAAACACGTCCTCCTGACTCGTGTCCTGTCACAGGAATCACTCATTAACCCGCTGATCCTGCAGAAGGGAGACATCAGGAACAAGGCCGATCTTGTCACCCGGTTCAACAAAGGGATCAAGGAAACCTCGGCCTACATGGACAACTTCTACCTCTTCGAGGGGGACCGTCAAGATACGATCGAGCATATTCGCAGTGTCGCGTATGGTATCATGGATTCCCACCATACCGACCACTGTGCCATCTTCATCGATTACTTGCAGAAGGTGCCGACGGTCAACCCGTACGCCAGTCTGCAGAAGCAGGTCGACGAGGTGTCCGGCCTCATCGCACAACTCTCCACCGAGCTGCAGTCCCCCATTGTGGCTGTGTCGTCGTTCGATAAGGATGGCTGCCGTCTCGACAGTGAGATGTCCAAGGAGCGCCCAACGATGTTCAATTGCACGGGCGGCGGCGACATCGAATATGACGCGGACGTGGCGCTGATCATTGTCAAGGACTACCACGACACCGCGCAGCTTGAAGAGAAGATTGCCAATGCCGTGCGTGAAGGGGGAGTGAACCCTCACCACATTCCCCACTTTGACATCCTCAACCTGTTTATCGACAAGAACCGCGACGCCCCCGAGGGAGGCAACATCATTGTCCAGTTCCTCTTCCTGATCGAAGATAACCAGATGGTGGAGCTGGGCTACAAGGATGTAGAAGAGCGCTATTCCTATGCCAAAGCCGGCAAGATCTTCGAGTGGCTGCTCGAGCGCGGATATCTCGAGGCGGTCGGCCCGGGCGAGCACTGAGTCTGCCCTGTAACCTTTTCTCTCCTGTCACCGTACGCTTGATGAACACGTAGGGCAATTAACCGAGGAGAGGAGCAGGTGGATGGAAGCAGTGGCTGACCGCGAGCTCTTCGCCCAGTTGATGGCGGAGAGTGAGCGTCCTGTGTACGCCTTTCTGGCGAGCAAGGTCCGGGAGCGGACAACGGCGTCAGACATTGCACAAGAGGCTTTTTTTCTGGCATACAGGCGATTTGACTCGTATGACAGAAGCCGCCCTTTTCTCCCGTGGGTCATGACGATTGCATATAACTGCCTGGTCGACTATTGGCGGAAGTCAGCACGCGAAGGCGGGGATCTGCCGGACGAGCAACTCCTGGCAGCTCCTCAGCAGGACAGGGACGATGTGTGGAAACAGCAGGAGATCGTAGAGGCAATGACGAAAATTTCTCCGGAAGACAGCACGCTGCTGACGATGTTCTATGCAGAAGAGTGCTCTCTTGCGACGATTGGCGGACGACTCGGTATAGCCGAGGGTACGGCGAAAGTTCGGCTGTTCCGGGCGCGGGCCGCATTGAAGAAGCAGGTGGAAGCCCTGCATGAGCGAGGTGCTGCATGAGCACACGATATCTGACAGACGAGGAAGTGGAACGTATGATTGCGAGCACACTCTCATGTCCTCCCAACCTTGTTCCACCGCCCGGGTTTGCCTGTGGCGTGTGGAACCGTGTCGACGTGTGGGAGGCAGAGCAGGAGCGGAAGAAGGCATCACGCAGTATCCTGGCTCGTCTCATGGGAACACGCATGAGAAATGGAGAACCGGTGGCTGTTCTTGCCGCAGCGCTGTTGTTTGGTGCCTTGTTCGTCGGACTCTTCCTGACCGGGACGTACATGCTCGCGGCGTATTCATCAGTTGTCCTGCGGGTTGTGCAGTTCCTTGTCGGCCCCAACCTTGACCAACTCAGATCCTTGCTGATCCTGTGCACGCTTACGGCCGTGGGTGGGCTGCTGCTCGGCAGTCTTGCTCTCAGTGAGCGTCTGTTCGGCCAGGTCGGAGGGTCGGCTGCATGATGCAGTCTGCTCCCACGACCGGTCGCAGGCGCATTCTGGTCGCTGCCCTCGTCGTGATCCTGATGGTCGTTGGCTCCGCGGTTGTGACGGTGGTGACGCGGAACGGTGGACTCAGGGCTGTTCCGGCGTATGCAGAGGGCACAATCCTGGCACTCCCGGGAGGCTCAGCGAGCAGCATATCGGTTGTAGGCAACAACATCGAGGTCGTCGTGGGCACATCTCCCACCGCGACTTCAGCGAGCATCGTTCTCGGCAGTCAGGGATTCCGTCAGGATTCCCGTGCGAAGACCGGTACGTATGGATTGTACTTCGACAGTGTTCCTGGCGCCCAGGCAGGGATCAGGCGTCTGACGGTTGTGGTTCCCGAGAACGGTACGCTGACGCTGACGCTCGTCGGTGAAGCCCGACTGGTCCTAGATCAGGCTCGGCTCAAGGAGCTCCGTCTGGCTGGGGCGTCCTCCGCACTTGAACTGGACGCCACCGAACCCGGATCGATCATCGACCTTGTCCAGATCGAGAACGTCACCGGTAGTTTTTCGGCAACGCGCCTCGGCAACCTGGATATGGCGGACCTTGTCATTGGCAACATCGTCGGTAGGTACGACCTCGATTTTTCGGGGTCGCTGGGCAGGCACTGTGACGTTTCACTGCACACAGCTGTGGGGAACGGTACGCTACGTATCCCCGGCAAACCAGGAGCACAGCTTTCCATCGGGAGTATTCTGGGCAAGGTCCTGTCGTCGGGATTTGTGGCCGAGGACAGTAAGTCGTTTCTCAACGCCTCGGCAGCCAGTGGGGCTGACCGGCAGCTCGTCGTGCGTATCGACAATGCAATTGGACAAATTCAACTTGTGGAGGTACAGCAATGAACAGCAACAACATTGATCGGCGGGTGGCCCTGAGCACTCTGCTCATCGTCTTCGGCGTCCACTTCCTGCTCCAGGCGTTCCCCCAGGCGGGATACCATTTTGGCATCCTCGTTCCCCTGGCGGCGTTTGTGATCCTGCTGGGCATCTACGGTGTCGCAACGGGCTTCCAACGAGATGCGCGTGAAACGGTGTTCTGGAGTGCCATGCTTGGTTTCGTCGGGATCATCGTCCTCCTGCAGGTCCTGGCGGTCATCCGGTTCAGTCTTACAACCTTCGTCGGAGCAGCCGTGATTTCCGCGGGACTCTCCATTCTGTTGTCTACGCTGTTTGACTCGATTGAAAGCAAGACGTCGAGAAATGGGCTGATATGGGGGGTCGTGGCTGTCGCCGCGGGCTCTCTTGCGTTTCTTTCGGGGCTGGACATCTTCTCAGCTCAGGTGGTCGACATCATTCGGAAATCGGCAGTCGGGGGCCTGTTCCTTGTGCTCGGACTGGTTGTTCTTATCAAGGGAGGTACCAGGAAATGAAGAGTTTTGACAGACCAGATGAAGAAGCAGTCGGCGTCTGCACAAAGTGCGGGAAGGCGCTGTCCCGTGAGGAAGTAGTGATGGTGGATGGCAAGATCATGTGCGGCACCTGTGCACCAGCGCAGCCCAGCGCTGCATCCGGCGAGCAGGAACCCATCCAGGACAAGTGGCAGCATCCAGAGACTGAGCGTTCTGTCTCGTCGGGGGTCGGCTATGATTCTTCCAGGAGGCTGTACCGCTCGCGCAGGAACCAGGTGGTCGGTGGCGTGGCGGGTGGCGTGGCGGAGTACTTCGACATCGACCCGACCATTGTGCGCATCGCCTGGGCGTTGCTCGGGATGGCATGGGGGACGGGCATCCTGGTCTATCTCATCTGCTGGCTCGTGATCCCGCTCAACCCCATCCAGTAGATCAGGTACGAAAACATAACATATCTGTGGATAATGTGGAAATAGTCCTGGAAGTTTTGCTCGGATGACAAGTCCCCAGCTGCTTTCTAAGGCAGCTGGGGACTTGTTTTCATGCTGCCTGGGGGGAATCGTTCAGTGGACGGGAGGAGGTACCTCTCTCCGCCCGTCCTGAGCCGCGCGGAGGTACCGGCTGACCGTCGTATAGTGGACGCCCAGGTGGTCACCGATCTGTACGCGCGAGTAACCAAGATGGACAGCTGATGCGACGCGCAATGGGAGCTGTGAGCGTTCACGTCTGACATCGGGCCCGAAGATCTGGGTCAGGGAGGGCCGCGCCAGCATCAGAAGTATTGCGGCGACTGAGGGTTCAGACGCTCTGCTCACCAGGTGCTCAGTGACCACCTGGACGAACGTCTGTGTTCCCAGAATGCCCGGCGGCATCACGTGCGCGAGAGGGGTCGGCTGGCCGATGCCCGCCCGTATGTAGTCGGCATAAGCGGCGACAGCCTCTTCCTGTGTTTGGCCGAAATGTGACAGCAGAAACTCGGCGGCAAGCGGGGCACTCCGTACGTGGGTGCTCATGACCGTCGCCTGGTAACTGCTCCAGGGCCATTCCTCGGGGGTGGTGACTACAGCGGACGCCACGGGCTGGAGGACGACATGGCGGCAGACCGGCACGAGCCACACGTCGGGTTCCAGGAGGACGGCCCGATAGGCTCCGCGGAAGACTCGCCCCGAGCATTTATTCTGGCGGTTCACATGCCGCGTGTAGTTGCTGATGAACCGACGCATGCCTGTGCCGAGATCTCCGTGAGGTGTCTCCACGACGAAGCTGTAGTGGTCTGGCAACATGCACCAGGAGTAAATACGCCAGTCCAGATTTGCCGCCACCGTCGTGAGTTCTGCGAGGAACTGCAAGCGAACGTCGTCGCTCTGCATGATGGAGCGACCCGCAGGAGAAACGTCGGAAATCAGATAGACGGCACCTGGGAACTCGATGCGCAATGGTCGAGCCACAAACCCTCCTTTGCCGAGAGGCGTGGATGACAATTCTATCCACACTGTTCACATGTTATCCACAGCAGCGCAACATTTCAATATCCGACTCCCACGCGCCGACCTTCGCGTACTCCAGCTTGTGCGGCGGTCAGCGGGCACTATACTTGAAATCGGCAGTACAGGAACGGGAGGTTTCGAGTGGCGCAGTTCTGGGTGGTATCCGAGTCAGTCCTGATCGTGTTCGTCATGAAGTTCGTAGACGTGGCTCTTTCGACTCTCTTCACGAACTTCCTGGTCAGGGGACGCCGCCTGTACACGTTCATCTTTGGGTTTCTCGAGGTGAACGTCTATCTGATTAGCCTCGCTCGGGTCCTGAGCAGTATGACCATCTACAAGATGCTCGGCTATGCCATTGGCTATTCACTGGGAGCGCTGTTTGGTATCTGGCTGGAACAGAAGCTGGCTATCGGCAACCAGACCTGGCTGATCATTCCCAACGAGAACCCGTACCGACTGGCGTATCATCTGCGCGACCGGGGTTTTGGCATCACGACGATCTCGGGGTCGGGCATGGACAGTAACCGCATGATTATCCTGACAACCACAATGCGCAAGAACATCGCACTTCTCAACGCCTCGCTTGCCGAGCTGGCCCCGGACGCTTTCGTGTCTGTGCTCGATACGCGAACGACGATGGGCGGGCATGTGACTCGAATTCCGAGAGGTTGAACCATGATGAAAAGGACTACCTTCCACCGAGCAGAAGCGTACCTTGCCTTGAACCAAAGGGCTCGGGGGGAAGCGCCCCTCGCATGGGAAAAAAGTGCTCGGGGGCTGGCGCTCGGCCTTGCTCTGCTGCTTGTTATTTTCTCTCTCGCCGGCTGCGCCCGCCGCAATGCTGTTTCGCTCCGGATCGTCTCTGCGTACTCAGGCAAGGGCGTAGCCAATGCGACGCTGACGTTCACCAGTTCAAGCGGCTCCGAGACCCTCAGCTCTGATGCGACCGGAACGGTTTCGGGACAGGTTCAGGCCGATCGGACACAAATGGGTGTCGAAGCTACCGGGTATCAGAAGGCCTTCATGCAGGTGGCAGACCTCACGAAATTGCCGACGACCGTCCAGCTGACTCCACTGTTTCTTGGCGCTGGGACAGTGGTATCCGGCGGCCAGCCCATAGCGGGAGCCTCTGTGACCGTGTGGAACACGACCACGACGACAGGGTCGGATGGAACGTTCACGTTCGAGGGGCTCGCAGAAGGGACCTATGCGGGAAGAGCCACGAAGCAGGGATTTGCCGATGCCACATTCGACCTGGTGATCGGGAAGAACGCCAAGGCGGTCAAGGTAACGCTCCAGGAGGGGCAACTCCTCCCGCTCTCCTCTCTTGCCAGGCTTCCGGCGTACGAGCTCACAGCCTCGTACCACCGAACACTTGGTGGCGAAGACAAGTCGTTCGATGGCCGTGTCGTCAAGAATGAGAGTGACATCCTCGTGATGAGCGGTGACCCGGTGAATCCAACGGCATCACTCATGGTCCGCGGTGGAACAGGTTATGTGTTCGACAGTGGGGCGTACACTGCCAGCGGCGAGACTGCGGCCGCAGCTGCGCACATCCTGCAGGAAAGCTGTGAAGGTCTTCTCGGACTGCCGGCGACATTCTCGCCACGCTTCTTCACCATCGAGAAGCAGCCGCCGGCACAGCTGCTGGGGCAAACGTGTGACGTCTGGAGCATGACTGGCCGGTTCATGTTCGAGGGAGAGGCTGTCACCGCCACGGCGACGGTTACCGTGGGCACGACAGGAGCGCTGGCCAACATTCCGGTGAAGATCGTCCTCAACGCGCGCTCGCAGTCATTCTTTGATTTTGTCTACGACGCCGTGGTCGAAGTGGTTTCTGTCGACCAGGCACAGGCTGCTGCCCGCTTCCCAGCTCAGTGAGGAACCCGGCATGAGCTTCGTCCACCTGCATCTCCACACCGAATATTCACTGCTGGACGGCATGAGCAAGATCGGCCTGCTCGTCACCCGTCTCAAGGAGATGGGGCAGACCGCGTGCGCCATCACGGACCACGGCAACATGTACGGCGTACTGGATTTCTACATGAAGATGAAGGACGCCGGGCTCAAACCGATCATCGGCAGCGAGGTCTATATGGCCCCGAGCGGCCGCCTCAACAAGGACAAGGAGGCAGGGTTTCCGAATCACCTGATCCTCCTGGCGAAAGACTTCAAGGGCTATCAGAACCTGAGCCACATCGTTTCCATCGGCTACCTCGAGGGTTTCTACTATAAGCCGCGTGTCGATTATGAAATACTGGAGAAGTACCACGAGGGGATCATCGCCTTGTCCGCCTGTCTTAAGGGCGAGGTCGCCGAGACGGCAGCAAAGGGCGACGAAGAAAAGGCGCTGATCATTGCCAAAAGGTACCAGGACATCTTCGGCAAAGAGAACTACTTCATCGAGCTCCAGAACCATGGCATCGAAGAAGAACGCCGCGCCCTTCCTATCCTTCGCAGCATCGCGAAGCGCATCGGTGCGAAGACCGTGGCCACCTGCGACAGCCACTACCTCGGCAAGGACGACTATGACGCGCACGAGGTCTTGCTCTGTGTCCAGACGTTGCAGAAGATGACTGATAAGGACCGCATGAGCTTCAACGGTCCGTACTACCATGTCATGACCGAGGAAGAGATGCGCGAGCGCCTGCCCGAAGACGAGGAGGCCATCCAGAATACCCAGCTCGTTGCCGACATGTGCAACGTCGAAATGCCTCTTGGCACCTATCACCTGCCCCGGTACATCGAAGAAGGGCAGACGACGCCATGGGATGCCGAGGTCAACCGCCAACTGCTGGAGAAGATGACCATGGACGGCATCCAGCGTCTCTACCCTCCCGAGCAGCTGGAAGAGGCGACGGCCCGGGCGCGGATGGAGCTGGAGACGATCGAGAAGTGCGGGTTTGTCGACTACTTCCTTATCGTCCAGGACTTCACCCGGTTCGCTCGCCGCAAGGGAATTGCCGTCGGGCCTGGCCGTGGATCTGCTGCTGGCGCCATCGTCGCCTATGCGACTGGCATCACGGAAGTCGAACCGCTGCGGTATAACCTGCTGTTTGAGCGCTTTCTCAACGCCGCCCGTATCTCGATGCCCGATATCGACATGGATTTCGAGGATGCTCGCCGTGGCGAGGTCATCCAGTATGTGCGCGAGCGGTACGGCGAATCCTCAGTCGCCCAGGTGGCGACCTTCGGCAGGATGGAGGCCAAGCAAGCCGTCCGTGACGTGGGGCGAGCGCTGGGCATGCTTCCCAAAGACACAGACCTGATCTCCAAGCTCATCCCGTTCGGCACGGGCCTCGAGGACGCTCTCAAGGCGGTCGAGCAGCTGAAGAAGATGTACGATGACGGCACGAAGCTGAGCGGCACCACGGTCAAGGAGCTGTTCGATACGGCCATGAAGCTGGAGGGCGTCAACCGCAATTTCAGCACCCATGCCGCGGGCGTCGTCATCGCCGACACCGAGCTCACCAACTACCTGCCCCTGCAGCGCGACAAGGACGGCAACGTCATCACGCAGTGGGACCATAACCTGGTCGAAGCCTTTGGCCTCCTCAAAATGGACTTCCTGGGCCTTTCCTACCTGGGCGTTATCCAGAACACCGTCAAGATGGTCAAGGATCAGCTTGACGTGACGGTGGACATCAGCCACATCGACACGGAGGAACCGGCTGTCTACAAGCTCATCAGCAGCGGCGACACGGTCGGGGTGTTCCAGATGGAATCCGGAGGCATGAAAGGCGTTGCAGCCGGCGTCCAGCCGTCCTCCATCGAAGACCTGACGGCCATCATCTCGCTCTATCGCCCCGGCACCATCAAGGCCGGCGGCATCCAGAAATATATCGACCGCAAGAATGGCAAGGAGAAGGTCAACTACTACCATCCCAGCATTGAGGGCGTTCTCAAGCCGACCTATGGTATCATCGTGTACCAGGAACAGATTATGCAGATCGCTAACCGCATGGCCGGGTTCACGATGCAGGAAGCAGACATCCTGCGCAAGGGCGTCTCCAAGAAAAAGGCGGACATTCTGGCCAAGCAACGGGCCGTCTTCGTCGAGAAGTCGATCGAGAAAGGTGTCCCGAAGAAGACCGCCGAGGACGTGTTCGCCCTCATCGATTTTTTCGCCGGCTACGGGTTCAACAAATCCCACGGGGTGGCCTACGCCATCATGGTCTACCGCACGGCGTGGCTCAAGGCCCACTATCTCATTCAGTACCTGACGGCTCTCATGAATTCGGGCATCGATACCGAAGACCGTCTCAAGGAACTGGTCGCTGAGTGCCGCAGCAAGAATATCTCCATCCTTCCACCGGATATCAACAAATCCGACAAGCTGTTCGCGGTGGAGACGCAGGCCGACGGCTCTCAGGGCATTCGGTTCGGTCTGCTTGCCATCAAGAACCTGGGCTCAAAGGCGATCGACGAGATCATGGAGGAGCGGTCCAACCGCGCCTATTCGACGTTCAAAGATTTTCAGCGGCGCTCCGGTGGTGGCAAGGTCAACCGCAAGTCCGTCGAATGTCTCATCAAGGCCGGGGCGTTCGAGAGCCTGGGCGAGGACCGCGTCACTGTTCTGAGGGAGTTCAGCAACCAGAACGGCAAGGCGCCGGTTGCAGACGATTCGGCGACGGGCCTGTTCGGCGGCTCGGTGGGCGAACCCGGGGCCTCCGCCTCCTCGTGCGATACGGCGGGTGCGGCGGCGATGGAGAAGGAAGCGTTTGGGTTCTTTTGCTTCTGCAGCCCCTTCCAGCAGTACGAGCCGCTCCTCGCCAAGTACAAGGCGAAGCGCGTTTCGGAATGCGCGGATTGTGACGACGGATCCACCGTCACGGTCATGGGACTCCTCACGTCCGCGAAGACCGCCAAGTCCAAGGCGGGTCACGCCTACGGCAAGTGCACGCTCGAGGACGACAGCCGCAAGGTGGAACTGATGGTGTTCGAGTACGTTCTTGGGCAGTTCCAGCCGTGCTTCGACCGTGAGGGTGCCATTGTCCTGGAGGCGAACGTGCGCATGGATGGTGACGAATTGTCTCTGACGGCCAGGAAGTTCATCGACTTCGTGACGCCCGAACAGGCAAAAGGCTCGAAGCCGGTTTCTGTGACCCATCCAGTGCTCAAGCTCAGAATGACGGAAGAGCAGGTGAACAGCGAGATACTCAAGGACGTCCTCCTCCTCACGCACCATTATCCGGGCAAAGAGCATTGGCGCATCCTGTACCGCAACGGAACCGAGCACTGCCTGGAAGTCGGCAACAAGCACTGGGTCACTATTACGCCCGCGCTCCTCAAGGGACTTGCCGAGATCCTTGGCCCCAGCGGGGTAGACTACTCGTAGCGACGGGTCCGAGGGTTTCGCCAAGTTGTAAAGCAAATTGAGGTTGTCATTCCGACATTCATAGGTATACTGTTTAGCGTAATGTCATGAACGTGACAAGCAACTGAGCGACATGACGTCCGAAAGCCCTGCTTTCGGACGTTTCATATTAGTGGAAAGCGAAAAGTGGGCGCGCGAGCGAGCCACTTTTTTGTTTCACATGGAGAGATGTATGGATACGAGGTTTGAGGATATTGTGTTGCTGGAAGTGGCGAAGAGCAATACCACGCTCGTCGCCATCGAGAACGCTCCGGGCATGGCGAGCGTCGTACTCATGACGCCGGGGAGAGATATCTCGGTCGATGACCTCGAGAGCGTCAGCCGGGCGATCAGTCATGCGTTCATTGAGCTGTATGGCGACGACTATCTGCCTGCGTTCGAGGTGACAAGCCCCGGACTGGACCGCGTTCTCAAGACGGCGCGGGAGCTGGAGCTCTTCGCCGGCAGGCTCGTGCGCGTGGCGACCAAGGAGTTCAAGGAGTCCGGGGAGCCGATCATTGGAACGCTGGGAGCATTGGGCGGGGACAGCCTGCACGTGACTGTGCTCGGTGTAGACCGCGCGTTCGATATGCGGCAGGTGACGAAGATCTCGTTGTGGGACGAGATATTGGGAGGTGCGTATGAGGGATGAGCTCCAGAGTGCCATCTATGAGCTGGAGAAGGAACGGGGAATCTCCAGGGAATACATCGTGACGGCGATCAAGGAAGCCTTCGAGGCGGCATACCAGCAGCAGTACCAGAAAGACAACTTCCTGGTGAAGGCTGACACGGGTACCGGCCTTGTCCGGCTCTATTCACGCAAAACGGTTGTGGCCAAGGTCACGGACAGCGACAGTGAGATCACGCTGAAGGACGCCCGTAAGGCGGAGCCAGAGGCGAAGACCGGGAACGACGTGCTCATCCAGGTCAAGATCGAGCAGCTTCCCCTGTCGGTGATCGTGAAGGCACGCAAGTTCATCGATGACAAGATCAAGGAACGTGAGAACGATCTGGTCTATGAGCGCTTTCACTCGCAGGTGGGCACGCTTGTCAACGGTGAGGTCCTGCGTCAGAACAAAGAGGGATTGCTTATCAACCTTGCCCGGTGCGAAGGAATCATGCCGAAGGATCAGCAGATTCCCGGCGAACGGCTGCGCTTTCAGGGTGTCGCCAAGGCGCTCATCCTGTCGGTCGACAAGTCGGCACAGGGACCGCGTGTGGTCCTGACGCGATCGCATCCGGACTTCATCCAGCGTCTCGTGGAGCTTGAGGTCCCTGAGGTCGGCTCAGGTCTCGTCGAGGTCAAGCGCATCGTCCGCGAGCCGGGCCAGCGCGCAAAGGTCGCCGTCTTCAGCCGCGATCCAAAGATCGATCCCGTGGGCGCAGTCATTGGGCCGATGGGTGGACGCATCCGTGCAGTATCGCGTGAGATCGCGTTTGAGCACATCGATGTCATCCGATATGATCCAAACCCCGCGAAATACGCAATCAACGCCTTCAGCCCCGCCAAGGTGCTGGATGCAGAACGCAGGCCGGAGGACGGCACCTTCGTGGTGCATGCCACCGCCGAGGCGTTCCCCGTCGCCCTGGGCAAGGGCGGGGTCAACGTCCGGCTCGTAGAGCGGTTATTGGACGCGAAGGTGGAACTCGTTCAGATAGAGGAAGGGCAGCCGCAAGCGGCCCCAACCCGTGAGGCAGGTGAGACGCATGAAGAAAGTACGAATCTATGAGCTCGCTAAAGAACTGAATCTGAAGTCGGTACGCATGCTGGAGATCCTGGCTGAGCTGGGAGTTCCAGGCAAGGGCGTGGTCGGCACAATCGAAGAAGAAACGGCAAATCTTGTCAAGGAGATTGTCGAGAAGGAGAAGGCCGCCTCGTCGGGGGTCAAGAAAGAGACCCCAAAGGCAGCCAAGGTGGCCCCTAAGGCCGCACCTGAAAAGGAAAAGGAGAAACTTACGCCCGCACCGGTCGAACCTGTCATCACTGTAGAGAAGCCCAAAGCATTTGTCGAGTCTGTCACCTATACGGCCTTTGCCAAACAGTTTGACCTCAAGCAGCACGAGCTCAACACCATGATGCTCAAGAATGGCATCCCGGTGCGCGAGTGCGGTCTGCTGGACCCCGACGATGCCGACTACCTCGCCCGTATCCTCGGCGAGAACTATGCCCCGCCGTCGGACAAGTTCATGAAGTCCTTCGAGACGCGCCCGCCTGTCGTGACGGTCATGGGCCACGTCGACCATGGCAAGACGACCTTGCTGGATTTCATCCGCAAGAGTAGCGTCGCCAGCCGTGAGAAGGGTGGCATCACCCAGAAGATCGGCGCCTACGAGGTCCAGGTCAAGGGCAAAACTATCATCTTCATCGATACTCCCGGCCACGAGGCATTCACATCGATGCGCCTCAAGGGCTCGCAGGTCACCGATGTGGTCATCCTGGTCGTCGCCGCCGAAGAGGGCGTCAAGGAACAGACCCTCGAGGCGCTGGACCACGCGAAGGCGGCCAAGGTCCCGATCATCGTTGCCATGAACAAGATCGACAAGCCCGAGGCAAACCCCGAGCGCGTCAAGCAACAGCTGGCGGACCGTGGTTTGCAGCCAGACGACTGGGGTGGAGACTCCGTCTTCCTTCCTGTGTCGGCCAAGACCGGCAAGGGTGTGGACGAACTGCTGGACATGATCCTCCTGCAGGCGGAGATGGCAGGACTCAAGACCCGGTCCTCCGTCGAAGCGTCCGGTTCTGTCATCGAGGCACGCGTCGACAAGAACATCGGTGTCCTGACTCGCCTGCTTGTGCAGACCGGAACACTCCATGTCGGTGACGACATCCGCGTTGGTGACTGTGTCGGCAAGATCAAGCGCATGACCAATGAGGCAGGCGCGAACCTGCGCGAAGCGAAAGCGCTCATGCCCATCGAGGTCATGGGTCTGTCGGAACTGCCCGAGGCCGGTGAGGTCTTCCATATGGTGGAAGACGTGGACTCGTGCCGCATGATCATCGACGAGAAACGGCAGAAGGACCGCCTTGCGTTCCTGGCACAGGAACAGAAGAAACCGCTGACGCTGGACGAGTTGTTCAACGAAGAAGAGGCACTGGACAAGAAGAAACTCACCCTCATCCTGAAGGCCGACGCGCTCTCCACACTGGACGCCGTCAAGTTCGAGCTGAGGAAGGTCAAGACCAAGACCATTCCGCTCGAGATCCTGCACGAGGGCACCGGCGGTATCACGAAGTCCGACGTTCTGCTGGCTTCCGCCAGCAACGCCGTCATCGTTGGCTTCAACGTCGTCCCTCTGGCCGAAGCGCTCAAAGTCGCCGCGACCGAGAAGGTTCAGATCCGCACCTATGATCTCATCTTCGAGCTGGGTGACTCCATCGACAAGATGATCGCCGGGCTGACCAAGCCGGTTTTCGAAGAGATTGTCCAAGGTCGCGCCCACATCAAGGACGTGTTCAAGATCACCGGTGTCGGCGCCATTGCCGGCTGCCTGGTCGAGGACGGCAAGATCATCCGCGGTGCCAAGGCCCGCGTTGTCCGCAACGCCGTCGTCGTGTATGCCAACTCCAGCATTTCCTCCCTGAAGCGCTTCAAGGAAGATGCAAAGGAAGTCCTCAAGGGCTACGAGTGTGGCATGGGCCTGCAGAACTTCAATGACTTCAAGGTCGACGACATCATCGAAACTCTGGTGATGGAGGAGAAGAAGCCGTAAGGCAACGTCTTCCACGATTTCGCTGAACAACAATCACCACGCCGGGCGTTCATCGTCCGGCGCTTTTTCATACCAGACGACCTGTGTGGGTTCCCACTTCCTTGGGAACGACGGAACAGGCGGCCATGTATTCACAGTGTCTTCATCCCGAGAAGGGTGGTTTTGCGACGTGAATGGAGCATCAAACCTCTGTTTTCGGGATACTCACGGCCTGAGTTGACAACGCGGAAGACGTCGGGTACGATAGTCATATCACTATTCTGGGTGGAGAAGTGAGCCACCCGTTCAAGGGAGAACGCTTGATGGTCTTAGCTGGACTTCGACAATCAGCGACCACCGCCGTTACCCAAATTGCACCCTTACCCCATCCCCTGCTGGAAGACCACCGCGTCCTCCAGGTACCACTGCCATGAGACAGTGGGGTCTGTCCCTGCATCAGGGGAAAGACTCCGACCTCATACCAACCAGACGAGACCACCCCGGCTGCCTCGAATCCAGGCGACCGGGGTTTTTCCATTTCCTGACCGCATACCAGCGAGGAGGCTATCATGCCACAGATTGTCATCGTCATGGGCAGTGACGCGAATCTGCCCGTCCTGGAGCAGGCGTTTGTCGTGCTCCGTTCCTTTCCCGTTACCTGGGAAGCACGTGTCATTTCGGCGCACCGCACGCCCGAGGTGGCTCTAGAGTTTGCTCGAGGCGCTCGTGCCAGCGGCGTGCAAGTCATCATAGCGGCAGCGGGCAAGGCCGCCCATCTGGCCGGCGCTCTGGCCGCATCCACGACCCTGCCGGTCATCGGCGTTCCAATCAGTACACCTGGTCTGGGAGGCCTGGACGCTCTGCTTGCTACCGTGCAGATGCCGGGCGGCGTGCCAGTGGCGACAGTCGCTATCGACGGTGCGAAGAACGCTGCTCTGCTGGCGCTGCAGATTGTGGGACTGGGGGACGCGCGGGTCGCGGCACGGCTTGTGGAAGAGAGACAACACCTGGCGGAAGAGGTGGGCAGCAAGGACAAGGCGATCCGTGAGC
>Ga0209539_1000267_pt1 | contig 32022 bp, 28 predicted proteins | sample BarGraNGADG00312_2_FD_184499 | JGI IMG/M metagenome (GOLD analysis project Ga0209539, IMG submission 184499) | Arctic peat soil microbial communities from Barrow, Alaska - Barrow Graham LP Ref core NGADG0011-312 (SPAdes) (version 2) | ecosystem: Environmental > Terrestrial > Soil > Wetlands >...
GGGAGCCGTAATAGGTCGTGCCGAACAGGTAGGGGAGGAAGATGACGTGCGTGTAAGTGGAATCCAGTCGCAGGTGCTCGAAGAGCTTCGGGCTCGTCACCACCCCCGAGAGCCAGAGCTCCTGCTCTTTCTTCTTCGCGGGCTCGCCGGACGCTACGACCTGGACGGCCTTCCGGACCTTCGGCTCTCCCAGCCTCGTCTCCGCCGGGAACCTGACGACCTCCACACCGTTGAGCATCGTTACGCCCGGCGGGTAATGGTCTTTCCAGGTGTGATGGTCGACTGCGCACGTCGAGAGCGCCGTCACCTCGATCCCCCGGGAGGCGAGCTCCTCGGCGGTCCGTCGCGCCAGGTCCTCCGCGCCGCCGACGACATCTTCGCCGTAGCGCGGCGTGACGAAGGCGACGTGTAGCTCGGGGGGCTCTTCGGCCAGGGGTTCTTGAACCACGGTGTGTTCCTTATTTGCGCGCCTTGGCGACGTATCCGCCGCCTCCGGCATCAGAGACATCGACGTGAGTGAAGCCGGCCATCACCATGGCCTTCGAGACCGCCAGCCTGTCGCACCATGCGGGAGCCGGCGCCCCCTGCGCGAAAGGATGAACGGCTACGACCAGCCGGCCGTACTCTGACAGGGCCAGGTAGGCGCTCCTGCAGGTCGCCACCAGCCGTTCCGGCCTCAGCCAGAAGACCAGCTCCGCGACGACGATGGCATCGACCGAGCCCTCGGACAGCTGGTTCAGGAAAAGGAGGGGCGCCTCTCGCTCGACGAGCACTTCGTCTCCGCCCGCCTCCCAGGCTGTGCCGGTGGAAACGACGGCCACCTCGAAATCGCCAGACTGAAGGCCTTTTCTGAGGCTGTCGGGAGCGGGCCCCACCAGGGTCACGCGCTTCACGCCGCTCAGGGCTTCCGCGCAGAGCTTTGCGATATCGCCCGCGCTTGAATCGTCCATCAGCGAGCCCGCCAGCTCGGCGAGGTCCCGCTCGGCAGCGAGCTCCTGTGCCCTCTCTTCGATCGCCTCGCGACGCAGCGCCTCGAGCGCCGCCGCCGTGTGGCGGTTGAAAGTCGACTGGTCCCGCTGGATCGGCCCGACCGCGACGCGGGCCCACAGCCGCGCGAAGCGCTTCACGAACAGCACCAGCGGTTTCAACAGGCCTTTGTCGGTCGTGATTACGTAGTCGGGGGTTACTTCCCATGTTGAGCCCGCAAGCGTCGCCTGGCAGTCCAGTTCGGCGATAGGGGGTAGCGTGCCGGCGAGCGCCTCGTCCGGAAGCCGGTCCTTCAGGGCGGCCTCGACTTCCGGCGAATAAACGCCGGCGGCCTTGCGTTCCTCGACGAGCTCTTCGACGCGCTCTTCGAGCTCTTCGCCCGCGGCGTCACCCTCGATATTGAACCCGCTCAAAGTGCCTCCCCCAGCAGTATCGAAAAATGCCTTAGTTCAGGCATCCCGATTATAACAACCATTCAGTTCTTTTTATTGAGGCGCGGCTTTAGCCGCGCAGCCGGACACCGCGACTGAAGTCGCTGCTCAATGCTGGGAGGTGTATTGAGGCGCGGCTTTAGCCGCGCATGACGGGAGCCGCGGTTTCAACCGCGTATCAATCCAAACCCTGTCGGCGATTGAAATCGCCGCTCAATGGTGTTGGGCAGGCTAAGCCGCTATTGCCGCCGCGCCCTTCCTCCGGGGGCGCACGATGACGAAGACCACGACGGCTGCCACCAGTATGGCAATCCCGACGCCGATGATTATCCAGACCCAGACGGGCATGCCCGTCGATTCGCCCGCGACCTCGTAGACGTCGTCGATGTTGCCGTCCCCGTTGGTATCTACCCCGAACTGCACGGTGCTGCCGGGACCTTTCCATTCGCCGTAGTTCATGTAGATGATGCCGCCCGCCGGGAGCTTGATATCGTCGGCCTGCAGGTCTTCCTCGGCGGTCTTGGTGACCCTGGATATTGCCAGGCTGAAGGTACCTGTGTTCTTCAGCTTCTCGGTGTTGAGGAGCAGGTCTTTGGACTTGGTATCGAGCATCGCCGTGATCTGTCCGCCGCCCTCCATCTGCGTGCCCTGTATGCCGAAGTAGTAACCCACATCACCCGGCTCCTGCACGGCGATGACGAAGGTCGGGGACTCTGACTTGTCTGTCTCGTAGGTGACCGCCTGGTCCTCGGGGACGAAAGCGGCGGTGTCGTTCTGCCCCGCCTCGAGAGTGATCTCCTCGACGCCGACAGCATAGCCGGGGCCGATCATCATCAGGTCTGTGGGCGTCTTGCCGGTGTTCTCGTTCCCCTGTATCTCGACGCTGACGGGCATTGTGTCCGGCAGCCAGTACAGTGGCTCCGGGGACCCGGCCGGCATGGCTGTCTTGAGCCTGGTGTACCTGGCTCCAGGAATAGTGTTCACAAGCTTCCCGCCTGCGTAGCCGAGCTGCTGGCCCCCTTCGTCGGTGATCAGGAGATGAGCCTTCCCCTCAGTGAAGATCTGGTTGTACTGCTTTGCCGCGGGCGCGCGACCCGAGAGGCTCGCTATCGCCGGGCCGCTGTCAGCGCGGGCGAACGGGGCAGCCTGCTGCTCGAGTCTCTTAGAGGTGGGAGTGAGCTCCAGCGTCTTCGTCTCCGCGTCCCCTTCGTACAGCTCGGACTCTTCCTGCGGGTTCGTCGCGGCCTCGTAGCTCCAGGTGTCCGTGTTGGTATCGACTGCGACGGAACGCTCAGCGCCCGGGTAGTTGTTGTCGTAGACCATTATCTTGAACTTCCCGCCACCATCGTCCACGATCGCGTACGGCGGTTATGGCGTGACCGCCGCTGCCGTCGCTCTTATAGATGCCCAGGGTATACGTCTCGCCGTCCTTGGACATACCGTTCTGGAGTGTCTGCAGTATCTCGTTCGGGGCCTTCTTGATGACGCTGGACTCGGTCGGGTCGAGCGATTGAGTCGCAAACCACTTTGCGATGTCGCTCTGCAGCTGAGCGTTGTCTTCGAGTTTCAGGCCGTAGGTCGTATCCGCCCCGTAGTCCGCCACGTTCTCCTTGCCCGTGTAGAACATCAGGCTCAGGGCCGCCATGCCCTCGCAGTGGCCGTTCCCCATCGAGCTGTTTTCCTGCTCCATCCACTGCTGGGCGGGAGGGGTCAGCACGATCTCGTCACCGTTTATCTGGGCGCACGCTCCGTCGCCGAAGAGCGCGCGGACGTCGGCCGGCGTGAGGTTCTCAGCACCCGAGTCGGACCCGTAGTTCTCGAAGCTGAAACCGTTAGGGTCGGGCTTGAACCCGAGGTTGCTTACCTCAGTCTGGTAGTAGGGCCTGGCGAACCCAGGTGAGGCTACGAGGGAAACAGCCAGCAACGCCAGCAGTACCGCGAGTATCAGCCTGGAAGACCGGACGCGGCGGGAAAGCCTTGGACGGGGACGAGAGTTGTGGTTTCGTGGCCGTCTGTTCATCCTCGAACCTCCGATCGATTGGGACCTTTCGAAGCAGGAGTTACGTGAAAATATCAAGAACAGTCGGGACAATCAACAGCAGTACCAGTTTCAACCGGTCCTGTGCCGCGTATTGCGTTCCCTACAGCTTCAGGCCGGCGTCCTTTGCCAGTTCGTTGGCCTGCACCTCTTTGAAGGAGAGCTCCATCTCGGTGCCGATGAGCGCCCGCTTGGCGCCCTCGATCGCGGCGGCGTCGGGGGGCTTTCCGGTCTGTATCTCCTTCTCGATGAGCGGGAAGGTCTGGTTGATGATGCCGCCGGCAACGACGATCTGGCTCAACATGTCCAGCCTGAGCTGAGCGTACTCCTTGTGAGTCTTGAGGCCGTCCATGGCCAGCACCTTCTGGTAGAAAACCTCGGCGTCAACCACCTGGTTCAGAAGAGCCTTCATGCGCGCCCGGAAGCCTGCCATCTGCTGTGTAGCGACATCGTCATCGACGGTCCCGGCCGCGTACCCGGCGAAGAACTTCTCCACCAGGTCCACGAGGTCGGCGAACTTCTCTGATTGCGCTTTGTATGTCGCGTTGCCGCTCTTGACCAGCTTCGATGCCCCCGTGACGTCGCCACCCTCACCGCAGCCCCCGAGGACTGTGAGGGCGATAAGCGCGGCGATCGTGACGGCCAGTGGGACCGACCTCTTCACTTCGACCTCCATTGCGGGAAACTCTTAAAAAAGTCATCCAGTCATGGTAATTTTAGTCGACATGCGAATAAGGAAAAGAGGACCGGAGCACCAGGAGCCCGGGAAGCGCCGCGTCTCCAGGCCGCTTGCCGCGGTGGCGATAGTCCTTGCGCTTGCCTTCCTTTTCCTCACGGTCGTCAAAGTGCACGAAGCCTTTTTCCTCGCCCAGGCTCCCACTGGCTGGAACGCGAAGCAGCTCTCGAAGATAGACCGCGGTAAGGAGAACTTCACTTTCGCCGTGTTCGGCGACACGCACGACTCTTCCCAGGCGTTCGGCCGCATCCAGAAAGAGCTCAACAAAGGTGACTACCTGTTCGCGATCGACGTGGGAGACATGGCCATCGACGGCGGCGTGGTCAAAGAGCGCTACTTCATCAACCAGATCAAGAGCATGAAGACCCCGATCGTGACCGTTGTGGGGAACCACGACATCGCGGTGACCGGATACAAGAACTACGAGAAGATATACGGCCCGAGGTACTACTCGTTCACGGTCGGAAAATGCATGTTCATCATGCTGGACGACGCGGACGGGAACAGCATCGACGCCGAACAGATGAAATGGTTCAAACAGCAGCTCGCAGAGAGCAGGAAGTACCCGAACTCGTTTGTGTTCATGCACGTGCCCACCTTCAGGGGCAAGAGGGACCTGAACCTGCCGATGAACAAGTTCCTGAAGGACAGGAAGGCAGCCGAGGAGTTCAAGCAGCTCTGCATAGACAACAAGATCAGCATCGTCTTCAGTGCCCACTGCCACACCTTCGACTACGACATCTGGCCGAGCGACGTCCACTACGTGGTGACCGGCGGCGGTGGCGGAAGGCTCTGGGACGTCGAGGCGTTCAGGGGCATGTACCACTACATCAAGGTGACCATCAAGGGCGGGCAGGGCTCATTCGAACTGGAGCCGATAAACCAGAACGGCCTGCACTTCGCCTACCAGTACCTCGAGGAGCCGTGGGTCTACATCTACGCCTGGACCGCCGGTCACTACTGGCTCGCCGGGCCGGTGCTGCTGCTCGGCTCGGTCCTGTTCGCATTTCTCGCCTTCCGCCGGGGAAAGAAGAAGCGCGCGGGAGAGATTCCTGACGACACAGGTTCCGCCGAGCCGCCACCTGCGGAATCTCCTTCGTAATAAGATGATCTCGATAGATCCAACGGCTTCGACTCAGGAGACGCACTCGATGCTGGAAGCACATGAGGCAAAAATGATAGTCCTCGACCTCGGCGCCGATCTGTGCGGCATCGCGCCCGCCGACAGGTTCACTGACGCTCCTGCCGGCTTCTACCCGCGCGACGTCTACGAGGATTGCGAGAGCGTACTGGTCTTCGCGAAGAGGCTTCCGATCGGCCCTCTATTCGCCTCAAGTGCCGTGCCATATACCCGCGTGAACAACTTGCTGAAGGATGAGCTTGACCGCATCGGCTATGCCGCGTCGCTCGAGCTCGAGAAGGCCGGCTGAGAGCAGTCGGTGTTCCCGCGGACGACCCGCTGGAATACTGGGAGGCTGACCGCCAGTATGCGAGAGGCATCCTCTCGATGAGGCACGCGGGCCGCCTGGCGGGGCTCGGCGTCCTAGGACGGAACACCCTTCTCAAGAACCCCCGCTTCGGCAACATGATACTGATCGGCGCCGTGCTGCTCGACACGGAACTGGACGCGGATCCCGTAGATACTTCAGAGGCCTGCCCGCCCGACTGCAGGATCTGCCTTGACGCCTGTCCGGCACAGGCCCTCGACGGCGAGACAGTCAACCAGTCGCTGTGCAGGCCGCTCTCCAATCACGTGAACGAGAGAGGCTTCAAGACCTACAAGTGCTCCGAATGCAGAAAAGCCTGCCCCGACGCGCTTGGCACCGAGTTTGTCGCCAGCCACCCCGGAGATTGAGGGCTCGGTATTTCCGCGCCTGTATCCCTCACAAGAGGGGGGAAACGTATGGTTCTCTAGCCCCCTCATCACCCCCACAAATACCTCGCGCGCGGAATGTTAAGGCCGCCTGTACAGAGGCAGAATCGGTCATGTAAGATCGAACCGCAACACGGCAGGTGGGATATCATGCAGTCAAATTCGAGATCTGACACCCAGCAGGAGACCGTGATCCCGCCGAGGGAACTCCGCGCGGTCTCCGGAGCTTTCACGGCGTCCCTTTTCTTCCTGCTAACGTGGATAGCCGCCGGTCTGCTCTTTCTCCCGTTCCTGGGGCTGTATTTCTGGGGCACCACCGGCTGGACGGGACCTGTCCTTATAGCAATGGTCGCCCTGGCTCTGAACTACGTCCTGGGACGCTTTTTCGAGAACGGGGGGTGGCTCTTTGGTATCTGTCTAGCAATCACGTTTCTGTTCGTCGCCCTTCCCTGGCTTCTGCACGGAAAGTTCAACGACTACATCTGGACCATGGGGCGGGACTTCGAGCAGGGATATGTGGCCGGGGTGTTCGTCCTAATTCTGTGCCCGGTTCTAGGTTATGCCGGATCGCTCCTGGCCAGGAAGAGCAGGCGCCGCTTCCGCTTCAAGAACATGTACATAAGCCTCGCCCCGATAGCGGTAATCAGCCTGGCTCTCGCGATATCCACCCCCTATATGCTGGAGATCTCATCCGGCACTACGGGAGGGCTTGTCACGTCGAAAAAAGGCGGGTTCCAGGTGAAAATCCCGAGGGGATTCAAACAGCCTGGTGTTCTTCAAGAATCAATTCCGGGAACGGTCATGCGGATGGGGAATTGGTCGTCCGGGTACCAACAAAGCGAGATAACCATTGCGTACAGAACAAAAGAATCACTCATGCAAGACGATAAACTACCTGAATCAGCGTGCTCAACGGCACAGGCATACTACGATGAACTGGTGTCGCGTGAGAAGGACAAGATACTGAAGTATGAATATGTGACGGTTGACGGTCGAAGAGGATTACACGTCTGGACGAAAGGCTTGCCTTCTCCCTACAACGGTACGATATACATCTGGACGCCTGCCGGTGTCTATTCGATCCATTTCTTCTTCACAGAACCCACAGAGATAATCCATCCATCACCTGAGGAAGCAACGAAGCAATACCGGGAGGTAGTTAGCTCATTCAAGTTCATTCCACTGACTAACAAGCCAGCAACTGGCAACGATATTCAAAGCATCCGTTCGATGTAGATTACGAAACGGCGACACGGGATGGGGGGCATGCGTGGCACAAGTAGGCTACGGATACAGGCAGGTAGAGATCGGTATTATTAGTTATTCAAGATCTGACACTGATCTCATCGAGCTTCTTGAAGTTCCACGCAGATGGCTCCGCGAGCCGATAGAGGAAAGTGCATAGCATGGAATCTGAAGCCACATACCCCGTAAGCAGCCGGCCGGTCCGGACAGCGATCGGTGACGGCAAATGGTGGCTCAAGCAACTCCTTATATTTTCGTCCATGGCGGTTGCTTTCTGGATTGCCGTTGCACCGTTTGCCATGGCCTTCTTACTCCGTCCAAAGACAAACTTCGCTCTTGTCGCTTTAGCTCTGATCGGGCTTCTCATTCCATTTGCCCTGGGCTTTCTGGTAGACCGCCACGGGTGGATATTGGGCGCATGCCTTGCCTTACTATGGCTTTTCGTCGAGCTTCCCTGGGAAGCGTATCCGAATATCAACGCTTACCTCTGGACTGCCGGGAACAACGTCAATAAGCCATATATCTGGATAGCCATTGCAATTCCGGCGGCGGCCGTGGCCGCGGGCCTCGGAACGTTATTCTTGAGACGACGATCGGGCAAGCTGATGCATGTAGATCACTGGTATACTTTCTATCTTCCAATCATCTGCGTCACTCTCGCTATGTCACTCGGCGGGGTGCCGGTTCTTAAATGGATGCACACCTCCAGTGCCGAGACTCTCTCCTTTCCCAAGTACCATTTCTTTGTCACCGAGCCTGCCGGCTGGTACAAATACAGTTCGGAGAATCCCAACAACGATGAACAGAAGGAAATGGGATCAATATTTGGGCTTGAACTGAGTGGAACGATCATTGGTGGGTATGGCAATGATGCGGATGCCTACATCGACGTGTACGACAAGATACCCTACACAGATATTCCGGTCTCAAGTTTAACTTCCAGCGAGGCGGTCTATAAAGCTCTCAGACAAGCATTCGAAGCGCAATTACCTAAACATTCCGGCGCGGTTATTATTGAGTCTCCGAGATTAAAGGTAGATGGTGTTGATTCCGTTTCATTCTACGCAGATTTCCAGAACCCGGATGAGCATTATCCCCAAGAATACGTCTCGCCGTTTTTTAGAATTACAGACCATCGACGCACAAGATTTCGTAAGCCGATCTACGTCTATAGGAAGCCTTATTTGTATGAAATTGATTTCAGCTTTGGATATAGCGAAAGATACTCTACAAGAATGAGTTTCATGGAATATGAACAATCAGCCGCCAAGACATACAGGGAAATTTTGAAGTCATTCAAATTCCTTTAGTCGACAAGCTACTGCTTCACTGCAAGTCGATTATTCCAGAGGGATAAAGAAGGTAGGCTTGAGAGTTTCAGGTCTTGAATTGTGACTTTCTTGGCAAGTGATTGGCGCGACGCTACAGTCATGCGAATAGCGCAGATGCAGCGGCGGACCGGGAGTCCACCGCTTTAAACATGGGGGCGACACCTCGGCGAGTTGAGCGCCTTCGCGGAATTCCATTATGGATTGAGTCGCGGTTTCAACCGCGCCGGGCGCCCGCCGCGACTGAAGTCGCTGCTCAATCTTCTGGGTCGTTCTTGCGGCACATCCGGGCACGGGAGCGGGCTGCCCGGAAGGGCACGGGGAGAGGCGTGGGGAAGGAATCGTTATGTTAGACTTTCTGGAGCCAGGCTGGGGAGCACGAATTCGAGCCTGAGAGGGCGAAATAGCCGGCCTTATGTGACAGATTCAAGATTCAAGACCTGACCCCAGGGGAAAGCGTTTATGAGGATCCTTCTTACCGGGAGCAACGGCCAGCTGGGCACCGATTTCCAGCTGGTTTCGGCGGGGCTGCACGACGTTGTGGCGTTCGACCTCGACCTGGACATCACCGACCGAAAAGCGGTTGCCGCGAAGGTCCGCGAGGTTGAGCCGGACCTGCTGGTGAATGCCGCCGCTTTCACGAACGTGGACGGCGCCGAGGCCGACGAACTGAACGCCTACAAGGTGAACGCCCTCGGGCCGCACAACCTGGCCATGGCGTGCCGGGACGCGGGCATCCCGCTGGTCCAGGTCTCCACAGATTTCGTCTTCAGAGGCGAAGCCTCCGAGCCATATACCGAGTTCGACCTGCCCGACCCGCGTGGAGTCTACGGCAAGAGCAAGCGGGCGGGGGAGTTGTACGTGGAGTGGACGATGGACCGCTTCTACATCTGCCGCACCTCGTGGCTGTTCGGGGTGGGCGGCGGCAACTTCGTCAAGACGATGATGAGGGTCGGCAAGGAGAAGGGAGAGGTGGCGGTCGTGACCGACCAGGTCGGCTCGCCCACATATTCACGCGACCTCGCGCGCAAGATCCTCGACATCATCGAGACCAACGCGTTTGGGTACTACCATACGTGCAACGCGGGCTGGTGCTCATGGAACCAGTTCACTAAAGACATTTTCGCGTCCGCGGGGATAGACGCGCAGGTGAAGCCGACCACGACTGAAGAGCTGGGACGCCCGGCTCCGAGGCCCGCCTACTCGGTGATGAGGGGGCTGGCGCTCGAGCTGCAAGGCATCGAGCCGATGCGCGACTACCACGAGGCTCTCGACGACTACATCAAGCGCGACCTCCCTGACTGGGAATCGAAGCAAGGGGAGCTCGGGCTTTGAAGTGCGCACACTTCATCCACCGCTATTGGCCCGCCCGGGGCGGCTCCGAGAAGTTCTTCGAGGAGATCAGCGAGCGGCTGGCGGCCGACGGCAACGACGTGAGCGTCTTCACCACCGAGGCCATCGACATACAGCACTACTGGCTGCCCGAGAAAGAGATGAACGACGTCAGGCGCGAGACGCACAACGGCGTGGACGTAAGGCGGTTCAAGGTCAGGAAGCTCCCGAAGCACCCGCAGGCGATGCGTGTCCTCGGCAAGGTGCCGGGCAGCCTGCCGAAGAGCTTCTTCTCGTTCCCGTCGCCGATGGTGCCCGACATGCTGAGGGCGGCGCGATCCGATGAGCCCTTCGACATCGTGCACGCGACGGCACTCCCGTACGACGCGATCCTTTACTGCGCGAACGTCGCCGCGAAGAGGCGCGAGATACCGCTGGTCTATTCACCGTTCTTCCACCTTGGAGAGGCCGGCAACGAGGACGTGCGCAAGCATTACACGCGGCCGAACCAGATGAAGATGATCAGGGGCGCGGACATGGTCACCGTGCAGACCGACATCGAGCGCGACTTCCTGCTCACGAACGGCATGGACCCCGCGAAGATGATGAAGCTGGGGATGGGGATCAACCCGTCGGAGCTGATCGGCGGTGTGGGCGAGCGCTTCCGCGAGAAGCACGGCCTTCTGGGCCCGATTGTCTGCTACATAGGCCCGAAGACGTATGACAAGGGGACGTTCCACCTGGTCCAGGCGATGCAGAAACTATGGGCGCAGGGGGACCCGTCGACGCTGGTGATGGCGGGCACGAATATAGAGGACTTCACACGCTACCTGGAGAGGCTGCCGGCCAAGGTGAAGGACAACTGCCTGATGCTCGACTACGTCGACGAAAACGACAAGCTGGACATGCTGGACGCCTCCGACCTGCTGGTGCTGCCGTCCCGCTCGGACTCGTTCGGCATCGTCTTCCTGGAGGCGTGGTACTACGGCAAGCCGGTCGTCGGGGCGAACGCGGGCGGGATTCCCGGCCTGGTCAGGGACGGCGTTGACGGGCTGCTGGTGCCGTTCGGCGACGTCAAGGAGCTGGCGGTAGCGATACAGAAAATCCTTAAACACGCGGACTACGCGAAGGAGCTGGGCAACGCCGGGCACGACCGCGTGCTGGCCGAGTTCACCTGGGACGAGAAATACGCCGTGGTCAAGAAGCTGTACGAGGACCTGACAAGGAAGACGGCCGGATGAAAAAAGGCTTAGACGTCGAGCAGGTGATGGAAGAGGTCAACCGGGCCGTCGCGGCGCCGGAGACGCTTCTCGCCGACCTCTGGAAAGAGGAGCGGCCTCAGGCGCCGAACCTCGCCTTCCTGTATCCGCCTCACTCGAAGAGCCTTCGCGTCAACCTCGACCTGGTGAGCCGCAACTGGGAAGTCGATCCCGAGTTCGAGCTGGGCTCCAGCCGGAAGATCACGGGCTCGGCGGCGGTCGCTTTCAAGGGCTTCGAGAGGAAGATGCTCCGCTGGTACATCAACCCCATCGTGCACCAGGTCAGGAAGTTCAACATGCTGGTCACACGCACTCTCCACGACATAGGCAACAACCTCGAGTCGCTGGAGGACCGCGTGAAGAGGCTCGAGGAAACGCAGAGGGACAGCGACAAAGAGGGCGGGGGATAGCACGTGGCGTTCGAACCCCGGCCGGTGACGGTCCTGGTGCTCGCATGGAACGGGCTCGAAGTCACGAAGAAATGCCTCGACAGCCTTCTCCGCGAGACGAACCACCCCGACTTCAAGGTGATGCTCGTTGACAATGGCAGCACCGACGGCACTCCCGACTACGTCCGTTCGCTCGAGGGCGTCGAGCTGCTCGAGAACGGAGAGAACCTGGGGTTCGTCGGCGGCAACAACGCGGGCATCGAGGCGACGACCACGGACGTCGTCCTGCTCAACAACGATACCGAGATGATCCAGGGCGACTGGCTCGCCCTGATGCAGGAGCTGGCATACAGCGAAGACGACATCGGGGTCGTCGGGTGCCGGCTGGTCAACGACGAGGGCAGGCTGGTGCACGCAGGCACCTACATGCCGGTGCCGAGCTTCTGGGGGCAGGAGTACCCAGGGGACGAGAAGGACATCGGCCAATACTGCGATGATCGTGAGGTCGAAGGAGTCATCGCGGCATGCGTCTACATCAAGCGCGAGCTCATCGACAAGATCGGCGGGCTGGACACCGCGTACTTCTCCTACTACGAGGACACCGACTACTGCATCAGGGCGCGCGAGAGCGGCTATCGGGTCTTCTGCTCGAGGACCACGGTGATGCACCTCGAGAACGCGTCGACCGCCGTCAACCGGATGGACTTCTCCGGCACTTTCAGGAAGTCGCGCGAGACTTTCATGGGGAAGTGGAAGACTGCGATCGAGTCCCGCTATACGAGCAAACTGACCTGGCGGTCATTCATCTCGGGCGAGAACGATTTCGCGCGGGCGAGCGAGAAGCTGCTGTGGGCGCTGGACGAGGCCGGGGTCGAGGCGAACCTCGCGTTCCTCGAGGGCGCCGACAGGGCCGAACTCACCGACTTCAGGGTCAACGACATGAAGAACCGCGGGTCCGACCGCGACCGGCCGCAGGTGATGTTCGGGCCGCCGGCGAGGGCCGCGGACGCGGACGGGAGAAAGAACGTCGGCTGGGTCGCGACGCCGTACGAGACTTTCAAGCAGGAGTGGGCCAAAGAGCTCAACAGGCTGGACGAGGTATGGGTGCCGAGCGGGTTCCAGAGGGAGGCGGCGCTGGCGTCCGGCGTGAAGGCGAAGATCGAGCTCGTGCCTTTCGGGGTGGACCCCGAGTACTTCCACCCGGGTATCGAGGGCTACCCGCTTTCGGACCGCTTCACTTTCCTTACGTTCGCAGACTGGGGTGCCGGTTCGGCGCACGAGACACTCTTGAGGGCCTACACCGCTGAGTTTTCGAGCAAAGACAAAGTGGTGCTCGTCGTCGTGACCAAGCAGAGCGAGCCGGGCGGTCAGGCCGAGGAGGAAGTCGAGGCGATGAACCTTGGCATGGACCGGGCGCCGGTCGTCTTTGTGGTGGACCACGAGGTCCCGCATTACCAGTACGGCTGCCTCTACCGCTCGGCCGACTGCCTGGTAGTCGCGGAAAGGGGAGCCGACAACGATCACCGGGCGCTGGAGGCGCTGGCCTGCGGCTTGCCGGTCGTGACGCCCTCCTGGGGTTCCGCGCTCGACCTGGTGCGCGATACGGCGGTTACGGGCTACGAATGCGACCTGGTCCCGTCACCGGAGGGGCCCGGCTGGGCTGAGCCGTCCGCAGACTCTCTCAGGGCCGTTCTAAGAGCCGCGCTTGCGAACGCGGAGGACCGGCGCGCCGCAGCGCTCACAATGGGCGAGCAGGTGCGCTCTGAGCGCTCCTGGAAGGCGATAGCGTCGAAGATGGTCGCGAGGCTGGATGTCCTCCGCTGAGAACGAGCCCCTGGAGGCGACGGAAGAACGATCGGCCCGGCGGTCCAGTGCCGAACGGCGCGGGTCGTTCATCCCCTGGCTGGCGGCCCACTGGCAGATAATCGCCCTCGTCGCGATAGTCGTTATCGGTTTCCTGGTCAGGCTCTATTACCTGCACCGGTACACCGAGTACACGGCGGACAGCTACTACTTCATGCTGCTGGCCCGCTCAATCAAGACGACCTTCACCTACACGGTACGCGGCGCGGCGCACACGAAGTACCTGCCCGGCTACCCCGGCGCGATCTGGCTCGGCTCCTACGTCTTCGGCGGCATCCAGAACTCCGCGAACATACTGGCCATAACGGGCGGCGCGCTGACCGCCTGGGTCACCTACGGGATAGGCAAAGAGCTCTTCGACAAGTACGTCGGCGTCATCGCGGCCCTGATAGTGGCCCTGCAGCCGACCTTCCTCAAGTGGACCAGCCTCCCGATGACGGAGGGCGTCTTCACGCTGTTCTTCGCCCTCGGCGTCTACCTGCTGCTGATAGGCGTCAAGCGAGGGTCGGTCGCGCTCCGCCTCCTCGGCGTCGCTTGCGGCGGATACTGCCTGCTCGTCAGGTGGGAGGGCGTGCTGTTCCTGCCGCTCGCCATCCTGCTCATCATCGTCTACTTCAAGGAGTCGAAGTTCCGATGGTGGGAGGCGCCGCTGATGATCGTCCTCTTCGCCGGCCCCATCGGGTTGTATGCGGTCCGCAACCTCATCGCGACCGGCAAGATAACCGCCTACGAGGTCGAGTACCGCGGCCACGCCAGCGTGACGATAAGAGAGCTGGCTCACCGGTTCAAGGTGTACGGGTTCCTCAGCATGTCGTCGCTGATCTTCAGCGTCTTCTTCTATCTCGGCGCACTGGTATGCCTGCTGCTCCGCAAGTGGAAGGCCTTCTTCATCGTCGGCGGCTGGTTCGCGCTGTACGTCGTCTTCCACATGGCGTGGTACTACACCTACGAGCGCTTCATGGCCCCGGCCGTTCCGGCCGTGGCGCTGTTCTGCGCGCTGCTCATCGTCGCGGTCTTCCGTTACAGCTACAAGGCGCCCGAGATCCTGAAGCGTCGCGCGAAAGATGGGAAGAAGAGCCTCGCCTCGGCCGGCAAAGCGATCCGCTGGGTCGGCTGCACGGTCGCCGTCGCATTGCTGGGGGTGCTCCTTGTCGTCGGCATGTTCGCGGCCAGCCGCACCATCACCACCGACGCACAGGCCTTCGCCGACGACCACGGCGGCAAAGGCATGAAGCAGGCCTCGGACTGGCTGCACGCGCACGCACCCGGCGCGATAGTAGGCGTGGACGCGGGCCCGTACTTCGACTGGCTGTACGGCGGCGGCGTCCTGTACACCCGTCCGGTGCCGTGGGACCTGCCCGTCGAGGACAGGGACGTGGACGGCCCGCACCCGGTCGAGATGCTCTGGGAGCGCGGCGCGGAGTACATGGTCGTCGGCCAGACGGAGAACGGGGTGGCCGCGGAGCTCACCACTCTGTCTATCCGGCCCGAGGAGCTTTCGCGCCTGAGTGAAGTAGCGAAGTTCGAGAACGGCTACACCGTCGGCAAGGACCATCCGCACCTGACGACCGTCGTCTACCGCGTACTGCCGCCGAAGTGACTCCCGCCCCGGCTGTCCCATCATGTGGGCTGTCGAGGTCACAAGGGCCCTTCCGGTGAATGATATGTCGGAGGAGAACTTGAGCGACGAGCCCGAAAAAGAGCCTGAAGAAGGCAAAATCGAGGAGCCCGCGAAAGGTGGGGGCTGGCGCGCGCGCACTGCGTCGTGGCGAGCGCGGCTTTCGTCCGTGAGCGTGCGCGACCGCAACCGTATCTTCCTCGGGCTTGTCCTGCTGGCGATCGCGATCTATGTGGCGGTGTTCGGCACCCTCTCGATCCTCCGCTTCACTAACTACCGCGCTTCCGGGCTGGACATAGGCATCTTCGACCAGACGATCTGGCTGATGTCGAAGTTCAAGGGGAGCACCAGCACCATCAGGGGGATGAACCTCTTCGGGGACCATATGGCCCCGATCCTCTTCTTCCTCGTCCCTCTCTACTGGGTGAAGGCCAACGTCATCGGGCTCCTGATGGTCCAGACCATCGCCCTCGCCCTCGGGGCTCTCCCGATCTACCTGATAGCTCGCGACCGCCTGGGCCTGCGCTGGCCGGCGCTTGGGCTCGCGCTCGCGTACCTCTCGTACCCGGCGCTGCAGTACATGAACCTGTTCGACTTCCACCCCGAGACGCTGGCGGTGCCGTTACTGCTGTTCGCGGTACTCGCGGTCGAGCGAAAACGGTTCGCGTGGTTCTATATCTGTTGCGCGGGGGCGGCCATCACCAAGGAGGACATGGCGCTGGCCGTGCTGGTGCTTGCACTGGTCGTCTACTTCATGTACGACAAGAAGACCGGGCGCAACGTGGCTATCGGCGCGTTCGTCTACTTCATTGCGATGGTGCTCCTTGTGATACCGCGGTTCGGAGTAGAGGGGTTCCAGTATTCTGGCAGGCTCAAGCTTTTCGGCCCGACCCTGAAACAGGCGCTCTACAACATCGTCCGGCACCCGAGGAACACCTTCAGGGTGCTGGTCACGAAGTTGAACATCACTTACACGCTGCAGCTACTGGCGCCCGTGGCATTTCTCTGTCTTCTCGCGCCCGTCTTCCTGCTGCCCGCGATCCCCGCTTTCCTGATCAACATAGCGTCCGACTTTGCGCCGCAGCATACGATCTCTTACCACTACACCGCCGCGCTCGTACCGTTCATATTCGTGGCCGTGATCTTCGGGCTGGTCCGCATCAAGAAGTGGGCGACCGGTTCGATGAAGCTGGGCAAGGTGCTCGCGACGGTGGCCGCGATAGTCCTGGTCATGACGCTCACGTTCAACTACTTCCTCGGCCCGAGCCCGATAGCGGAGAGCTTCACCGCGAAGAAGTACAGCGCCGACAAGCACATCGACATCATCAACGAAGGCCTCAGCAAGATACCGAAGGACGCCCCGACGTCGGCGCAGATATACCTGCTGCCGCACCTCTCGGAGCGCAAGAAGATCTACATGTACCCGCAGCCCTTCGTCCTGCTCGCGGACCAGAGCTACTTCGACAAGCTCGACCCCGAGCAGCGAAAGTACATCTGGCCGAACATCTACAAGGTGCGGGAGAAGGGCAAGCTCCACAAGGACGTGCCCATCCCTTCGGTGCAGTACGTGGCGCTGGACACCGGCACCGACAGGTGGCCGCTCGATTTCGCCGAGTATGACGCGATCGGCAGGCGGCTGCTCGAGAACGGAAGGTTCACCCCCATATTCGAGAAGGACGGCGTGCTGATCCTCAAGAGGCGGGGCGTGCCTTGAGATTCCGGGAGAAGTGGGGCCGCCTCGACTGGCTGGCCCTGCTGGCCCTGCTGCTGCTCGCGATCATCGTCTGGTCCAGGGTCCTCTTCCAGCACGGTTGGTCCTTCGGCGTCGAGGTGGACTTCCTGAGGCAGTTCTACCCGGCCCGCTATTTCGCGGCCAATTCGCTCGGCCACGGCATCTTCCCTCTCTGGAACCCTTACCTGCTGTCCGGTCAGCCTTTCCTCGCCTCGTACCAGACGGCGCTCCTGTACCCGGTTAACCTGCTGATGCTGTGGGCTTACGGCGCGGCGGGCGCGGCCTGGTCGCTGAAGGCGCAGGTCGTCTTCTCCGTCTTCCACCTCTTCCTCGCCGGCGCTTTCACCTACCTGCTGGCCCGGGACCTGAAGCTGAAGAGGGCGGCCTGCGTCACCGCGGCCGTCGCCTTCATGTTCTGCGGTTACCTGGTGGCTCACGCCGGGCACCTCAACCAGCTGAGCGCCGCCGCGTGGATCCCGCTCGTCTTCATGCTGTTCAAACGGTCCCTGGACCGGCGCTCGTACGGGTACGCGGTATGGGCCGGGCTGGCCTTCGGCGTCGCGTTGCTGGCCGGCCACCTGCAGCCGCTCTTCTACATGGGCCTTGTGCTCTTCCTGCTGGTCATCTACTCGGCTGTCATGAGGAGGGGAGACCCGAGGCAGGCCGGCTTCTTCTTCGGCCTGCTGTCGATGGTCATCATGACTGCTGTCGCGGCGGCGGTGGCGGCGGCCCAGCTGATACCGACGTACCAGATGATCACCCTCTCCAGCCGCAGCCGGATACCGTACGACCTGGCCGCGACTTACAGCCTCCCGCGCCGGCAGGTGATGAGCCTGGTCTTCCCGCACTTCTGGGGCTCGTCGCCGGCGAGCTACTTCGGCGGATGGAAGCCCGCCATGTGGGAGATGTACGGCTATACCGGCATCGTGGCCGGCGCGCTCGGCGTGGTCGCGCTGATGCGAAAGCGCAAGGGCTTCGTGATATTCCTCTGGATAGTCCTTCTGCTGTCGGTCCTGCTCGCCGTCGGTCCCGGCGGCTACCTGTGGACCGGGCTCTTCAAGTCCCACCTGCTGTTCGACCGTTTCCGCGACCCGGCCCGCGCGCTGGTAGTGTTCGGGCTTGCGACCGCCCTCCTTGCCGGCTTCGGCGCCGATTCCATCGAGAAGTTCGTCCGGGAGAAGCGGGAGAGGCCGCGCCTGGACGGGGCGACGCGGCTGGTCGAGGTCCTGCTGGGCCTGGTGGTGTTGCTGGCGGTACTCACCACTGCGGTCCTGCTCTACTTCGTGTCTAAGGGCGGCGAGTCGCGCGCCCACGCCTTCACGGCGATGCGCTCGATGATATTCCCGCTGGTGATGCTCGCCGCTTTGCTAGCTCTGCTTTTCCTCGCGCGCCGGTCGGAGGCGTGGCGGCGGTGGACTCCTGCCGCGATCGTCCTGCTGGTGCTGGTCGACCTGGTGGCCATGAACGTCCCGTGGACGATGGTGAAGCTGGACTGGAACGACCTCTACCACGACCGTCAGGCGTCGATCTTCGTGGCATCGCAGAACGGAGTCTTCCGGGCCGAGCCGGACGCGCTGACAATGTACTCGTCGCTCGACAACGGGGCTCTTTATAACCTCCAGAAGGCGTCGGGGGATGACTCCCTGGTCCTCGAGACCTATTTCAATTACCGGGAGCAACTCGTCGGCTCGATCTCGCCCGGCGTCCAGCCGGGGCTGTTCCACGTGGAGAACATCCGGTCCCGGCTGCTCGACCTGATGAACGACACCTACTTCATGTCGCGGGACCTCATCAACCCGTCACTGACGAAAGACAAGTTCGCCTACCTCGGAAACAAGGCCGGCGTGAACGTATATAAGAACCTGGGCGCGATGCCGCGGGCCTACATGTCAGACGCGAGGGTGCTGCCCGACCAGGCGGCGGTGCTCTCAGAGCTTTCCCGTACGCAGCTCAAAGGTTCGGACAGGAAGACGCTGCTGGGCGCCGACGACTCCGGCGCCCTCAAGGCGGGCGACACGGTGAGGTCGACTGGTGGTACAGTGACCCTTGTGAGCTCGTCCCCCAACGGGCTGAAGTTCGAGACACAGCCGTCGTGCAGGGGGCTGCTGGTCGTCTCGGAGGTGGACTATCCCGGGTGGGAGGTCTACGTCGACGGGAAGAAGAAACAAGTCCTGACGACGGACTACCTGTTCCGGGGGGTCGTGCTCCCGGGCGGTCAGACAAGCGTGGAGTTCAAGTTCCGGCCGGGCACGCTGAAGGCGGGCGCGGCCGTATCCATCGGGGCCGTGTTCCTGCTGCTTGTGTACGCGGCGGCCCTGCTGCTGAGAAGAATACGCGGCCGGCGAAGAGCCGGAGCGCAACAGGAGTACAGTTGAAGCTTTCGGTGATAGTGCCCGTTCACAACGAGGAAGAGACGATCGACGAAGTCATAGCCCAGGTGCTCGCCGTGGAGCTGGACGACGGTGATCTCGAGGTCATCGTGGTAGACGACGCCTCCACGGACTCGACCCCGCGGAAGCTCGCGGCCTACGGGGACAACCCCCGCGTGACTGTGCTGACCCACGAGCGCAACAGGGGGAAGGGCGGCGCGATACGCACCGGGCTCGAGAAGGCCGCCGGCGATGTGACCGTCATCCAGGACGCCGACCTCGAGTACGACCCGTCCGAACTGCCCGGTCTGGTCGCGCCGCTCGTGGCCGGTCGCGCCGACTTCGTCTACGGGAGCCGCTTCAGGGGCACCGTCGAGAACATGCGCTTCGAAAACAGGCTGGCGAACAGGATCCTCTCGCTGGCCGCGACGCTCCTGTTCTTCCGGCGCGTCACCGATGAGGCCACGTGCTACAAGGTCTTCTGGACGAAAGACCTTCGCTCATTCGATCTCAAGTGCGAGCGGTTTGAGTTCTGCCCCGAGGTGACAGCCAAGGCCCTCAAGCGGCACATGCGCCTGCTGGAGATCCCCATCACGTACAGAGCCCGTACGGTGGAGGCCGGCAAGAAGATCCGCGCTTTCGACGGGCTCGAGGCCATCTGGACGCTGCTTCGCTACCGGTTCTCGGGATAGCGGTTCTGATAGAATCTAGCGGTTGTCAAAATCAGGATTGAAGGTATGAGAGACAGACTGTCAGACCTCTTGCTCCACCGTGAGCTCCTCTACAACATGACCAAGAAGGAGCTCAAGGTGAAGTACAAGCGAAGCGCGCTTGGCTTCGTCTGGTCGTTCATGACACCGATCATAATGCTGGCCGTATTCGGCCTGGTCTTCGCCCTGCTCGTGAAGAACAACATGAGCTGGTTCGCGGTCTACCTCATGAGCGGCCTGCTACCCTGGCTCTTCTTCGTCAACACGCTGATGCAATCGGTGGGCTCGGTGGTCGGAAACCCCGGATTGGTGAAGAAGGTATACTTCCCGCGCGAGGTCCTGCCGCTCGCGGCGGTCGGGGCGAACATATTCCACTTCTTCCTCCAGATGATGGTCTTCTTCGTGTTCCTCCTGATCATCCAGTGGCAGTTCTCCCCGTGGCTCGCGATGTTCCCGGTTGTGTTCCTTCTGGAGGTCATGTTCGTCACCGGGCTCGCTCTGCTGATCTCGGCGGCCAACGTCTACCTGCGCGACGTCCAGCACTTCGTCGAGCTCGCGACCATGGCCTGGTTCTGGCTGAATCCCATCGTCTATCCGGTCGGACTGCTGCAGGACAAGTTCCCGAAGTACATGCCCATCTACCTCTTGAACCCGATGGCGAACATCATCCTGTACTGGCAGTACATCATCTACAACCCCTACCACTACGCACACAATGTCGGCGCGCCCGGCAGTTCGGCCGTATATATCTCAGACAAGGCGATGCTTTACACCGCGCTGATCTCGTTCGGCGTACTCGTGCTGGGATACTGGTTCTTCACGAAGACCGAGCGCGGCTTCGCCGAGCAGATATAGGAGCCCCTGATAAGACATGGCTTACGCGGTAGAGATAAGCGACGTATCGAAGATGTTCAAGCTGTACCACGAGAACGTGCGCAGCCTGAAGGAGAAGGTGCTGTTCTTCGGGCGCCGCGGCTACGAGGAGTTCTGGGCGCTCAATGACATCAACATACAGGTCAAAGAGGGCGAGACGCTCGGGATCATCGGGGCGAACGGCTCCGGCAAGTCGACATTGTTGAAATGCATCACGAAGATCCTGTACCCCACCAAGGGCCGCATCGTCACCAACGGGAGCATCGCAGCGCTGCTGGAGCTTGGCGCGGGCTTCCAGCCCGACCTGACCGGCCGCGAGAATATATACCTCAACGCCTCGATACTGGGATTCTCCAAGAAAGAGGTCGACCGGAGATTCGACGACATCGTCGGCTTCGCCGAGCTGGAGCGGTTCATCGACAACCACGTGCGCAACTACTCGAGCGGGATGTTCATCAGGCTCGGGTTCGCCATCGCCATAAACGTGGACCCGGACATACTGATGATCGACGAGGTGCTGGCCGTCGGCGACGAGGCCTTCCAGCGCAAGTGCCTCGACCGCATCGACGAGATACAGGCGTCGGGCAAGACCATCATCTTCGTGACGCACAATGTTGAGCTGACCAAGGAGATCTGCACCAGCGTGGTGATGCTCGAGAGCGGCAACATCGTCAAGGAGGGCAACCCCCGCGAGGTCGTCGCCTACTACCACCAGTCGATGGAGACGACACAAGAGGGCGCGGAGAGGGGCACCAAGCAGATACAGGTGACAGGCGTCGGCTTCCTTGACGACAAGGGCAACGTCTCGACGAACTTCCACACCGGCCAGCAGATGATTGTTCGCGTTCACTACAACGCGGAAGTGCCTGTCGAGGACCCGGTCTTCGGCTTCAGCATCGAGGACTACCGGGGCTTCACGGCGTTCGGCACCAACACCAAACTTAAGGGAGTCAGCCTGGGAACACTGGAAGGCGAGGGTATCGTCGAGTTCGACCTTCAGTCGCTGCCGATACTGGAGGGCAAGTACTTCGTGAGCCTCGCAATCCACTCCCAGGACGAGCAGCTTGTGTACCACTGGCTGGACAAGCACGCCTCCTTCGACATCGCGAGCGACACCTCGGACATAGGCCTCCTCTACATCCCGTGTAACGTGAACGTCTTCCCGGGAGGAAAGTAGCGTGAAGCACCTCGATGTCGACGCCGACGACGTCCTCGAGGACGTAGCCCGCGTCCTGGAGGAGCGCGAGACCGGGCGGAGCCAGATATACCACTCCCAGGTACGCGAGGTCGGGGAGATCATCTACCTGATGCCCGGCACCTGGCAGACCATCGCGGACTCCCTGACGGCGCTGGACCAGAGCCTGGACGCGCCGGGCGGCGTGCCTGCGGCCGGCGGCGTTAAAGGCCTGTTCAAGCGCGTCATCGAGAAGGCCATCAGGTGGTACGTGCACCCCATCCTCGCGCAGCTGCACAGGATGCACGGGGCCACGGACCGGCTGATGCACGAGATGGCGGACATGCTCAAGAGCTCAAACGACCGCCTGGAGGCGCTCGAGAAGGAGAACCTGCCGGAGTGCGTGAGGGTGCTCGAGGGCGACAGGTTCGCGGAGCGCATCGGCAGGCTGGAGCGGGCGTGGAGGCAGGCGGCCCCCGCCGGACAGCAGTCCGGGGAAGTGCCGGGCCCCGCCGCGGCCAAGAGGCTGTCACCGGCGATGTTCTCCGCCGACAAGCCTTTCCACTTCGACTACTACTGGTTCGAGAGCATCCACAGGGGCGACCGCGAGGTCATCAAGAAGAGGCTCCAGCCTTACCTCCAGTTCTTCCTGGGCTGCTCGAACGTCATCGACATAGGGTGCGGGAGGGGCGAGTTCCTCGAGCTCCTCGGGGAGAGAGGCGTCAACAGCTACGGGATCGATATCGAGAGCGACGCCGTGCAGTACTGCGCGGACCTGGAGCTCGACGTGCGGCAGGAGGAAGCCCTCGAGCACCTGGCCTCGCTGCCGGACGAGTCCCTCGACGGCGCGTTCCTCGCGCAGGTCGCGGAACACCTCGCCCCGGGCCAGCTGATCGACCTGGTGGGCGTCATCTACGCGAAGATGAAGCCGGGCGGCCACGTGATAGTGGAGACGCCGAATCCACAGTGCCTGCTGATATTCGCGAGCTTCTTCTACGCGGACCTGTCGCACGTGCAGCCGATCCATCCGGAGACGATGCGATTCCTGATGGTGTCCGCGGGCTTCCACGACATCGACGTCCAGTTCATCAATCCCGTGCCGCGCAACCAGCGGCTCTCGAAGATCGCCCGCGGGGAGAAGATCGAGAGCGAGCCGTGGATGTCGGACCTCAACGAAAACCTTGAGAAGCTGAACTCGGTGCTATTCAGCTACATGGACTACGCGGCGGTCGGCCGCAAGTGAGATAAAGATGTCAGAGCTTACGATAATCGTCCACGACCTGCCCGGAGCCGACGAGGCGCTCTCGCGGCTGGCGCCCGCCATCAAGCTCGCCAGGGAAAGCGGCGCCCGGCTGGTCGCGGTCATCCCTAAGCGCGAGGCCGCCGCGGCGAAGGTCGCGCTGTCCGGTGAGGACGTCGAGATCGTGGCCGTCGATGACGACGCGGGAAGCGGTGAGAGAAAGAACGCCGGGCTGGCGACCGCGGAAGGCGACGTCCTCCTGTTTTCGTCCCTCATAAAGGCCGTTGAGGCCGAGGCCCTGCCGAGGGTCGTCGAGAAGATCCGGGCATCGCACGGCGCCGTCGCGGGCTGCAGGGTATCCGACTCCTCCGGCCTGATCGTCAACGCCGGCTACCACGTCATAAAGCCGGGCTGCGAGCAGTTCCCACTGGGCAGGGGCAAGAAGGACATAAACCAGTACTACTACACGCGGGAGGTCGAGGGCGTCGATTCGACGTTCATGTACCTGACCGCGGGCGCGCTCGAGGCGTGCCCCCGATTCGCCGAAGGCTACGGCGACGGCTACGATGACATCGACTTCTGCCTGAACATCAGGCAGAAAGGGCTCAAGGTGGTCTGCGCGGGCGAGGCCCGGGTCAACCTCTTCGAGAGCCCGCCGGCCGCGAGGCCTGAGCCGGACGGATCCTTCAAGGAGGCCTGGTCTCGCAAGCTGCTGGACGACTACGAGACGAAGGTCATGTGGCACTCCTGGATCAACGCGCCGACCGGCTACGCCGTCTCGTCGCAGTACCTGGTGCTGGCCCTCGAGTCGCTGGGCGTGGACGTGCGTTACGGCTTCGTCTATGGCGTCGAGGAACCCCCGAACGAGGACGAGCGCATCATGGAGGTCAGGCGCAAGCCGAAGGACCTCGAGATAAGCCAGGTCGTCTACGGCCAGGGGGACGTGTTCTTCAAGAACTCCGGCAAGTACCGGGTCGGCTACTCGATGCTCGAGGTCACAGGCATACCGGCGGACTGGGTCGAGCAGGCCAACGCGCTGGACGAGATATGGGTGCCCTCGGAGTTCAACCGTGAGACTTTCTCTTCGAGTGGTGTGACCAGGCCGATAAACGTCATGCCGCTCGGGGTCGACGTCAACTACTTCCACCCGTTCATACGCTCGCACAACATAGACAGCCGCTTCGTCTTCCTCTCGATATTCGAGTGGGGAGAACGCAAGGCTCCCGAGGTGCTCCTACAGGCCTACAACCAGGAGTTCTCGGCGCGCGACGACGTCCTGCTGCTCCTCAAGGTGATTAACACCGACCCGGCGGTGAACATCGAGCGCCAGGTCGAGGCGATGCGGCTGCGCTCGGACAGCGCGCCGGTCATCGTGATCAAGAACCACAACATCCCGAGCTACCAGATGGGCTCGCTCTACTGCTCCAGCGACTGCTTCGTGCTCCCGACGCGCGGAGAGGGATGGGGGATGCCCACCCTGGAAGCGATGGCATGCGGGCTGCCGGTGATCAGCACCGCCTGGAGCGCGCAGTCAGAGTTCTTCAACGAGGACGTCGGCTACCCGATCGGTTTCAGGGGCCTGATACCCGCGGTCGCCAAGTGTCCGTACTACGCGGGGTTCGAGTGGGCCGACCCGGACGTGAACAGCCTTGCTTCGCTTATGAGGCACGTATACGAGAACAACGACGAGGCCAGGGCCAAAGGCCTGAGGGCCAGCATCAGCGCGCGCGAGAACTGGACGTGGCTGAAAGCCGCGTCCCGCATCAAGTCGAGGCTGCTCGAGATCGCGGAGTGATGAGGGCAGGAATGACTTCAGACCAGGGCGGACCATCGGCACCAGACGTCACTCTAAACTCCCTCACCGAGCGCCTTGGCATTTTTCTCGATTTCGAGAAGCGCGAGCTCCACAAATCGATCGAGAGCCTGGCCCGATTCGCTGCCGGCGACCTGCTGGACGTCGGTTGCGGCGACAAGCCGTACGAGGAGCTCTTCGCGGGGCGCGTATCCTCGTATACCGGCATCGAGTATTCAGCCTCTTACACCGGTAGTTTCAACGAGGCGGCCGGCAAGGCCGACCTGACCTACGACGGCGAGCACCTGCCCTTCCCCGACGGCTCCTTCGACACGGTCCTCTGCACGCAGGTGCTCGAGCACGTGCGTGCTCCGGCCAGCCTCACAGAGGAGATGGCGCGCGTCCTCAGGCCCGGCGGGAGGCTGATCGCGACGGTGCCGTTCTGTTATCGCATCCACGACACACGCGACTTCTGGAGGTTCACCGCCGGCGGGCTCGAGGTAATGGTCTCAAGTGCCGGGCTCATTCCCGAGACGATCGAGGAACGCGGGACGTTCTGGGAATCCATCGGCCAGGCGATCAACTGGTACCTTCTGATAAAGGCCGGCCGGCTCAAGTCAGTGGCCCAGGAGAGCGGCTCGCTCGGATACCTTCCTCCATCGGGTGAGACGCCCAGATACGTCCTGCTCGGACTGCTGGTGCCCGTCGCCTTCGTGCTTACTTTGCTGGTCAGGGCGCTGGACCGGCTCAGCCCCGAGAACTCGATGGTGCTCGGCTACTCGGTCGTGGCGGTCAAAGGCTGAGGGGCCGCGGCGCGAGCTTTATGGGCCTTACCCCTGTGCGCTATAATCCCGGTGAACGCGCGAAGTCCATGAATCTCATGCCGGGAGCGTGTATTTGCTGAAAAAACGTCAGCTGAAAGCGGCCGAGGCCGCAGGTGGCACCATAGAGGAGCTTTCGCTGAGGCTTCGCGAGAAGTCGCCGAACGGGCACAGGATCGAACTCTTCGACGATACCTGGCTCATGGAGAACCTGAACCTTGTCAACGCGTACTACGACAAGAACCTGCCGGGGGGCGCCGTGTCCCGTAAACGCTTCTTCGGCCGCGCGATAACCCTGTTCAAGCGCATCTACACCAGGTGCACGTCCTGGTACGTGAACCCGGCCCTCGATAGCCAGCGAAACTTTAACGCCTACACGACACGCTCCATTAACGAGATAAAGAGATACTTGGACCACCTGCAGATAAACGAGGACATCCTCAACACCATCATCCACCGCGACCTCGCACTCTTCCGGGCGAATATCCTGTTTTTAAACAGGTACCTCGAGAGGCGGATGATCGACTTCGAGGCCGAGATAATCCAGCAGGGGGACGTGACCCCCGACGCTCTGAAGGCGAGGCAGTCGCAGCGCGACGATAACGGCGAGAGCGAGCAGGACAGCATCATCGCCTCCCTAGACGTGCTGACCCTCGAGCAGAGGGTCCACGGCTCCCCACGGATGGTGAAGGAGCGGCAGAAGATGTACCTCGACTACGTCAAGGATTGCAATGAGGTGCTCGCGCTCGGCTGCGGCAGGGGAGAGTTGCTTCAACTGCTCGAGGCCGAAGGCATCCACGCCCGCGGGACCGAGACGAACGCGACGCTGGTCGGCTACTGCCAGGACCACGGGCTGGAGGTCGAACGGTCCGACCCGCTCGAGTACCTGGCCGCCTGCGAAGACCGATCCCTGGACGCGATCGTTCTCGCGAGGTTCGCCGGCCACCAGCCGCCAAGGTGCGTGGTGACGATGCTTAAGCTGTGCAGGCAAAAGCTATCCAGCGACGGCCTCCTGATCATCGAGACGCCGAACCCGTTCTCGTTGTACGCGGTCTCGAGCTACGCCCTCGAGGAATCCAGGGCACACCCACTTCACCCAGAGACGCTCAAGCTGCTGTGTCTCTCGTACGGCTTCCTCGAGCCCGTGGTGATGTTCATGAATCCGCTGCCGCCCGAGGAAGGCCTCCAGGAGATTGACGCCGTCGCGACCGGCGCGGTCCTCGACGCGCGCGAGCAGGAGCTCTTCCACCAGGTGGACAACAACTTTCGAAAGATTAACCGCATCCTCTTCAGTCACCGCGACTATGCTCTTGTAACCAAACGTGGTAATAGCGGCGAAAAATAACCCTGACCCACCTGGCACTGAATTAAGATGCAGCATGATCAACAAGGTGGCGAGGGCACTTCAAGTACAATGCCCAGAATCAGTATTGGAAGTTTCTGCGAACAGAGTTGTCCTGGATGATAACATCCTTCAAGGGTGTCAGATGGGCAACTCATTATTCACTTGAACAACTGAAATAAGTGTACTGCACCCGGTTTCCTGAACACAACTTTGCACCACGCCTGACTCATGCCGCCGCCCTCTCGCAATGAACCGCCCTGGCCTGTAGCGGGCTGCTGTATCCGTTCTTCTCGATTAGCCAGTACTCGTTGTAAAGCTCTACGAATTCAGCGACCGCCTGCCGGACTTCTTCAAGGTTCTTGAATACCCGACCGTAGATGGCCTGCTCCTTCAGTGTGCGGAAGAACCGCTCGACCACTCCGTTGGTCTCGGGCTGTGAAACGAAGGCGTAGCTGGGGGCGAAGCCCCAGGACTTTATCTGTGTCGTGAACCTGCCTGACGTGTACACGTTGCCGTTGTCCATGCGAAGAGATATCCCGCGGGCGATGCCGCGTTCTGTAGACCGGAACTCGCGCTCCAGCGCCATCGCCACCGGCTCCAGGGCGGCGAAGCGGTTCCCCTTCTTGCACACGTGCCATCCCATACATTCGGCGTTCCAGTGCTCGACCGCCGCGAACACCCAACCCCAGCCGTCATCCAGGGTGAAGACCTTGGCGCCGTCGGTCGCCCACATGACGTCGGGCTCGTCCGTGATTATCTGCCCGTCGTGCTCGCGGGGTGGTGAGGCGGGCACCCGGTGTGGAGAGAGCAGGTTGTTCTCTCTCATGATGCGCAGAACGCGCTTGCGGGCGACCTTGATGCCCTTGCCGTAGCGCAGGCGCGCCCATACCTTGTGGTGGCCTTCTCCGATGAACGGAGAGCTATCCAGGTCCTCGAGGATGAGGGCCAGCAGCTCCTCGTCGGCGATCTTGGGCCTTGGGCCGCGCTTCGGCCTGGCGAGGGTCTCTTCATCTGCCTGGGACATGGTGTTAAGCTCGTGGTAGAAGGAGGATCGCGGCACGCCCCAGGCGGAGCATACCCTCTCGGCCCCGTACACTTTTCCGGTGGAGGGCGAGGCGGTGCGGCTCATCACCGCGACCTCCTTCTTCGTAAAGACTCCTTGGCCTCGCACCTCTTGCGGAGCAACTCGTTCTCCATGGTGAGCTCGCCTATCGTCTTCTTGGCGCGATCGAGCTCCTGGCTGACGGGATCTCCCTCGCGCTCCTTCAGGCCCGACTCCATGCCGGATAGCGCTTTGTCCCGCCACCTCTCCAGACGGTAGGGCTCGACACCCAGCTCGCGGGAAAGTGAATCGACCGACTCACCGGAAAGCATCCGAAGCACTACCTCTTGTTTGCGCCGTACGCTCCATCGACCGTTGGGGGGCAGGGGGCCCACCTGCGGGTCGCCGGCGATTGGCGTCGCTCCGGTCGGCCTACGGCCTCCCTCCTCTGTGCCAATCGCATCCTTGTTCTTCTCTCCTGATCCCATCGGACCACCTCCTTGGACTCATAGGATTATCGCTAATCCGTGTCCAAGACAACTGGGTCCGCTATATAGGAAAATGTTCAAGAAATGACCGCTTGAGCTAGTGCTGCGAATAATTTGTTAATATGAATTAGCCACGAGCTCCCCGGACACATTGTAACTCCCCCAACAACAGCAACAACCATCCGCTCCTTTGACCAACCTTGTTGATTGCAATGTAATACAGGCCGATCAAAAAGGACACGATGACTACGAGTGAGACGCCGCCGTCGGTCACGCAAAGACTCAACGATCTCATATCTGCAGTTTACCATCTAAGATTTGCTGCGCCGAAGACCACCTTATTTGACATCAAGATATTCCGTTGATGATCTTGGATACTTGTCTGGGTCTTAAGTGTTCCTGATCCATATTTCCTGCCCGTCTATTGTCTGATAGGGATGGTAGTTTTCTTTTATGAACCGGTAGACCTTGGGGAGCCTCGCCTCATTTGGAATTCCATCTATTGCATACCACCAACTGTCGTTCCTATAGATTATGTATTTTACGTTATTGGTCCTCAAATTGTTGATGAACTCGTCTTGATAAAAACCGGGCATTGCGACTATTGGCGAAAGGAACCGGGTCGGAGCCGGCCTACCAACAAAATAATACCACGACTGCTCGTTAGTCATTGAGACAAAGTTTTCATTTCGGCCCAATCTCTGTTTTAGGAAAGATATCGCCTGGCTCCACGAACGGTAAGCATAGAACTGCCTGTCCTTGTATTTGAAAGGGAAATTCTTTGAGATGCCTCCGTCGGCCACCACGCGATTGGCGTTGTATCCACCGAACACGATAATCAGTATTATAAAAAGGAACATAAATGCTTTTCTTGATTTCGAACGCCTCCAGAGCTCCTTGCTCGGCTTTCGTTTGGAAAAGTACTTAAGCAAAATGTAGGCGACCAGGATGAACGTGAATAGTGAGCTGTAGGCGATATGTTCCGAATCCGCACGTCCGAGAGCGCTTCTGAATGTAAATACTGATAGCATCCAAAGGCTAAACTCAATCAAATAGATGTCGAGGAAGTTCCTGAGGGCTACAACAAAACTCCTGCCATTACGATGGTACGTTTGGATTGCCTTGGATGCTAACCAGAAGGTGGTCGTCGCAATCAGCAGGATCATGGAGTAGCCGCGGAAGTTGCGGATGGGGTAGGCGAATCCATCCATCAATTCCTTGTACTTCGGCATTATGAGGAATGTAAACTTGATAAAATCGGCGTAATCCCAACGCAGCATTGCGCCAAGGAACAGCGTGGCAGAGCTCAAGCCCAGGAAAGAGGAAAAAAGGAAATTGGCTTTTAATGAACACTTCCGCATGTAAACGAAATAGATTAAGAACACCAAGATGATATAAGTGACAATGAGGTAAAAACCGCGGTCGACAGAATAGACAAATGCCGCTACGGGGATAAACGAGAAAAAGAAGCATGTGAAAAAAAACCCACTCGGGCTATAGCGCTTCTTTCTTAGGAAATCGTATAAGTACATCAATACTATCAGGAAAGCAAATATGGTCGAATCTCTGGGGTGGAAGATAAGCAGATTGAGGTTTGGCCAGCCCATGAGACTGAGCCCGTTAAGGATCATTAAGGAAAATAACGTCATGAAGATATAAAGATAGTTACCCTGGAACAACACATAGAGGAAAAGACACAGCAGCAACCACGCCACTAGCTGGTCGATCGTCTCCATCGCACGCATTGCTGCAATAGACTTACCGAAGAGCTTGAATGCCAAGACTGATCGAACCGGATCCTCATAGAGGCCGTGGGCGAACAGTATTTCTTTATAAGGAACCATTCCAGCTTCGTATGATACTGCCGGCCCTAGAGTTTCCCCATCATGGTAAGTGTCGAAATCATTGAGGACATTGGCACCGGTGCGAAGGGAAAGGCCACCTACAATTGCGAATAGTATGAGAAGGGCTGCCAACAAACCACTAATGGCCTTCTTCCTCTTTACAGCTGTGAGTGGGTCATCGGGGTTTGACTTTTCGCAGTAGGGCATACCATAAACGACATTGTTGAGGTTTCTGATGTTGAGGAAATAGATGACTACCATAAACAATACCGGTATCAGGAGGACTACGCAAAACCGAAGGATGTTATTGCTGGGATTGAACTTGATCAGAGTGAGTGGGCCAGTGACCCCCCAGGGGTTGCGGAACGGGAGCCTGAGATATGGCCAGAGCAGCGCGGCAACTTCAACTCCTAGTATGAACTCACCTATAATAACTATGTATTTCAGCCGTTTCTCGCGTAGTACCAAAACGCTCTCTCAATATAATGCGAACCAAAAGCACTCTCTATAGCCACCCGATACTACAAATGCCTTCCTCAGGCAGTTATCGGGTTCGTGCATCAAAGTGGACTCATGCTTTCCACTCATTCTGGAATAGTATTATGACTTATAAGCTCGTTAGACGGCAGTGGCCATGTGATTGCCATGAACACTGTTTATTTGAATCAGTAACGAGCCGGACACTTTGTAACTCCCTCAACAATAGCAGCGCTATCCGATCCATTGGGGTGGGAACTACTGAATATTTAGGTTTTATGTGTAAAAGTCACCAGCTTACCGGACAGTGCCTTCCGCCCCTCGGGCCTTATCCTATCCTCCTAAGCCGCCTTTTTCACCTCCTTCTTGTGTCCGTCCTTTGCCCTCGTTTTACCGACCTCTTTCTTGCCCTGAGCGAGTGTCTCGTAGGGATTGCGCCCCTTGTTGCGATAGCCCTGGTGAGGTCTCGCATAGTTGTAGTGATGCACCCACTTGTCCAGGTCTCCCTGGAGCTCCTCGACCGAGGCGTAGAACTTCTTCCCGAACGCCTCCCTGAAGAACTCGTCGAGTATCGTGCGGTTGAAGCGCTCCACGAATCCGTTGGTCCTGGGAGAGGAGATCTTGGTCAGCCGGTGCTCGATGTCGTTCAAGGCCAGCAGGAGCTCGTAGGGGTGCTCCTCGAACTTGCCCTTGTATTCGCGCGCCCGTTGTCCGTGAGGATCGCCTCCACCTTAAGGCCTTCGGCCTCGTAGAAGGGGAGCACCCGGTCGTAGACAAGGTCGGCCGCGGTGATGGCGAGCTTGGCGTTGTAGAGCTTGGCGAATGCGAAGCAGCTGTAGGTGTCCACCACTGCCTGCAGGTAGACCCTTCCCACACCCTTGAGCGTACCCGGAGCGTGTCAACGATTTTGAGACACCTGCCTGAAAAGTTTAGGGAAATATCACCTCCTCTCCGCGCACCTTCGCCGGCTTGTTGATCCAGACCGCCAGCGGAACGACCGGCGGTTGCGGCACCTT
>Ga0209539_1000269_pt1 | contig 31945 bp, 25 predicted proteins | sample BarGraNGADG00312_2_FD_184499 | JGI IMG/M metagenome (GOLD analysis project Ga0209539, IMG submission 184499) | Arctic peat soil microbial communities from Barrow, Alaska - Barrow Graham LP Ref core NGADG0011-312 (SPAdes) (version 2) | ecosystem: Environmental > Terrestrial > Soil > Wetlands >...
GTCCGACGCTCCCGGCCGGGTCCGCATGGTCTTCGCGGACCCGACCGGGAGCGCGGCGTGGCGCGCACCGCTGGTCGCCCCGCTCGCAGTCGCCGGGGCGGCGCTCGTGGGGGCCCTGCTCGTGCGCGCCGTGGACCCCAACGTTCCGGGCCACTACCCGGTGTGCCTGTCCCTCACACTCACTGGCTCGTACTGCCCGTTCTGCGGCGGACTGCGCGCCGTCCACGACCTCATGCACGGCGACCTGGCGGGTGCCCTCGGGATGAATCCGCTCGTCGTGCTGGCCGTCCCATTCCTGCTCCTCGCCTGGTGGCGGTGGGTGCGTCGCACCGCGAGCGGCGTTCGGGTGACGACGGGGACGGCCAACTGGCCCGCATGGCTGACATTTGGCGTCATCGTGACGTTCTGGGTCGCGCGGAACGTCCCCGTTCTGCAAGGCTGGCTTGCGCCCTGATTCGACCGGGCGGCCGGGTCCGGAGCGCCATTGAGGAGCACATGATGGACGGTCAGCCCACCGAGGGTTGGGTTCCCCAGCAGCCGGTCCCCGGTGGCCCGCAACAGCCGGTTGGCGCCCCGCCCCAGCAAGCCGCGTACCCGCCGTACGTCGCTCCGACCGTGTACGGCTCCCCGACGTCGCATGGCGCACCGGCGCCGTACGGCCCGCCGACTGCGTACGGGCCGCCGACCGCATACGGCTACGCCCAGCCCGGGTACTACGGCCCGATGCCGGGGACTCAGCGCAACGACCTCGGCATCTGGGCCCTCGTGCTGGGGCTCCTCGGCCTGTTCTCGTTCAGCATCCTCGCCGGCATCCCGGCGATCATCCTCGGGAAGAAGAGCAAAGAGGCCGTGGCGCGGGGCGAGGCGAACAACCCGGGTCTCGGAACAGCCGGCGTCGTCATGGGGTGGATCTCGGTCGCCTTCATCGGCCTGGCTGTGCTCTTCTTCGTCGGCATCATGGTGATCGGGATCGCAGCCTCCACGACCAGCTCCTGAGCCGCGCCGCACGATTAGAGACAGCTGGCGGTCGTCCAGCCCGTGGTTGTGCCGGTCGGGCGAGGGTCGAAACCCAACTAGCATGGTCATCCACAGGCCGCAGGCGACCGGGGGTGGACGGCATGAGCGTCCTCGATGACATCATCGTGGGAGTCCGTGAGGACCTACGGCTGCGCGAGGAGCGCGTCCCGCTGCGCGCGCTCAAGGAGCGTGCCGCCCGGATTCCCGGAGCGAAGGAAACCCGCTGCATCCTCCGCAACATGGATGCCGTCTCGGTGATCGCCGAGGTGAAGCGATCGAGCCCGAGCAAGGGCGAGCTTGCCCCGATCCCCGACCCGGCCGCTCTCGCGGTGGAGTACGAGCTGGGCGGGGCGTGCGCGATCTCGGTGCTGACCGAGGAGCGGCGGTTCGGCGGTTCGCTCGCCGATCTCGACGCGGTTCGCGCGGCCGTCGAGGTGCCGGTGCTGCGCAAGGACTTCATCGTGACCCCGTACCAGGTGTGGGAGGCGCGTGCGCACGGCACCGACATCGTCCTCCTCATCGTGGCGGCGCTCGAGCAGACCGTGCTCACCTCGTTGATCGAGCGCGTCCACTCGCTCGGCATGACAGCCCTGGTCGAGGTGCACGATGCCGAGGAGATCGCTCGCGCCGCCGGCGCCGGTGCGCGCATCATCGGGGTCAATGCCCGCGACCTGCGCACTCTGGAGGTTGACCGCACCTTGTTCGCCCGGCTCGCCCCGAAGATCCCGGGCGGCATCGCCCGGATCGCCGCGTCCGGGGTGCGCGACCCGCACGACGTGCTGGAGTACGCAAGAGCGGGCGCCGACGCGGTGCTCGTCGGCGAGGCGCTCGTCACCGGGCGCAACCCGCGCGGTGCCGTCGCCGATCTGGTCGCGGCGGGTTCCCATCCTGCCCTGCGGGCGGTACGCCAGTGAGCGCTGAGCCCGGCCACCCGCACCGCACGTCGCGCGTGGCTGAGTCGCTGCAGCATGAGGACGGCCCCTACTTCGGCGATTTCGGCGGGCGGTTCGTCCCCGAGGCGTTGATCGCGGCGCTGGACGAGCTCGAGACGACCTACCGCAAGGCGATCATCGATCCGGAGTTCATCGAGGAGCTCGACCGGCTGCACCGCACCTACACGGGCCGCCCGAGCATCATCACCGAGGTGCCGCGCTTCGCCGCCCACGCGGGCGGCGCCCGGGTGATCCTCAAGCGCGAGGACCTCAACCACACCGGTTCGCACAAGATCAACAACGTGCTCGGACAGGCCCTGCTGACGAAGCGGATGGGCAAGACCAGGCTGATCGCCGAGACCGGCGCCGGCCAGCACGGCGTGGCGACCGCTACCGCCGCAGCCCTGATGGGCATGGAATGCGTCGTCTACATGGGCGAGGAGGACACCCGCCGGCAGTCGCTCAACGTCGCCCGGATGAAGCTCCTCGGTGCCGAGGTCGTTCCGGTGCTGACGGGCTCGCGGACCCTCAAGGACGCGATCAACGAGGCGCTGCGCGACTGGGTGGCGAACGTCGAGAACACCCACTACCTGCTCGGCACGGTGGCGGGTCCGCACCCGTTCCCGGCGATGGTCCGTGACTTCCAGGCGGTGATCGGTCGGGAGGCACGCCAGCAGGTCCTCGACCTGACCGGCCGGTTGCCCGACGTCGTCGCGGCGTGTGTCGGCGGCGGGTCGAACGCGATCGGCATCTTCCACGCCTTCCTGGACGACCCGGGCGTCCGGCTGCTGGGTCTCGAAGCGGGTGGCGACGGAGTCGAGACGGGCCGGCATGCCGCGACCATCACCGGGGGAGCGCCCGGGGTGCTGCACGGCGCGCGCTCCTTCTTGCTGCAGGACGAGGACGGCCAGACGATCGAGAGCCACTCCATCTCGGCCGGCCTGGACTACCCGGGCGTCGGCCCCGAGCACTCCTGGCTCGCGTCGATCGGCCGGGCCCAGTACCGGCCGGTCACCGATGTCGAGGCGATGGATGCCTTCCAGCTGCTGTGCCGCACCGAGGGGATCCTGCCCGCGATCGAGTCCGCCCACGCGCTCGCCGGTGCACTAGTCGTCGGCCGTGAGCTCGGTCCCGACGGACTGATCCTGGTCAACCTCTCCGGCCGTGGCGACAAGGACGTCGAGACTGCCGCGCGCTGGTTCGACCTGATGGAAGGGAAGACGGCGTGAGCGTGACGGCCGGGACGAGCCGGGTCGCCGTCCGCCTCGCCGAGATCCGGGCCGAGGGGCGGGCGGCCCTGATCGGCTATCTGCCGATCGGTTTCCCCGACCTCGCCGGTTCGATCGCTGCGGCCCGCGCGATGGTCGCGGCTGGTGTCGACATCGTCGAGCTGGGCGTGCCGTACTCGGACCCGGTGATGGACGGTCCGGTGATCCAGCGGGCGGTGACTGCCGCGCTTGCCGGTGGCACGCGCGTTCGGGACATCTTCACGGCCGTCCGCGAGGTCGCCGCGACGGGCGCACCGGTTCTCGTGATGACCTACCTCAACCCCGTGCTGCGCTACGGCGTCGACGCCTTCGCGCGCGATCTCGCGGCGGCTGGCGGTGCCGGGCTCATCACGCCGGACCTCATCCCGGACGAAGCGGCCGAGTGGATCGAAGCTTCGGACCGGTACGGGCTGGACCGGGTCTTCCTGGTCGCGCCGAGCTCGACGCCGGAGCGGCTCGTCAGCACGGTCGCGGCGAGCAGAGGCTTCGTGTACGCCGCTTCGACGATGGGCGTCACGGGCGAGCGCGCGACCGTCGGCTCTCAGGCGGAGCGCCTGGTCAGCGACACCCGTGCCGCCGGTGCCACGCACGTCTGCGTCGGTCTCGGCGTCTCGACCGGCGCGCAGGCCGCGCAGGTGGCGAAGTACGCCGACGGCGTGATCGTCGGGAGTGCGTTCGTCCGGGCGCTGCTCGACGCCGACTCGGCCGGCGACGCCGAGGCGCGCTTGACCGTGGTTACGAAGGACCTTGCTGCCGGGGTCCGTGGAGGAGTGTCATGAGCGTCGCGACACTGATCGGTCGGGCACTGCCCGCGTCGATCCCGAGCCCGTCGCAGGGCGTCTGGCACCTCGGCCCGATCCCGATCCGGGCCTATGCGCTGGCGATCCTGGCCGGCATCTTCGCCGGGATCTGGGTCACTCAGAAGCGCTGGGTCGCGCGCGGCGGATCCGCCGAGACGGTCACCGAGGTCGCATACTGGGCGGTGCCGTTCGGCATCGTCGGCGGGCGGATCTACCACGTCATCTCTTCCCCGGACGCCTATTTCGGCCCCGGCGGTCACCCGTGGAGAGCGTTCGCGATCTGGCAGGGCGGCCTCGGGATCTGGGGCGCGATCGCCCTCGGCGCGGTCGGCGCGTGGATCGGAACCAGACGCCTGGGCATCCGGTTCGCGCCCTTCGCGGACACGATCGCTCCCGGTCTGCTGATCGCCCAGGCGATCGGCCGGCTCGGCAACTGGTTCAACCAGGAGCTGTTCGGCGGCCCGACGACGCTGCCGTGGGGCCTGCACATCGACGCCACCTCGCCGACGTTCCCGCCGCAGTACGCACCGGGCACCCTGTTCCACCCGACGTTCCTCTACGAGCTGCTGTGGAACCTGGCAGCCGCGGCCTTGCTGATCTACCTGGACCGGCGCTACCGGTTCGGTCACGGTCGGGCGTTCTGGCTGTACGTCGTGTTCTACACGGTCGGTCGGTCGTGGGTCGAGATGCTGCGCATCGACCCGGCGCACACGGTGCTCGGCCTGCGGCTCAACGTGTGGACGTCGGTCCTGGTCGGCCTGGGCGCGCTGGTAGCGTTCCTTCTCGTCGGGCGCCGCCACCAAGGGCGCGAGGACGACCTCCTGCTGAAGCGCATGGCGTCGGAGGACGAGCCCAGCCAATGACCTGGCAGCTCCCGCTGGCGACGCGCTCGCCAATTGCGATGATCCCGCGTGAGTTCGAGGCGGTATCGTCGTCAGACGTCCGGGCCAACGAGGGCTCACAAGTCCACCATGATCGTGTCAACTCCGGCTGTCGCCGGAACAGTGAGGATGGTGCTCATGAGCCGGCCGCTCGACAACGTCGCAGCGCCTGAAGCGCAGGGTCTCTACCACCCTGCCTTCGAACACGACGCGTGCGGGGTCGCGTTCGTCGCGACGCTGCGCGGTACGCCAGGCCGCGACATCGTCGACGCGGGTCTCACCGCGTTGCTCAACCTCGACCACCGCGGTGCGGTGGGGGCCGAGGAGACCACCGGAGACGGCGCCGGCATCCTGACCCAGATCCCGGACGCGTTCCTCCGTGACATCATCCCGGCAGACCTCCCGCCGGTCGGGCACTACGCGATCGGCATGGCGTTCCTCCCGCTGGACCCCGAGGCGCTGTCGGTCGCGATCCACGGGATCGAGGGCATCGCGGCGGAGGAGAAGCTCGAGGTCCTCGCGTGGCGCGAGGTCCCGGTGACGGCCGATCTGGTCGGTCCGACGGCCCGCGCCGCGATGCCGGCGTTCCGCCAGCTGGTGCTCGCCGAACCGACGCGCGAGCTGGCCGGGATCGAGCTCGAGCGTCGGGTGTACCGGGTCCGCAAGCGGATCGAGCACGAGGTCGGGGTGTACTTCGCCTCGCTCTCGACGCGACTGCTCGCCTACAAGGGCATGCTCACGACGTCCCAGCTCGAGCCGTTCTTCCCCGACCTCTCGGACCCGCGCTACGCGTCGGAGCTGGTGATGGTCCACGCGCGCTTCTCGACGAACACCTTCCCGTCCTGGCCGCTTGCGCAGCCGTTCCGGATGATCGCGCACAACGGCGAGATCAACACGGTCCGCGGCAACCGCAACTGGATGGCCGCCCGGGAAGGCAACCTGGAGAGCGAGCTGCTCGGAGAGCTCGGGCCGCTGATGCCGGTGTGCACCGAGGGCAGCAGCGACTCGGCCACCTTTGACGAGGTCGTCGAGCTGCTCCACCTTGGTGGGCGAACCCTTCCGCATGCCGTGCTGATGATGATCCCGGAGGCGTGGGAGAACAACGTCGAGATGGACGCGGACCGGCGCGCGTTCTACGCGTACCACTCGACCCTGATCGAGCCCTGGGACGGCCCGGCGGCGCTCACCTTCACGGACGGGACGCTGATCGGCGCGGTCCTGGACCGCAACGGCCTGCGCCCGGGTCGGTACTGGGTCACCGACGACGGCTTGGTGGTGCTGGCCAGCGAGGCCGGTGTGCTCGACCTCGACCCGGCAACAGTGGTGCGCAAGGGGCGGCTCGAGCCCGGCCGGATGCTCCTGGTGGACACCGGTGACGGCCGGATCATCGAGGACGACGAGATCAAGCGCGAGCTCGCCTCGCAGCACCCGTACGGGGCGTGGGTCGCGGAGCACACGGTCTCGCTCGACGACCTGCCGGAGCAGGAGCACGTCGCGCACACGACCAAGTCCGTGCGACGCCGGCAGCGCGCCTTCGGGTACACCGAGGAAGAGCTCAAGATCATCCTCACGCCGATGGCGAAGGCCGGGTTGGAGCCGCTCGGCTCGATGGGCTCGGACACCCCGATCGCGGTGCTCTCGGAGCGTCCGCGCCTGCTGTTCGACTACTTCACCCAGATGTTCGCGCAGGTGACGAACCCGCCGCTGGACGCGATCCGCGAAGAGCTCGTCACCTCGATCGGCGCCGCGATCGGGCCGGAGCCGAACCTGCTGCTCGACCTGCCCGAGCACGCCCGCAAGCTGTACATCCCGTTCCCGGTGCTCGACAACGACCAGCTCGCGAAGATCGCCCGAATCGATCGCGACCCGGCGCTCGCGAAGTTCTTCCGGCCGATCCATGTCCGCGGTCTGTACCGGGTCGATGGCGGTCACGAGGCGTTGCGCACCCGGCTCGAGGAGATCTTCGCCGAGGTGGACGCCGCGGTTGCCGACGGCGTGAGCTTCATCCTGCTCTCGGACCGCGACTCGGACGCCGACTTCGCGCCCATCCCGTCGCTGCTGCTCACGAGTGCCGTGCACCACCACCTGACGCACAACCGCACCCGCACCCGGGTCGGCCTGATCGTCGAGGCGGGCGACGTCCGCGAGGTGCACCACATGGCGCTCCTGATCGGCTACGGCGCCGCCGCGGTCAACCCATACCTGGCGATGGAGACCGTCGAGGAGCTCGCGGCGACCGGGTATCTGGGCGACATCACGCCCGAGAAGGCCGTCGCGAACCTCATCAAGGCGCTCGGCAAGGGCGTGCTCAAGGTGATGAGCAAGATGGGCATCTCCACCATCGCGTCGTACCGCGGTGCGCAGGTGTTCGAGGCCATCGGCCTGTCGCACGACCTCGTCGACACCTACTTCACCGGGACCACCAGCCGGCTCGGGGGCATCGGCCTCGAGTCGATCGCGGCCGACGTCGCGGCGCGGCATGCGACGGCATATCCCGCGAGCGGCAACCGGGCGCCGCACCAGCGCCTCGATGTCGGCGGCGAGTACCAGTGGCGTCGTGACGGCGAGGAGCACCTGTTCGACCCTGAGTCTGTCTTCCGGCTGCAGCATGCGACGAGGACCCGCCAGTTCGACGTCTTCCGGCAGTACACGGCACGGGTCGACGACCAGTCGAAGCGGCTGATGACGCTGCGCGGCCTCTTCGGGTTCGCCGAGGGGGTCCGCCCCCCGGTCCCGATCGAGGAGGTCGAGCCGGTCAGCGAGATCGTCAAGCGGTTCTCGACCGGCGCCATGTCCTACGGCTCGATCTCGGTCGAGGCGCACACGACCCTCGCGATCGCGATGAACCGGATCGGCGCCAAGTCGAACACCGGCGAGGGCGGCGAGGATGTCGACCGCCTGCTGGACCCGGAGCGGCGCAGCTCGATCAAGCAGGTCGCGTCGGGTCGGTTCGGTGTCACGAGCATGTACCTCACGCACAGCGATGACATCCAGATCAAGATGGCGCAGGGCGCGAAGCCGGGTGAGGGCGGTCAGCTGCCCGGTCCGAAGGTGTACCCGTGGGTGGCCCGCACGCGGCACTCGACGCCGGGCGTCGGCCTGATCTCGCCGCCGCCGCACCACGACATCTACTCGATCGAGGACCTGGCTCAGCTGATCCACGACCTCAAGAACAGCAACCCCTCGGCTCGCATCCAGGTCAAGCTCGTTGCCGAGGTCGGCGTCGGGACCGTGGCCGCCGGCGTGAGCAAGGCGCACGCCGACGTCGTCCTCATCTGCGGGCACGACGGCGGCACGGGTGCGAGCCCGCTCACCTCGCTCAAGCACGCGGGGGCACCCTGGGAGCTCGGTCTGGCGGAGACCCAGCAGACGCTCGTCCTGAACGGGCTGCGCGACCGCATCGTCGTGCAGACGGACGGCCAGCTCAAGACCGGTCGCGACGTCATCGTGGCGGCGCTGCTCGGTGCGGAGGAGTTCGGCTTCGCCTCGGCTCCGCTCGTGGCGAGCGGCTGCATCATGATGCGGGTCTGCCACCTGGACACCTGCCCGGTGGGCGTCGCGACCCAGAACCCCGAGCTTCGCGCGCGCTTCAACGGCAAGCCGGAGTTCGTCGAGACCTTCTTCGAGTACATCGCGGAGGAGGTCCGGGAATATCTGGCCCAGCTCGGATTCCGCACCATGGCGGAGGCGATCGGGCAGGTCGAGTCGCTCGACCCGAAGGCCGCGGTGGACCACTGGAAGGCGGCGGGTCTCGACCTCGCTCCGATCCTGAGCCGTCCGGACGTGCCGGCGGGGACGATCCTGCACCAGGCGACGCTTCAGGACCACGGGCTGGCCAAGGCGCTCGACCACACCCTCATCGCGATGGCCGCGGACGCCTTGACGAAGCGCGAGCCGGTCCAGATCTCGCTACCGATCCGCAACGTCAACCGGACCGTCGGGACGATGCTCGGTCACGAGGTCACCAAGCGCTGGGGCGTCGAGGCGCTGGCGCCGAACACGATCGACATCACCCTGACGGGTTCCGCCGGGCAGTCCTTCGGGGCGTTCGTGCCGCAGGGCATCACCCTCCGGCTGTTCGGCGACTCGAACGACTACCTCGGCAAGGGTCTGTCCGGCGGGCGACTGATCGTCCGTCCGCCACGGACCGCAACGTTCGTCGCGGAACAGAACATCATCGCGGGCAACGTGATCGGCTACGGCGCGACGTCGGGCGAGATCTTCCTGCGCGGCAAGGTCGGTGAGCGCTTCTGCGTCCGCAACTCCGGCGTGACCGCCGTTGTCGAGGGCGTGGGTGACCATGGCTGCGAGTACATGACGGGCGGCACGGTGGTCATCCTCGGCCAGACCGGGCGGAACTTCGCGGCCGGCATGTCGGGCGGGACGGCGTACGTCCTCGACCTCAGAGAGGAACGGGTGAACACCGGGCTCGTCGACCTGCGCCCGCTGAGCCCGGCCGATGCCGAGCTGCTGCGCGCCTTGGTGGAGCGGCACCACGAGGAGACCGACTCCGCGGTGGCCGCGGGACTGCTGGCGGACTGGGGGAGAGCCGCCGCGCGCTTCACGACGGTCATGCCGCGCGACTACGCGCGGGTCGTGGCCATTCGCGCGCAGGCGCTTCTGGAGGGACTGGACCCTGACGGGGACACGGTCTGGTCGAGGATCATGGAGGCTTCTCATGGCTGACCCGAAGGGCTTCCTGACCGATCGTCAGCGGGAGTTGCCGCCGCGCCGTCCCGTCCAGGTGCGGATCATGGACTGGAAAGAGGTCTACGAGGCGACCGACCCGGCGATGATCCACCGCCAGGCCGGCCGCTGCATGGACTGCGGCGTTCCGTTCTGCCACAGCGGGTGCCCGCTCGGGAACCTCATCCCCGACTGGAACGATCTGGTCTGGCGCGGTGACTGGCGCGAGGCGATCGAACGGCTGCACGCCACGAACAACTTCCCGGAGTTCACCGGTCGGCTCTGCCCGGCGCCGTGCGAGGCGGCGTGCGTGCTGGGGATCAACCAGCCGGCCGTCACGATCAAGCAGATCGAGGTCACCACGATCGACACCGCGTTTGAGAACGGCTGGGTCGACCCCAAGGTCCCCGACCGGCTCAGCGGCAGGACCGTCGCGGTGATCGGTTCCGGACCGGCCGGTCTGGCGGCGGCGCAGCAGCTGACGCGGGCCGGGCACACGGTCGCGGTCTACGAGCGGGCCGACCGGATCGGCGGCTTGCTGCGGTACGGGATCCCCGAGTTCAAGATGGAGAAGTACCACCTGGATCGGCGGCTCGCGCAGATGGAGGCCGAGGGCACCCGGTTCCGTCCGGGGGTGGACGTCGGTTTGGACATCACCGGACGGCAGCTGCGGGACCGGTATGACGCGATCGTGCTCGCCGTCGGTGCGACCGCGGCGCGCGACCTGCCCGTTCCGGGCCGGGAGCTCGACGGGATCATGCAGGCGATGGAGTACTTGCCGCAGGCGAACCGGGTGGCGGCCGGCGACGTGGTCGAGGACCAGGTGGTCGCGAACGGCAAGGACGTCGTCGTCATCGGCGGCGGCGACACGGGCGCGGACTGCCTCGGCACGGCGCTGCGCCAGGGCGCCCGGTCGGTCACCCAGCTGGAGATCCTGCCGCACCCGCCGGAGAACCGGCCGAGCGGTCAGCCGTGGCCCACGTACCCGATGACCTACCGCGTATCGGCCGCCCACGAGGAGGGTGGCGAGCGCGTGTACTCCGTCAGCACGCAGGAGTTCCTCGGCGACGAGTCCGGGAGTGTCCGCGCGCTGAGCCTGGTCGAGGTCGAGATGATCGGCGGGCGGTTCGAGCCGGTTCCCGGCACGGAGCACGAGATCCCGGCGCAGCTGGTGCTCTTCGCGATGGGCTTCACCGGCCCGGAGCGCGGGCCGCTGCTCGAGCAGCTCGGCGTCTCGATCACCGCACGCGGTGTCATCGGGCGGACGGACGACTTCGTGTCTGACGTGCCCGGGGTGTTTGTCGCCGGTGACGCTGGTCGCGGGCAGTCGCTCATCGTATGGGCGATCGCAGAGGGGCGCGCCGCCGCCGCCGCCGTCGATTCGTACCTCAGCGGAACCACCGAGCTGCCCGCGCCGATCGCGGCGAGCACGGTCGCCCTGCGGGCGTGATGGCGGCGTGGTCCATCCCACCTGTTGCGCAGGACCTTCGGGTCCGTGTCCTCTCCTCGGAAGGGCCTAGGCTTGAACTATGCGTAGAGCGAAGATTGTCTGCACCATCGGCCCGGTGACGGAGTCCCGGGAACAGATTCAGGCCCTCGTCGACGCCGGAATGGACGTGGCGCGGATCAACCGCAGCCACGGCGACCAGGAAGCGCACGAGCTCGTGTACCGGAACGTCCGCGCAGCCGCGCAGGCGTCCGGGCGCGCTGTCGCGGTGTTGGTCGACCTGCAGGGTCCCAAGATCCGCCTCGGCACCTTCGTCGAGGGCAAGGTCGAGCTCACCGAGGGCGACACCTTCACCATCACGACCGACGACGTCCCAGGAACCAAGGAGCGCGCGTCGACCACCTACCAGGGTCTGCCGGGCGACGCGAAGGTCGGTGACCAGATTCTCATCGACGACGGCCGGGTCGGCGTCCGCATCGTCGCGGTCGAGGGCAACGACGTCGTGACCAAGGTCGAGCTCGCCGGCCCGGTCTCGAACAACAAGGGCCTCAACCTGCCCGGCGTCGCGGTCAGCGTCCCGGCCATGTCGGACAAGGACGAGGTGGACCTGCGCTGGGCGCTGCGCCTCGGCGCGGACATCATCGCCCTCTCTTTCGTGCGTAGTGCGAAGGACTACGACGACGTGGCGCGGATCATGGCCCAGGAGGGCCGCATCGTTCCGGTGATCGCCAAGATCGAGAAGCCCCAGGCGGTCGAGAACCTGGCCGAGATCGTCGACGCGTTCGACGGCATCATGGTCGCCCGCGGTGATCTCGGCGTCGAGATGCCCCTCGAGATGGTCCCGCTGGTGCAGAAGCGCGCCGTCGAGCTCGCTCGTCGAAACGCCAAGCCCGCCATCGTGGCGACCCAGGTGCTCGAGTCGATGATCTCGGCCCCGCGCCCGACCCGCGCCGAGGCCTCCGACTGCGCGAACGCCATCCTCGACGGTGCCGACGCGGTGATGCTCTCCGGTGAGACGAGCATCGGTGAATACCCGATCGAGGCGGTCCGCACGATGGCCCGCATCATCGAGAACACCGAGGAGCTCGGCCGCGAGCGGATGGCACCGCTCGGCACGACGCCGTACACCCGCGGTGGGGCCATCACCCGCGCCGCCGCCGAGATCGGCGACACGCTTGGCGTGAAGTACCTGGTCACGTTCACGCAGTCCGGTGACTCGGCGCGCCGGATGTCCCGGCTCCGCTCGCAGATCCCGCTGCTCGCGTTCACGCCGGTGCCGAAGGTGCGTACCGAGCTCGCGCTCAGCTGGGGCGTGCAGACGTACGAGGTCCCGCAGGTCGAGCACTCCGACGCCATGGTGCGTCAGGTGGACGGCATGCTCCGCGAGGCCGGGCTCGTCACCGAGGGCGACCTGGTCGTCATCGTCTCGGGTGCCCCGGTGGGCATCTCAGGAACGACGAACTCGATCCTGGTGCACAAGATCGGTCAGCTCTCCGGCACGGGCCGCGCCGCGCACTGACACCGGTGTGATCGAAAGGGCCCCGGTCGCGAGAGCGACCGGGGCCCTTCGACGCTCCTGACGGGACCCGCTCAGGGCGCGTCGTCGTGCGCCGGCGCCTCGCTCGGTGCCTCAGGGCGGACCTGGTAGCGGATCAGCGTCTTCTGCACCTTGGCACCCGGGCGTGACCGGTATTCCTCCTCGAGCGGACCCGCGATCGGTCGTGACCCGCTTTGTCGGCATTCCTCCGGCCGTCCTGGTTGCGGCGGCCTCTGCTGACGAGCGACGAAGCTCCGCGAGCCGCCCACGGTCTGTTGGTCGCCGGGTGCTCCGCCGGGCCGATTTCGCGATCCACACCCATTCCTGCGACGGGTTGGCTCCGTCGCGATGTTCGTGCTCGCCGGACTGGCCTTGTTCACCGGACGCGCACGCCGGACGGTGCGAGAATCGCCGCGTGAATGCGGTGGCAAGCCACGAGACGGCGACAGATCAGCCTCGCCGTTCCTTGACGGCGTTCGCCTGGCTCTCGGTCGCCGCGGCGGTCGTCACGATTGCGCTGAAGACCGGCGCGTGGCTCATGACGGGGTCCATCGGTCTTCTCTCGGACGCGGCGGAGTCCGGTGTCAACCTCGTGGCGGCGTGCGTGGCGCTGATCGCGCTTCGGGTGGCCGCGCGCCCGCCGGACGAGGACCACCACTTCGGGCACGCGAAGGCGGAGTACTTCTCGGCCGGGATCGAAGCGATGATGATCTTCGTCGCCGCGGTGGTCATCATGGTGACCTCGGTCGAGCGATTCCTGCACCCGCGCCCGCTGGAGAACATCGGGATCGGCCTGGCCATCTCGATGGTGGCGACAGCGGTGAACGGCGTCGTCGGGATGAGGTTGCTGCGCGCGGGTCGGCGATATCGCTCGATCACCCTCACCGCTGACGGCAAGCACCTCCTCACCGACGTCTGGACGTCGGTGGGCGTGGTCGTCGGGGTGTCGGCGGTCGCGCTGACCGGCTGGATACGGCTCGACTCGATCGTGGCCTTCGCCGTCGGGGTGAACATCCTGTTGACCGGTTGGCGATTGCTGTCCGGCTCGGTCGACGGGCTGATGGACCACGCGCTCGCCGACGCCGACCACACCCGGATCATCACGGTGCTGGACGGTCTCACCACGGGCGACGTGCGGTTCCACACCCTGCAGACGCGCGAGTCGGGACATCGACGCTTCGTCTCGTTCCACGTCGTCGTCCCGGGTACCTGGACGGTCCAGCGGGCGAACACCGTTGTCGCGGAGGCCCAAGCGTCGGTCCGCGGCGCGCTTGAGCACGCGGAGGTCAGCACGCAGCTCGAGTCGGCCGGGAAGCAGTGTGCCCCCGGTCGCACCGCGGGCCAGGTCCGGATGGGCACCGGCGCGCCGCCCACGGCCTGACGCCTGGACGGGGTTGCGGCCGGGCGGGCGCCCCGGTGACCTTTTCAATCCCTCCGCGTGATCTCGAGTGCTCGACAAACCGCGTCTCGCGTGGCCACGACCGACGGCGCTCCGCCGCCAGCGCGATCGCTGCTGTCTTCATCGAATGTTGATCGAACGCTGATGCGCTGGGTGGGGAGGGACTGGGAGCCTCGCAGTATTCGTTCGACCACGTTCGGAGGCGTAGGTGACCACCCAGCAAGGGCACACCCCGGTCGAGGTGACAGTGGTGCACGCCCCGGCATGCCACTACTGCGAAGACGCCGAGGTGGCACTGCGAGACCTCGCTGAGCAGCACGCGATCGACGTCCGCGTGGTGGAGATCGACTCGCCCGAAGGTCTACGCCTGGTCGCCACACACCGGCCGGCGATGAATCCGCTGGTCCTTGTCGATGGCGTGTACTTCAGTTCCGGGCGCCTGCCGCGCAAGAAGCTCGTGAGACTTATCGAGGCACCGGCCGCGGCGCGCGGTCGGTGGGTCGTCGGCCGCTTCCCGAAGGAGCGCTGAGAGTGGGCAGCGAGCTGCTGACCACCGGAAGCGTCATCGCCGCGTTCTTCGCCGGCGGGGTGGCCCTCTTCGCACCGTGCTGCATCGTCTTCCTCGCGCCAAGCTACCTCGCCGGGGCGGTCAAGAACCGACGCTGGCGGCTGCTGCCGCTGACCTTCATCTTCGCCGCTGGCCTGGCCCTGGTGCTGGTACCGATCACTCTCGGCATGAGCCTGCTCGCCGGCGCGATCGCCCGCTATCACGCCCCGCTCTACTACGCCGGCGGCGTCCTGATGATCGCTCTCGCGGCGCTTGCCGTGTCGGGGAAGATGTGGGCCCTGCCCAGCTTTCTCCGCGCCCCGGACACCTCACGCGGGGACTCGGCGAGCTTCTTCGCCCTCGGCGTGTTCTCCGGCATCGCGTCCAGCTGCTGCGCGCCCGTCCTGGCCGGGGTGATGACGCTGTCTGCCCTTTCCGGCTCGGCGGCTGGCGGGCTCGTCCTCGGACTGGCCTATGTGTTCGGGATGGTGTTCCCGCTCTTCGTGATGGCCCTGGTCTGGGACAAGGCTCGGCTCGGGGAGAAGAAGCTCTTACGCGCCAGGCTCGTGCGCGTGCGGGTCGCTGGCAGGGTTCTGGTCACCAACACGCTGAACATCGCTGTCGCCGTCGGGTTCACGGTGATGGGCGGGTTCATCATCGCGCTGGCGAACAGCCGGGACATGACCGGCGGCACGGCGTTCCAGGCGTCCGCCGGGGAGACCCTCGCGCGGGTGTTCGGCCGTCTGCAGGAGTGGACCGGTCCCGTTCCGGAACCGGTCCTGGGTCTGGGCCTCCTGACCTTGGCCGCGGTCTTCGTCTGGGGCACCCTGTCTGGTCGTCGCCGCGAGCGGGGGCGCGACGACGAGGGGGCCCGCGACGCACCGGCCGCCCTCGCCGGCGATGGCCTCGACCCGGCAACACAGCAGAGCAACTCGGACGAGCCGGCAATGGCGGACGGACGCCCGTCCTGCCACGACACCGATCAAGGGACAGCGCGATGACCTCCGGAACCGCAGCACGACGGCTGACAGCTCGACAGGACAAGCTCGCTGACGTCAGGGACCAGCAGGCTGCAGCTGCGCTCCGGCGTCGACGTCTCGGCCTTGGCGCGTGGATGGTCGGCCTGCTGGTCATCGCTGGGCTCGTTACGGCCGCGCTGCTCTCCTCCCGACCAGTGCAGTCGTCGGCGGCCCGAGTCGCGCCCGATTTCTCCCTCCCGACGAGCGTCGGAGGGACGCTCCGCCTGTCGTCACTGCGCGGGGCGCCGGTGCTGCTGTACTTCAGCGAGGGCGCCGGCTGCGACGCGTGCCTCGTGCAGATGGCCGAGATCGAGAAGAACCCGGGGTTCGCCAAGGCCGGGATCCGGGTGGTCCCGATCGTGATGAACAGTGCGAGCCAGATCAACGCCGACGCGAAACGTCTGGGCGTTCAAACCCCCTTCCTGTTGGACGGCGGCGCGGTGTCGAAGGCCTACGGGACGATCGGTACCGGGATGCACGCGAACCTGCCTGGGCACGGCTTCGTGCTGATCGACGCCAAGGGCGTTCAGCGCTGGTACGGCAACTACCCCTCGATGTGGATAACCCCGCAAGCCTTGCTCGACGAGGTCCTGAAGCGCCGCTGAGCGCCCGACCCGCGTCTCGACCACACCGAAGAATTGGAGACAGGCATGGACGACTGCTGCCAGGGACAGAACGCCGGGGCGGCCTGCTGCAAGAGCACAGCCGCCGTCACCACGGCGCCTGCCAGAACTGACGACTGCGCTTGCGGGCACCGGGGACAAGCGGACACCGGTGCGGCGGCGCACTGGCCCTGACGTCAGCGCCGTGCGGGCGGATTGCGCGCCGGGAGTCGGCTGACCGGCTCCACGGGGCACGCGGTCTGGTTGTCAAGGTACTGGCGGGGGCGCGAACAGCCTGGGTTGCCGGGCCGACACGCATTAGGATGTAGCGAACCTCAAGCGCGTCCACCAGCGTGTATGGTGCCTGCACGCCTCCGGGCGGCGGGGATCGCAAGTTCATCTCACGTCCGGCGTGCTTGACACATCGTTGCGTTCTGCGGAGGCGCCACCCATGCTGCGGCAACCGACGGGGTTCATGCACCTCAAAGTCGTGCACGCCGTCATGATGAGTGTCTTCGTCGTCGTCGTGGGTATCGCGGCGGCAGTGCATGAGCCGAGGATCGCGGCGAACCCCGTTCTTTCGGGTGACGTGGTCGTGTTCTATCCGGAGCATCCCGATGACGAAGTCCTGTGGGGCGGCAGCGCAATTCGAAGCGCACTCGAGACGAAGGGCGCGAGCAACGTGTACGTCGTGCTCGTCTCCCGAGGTCTCGGCGCGACCCCGTTCACGCGGACGGCCGAGTACGCCGCTCTGACCAGCGATCAGAAGGGCCAGCTGCGAGAGAACGAATTCCTGGCCGCCATGCGAGCGCTGGGCGTCGAGCGTGCCAACATCATCGTCCTGCGGGATCCGAAGCCCGGATTTGACGACTCCTTCGTCCAGATGCGCGAGACCGCTCTTCGGCTCGAGCGTTCGGCGGCGAGCGAAGGCAAGACCGTGACCCACGTGGCACATTCGTACAAGTACGACGACAACGCCGCTCACCGCGCGAACGGCCAGGTCATCAAGACGCTGCTCGACCAAGGACTGATCCGCGACGCTCTCTTCTGGATCAAGCCGCAGTACAGGCTCCGGATCCCGGCAGCCGAACTGGTCAAGTTCCAGGCATTGACCCCTGCTGATTCAGCCGCCGTGCATTCGGCCATCGACACGTATGAGACCAGCGACCCACGAGCGGGTCTGGAAGCCGTCGGGTATCGCGCCACGCCGTGGTATTTCGCGGTCCTCGGATGGGACAAGTACCTCACGTCGGCCCTGCACACCGCCGCCGTTCCCGGCTAGCGACGAAGGCGGATCCCGCCTTCGACGCGGCACCGAGCTCCTCCGGCGCACGTCGTCCCCGGTTCGAGGGATCGAACCGGGGACGAGTTGGGCCGGGTCAGCGGCTGATGAGCACCTTGAGCGCGCCGGTCTGCGCCGCGTTCCCGAAGGTCTCGTAGGCGGACAGGATGTCGCCGAGGGCGAACCGGTGGGTGACGAACTTCTCGACCGGGAGCTTGTGGCTCTCGACCAGCTTGAGCAGCATCCCGAGTGTCGTGGTGTTCACGAGACCCATGCTGATGTTGATGTTGTGTATCCACAGTCTCTGCAGCTCCAGCATGACCGCCTTGCCGTGCACTCCGACGTTCGCCACGTTGCCACCGGGACGCACCAGCTGCGTGCACATGTCGAAGGTGGCCGGGATTCCGACGGCTTCCACCGCGACGTCGACGCCGTAGCCGTCGGTCAGGGCGAACACCTGCTCCTTCCAGTCGGCCGCACCGGAGTTGACGCCGTGCGTGGCGCCCACCTCCTTGGCGAGCGCGAGCCGGTTGTCGTCCAGGTCGATCGCGATCACCTGTGCCGCGCCGTAGAGCGCGACGGTCGCCATCACGGCCAGGCCCACTGGGCCAGCGCCGACCACGGCCACCGTGTCGCCCGGCTTCACTCGCCCGTACTGCACACCGATCTCGAACCCGGTCGGCAAGATGTCGGAGAGCAGCACCGCTTCGCTGTCAGGGACCCCGTCGGGCAGCAGGTAGAGGGAGGTGTCGGCGAACGGGATCCGGACCATCTCCGCCTGCGTGCCGTCGATCAGGTGGCCGAGGATCCAGCCGATGCCTGAGGCGCCCTCCTCGGCGAGGCAGTGCGACGGGTTGCCGCTGCGGCAGTACACGCAGACACCGCATGAGTTCACGCACGAGATGATGACGCGATCTCCGACCTTGACGGTGCGGACCGCCGTCCCCACCTGGAGGACGGTGCCCACACCCTCGTGCCCGAGGATCCGGCCTTCGGTCACGGCCGGCACGTCACCCTTGAGGATGTGCAGGTCCGTTCCACAGATCGTCGTGGTGTCGACCTGGACGATTGCGTCGGTCGGTTCGATCAGCGTGGGATCGGGGACCTCGTCCCAACTCTTCTTGCCCGGACCGTGGTAGACAAGCGCCTTCATGGGACCTCCTGGTTGCGTCGCGCAGGCGGCATGTGTTGTCCACCTGTTCCTGCACGCTACGCCGCGCTCGTCCGAAGTCACGAACTCAGGGCGGTTTCGCTGCCGTTGCTGAAGAGGGTCATGACCATCCTTCACAGCCGCCGGGAGGTGGTGGGGCCAGCCTCGCCGTCCGCGACTGACACCCCCGCGGGTCGAGGCAGCAGGACGACGACATCGACGACCTTGGCCTCGGGCTCAGGGTCGGTGGCGGACCGCAAGCCCTCCGCCCGCCGGGCTGGATCCCGTGCCCCGCCAGATCTTGGCCAGCGTGGCGGGACCGATCGTCAGCATCTTCGCCAGCGACCGGCCGGGCCCGCAAGTGTGCCCGGACGACCTCGCCGGCACTGACAGCGTCGTTGCGATCACCATCGCCGAGTTCACCCGCCGCGGGCGCCGCTGCGCGGGCGGTCCTCCCACCTCGCCAGGGCCGCACCGGCGTAGCGAAACCGCCGTGGCAGCGCGCTCGGATGGGCCACGCGCGCCCGCACGGCACGGGGGAGCGAGGGCAGGTCCTGCCGGGTCAGGATCGGGCCCCCCGCACCGAGGCCGATCGAGTCGTGGGCCCACCCGTAGGTGACCGAGTTGCCCATCAGGAAGGCGAGCCGCACCGCCCATGCGCTTCTCGATGCTCGCCTCGAGGCGCCTCCTGCCTGATGGGAACAGGTTCCGCATTCTGTGCGGCCAGCACCCGCATTTCCGCGAGTCAGGGGTGTGCCCCGAGTGCGATTCGAACTCGCTGTATCGGGCGTATCGGGCCCACTCCTCTCCGGTCCGGGTCTGTGACCTGCGGAAAGGTTCGGCGGTTGTTGGAACTGGGTGGACCTGTTGGGATCATGTGTCCCCGCCGGGGACACCGGCAGGGGTGCCGGGAAGGCCCAGGCCTTACCCGCTCAGTGGTGCGGGGGAGCGAGCGTCGCGCTCGTGTCCAGTGGGCCGGGCGCGGGGATGATGTGCCTGCGCTTGCGAGCACCCGGCGGGGAGCGATGTAGCGTTTGACCTTGCGAACGATGTGCTACGGCGATGCAGTGACCCAAGGAGCAGGGAGGGCAACGGTGGCTCCGCGAAACGTGCAGGAGCGAGCATCGAGCCACGCCGCCGACGAGGTCGCTCTTCGCGTCCGCGGCACGTCAGCCGAGATCCTGAGGGCGGTGAGCCGCCCGTGAAGGTGGCCCGGCTGCACGGTGTGGGAGATATTCGGGTTGCCGATGAGGACCGGCCGTCCCCGGGCGCGGGCGAGAGCCTTGTCCGCGTGACGGCGGTGGGTCTTTGTGGCTCCGACCTGCACTGGTTCACTGACGGCGGCATCGGGGATGCTCAGCTCACGCATCCTCTGGTGCTCGGGCACGAGTTCGCTGGGGTCGTCGAGGGCGGGCCCGACGATGGGCGACGCGTAGCGGTCGACCCCGCGCGCCCGTGCGGAGCGTGTCAGCAGTGTCTGGAAGGCAATCGGAACCTCTGCCCTTCGGTCCGCTTCGCAGGGCACGGCAGCAACGACGGCGGTCTGCGCGAGTTTCTCGCCTGGCCCACGGCGCTGTTGCACCCCGTACCCGACAGCCTGAGCGACGCCGACGCGGCGATGCTCGAACCGCTCGGAGTGGCGCTGCACGCCCACGACCTGGGGAAACCGCGGGTCGGTGGGGTTGTTGCCGTCATCGGCTGCGGGCCCATCGGGTTGTGTCTGGTCCAGCTGGCCCGAGCCGCAGGTGCCAGACAGGTCGTCGCCGTTGAGCCGTTGCGGCACCGACGCGTGGCCGCCGGGGTAATGGGTGCTGACGTCGTCCTCGACGCGGACGCCGACAACGTCCACGCCGCCTTGGCGGCGGCGACGGGCGGCCGGGGCGTCGATGTCGCGTTCGAGGCGGCCGGGAACGATGCGGGCGTCGCACTCGCCGTCGCGGCCGCGAGGCCCGGGGGCCGGGTCATTCTGGCCGGAATCCCGGGGCAAGACAGCACCACGTTCCCCGCCTCGGTGGCCCGCCGCAAGGGGCTGACACTCAAGCTTTCCCGGCGGATGAAGGACACGTACCCCCGGGCAACTCGACTGGCAGAAAAGGGTCTCGTCGATCTGGCCCCCATCGTCTCGCACACCTTTCCGCTTGAGAGAGCGGACGAGGCGTTCCGCGCCGCGAGTGATCGTGTCGGCCTCAAGATCATCGTGTCGCCGAACGCATGAGCCACGGAGCCGAGCTGGTCATCGCGGTCGACTGCTCGACGACGGCGGCCAAGGCCGTCATCCACGACCAAGCAGGCCAGGTAGCTGCCCAGGCTGCCCGGCCGCTGCGCACGCTGCAGCCCAGCCCCGCCTGGCACGAGCAGGACGCGGAGCAGTGGTGGGTGGCCACCCAGGGCGCCGTTGCGGAGGCAGTGGCGACGCTGGTCGACCCAGGCCCGATCCGGGCGATGTGCATCACGCACCAAAGAGAATCGTTTGTGTGCCTCGACAGCGTCGGGCGGCCGCTGCGCCCGGCGATTCTCTGGCTCGACGGCCGGGCCCACGAGGAGATCGCAGAGCTCGGTTCGGCGCGAGTTCACGAGTTGTCCGGCAAGCCGCCGGACACCACTCCCGCCATCTACAAGCTCGCGTGGCTGGCCCGGCACGAGCCCGCCGTCCTGCGGGACGCCGTCCACGTGGGGGACGTCCAGGCCTACCTGGCGTGGCGGCTGACCGGCCGGTGGGCGACCAGCCACGGCTCGGCCGACACCCTCGGGCTCTTCGACCTCCGGCGGATGAAGTGGTCCGCCGAGCTGCTCGCGCTTGCCGGGGTCCGCCTCGATCAGCTACCCGAACTGGTGCCCGTTGGCGACGAGCTCGGCACCATTTCGGGCGAGGTCGCGCGTTCGCTCGGACTTCCCGGGCCGGTGCCCCTGGTCTCCGGCATAGGCGACGGCCAGGCCGCCGGACTGGGACTCGGTGCGACCGTTCCTGGCGTCGCGTACCTGAACCTCGGCACATCCATGGTCTTGGGGGTCCAGTCGCGCGAGTACGTGTGGGATGCGGCGTTCCGGACCCTTGCCGGGATCCGACCGGGGACCTACACCCTGGAAACCGTGCTCAATGCGGCCGCGTATGTGGCCACCTGGTGCAGGGAGCAGTTCGGTGAGCGTGCAGCCGACGGCACGGCGGGAGGGGAGCTGGAGGCCGAGGCAGCCCGGCTGGCGATCGGAGCCGAGGGCCTGCTCACCCTGCCGTACTGGAATGCAGCGCAGACCCCGCACTGGGATGCGCTCGCTCGCGGCGCAGTCGTGGGCTGGCACGGTCGCCACACCCGGGCTCACCTGTATCGCTCGATTCTCGAAGGCGTGGGATTCGAGCTGCGCCTCCACCTCGAGCGGCTCGAGGACGTGACCGGCCAGCGGATCGAGTCGATCCGCGCTGTGGGGGGAGGCGCGCGCAGTCCGTTGTGGATACGAATCATCACCGACATCACCCAGCGTTCCGTGCGGGTGTGCGCCGCCGACGAAGTCAGCGCCGCCGGGGCGGCCGCACTCGCCTGGGAGTTCCTGGACCGGGGCCAGGCTTCCACGGGTGTGGCGCCTTCGGCGCTGCCTATCGGCCGTGATGTATCGCCCGATCCGTCAACGGCAACCGGCTACGACGCGCTCTTCGCTGTCTACCGCCGGATGTACCCGTCGCTCCGTGGGTTGTTCCCCGATCTCGCTGCGGCGGCCGGGATCATTCCGGCTGGGTGATCGCAAGCGAAACTCCGGAAGCGGCCTCGATCACCGCGGTCCTCTGCCTGACAACAAGCCTGACCGCGAGGTAGATGCGAGTACTGGGGGGCGCGCGCCGCGGCCGAGGCTGAGCACGGGCCGGCGTGGACGCCGCCAGCCGATTTCGGAGTCGTTCCATCTTGAGTAGCGTCGATGCTGCCGGTAGGCCGGAATGCGACACACCGCACGCGTCGGCTCACGTGCCGATCAGGGTGAGCCAGCCAACGAGGGCGAGAAGGGTGATGGCCAGGACGGGAATGATCAGGACGATGCCGATGCGGAAGTAGGTTCCCCAGCTGATGTGCATGCCCTTGCGGTCCAGGACGTGCAGCCACAGCAGGGTCGCGAGGCTGCCGATGGGGGTGATCTTCGGGCCCAGGTCGGCGCCGATGATGTTGGCGTAGACCATGAGCTCGTGGGTGATGCCGGTGGCGTTCGCGGCGTCGATGCCCAGGGCGGCGACCAGGTCGGTGTCGGGCGCGACGGTCAGCATCTCACGGGTGATGATCTCGGCGGCGGCGCTGTCGGGGTCGGCTTGCGGTGACCTGGTTGCCTGGTGGGAGAAGGCCTGGGAAGACTGCAGGAGCAGCAGGGTGTGGCCGGTCGGCGGCGGCCTCGGCTTAGATCCGTCTGATCACGATCTCGGTCACGGCCGACCGGTGACCAATACGCCGGACATGGCCGTAACCTCCAGCATCAGCTGCAGCCGCTGGTGGAACCGCAGCCTTCGCAGACGTAGCAGGAGCCCGAGGGGCGCATCTTGATCCCGCACGAGAGGCACAGCGGGGCGTCGGCCGTGCGACCCTGCTGCAGCTCGAACAGCTCGGTCGAGGAGTGGATCGCGACGGACTCCGCACCTGGTGCGGGCGCAGCGGAGGCCGTCGCGGCGACTGGCCGGTCCGGGGTGGCCTCGGCTGCCGGCACCGATCCGGTGGTCTGGTTCATCGACTCCAGCTCCGCGTCCTCGGCCAGCTCGTAGGAGCCCGTGTCGAGGTGGCGGGTGCGCTCCTCGGTGGTGTGGATACCCATCCCGGCCCGCGTCTCGTAGGGCAGGTAGTCCAGCGCCAGCCGCCGGAAGATGTAGTCCATGATCGACTGCGCCATCCGGACGTCCGCATCGTCGGTCATCCCGGCGGGCTCGAAGCGCAAGTTGGTGAACTTCTGCACGAAGGTCTCGAGCGGTACGCCGTGCTGCAGGGCGATCGAGATGGCGATCGAGAAGGCGTCCATCACCCCGGCCAGCGTCGACCCCTGCTTGCCAAGCCGCAGGAAGATCTCACCGAGCCCGTCATCGGGGTAGGAGCCGGCGGTCAGGTACCCCTGGGCGCCCCCCACCGTGAACGACGTCGTGATCGATGGCCGGGACTTCGGGAGCCTCCTACGGACAGGCCCGGCGAGGGGCGGGGTCGCCACGGGCACGGGCGCCGGAGCGGTTGGCGCCTCCTCCGTGCGGGTGGGCCGCTCGGCGGGCGCCGACTTGCTGTCGGAGAGCGGTTGTCCGACCTTGCAGTCGTCCCGGTAGACGGCCAAGGCCTTGAGACCGTGCTTCCAGCCCTCGTAGTAGATCTCCTCGATCTCTTCGACCGTGGCGCTCTGCGGCACGTTCACGGTCTTCGAGATGGCACCCGACAGGAACGGCTGGACGGAAGCCATCATCAACACGTGACCCATCGGCGCGATCGAGCGCCGGCCCATCGCGGTGTCGAAGATCGCGTAGTGCTGGGGCCGCAGCCCTGGGGCGTCCACGACGTGGCCGTTCTCGGCGACGTACTCAACGATCGCCTCGATCGTCTCCTGGGTATACCCGAGTTGATTCAGCGACCGTGGGATGGCCTGGTTGACGATCTGCATCGATCCGCCGCCGACGAGCTTCTTGAACTTCACGAGAGAGAAATCCGGCTCGATCCCGGTGGTGTCGCAGTCCATCATGAAGCCGATGGTCCCGGTCGGCGCGAGGACGCTCGCCTGGGCGTTGCGCCACCCGTTCGCCGCGCCCAGAGTCAGGCTGTCCCGCCACTGGGTGGTCGCGGCGGCGTGGATGTCGGCGTCCATCGCGCCGAGCGTCACGAGAGCCTCGTTGGCGGCAGCGTGCTTGCGCATGACGCGCTGGTGCGCCTCGGCGTTGCGGGCATACCCGTCGTAGGCACCGACGACGCCGGCCAGCTCAGCGGAGCGCCGGTACGCCGTTCCGGTCATCAGGGAGGTGATGGCGCCCGCCAGCGACCGTCCGCCCTCGGAGTCGTAGCCGTGCCCGGTCGCCATCAGCAGCGCACCGAGGTTGGCATAGCCGATGCCCAGCTGGCGGAAGTCGCGCGTGGTCTGGGCGATCGCCTCGGTCGGGAAGTCGGCGAAGCAGATCGAGATCTCCATCGCCGTGATGACGAGCTCGACCGCCGCGACGAAACGCTCGGTGTCGAAGGTGTCGTCATCGCGCAGGAAGGCCAGCAGGTTCAGTGAGGCGAGGTTGCACGAGGAGTTGTCCAGGTGCATGTACTCGCTGCATGGGTTGCTCGCGGTGATCCGCCCGGACTCGGGGCTCGTGTGCCAGTCGTTGATCGTGCCGTCGTACTGCAGCCCAGGGTCGGCGCACTCCCAGGCCGCCTGAGAGATCTTGCGGAACAGCTTCTTGGCGTCGACGGTCTCGATGACGCGCCCGTCCTGCCGGGCGGTGAGGCCGAAACCGGTGCCCTGCTCGACGGCGCGCATGAACTCGTCGGTGACCCGGACCGAGTTGTTCGCGTTCTGGTACTGGACCGAGATGATGTCCTTGCCGCCGAGGTCCATGTCGTAGCCGGCCTCCCGCAGCGCGCGGATCTTGCCCTCCTCGTGCGCCTTGGTCTCGACGAACTCCTCGATGTCTGGGTGGTCGACGTCGAGGACGACCATCTTGGCCGCGCGGCGGGTCGCCCCGCCGGACTTGATGGTCCCGGCGGACGCGTCGGCGCCACGCATGAAGGAGATCGGGCCGCTTGCGGTCCCGCCGGAGGAGAGCAGCTCCTTGGACGAGCGGATGCGCGAGAGGTTCAGGCCGGCGCCGGAGCCGCCCTTGAAGATCAGGCCCTCCTCGCGGTACCAGTTCAGGATCGAGTCCATCGTGTCGTCGACGGCGAGGATGAAGCACGCGCTGACCTGCTGCGGCGAGGGCGTGCCCACGTTGAACCAGACGGGGGAGTTGAAGGAGAACACCTGGTGCACGAGCATCCAGGTCAGCTCGTGCTCGAACACCTCGGCGTCGGTGTCGGTCATGAAGTAGTCGTTGTCCTGGCCTGCCCTGACGTACGCGTGCACCACGCGGTCGATGAGCTGCTTCAGGCTGGACTCGCGCGCGTCGGACCCGGGAGCGCCCCGGAAGTACTTGGTCGTGACGATCGTCGCCGCGTTCAGAGACCAGGACCGCGGGAACTCCACGCCCTTCTGCTCGAAGACCGTCTCGCCCGACCTCCAGTTCGTCTGGACGACGTCGCGTCGTTCCCACACCACGTCTTCGTAGGGGTGGGTGCCGGCCGTGCTGAATACCCGGTCGATGGTCAGCCCTGGCTTCCGGGCCCGGCCGCCGCCGGTCGTCCCTGCTTGCCCGGCTGCCTGCGAAGTCTCACTCATGCCATCTCCCTTGAAGGACCCTCGAAGCCCGCCGACCACTAGTTGTGGCCTTCACATCTCCGACGACCACCATATGTTGGGTCCACGAGTCCGCGCGGGACTTCAGTCCGGCATGTCGCGGGTGTCTCAGTGAACCAGTTCGGCACCGGGTTCGGGGACAGGTTCGGCACCGGGTTCGGGGACGGGTTCGGGGACGGGTTCGGGGACAGGTTCGGTCGGGGCGAAGGCGGCCCGGGTGGCGGCCCGCCGCAGGATCGCTAGGACTGGCCGACCGACGACGGCGACCCCCACCGCGGTGGTGGTCGCGCGCCCCACGTCCCACCCCAGCGAGGTTGCGAGGCTGTACAGCAGGAACCGGTGGAGGTTTTCCGCAGCCGGGCCGCCGGCGACAAAGGACAGAGCAGTGTCGCCGCCGAGTTGGAACGGCCACCACGACATGTTCATCGTCAGCCCATACCCGAGCCCAGCGAGCGCCGCATAGGTGGCGAGCGCGACGACCTCCCAGCGTCCGCGCAGTCGCCGAGGGAGCAGGCCCGCACCGAGCCCGACCCAGGAGGCGGCGAGCATCTGGAAGGGAAGCCAGGGCCCGACGCCGCCGGTCAGCAGAGCGGAGGCGAACAGCGTGATCGACCCTAGGGCGAATCCGAAGCCTGGACCGAAGACACGTCCGCCCAGGACGATGACGAGGAACACCGTCTCCACCCCCGCGGTCCCGCCGGACAGCGGCCGGAGCACCGCCCCGACTGCAGAGAGCAGGCCGAGCACCGCGATGGCCTTGACGTCGATGCCGCCGTCGCCCATCGCGACGAAGACCACGGCCAGCACGCAGAGCAGCACCACCGCCAGGACGAGCGGGGCATCCGTGCCCCGCGCCAGGGCGCGCCTCGGGTCGATCAGCAGCGGCCAGCAGAAGGCCAGCACGCCGACGATCGAGGCGAGCACCAGGGCGAGCGCGGTCCGCGGCGTGAACGGCACGGCCGACGCGGCTGCCGGAGCGGTCATGGCGTCGTCCCGAGCGCCGCCCGCACGGCCTCGACCGTGAGCAGCTCGAGCGGAAAGAGCACCTTTGCCACCTGGGGCGCGAAGATCGGCGAGGCGACCAATACCTCCCGGGCGGTTCCGTCGGCCACGATCTCGCCGTCAGCCAGGATGAGGACGCGATCGGCGCACCCGGCGACGAACTCCACATCATGGCTGGCCAGCAGCACCGCGCCTCCACCGGCCACAACCTCGGCGAGTACATCCGTCAGGCGCCGCTTGGCTGCGTAGTCCAGACCACGGGTGGGCTCGTCGAGGAGCACCACCGGCGGTGCGGCCGCCAGCTGGATCGCCAGCACGAGAGCCAGCCGCTGCCCCTCCGACAGGTCCCGCGGGTGCACGCCGGGGCGGACCGGCCCCGCGATTCGCGTCAGCAGCGCGCGCGTCGTACCCGGGGCCGCATCGGCCTGCGCGTCGCCGGTCGCACACTCGCCGCTCACCGTGTCCAGGTAGAGCAGGTCGGACGGCGTCTGCGGCACCAGGGCGACGTGCCGTCGGGCCTGCGCGGCGCTTAGGGCTGCTGGGTCGACCTCCCCCGACGGAGCCGTGATCCGGATGGTCCCGCCCGACCGGGGACCGCTGCCCTGCAGTGCCCACAGCAGCGACGACTTGCCCGAACCGTTGCGCCCCATCACGGCGACCACCTCACCGGCGCGCAGGTCCAGGTCGGCCCCGCGGACAGCGTGCACCCGCCCGTGCTGGACGTGCAGGTCATGAACGGAGAGAACCGCAGCGCCGGGCCGGACGATCGGTGCGGGCACGACCGCGGCGGATCTCGCGAGCCGCTCGCGCAGTGGTGCGACGCGGCGTCGGGCGTCGCGCACCGACAGCGGCAGGGGATGCCACCCGGCGAGCCGGCCGAGCTCGACGATGGGGGGCGCGACCGCCGAGTCGCCGAACACGTCGGACGGCAAACCGTCGACCGCCGTTCCGTCGCCGCGCAGGCTGATCATGTGGTCGGCGTATTGCACCACCCGCTCCAGGCGGTGCTCGGCAAGCAGGACGGTCACCCCGAGGTCGTGCACGAGGCGCGTGATGGCTGCCAGCACCTCCTCGGCCGCGGCCGGGTCGAGCGCGGAGGTCGGCTCGTCGAGCACGAGCACGCGCGGTTGGCTCGTCAACACGGCGCCCAGTGCGACCCGCTGCTGCTCCCCACCGGACAGGTCGGCGAGCGGCCGGGACCGCAGCGCGCCCAGCCCGAGCAGGTCGACCACCTCCTCGACCCGCTTGCGCATCACGGCGGGCGCCAGCCCGAGCTGCTCCATGCCGTAGGCCAGTTCTTCCTCCGCAGAGTCGGTGACGAACCCCGCGAGCGGGTCCTGGCCGACGACGCCGACCACGTCGGCGAGGTCGCGCGGCCGGTGGTCTCGGGTGTCCCGGCCGCCGATCAGGACGCGGCCCGCGAGCAGACCGCCGCTGAAGTGTGGCACGAGGCCGCACGCGGCCCGCAGGAGTGTCGACTTGCCCGATCCCGTGGGACCGACGACGAGGCACAGCTCGCCCTCGCCAATCTGCGTGCTGACGTCGCGCAGCACGGGGTCTGTCTCGCCGGTATACGTCACGCTGACGTGCTCGAAGCGGATCATCGGGATCGACCCTGGTGGGCCGCCGGGAGCGCCGCCGGGAGTGCGGCCAGCAGCGCGCACAGCACGGCGACCGGCGGCACGCTCGGCCAGGTGAGCGGGCTGAGCGAGGGGTCGAGCCCGGCCGGGTCCGTCCCCACGGTGCCGACGAGCAGCAGTGCGACCACCACCCCGCAGCCGGCCACCACGCTCTCGCGCAGCTGCCACGGGTCCGGGCGGTATCGCGTGCGCTGGACGCGGCGCCCGGCCAGCACCGAACCGGAGAGGGCGACGAGCGCCCCCGCCGCGAGCACCGGGAGCCCCAGCCATACCGGTGACGACCCGTCGAGCAGGCCGTAGGTGCCGAGCGCCGCCGCGAGGAGTGACCCCAGCAGCGTGGCGGTGATACCCGCGCCACTGCGACCTGGCACCGACCTCGCGTAGCCGCGTGAGTCCATCGAGGCGGCCAGCTCGAGCGACCTGTCGAGCGCGTCGGCGAGGACGGGGAGCGCGCACGACAGCACCGAACGCGGCCCGCGTCGGTCCTGGCCACGCAGGCGTTGTGCACGGCGGACCCGCACCAAGGACGTGACGAGCTGGGGGGTCACCGTCACGGCGATCACCACGGCGGTGCCGACGTGGTGGAGCGAGGCCGGCAGGCAGCGCAGGGCCCGTTTCGGGTTGGCGAGCGCGTTCGCCGCGCCGACGCAGACGATGAGGGCGGCGAGCCGGAACCCGCCGCGGGCGGCCGCAAGCAGCCCCGGGGTGTGCACGGGCCCGAGGAGAGAGATGCCCGCGGCCCAGTCGGGCAGCGGGATCGTCGGCAAGCCGACCAGCACGGGGCCACCGGTCTTGAAGCCGACCAGCACGTAGCAGCCCACCCGGACCGCGATGATCACCCCGCCCAGCACGAGATACGCCCCGAAGGCGCGAGCCCAGGGCGAGTCGCCCCGACGCACGACGACGACCAGCACCGTCGCAGCCAGCAGCAGGCCGATCACCAGCGGGTTGGCCGTGCGGGTGACCGCCACGGCCAGCCCGAGCGCCCATGCCCACCACGCCAGCGGATGGACGGGCCGGCCGGGAGCGTGCCCGGCCCAGGTCGGCCGCCATCCACGCGGCGCAGGGTGCTCACGTGACACCCGTGGCTGATGGAGTAGCTCGGGCGCCGGTGCGGCGGTGACCACGGATGGCCTCAGTCGCGGCTGGCGCTGGTGGTGCGACGACGGCGTGCGACAAGCACCGCGGCGACCAGCAACAGGGCGCCGACGGCGATGCCGGCCAGGGTCGCCGGTGTCGGACCCGGGTCGGCATCCTGGCCGGCCTTCTCGGTGGGCTGCTCGGCTGATCGCTCGGTTGGCTGCTTGGTCGCAGTCTGGATTGCGGCGGGGAGGATGCTCGGTCCGCTCGTCCCGTCGTTGTACCGCCACCCCTCGATCCCGCCCGGTGCCGGGTCGCTGGAGTCCGCACCCACCTGGTACGCGGTCCACGCCGCTCCGGGCTCGGCCGACCAGTACGACCAGTACGAGCCCTTGAACGTCTCCGGGCACGGGTCGGGGGCTGCGTTGATCGCGCAGATCATGCCGGAGGAGGCGTCGGTGGCGGTGAACCCGGCGTTGGTGAGTGCTTGCCGCCCGGTGGCCGGATCGCCGGCCGCACAGCCAACCTCCACCTCGCCCCCGACGTCCGTGAAGTCGACAACGACCGTCACGCCGGATCCGTCAGTGCACGCACCGACCGGGGTCGGCACCTGGCCCGCAGTGCCGGCAGCTGCCGTCGAGGCGGATAACGGCACAAGCACGGCGGTCAACAAAACGTGGAGCAGCGCGGTGGTCGGCCTTCGCACCAGGGTGCCTCTCGAGAGAGCGGTCGGCGAGGGCCCGGCACTTCGAGCTCCGACGGTTTCCTGGCTGAGCCGAGAAGTGCGTGCGGATGCGACGATTCGAGCTCCGTTCCGCAGACCTCGGCGGATGGAGTACTCGTTCTGGGCAGGTTTCCCGGCTCGTCGCACGGTCGGACCGTCGCGACCTACGGTTGCGGGTCAGCGCCGGACTTCGACCGGCTTCCCCTGGCGTAGAACGTTGGAGCAGATCTGCCGCCCCGCGTGAACGGGTCGACGCCGCGATGCTACGCCAACGGCTGGCCGACTCGCAGCCTTTCTACCCACGCCGGTACGCCGTTACCGTGGTGGAGGATCCTTAACTCGGCGCTCCGCAGTGCCGGCAAGACCGCAACGCACCACGCCACTCACCGACCGAAGGCAGCAATGAGCCGCATCTACACAAGGACAGGCGACGACGGCACCACCGGGCTGTTCCTCGGGGGCAGGGTCTCCAAGGGCGACGAACTGGTGGATGCGTACGGGGACGTCGACGAGGCGGTCGCCCTGCTCGGGGTCGCGCGCTGCGCATCCGCCGACCCGCAGCTGGCGGACCTGCTGCTCCGGCTGCAGCGGGAGATGTTCGTGGTCGGGTCCGACCTGGCCGCGAACCCCGATCGGCGTGACCGGTTGACCGCAGGCGTCTCGCTCGTCACGCCGGCGATGATCTCCGAGCTCGAAACGCTGATCGACCGGCTCGTGACCGAGCGCCCCCTGCGGCCCGTCTTTGTGGTTCCCGGTACGACCGCTACCGGTGCAGCGATCGACCACGCCCGAACGGTCGCACGCCGCGCGGAACGGCACGTCGTGCGGGCTCAGGCGTGCGGCCACGCCGTCAGCCAGGACGCACTCCGTTACCTCAACCGGCTCTCCGACCTGCTCTTCGTCTTGGCTCGGCACGCGGCCGGGGAAGTTGAGGAGCCGGCGAGCCGGGCCTAACACGGCCCAACGGTGCCGATCGCGGTGGTCGTCCCGTTGCCGGCACCCCGCCACCAGCTGACGTAGTGCTCGTTCGTACTCGTTGCCCACCTAGGAAGAGACGAAGCTCGGCGGATGAGGACCGAGTCGCCTCCCGGCGACAGGACGGGGTGCAACTCCTCCGCTTACCCGACCTGCGGACATCCTCGCTGCGAGACCCGAAGTCCTGCCAACGGTGTCCGCCGTTCGGGGTCAACCCCAGTCGGCGACTCCGCAGCGCGCCGCCATGATCGCGGGGAAGGCCAGCCCGAGCACCGCGGAGCCGACCTTGCGGGGTCGCGAGCTGTTCGGCGGTCTGTTCAACCATGCGCAGGGCAGCCGGGTAGCGACGCAATCCGAAGCCGGCATCGGTGGCTACGACTACACCGAGGAAATCGACGGCCTCGTTCAGGAGGAACGTGTGGCCGACGACGAGATCGGGTTCCGCCGCCTCGTCCGAGCCGCCGTCGAGCCCTCACCCTCGTCCGAGCTATCGACCGTGTCGTTGTCCTCCGCCCCACGCGCGCTGGCGTAGGCGCGACGCGCCCGTCGCGTCGCCGAAGACACGGCGGGGGGTGAGCGCGGGTGG
>Ga0209539_1000272_pt1 | contig 31755 bp, 29 predicted proteins | sample BarGraNGADG00312_2_FD_184499 | JGI IMG/M metagenome (GOLD analysis project Ga0209539, IMG submission 184499) | Arctic peat soil microbial communities from Barrow, Alaska - Barrow Graham LP Ref core NGADG0011-312 (SPAdes) (version 2) | ecosystem: Environmental > Terrestrial > Soil > Wetlands >...
GTCTCCTGGCTCGTGGATGTCTCGACAACACCCATCCCAGCAGGCCACGAGCCACCTACGTCTCACCGACGCGACCCGACCCCATCACCACGAACCTTGAAGAGCCCCTAAGCCCCCCGCCACAACCGCAAGGCCGAGAGACACAACCGGATCCTCGCCGAAGAACTCCTATGTGCCCGCCTCTCGAACTCACAGGCCCAAGGGGCCGAAGCGATCCAGGTCTGTCTGGAACATCCACTACAACTGCCATCGGCCACACACCGCCGCCGGCGACCAACCCCCAGCCTCACGACTGACCACCAGCGTCACAAGTGTCATGCGTTCATACACCTAGGCGTCCATCGGGTACTGCCACGTGTCACCCTCGGACGCCATCGAGCGGGTGCCGTCCGGACGGATGGGCTCGCGCCGGGCCAGGAATGCGCCGACCGTGCTCGAGATGGACACCAGGACCAGGATGAAGTTCCCGAGGCCGCCGTCGATGAGTGCACCGAGGTTGAGCGCGAGTGCCGCGAAGAACAGCATGATGAGCGCCTCATGGCTGTCCCGACCGATGACGAAGCCGATCACGATCGGCAGCAGCGCGAGCAGCAGGTGCGGGCTGAGCGGGTCGAAGTGCCAGGAGTCCGTCGTCTCGAACCCGGCAACCTCAGCGGCGCCGGTGAGCGCCATGAGCCCGCCGAGGAGCGACCAACGCGCGTACAGGTAGGGCGTCTCGATCTTCGTCCCGCGGGCCGGGAGGTCGCCGGTCCGAGAACTCGCGATGGCGCCCGCCCAGATGGCGAGGAGCGCGAGGACCGGACCCCAGATCGCCGGTGAGGTGGAATCCGCGATCGAGGTGAGGGTGCCGCCCGCGCTGGCGGTGAGCTTGAGCGGATCGGCGGGCCCGGGCCACGGCAGTCGCGATGTGTTCCCGAAGGACGACCACGAGATGGCGGTCCAGATCGCGAGCACGACGGTCGAGAGGAGCGCCGGCGACTTCCACTCCGAGAGCCGGGCGGCCGGCACGGTGAAGCCCCAGGAGAGCAGCGCGATGCCGGCGAGCACGAGCGCGAACCCGACGATGCCGTCAAGGTTCACCGACTGCGCGCTGAGGGAGCTGAGCGCCGCGTCGATCTGGCTCTGCGCTTGCGCGACCTCAGCGGCCGACGCCGTGGTCGGGTCGACGCCCAGGATCGCCGGCGTGAGCACGGTGCTCGCGTGCGTCAGCGCACTCGCGTGGGCCGCACGTGCGATCCACCAGCCGGCGAGCAGCGCGACCATGGCGACTGAGACGGCGGTACCGGCGGCAATGCGGAGGCGACGCTTGGAGAGCACCTCTCGATGCTAGAGCAGTCGGGCGGTCGCTGATCCCGGCGCAGTGCACGCGACCGCAGACGCGGGGTGCCGGTCCGAGAACGAGTGGGCGCCATCGGTGCCGCAGTCGGTAGGGTCGGTCCCGTGACGACGCGAATCGGTGTGGCGGTGCTCGGCGCGGCCGGCCGGATGGGGGCCGAGGTCTGCCGCGCGGTGCAAGCCGCGAGCGATCTCGAGCTGGTCGCGCGCCTCGACCTCGGCGACGAGCTGGCCGATGTGCGCGCCGCCGGTGCCAAGGTCGCCGTCGACTTCACCATCCCGGCGGCGACCGAGGCGAACGTGCACGCCCTGATCGACGCTGGCATCCACGCGGTCGTCGGTACGACCGGCTGGACGGCGGAGTCCCTCGACCGGGTCCGCACGCACCTCGCCACCGTGCCCGGGCTGAGCGTGTTCATCGCGCCCAACTTCGCGGTCGGCGCGGTGCTAGCGATGGAGTTCGCGGCGAAGGCGGCCCGCTACTTCGAGTCCGCCGAGGTCGTCGAGCTGCACCACTCGGACAAGGTGGACGCTCCGTCCGGTACGGCGGTCCACACGGCGCGCGTCATCGCGGCGTCGCGCGCCACGGCCGGTCTCGGTCCGGTGCCGGATGCGACGTCGTCGGCCCTGGACGGCGCGCGCGGCGCCGAGGTCGAGGGCATCCGGGTGCACTCGGTCCGGCTCCGTGGACTTGTCGCGCACGAGGAGATCCTGTTCGGGAACCGCGGCGAGCAGCTGACGATCCGGCACGACTCCTTCGATCGGATCTCGTTCATGCCCGGGGTGCTGCTCGCGGTCCGCAAGGCACCGCACCGACCGGGACTCACCGTCGGTCTCGAACACCTGCTCGACCTCGACTGAGCCGCAGCGGGATCGTGCGACGTTCTCTCCTCGGTGCCGCCGCGGTCACCCTGCTGCTGGCCCTGTACCTCTCGGCAACCGCGGGACGCGCCGTCGCGCTGGTCCGCACCGGGGAGCCCGTCGCCGTCGCCCTCGGGATCGCGCTCGGCGTGCTGCCGCTCCTCGTCGGCTGGTTCATCTTGCGCGAGTGGCGGCTCGCCGCGACCGTCCAGCGGATGGCGGACGAGCTGCACGCGCGCGGCGACCTGCCGGTGGACGACCTGCCGCGCAGCCCCGGCGGCCGGATCGACCAGGAGGCGGCGCTCAAGGCTTTCGAGGTGGCGCGGGACGCCGTCGAGGTCCAGCCGGATGTGTGGGGCCGCTGGTACCACCTGGCCTTCGCCTACGACGCGGCTCGTGACCGCCGTCGGGCCCGCGAGAGCCTGCGCCGTGCTGCGGCCCTGTTCCGTGCCAGGGCGAGCGACGCGGACCGACCCGAGCGCCGGTCGTTTTAGGGCGTCAGCCCGAGGCGTGCTGGAGCGGTGTCAGATCGCAGCGTGCCAGCGGTGCTCGCTGACGGTGCGCGGGCCGGTGGCGAGCTCGCGTTGTGCGCCGTCCGGGCCGAGCCCGGCACTCCTGAGGAACTCCTCGCGTCCCGCGTCACCGTCGAGCACCCAGGCGTCGACCTCGGTCGCACCGTCCTGCCGCAAGTGGTCGACCGCCGCCGCGAGCAGCCGGGATCCGTGCCCGAAGCGCCGGGACGGCGGATCGACCTCGAGCGCGACCAGTTCCCCGAGGCCGTCGTCGTCGCTGCTGAGCGCGGCGAATCCGACCACCCGCGCTCCCTCGCACGCGACGAGGACGTGGTGCCGCCGCGAGGGCGGCGAGGTGATCGCGGCCGCCCAGGCGCTCCGGAACGCCATCGCGTCGAGCGCGTCGAGCACTGCGCGGCCGAGGGTCTCCTGGTGCGTCGCGCTCCAGGCGCGCAGCTGGAGACCGGCGAGGAGGACATCGTCCTCGGCGACGGCCGGGCGGACCGAGACGTCGGCACTCTCACGGAACAGGCTCATGGCGCTCGCAGGCTACCAACCCAGAGCGCACCGGGCCGCTGCGACCAAGGCGGCGAGGACGACGACGATGACCTGCGCCCGCGGCGTGATCGTCACGGGTCCGGCAATCCGCGTCACGCGCGGCGAAGCCAACCAGTGCGCGGGCACCAGGTGACCGGCGAGCTTCGTCGCTGAACACACCGCTGCGCCCGCGAGCAGCGTCCGGGCCGAGCGCGGGCGCAACGGGCTGGCGAGCTGGACGCCAGACCGGCCGTCGGGTGCCCCGAGCGGGCCGGCGGCAATGGCGAGCGCGCCGAAGGCGACTCCGTAGGCGCCGGTCAGGATCGACACGGAGGCGGCCCGGCGGATGGCCAGGCGCTCGGCGGTCGCCGACATGGCGACAGTATTGCCCGCTGTGGTCAGTGGTCTCGGATAGGTTGGCCGGGTGAGTCAAGAGGCCGTCGTCAGTCCCCAGCCAACGATCCAGTTCCGCTCGGACATGACGGTCGAGCTCGTGCGCGCCGCCGCGCGCGACGCCGACGTCCTGTTCGCCGCCCGGGTCTCGACTGCGGGGGAGCAGTCCCTCGACGAGATCGATGCCGACGCGAACCGGAGCATCGGGCTGATCCACTACCTCATGCGTGATCGGCACGGCAGCCCGTTCGAGCACAACTCGATGACGTTCTACGTCCGGGCACCGATCTTCGTCTTCCGCGAGTTCATGCGGCACCGGATCGCGTCGTACAACGAGGAGTCCGGCCGCTATCGGGAGCTGCGACCGGTCTTCTACCTGCCGGGGGCCGAGCGGCGACTGGTCCAGGTCGGCAAGGCCGGCCATTACACCTTCGAGTCCGGCACCCCCGAGCAGCACGCTCTGGTCGATGCGGAGATCCGGTTCTCGTGCACGCAGTCCTACGAGTCCTACCAGCGGATGCTCGCCGGGGGGGTAGCGCGCGAGGTGGCCCGTGCGGTCCTCCCGGTGACGATCTACTCCTCGATGTACGTGACGATGAACGCGCGCTCGCTGATGAACTTCCTCTCGCTGCGGACGCACCGGGAGGACTCGCGCTTCCCGTCCTACCCGCAGCGGGAGATCGAGATGGTCGCGGAGAAGATGGAAGCGTTCTGGACCGAGCTGATGCCGCTCACCCACGCGGCCTTCGACCAGAACGGCCGGGTCGCGCCGTAGCGCGGAATACGGCGGCAGGCCAGAGTGGTGCGCGGTAAGTTGGGCGCCATGCCAGAGCCCACCGCCCTCGTGCGGCCCTTCGGCGCGGTCCTCACCGCGATGGTGACGCCGATGACGGTCGAGGGCGCCGTCGACTTCGCAGCGGCGGTGCGGCTCGCCGAATACCTGGTGGAGAACGGTCACGACGGGCTGGTGATCAACGGGACCACCGGCGAGTCGCCGACGACGCACGCAGCGGAGAAGGCGGACTTGGTTCGAGCCGTCGTCGACGTTGTCGGGGATCGCGCAAAGATCGTCGCCGGCGCAGGCTCGAACGACACCGCGCACTCGGTCCGGATGGCGGAGAGCGCGGCCGACGCCGGTGCCGACGGCCTGCTCATCGTCACCCCGTACTACTCGAAGCCATCACAGGTCGGGATCATCCGGCACACGCTCGAGCTCGCCGACGCCACGGATCTGCCAGTCATGCTCTACGACATCCCCGGGCGCAGCGCGATCCGGCTCGCGCCGAGCACCCTCGAGGCGCTTGCCGCGCACGAGCAGATCGTCGCGGTGAAGGACGCCACCGGGGACGTGCCGGGCGCCGCGCGGTCGATGGCCCGCACCGGCATGGCCTGGTACTCGGGTGACGACCCTCTCAACCTTGCCTTCCTGGCTCACGGCGCCGCCGGCGTCGTGAGCGTCGCCGGGCACGTGCTCGGGCCGCAGCTCGCCGCGATGGTGCGGCACGTCGACGCGGGTGACCTCGCGTCGGCGCGAGAGGTCTACACCGCGATGACTCCGGTGGTCGACGCCATCATGGGCAGTGGGCTCGGCGCTGTGATGGCCAAGGCGGCCGTCCAGCTCCTCGGTCTGCTCGACTCGCGCGCAGTCCGCCTGCCGCAGGTCGAGGCGACCGAGCAGGAGGTGGCAGCCTTGCGCACCGCGCTCGTCGCCGCCGGCCTGCTGCACGACAACTAGTCCCTGGGAGGGACCTGAATGAGCCATCCGCACCCCGAACTCGGGACACCCCCAGCCCTCGCGGCGGGAGCGCTACGCATCGTCGCCCTCGGCGGCCTCGGCGAGATCGGCCGCAACATGTCGGTGCTGGAGTACAACGGCCGCCTGCTCATCATCGACTGCGGCGTGCTGTTCCCGGAAGACAACCAGCCCGGTGTCGACCTGATCCTGCCGGACTTCGAGTACATCTCCGACCGGCTCGACGACATCGACGCGATCGTGCTCACGCACGGCCACGAGGACCACATCGGCGCGGTGCCCTACCTGCTCCGGCTGCGCCGGGACATCCCGCTGGTGGGTTCGCGCCTCACCCTGGCGTTCGTGACCGCGAAACTCGTCGAGCACCGGATCACTCCGATCACGCTTGAGGTCAAGGAGGGTCAGGTCGAGCGCTTCGGTGAGTTCGAGTGCGAGTTCGTCGCGGTCAACCACTCGATCCCCGACGCGCTCGCGGTGGCGGTCCGGACCGGTGCCGGGACCGTGCTGCACACCGGCGACTTCAAGATGGACCAGTTGCCGCTGGACGGCAGGCTGACGGATCTGCGCGCCTTCGCGCGGCTCGGCGAAGCGGGTGTCGACCTGTTCATGGTCGACTCGACAAACGCCGAGGTGCCCGGCTTCACGATGCACGAGCGCGACATCGGTCCGGTTCTCGACGCAGTGTTCGCCGCAGCCGAGCGGCGGATCGTGATCGCGTCCTTCGCGTCCCACGTGCACCGCGTCCAGCAAGTGCTCGACGCCGCGCACGCGCATGAACGGCGGGTCGCGTTCGTCGGCCGGTCGATGGTGCGCAACATGGGCATCGCGGCGGACCTCGGTTACCTGCGCATCCCTGACCGGATCCTGGTCGACGCCAGGGTGATCGACGACCTGCCGCCCGACGAGGTGGTGCTCATGTGCACCGGGTCCCAGGGCGAGCCGATGGCGGCGCTGTCCCGGATCGCAAACCTCGACCACAAGGTCACCGTCGGCCCCGGGGACACCGTCATCCTGGCTTCCTCATTGATCCCGGGTAACGAGAACGCGGTGTACCGCGTGATCAACGGACTGACCCGGCTCGGCGCGAAGGTGGTGCACCAGGGGAACGCCCGGGTGCACGTCTCCGGTCACGCCTCGGCCGGCGAGCTCCTGTACTGCTACAACATCGTCAAGCCGCTCAACGTGATGCCGGTCCACGGCGAGATCCGCCACCTGGTCGCCAACGGTGCCCTCGCGGTCCGGACCGGGGTCCCGGCCGAGCGCGTCGTGCTCGCGGAGGACGGCGTCGTCGTCGACCTCGCCAACGGGAAGGCGCGGATCGTCGGCGCGGTGCCGTGCGGATATGTCTACGTCGACGGTTCGAGCGTCGGCGCGCTCACCGAGGTCGAGCTCAAGGACCGCCGGATCCTCGGCGAGGAGGGCTTCATCTCGATCTTCGCCGTCATCGACTCCGGCACCGGCCGGGTCGTCGCCGGGCCGCACATCCAGGCCCGCGGCTTCGCGGAGGACGACGCGGTCTTCGAGGAGATCCTGCCGCAGATCAAGGATGCCCTTGAGGAGTCGGCCCGTGGGGGAGCCTCGGACGCCCACCAGCTCCAACAGGTGATGCGCCGGGTGATGGGCCGCTGGGCGTCCGGGCGACTCAAGCGCCGTCCGATGATCATCCCGGTGGTCGTCGAGGCGTAGCGGCCACGGTTCGTCACGGGTTGCACTGACGCCGACACACCCCGGCTGATCCCGCGTCGGCTCGGAGCCCGCCGGTAGCGTGCATGATCATGGCGACCCGTACGTCTTCCCCCGGGCGGCCCGCCTCGGCGACGCGTCCGCGCACCGACAGCCGAGGGTCTGGCGGCGCACCTCGCAGCGCCGCGCGGAGCGGCCGCGCGGGCACGCGCAAGCGCGCGCTCCCGGTGCGGATCGTCCGCGGGATCTGGATGGGGGGCGCTCATGTTGTCGGCGGCACCGCCCGCCGGATCGGTCGCGGTGCCCGTGAGCTCGACCCGGCGCACCGTCGGGACGGTCTGGCCTTCACTCTGCTCGGCCTCGCCGTGGTCGTCGGGGCCCGCGAGTGGTGGGGTCTGACCGGTACCACCGGTGACGTCATCCACGCGATCGTGGCCGGGACCTTCGGCCGGGTCGGCGTCGTGGTGCCGCTCGTCCTCGTCGCTCTTGCCCTCAGGCTGATGCGGCACCCGGACCGCGTCGAGGCAAACGGTCGGATCGGCATCGGGCTCGGTGCGATCACCCTCGCCGTCTGCGGACTGGTCCACGTGTCCGCCGATCTGCCCGCCCCGAGCGGCGGTTTCGACGCCGTGAGGAAGGGCGGCGGCATCGTCGGCTACCTCATCGCGACCCCGCTGGTCAGCGCGCTCACTATCTGGGCCGGCGTTCCGCTGATGGTCCTGATCGGCATCTTCGGATTCCTCGTGGTGACCGCGACGCCGGTGCACGCCGTCCCGGACCGCCTGCGCGCGTTCTACGGCGTCCTGACAGGGCATCGCTCCGGAGAGCCCGAGCCCGAGCAGAAGACTCCTCGCGCGGTGGCGGGATCCGGGCGGGCCCGACTCGGCTCCGCGGAGGAGCCGAAGAAGCGCCGTCGCTTCGGCCGGAAGGCACGGGCGGATCGGGCCGAGGCCGGTGACCTGCTCCCGGGCGGCTACGTCGGCGACGAGGCGTTCGAACGGGCTGCCTTCGGAGCGCACGCCGGCGACGCGCGCGACCGGCACGGCACGGCGCTGCTGGGCACGGACGCCGGCGCTGCCGCGACAACGCTGCGCGGCGGGCCGGACGCCGTCACGAGCGAGATCCCGGCGGCGGGGATCGTCTGGACAGGTGCCGGGAGCGGCCCGGACGGTGTGCATCGAGTCGGGCCGGTGGCGTCCGGGCCGCGTGGCGTGCCGCTGGGCGAGCAACCGGAGCTCGGTGGCGACATCGTCTACGTCCTCCCGGCCGAGGAAGCGCTTGCGAAGGGTGCACCGCACAAGGTGCGCTCGGCGGCGAACGACCGGGTTGTCGAGTGTCTGTCATCGGTGCTGGACCAGTTCGAGATCGACGCCCAGGTGACCGGCTTCATGCGGGGACCGACGGTCACCCGGTACGAGGTCGAGCTGGGCCCGGCGGTCAAGGTCGAGCGGGTCACCGCGCTGAGCAAGAACATCGCGTACGCGGTCGCGAGTGCGGACGTTCGCATCCTGTCGCCCATCCCGGGCAAGTCCGCGATCGGGATCGAGATCCCCAACACGGACCGCGAGACCGTCAGCCTCGGCGACGTGCTGCGCTCCTCGGCCGCGCGGCGCACCGACCACCCGATGGTGATCGGCGTCGGCAAGGACGTCGAGGGTGGGTACGTCGTCGCGAACCTCGCGAAGATGCCGCACCTGTTGGTCGCGGGCGCGACCGGGGCGGGCAAGTCCAGCTTCGTGAACTCGATGATCATCTCGATCCTGATGCGAGCGACCCCGGACGAGGTCCGGATGATCCTGGTCGACCCGAAGCGCGTCGAGCTGACGATCTACGAGGGCATTCCGCACCTCATCACGCCGATCATCACGAACCCGAAGAAGGCCGCTGAGGCACTCGACTGGGTGGTCCGTGAGATGGAAGCCCGCTACGACGACCTCGCCACGTTCGGGTTCAAGCACATCGACGACTTCAACAAGGCGATCCGGGCCGGGCGGGTCAAGCCGCTGCCGGGCAGCGAGCGGAAGTTCGCCCCGTACCCCTACCTGCTCGTCATCGTCGACGAGCTCGCCGACCTGATGATGGTCGCGCCGCGTGATGTCGAGACGTCGATCCAGCGCATCACTCAGCTGGCCCGCGCCGCCGGCATCCACCTCGTCGTGGCGACGCAGCGGCCGAGCGTCGACGTCGTCACCGGCTTGATCAAGGCGAACGTCCCGTCCCGGCTGGCCTTCGCGACATCGTCGCTCACCGATTCGCGGGTCGTGCTCGACCAGGCGGGCGCGGAGAAGCTCATCGGGCAGGGTGACGCGCTGTTCCTGCCGATGGGCGAGGCGAAGCCGATGCGGGTCCAGGGCGCCTGGGTCACGGAGAGCGAGATCCACGCCGTCGTCAAGCACGTCAAGAGCCAGATGGCCCCGCGATACCGCAAGGACGTCACGCTGGTGGTGGCGAGGAAGGCGATCGAAGACGACATCGGCAACGACCTCGACCTGCTCTTGCAAGCGGCCGAGCTCGTCATCAGTACCCAGTTCGGCTCGACATCGATGCTGCAGCGAAAGTTGCGGGTGGGCTTCGCCAAGGCGGGTCGCTTGATGGACCTGTTGGAGTCGCGCGACATCGTCGGTCCCTCGGAAGGGTCGAAGGCACGGGACGTCCTCGTGCCCGCAGATGACCTGTCTGGAGCAATCGCCTTGTTGCGCGGGGAGATGGCGCCAGGCGAGAGTGGGGCCACCGGGCGCGCGCCCGGGGACGCTGACCTGGAAGCCGAGTGGACGCCATCAGATCCCTGACCTCGTCGGGCCCGGTCGTCTTCATCGTGGTGACCGGGCTCACGATGTCGCTCTTGGTGATCCTGGTCGCCATCTTGCGTCGTGCTCAGCGGCTTCTCAGCGTGAGTCGCTCGCTCGGCCGGGAGACCCGCCGTCGGCTGGATGCGGTCATGGAGATGACCCGCGACGGGGTGCTCATGCTCAGCCCCGCCGGGGTTGTGCTCAGCCTGAACGCGGCGGCCGCGCAGATGCTCGAGCTCGCCCCGGCCGACGCCATCGGGCGAACGGTCCAGCAGCTCGGCATCCTGCTGGTCGACGAGACCGGCAAGAGCCTGAACCCGATGCACGTGCTGGTGAACCGCGTGACGCGCGTCGGCGCAGCTCAGCATGCCGTGAGCGCCGAGCTCGTCGGGATCTCTCGACCCGGGCAGGCCGCCGTCCTCGCGCGTTGGGTGCACGTGGATTCGCGAATCGTCACGAGCGCGCACGACGGCGGGCAAGTCATCCTTACGACGTTCGCCGACATGACGGAACCGCGCGAGGTCCAGGCGGCGCTCGCGCGCAGCGAGATGCAGTTCCGGGTCGCGATGGAGAACGCGCCGATCGGCTTCCTCCTCGTCGGCGTGGACTGGCACCTCATCGAGGTCAACAATGCGTTCGCCGAGCTCGTCGGGACGAGCCCGGCGGCACTGCGCGGGTTCGACTTCGGCCAGCTGCTGCACCCGGAGGACCGCTACGCGGTCCACCTCAAGGTGCACAGCCTCCTCACCGGGGCAGAGCAGCGCTTCTCCATCGAGAACCGCTACCTGCGCGCGGACGGCCAGGTCGTCTGGGCCATGCTCGACGTCGCGCTCGTCCGCAAGCCGTCCGGTGAGCCGGACCACTTCGTCGCCCAGGTCCGGGACACGACCGAGTCGCGCCTGCACGCCGAGATGCTCGCGCACCGGGCGATGCACGACCCGCTGACCGGTCTGGCGAACCGCACGTTGCTCCAGGAGGTGCTGCAGTCCGCTCTCGAGCAGCCGGGGAGCGTCGACCGCGTCGCGGTGCTGGTGTGCGACCTCGACGGGTTCAAGGGCATCAACGACCGGTACGGGCACGCTTCTGGCGACCTGGTACTGGTACATTTCGCCGGCATCCTGCGTGCCGCTGCCGCCGGGCGCGGGACGGTCGCGCGGCTCGGCGGTGACGAGTTCGTCGTCGTGCTGCATGACGTCGAGAGCGCGCGGATGGTCTTCGAGGTCGCCGCGAGCATCCACACCGGGCTCAAGGAGCCGGTGCGGCTCAGCCGGCGACGGGTTCCGGTCCGGGCGAGCATCGGGATCGCGCTCGCCGATGCGGAGCTGATGGGCGGCGGCGCACCCATGCTGCTGGCGGCGGCCGACGACGCGTTGTACCGCGCGAAGGCGGGGGGACGCGGCCGTACCGAGGTCTTCGACAGCTCGATGATGGAGCTTGGCGGGGCGTGGACCGGCCTCGAGACCGAGTTGGCCGAGGCGCTCGAGTCTGGCGAGGTCGTGCTGTTCTACCAGCCGATCGTGGACCTGACCACGGGCGCGATCGTCGGGCACGAGGCCCTGGTGCGTTGGCGGCACCCCACCCGCGGCATCTTGCTCCCCGAGGTGTTCCTCGGCGTGGCGGAGGAGCGCGGTCTCGCGGTGCCGCTCGGGACGCGGGCCGTCGGAACGGCGATCGAGTACCTAGCGCGCTGCGCCGACCAGACGCGATGGGTCTCGGTCAACGTCTCCGCCGATCAGCTCGGTGACGGCGAGTTCGCGGCGCGCCTACTCGCCGACATCGCGCGGTACCACATCGCACCGAGTCGACTCGTCGTCGAGTTGACCGAGTCGAGCCTGGTGGATCCCAATACGCGCATCCGGCACGAGCTGACGACCCTGCGCTCCGCCGGCATACCGATCCTGCTCGATGACTTCGGCACCGGGGTCTCGCCGCTTTCGTATCTGCGCGATCTTCCGGTCAACGGCGTCAAGCTCGACATGTCCTTCACCCAGGGCATCCCGGACGACCCGGCCGCCGGTCGGGTCAGCCGCGCCCTCGGCGCCATGGCCCGCGAGCTCAAGATGATCACGATCGCCGAAGGCATCGAGACTCCGGAGCAGGCGGACTACCTGCGGCGGTGCGGCTGGCGGTACGGGCAGGGTTGGCTCTTCTCGGACGCGCAGCCCGAGGAATCGCTCGCTCCGATCACGCCGAGTCCGCTCCGGCGCGAGGAACCTCTGTTCCCGCGCGAACCGCTGCAGACCTGAGCGTCGCCGCCGCTACGGCGTAGAGCTCGCCGTCGGCGTCGCGACCGCCGCCGGTGCCGACGACCGGGGCACGACGATCGCGCGAGGCCCGGTCGGCGTCGACGCCGTCTTGCGTTCCGGAGCGGTCGTGCCGACCACCTGCGCCACCCGTTGTTCGCGAGCGGCCAGCTCCGCGTGGCTCAGTCGGCCGACGCCGGTCGCGGAGCCGATGACGTCCGGGATCGCGTACGCGTGGTGCTTCCCGAGCCGGTCCACGGTGATCGCGGTCCATTCCACGCCGGCGACGCGCGCCGGGCCGTCGGCCGGTTTCACGATCGTGGCGGTCATCAGCAGTCCGGTATTGGTTTCCGCGCGACAGCACTGCGTGTCCTGGTTCGAGATGAAGTTCCCGAGCCCGTATGCCACCCACAGACCCTCGCCGCGCGGGCCGCCCGGCAGCTTCACGATCGGCTGCGGGACGTGCGCGTGGTGTCCGATGATGAGGTCGATCTGGCCGGATGCCGCGAGCGCCTTGGCGAGCGCGACCTGCTCGGGAGCCGGCTTCGAGGCGTACTCGACGCAGCAGTGGATGCTCGCGACGACAAGGTCGGCGCCGGCAGCGCGGGCCGCGACGGCCTGCTTGATCAGGCTCTTGGCGTCGATGAGGGAGACCGCCCACGGTGCGTTCGCTGGGATCGGCAAGCCGTTCGTGCCATAGGCCGCCGCGATCTGGGCGACCCGGATCGTCTGCCCGCCGCGGCGGAGCTCGTACATCTGCGGCTGGGCAGCCTCGGTCGCGCTGCGCGCGGTGCCCGCGTGCCCGAGGCCGGTGGCGTCGAGTGTGTCGAGGGTTGCCCTGACGCCGGCCATGCCTCGGTCCATGCTGTGGTTCGAGGCCGTCGAGCAGCCGTCCCAGCCCTCGGCGAGAAGCGCCGGAGCGATGGCCGCCGGAGCGCCGAAGACCGGGTAGCCGCTGACCGCTTGCCCCGGTGGAACGATCGGCGTCTCGAGGTGGCACAGGGCGAGGTCAGCGCCTTCGATCCAGGGCTTGACCGGGTCGAGAAGAGGACCGAAGTTGTACCCGCCGGCACCGTCGGACGCCGAAGTCAGGAGCGGCGCGTGGGTCAGCACGTCGCCGGCCGCCACGATCGTGAAGACCGCGTCCGGCTTGGCTGTCGGGGTCGGTGTCGGACTGGGCGTCGGGCTGGCCGTCGTCGTGGACCCGGGCGCCGACGCGGAGACCCGCGCCACCGCGCCACCGACAGCCTGGCTTGCCCACGGATGCCAGGCGAGAACCGTGGCACCGGCCATCAGGAGCACGACTGCGACCGCGGTCGGGAGGGGCCGCGGGCCGACGTGATGCTGCCCGGAGTGGCTGTGGCGTGTCATATAACGATCAAGCGTAGCCGCTTGCGCCGACCGCCCGGACGCGGCCCCTAGGCTGGGGGGGTGACTGACGCGGCGCCCCCGGTATGGAACATCGCGAACGCCGTCACGGCCGCGCGGGTCGCCCTGGCGCCGATCTTCGGCGTGGTCCTGGTGGCCGACGGCGGCGCGAACCAGGCGCTGCGGCTGTCAGCGTTCGGGCTCTTCGCGCTGGCCGCGTTGAGCGACCGCCTGGACGGCTACCTGGCGCGGAGCCAGCACCTCGTCACGGATGTCGGGAAGATCGCCGACCCCATCGCCGACAAGCTCCTGATGGGTACGGCGCTCGTGTGCCTGTCGCTGTTGCGCGAACTGCCGTGGTGGGTGACGGGCGTGATCCTCGTCCGCGAGATCGGCATCACTGTGCTTCGCCTTGCGTTGCTGCGCCATCAGGTGATCGCCGCCTCACCGGGCGGGAAGGTCAAGACCGTGACCCAGGCGATCGCGATCGGGCTGTTCATCCTGCCGCTCCAGGACTGGACGGCAACGGTGCGAGTCGTCGCCTGGGGTGTGATGTGGGTTGCGCTCGTGCTGACGGTCGTCACCGGGTTCGACTACCTGCGGCGCGCCGCGCTCCTGCGGCCCTCGACGGCCCGGGTGCAATGACCGCACCGGCCGACCTCGCGCGCCTGGTCCTCGACGGGGCCAGGAACCGCGGCTTGACCATCGCGGTGGCGGAGTCGCTGACCGGGGGGATGGTCTGCGCGCAGCTCGTCGCTGTGCCGGGCGCTTCCGCGGTTCTCCGGGGCGGCGTGGTGGCCTACGCGACCGAGCTCAAGAGCGAGCTGCTCGACGTGGATCCGCGGCTCCTCGACCTGCGTGGCCCGGTCTCGCCGGAGGTCGCGCTCGCAATGGCGAGCGGGGTGAGAGCCCGGCTCGGCTCCGCCCTCGGCATCGCGACGACCGGCGTCGCCGGGCCTGATCCTCAGGACGGGGCGCCGCCGGGCTTGGCCTACGTCGCTGCGGTCGGCGCGGGCGCGGGCGACCTCGGCGAGGTGCGCGCGCTACTCCTGTCGGGTGACCGTGCCGCGGTGCGCGCCGGCGCGTGCCAGGCCGCGTTGGAGCTCGCGCTCGACGTGCTGACCAGGCACTGAGGGAACAAAGCGCAACCGCGGCACGTTCAGCCAGGTGTGAGAGACCAGCGGACCGAGCAGGCTTACGACGTGAGACTTGTCCGCGCGTCGCGGTACCGTAGGAGAACGACAAGTCTTGCGCCGACGGCGCCGGCAGACTCGAGGGGAGGACGTCACATGGTTGTGCTTCGCCGTGAGATCGGTGACGTGCTCCGCGACGCGCGCCAGACGCAGCGCCGCACGCTCCGCGAGGTCTCGTCCGCGGCCCGGGTCTCTCTCGGCTACCTGAGCGAGGTCGAGCGCGGCCAGAAGGAAGCCTCCTCCGAACTGTTGGCATCGATCTGCGGCGCGCTCGAGGTGCCGATGTCGCTCGTGCTGCGCGAGGTCAGCGACCGGGTCGCTGCCGCCGAGGGTCTCTCGATCCCGGACACCGTGCCGCCGGAGTTCACCGCGTCGCTGAACGCTGCCGAGCGTGACATGTGCGCGCGGGCGTCCCGCAGGCACGCGGACCTCGTCGCAATCGGCTGAGCCGCCGCCGCTCCGGCCCGGCGGGATGACTCGTGCGCTACAGCGACTTCTGGGAACTCATGGACGACGTGTTCGGTTCGTCATACGCGCGCACCCTTGCCACCGACCAGGTGCTCGGAGTGCTGGCCGACCGGACCGCGGTCCAGGCCCTGGCCGACGGCGTCGAGCCGCGCACCGTCTGGCGAGCGCTGTGCGATGCAATGGAAGTTCCCGAGCACCGTCGGTGGGGGAGCGACCAACCGCGGTCGGGCCGGCGACGCTGAGCGAGGCCCGGCGTGTCGCCTGCAATCGAACATGTGTTCGGCTACTGTCTTGCACAGGTGCTGTTCGGCGAGTCCCGTTCACAGCCGCGCATGGCCAGGGATGGCATGTCGGTGGGGGACCGTATCGTCGGGGCGTGCCGTTGGGAACGACCAGAGAGCAGCCCCGCTGCCCGAGCCATGAGGTGGAAATATGCCCGCTCCAGCTGATCGCGAGAAGGCGCTCGAAGCCGCGCTCAGTCAGATCGACCGCCAGTTCGGCAAGGGTTCGATCATGCGACTCGGTGACGAGGGCCGTGCCCCGGTCGAGGTCATCCCCACGGGTTCGATCGCTCTGGATATCGCTCTCGGCATCGGCGGGCTGCCGCGCGGCCGCGTGGTCGAGATCTACGGCCCGGAGTCGAGCGGCAAGACGACACTCGCGCTGCACGCCGTCGCGAACGCACAGAAGGCGGGCGGGATCGCGGCCTTCATCGACGCCGAGCACGCCCTCGACCCGGATTACGCCAAGAAGCTCGGTGTGGACACGGACGCCTTGTTGGTCTCCCAGCCCGACACCGGCGAGCAGGCCCTTGAGATCATGGACATGCTGATCCGCTCCGGCGCGATCGACGTCGTCGTCGTCGACTCGGTGGCTGCACTGGTGCCCAAGGCCGAGATCGACGGCGAGATGGGTGACAGCCACGTCGGCCTGCAGGCCCGGCTCATGTCGCAGGCCATGCGCAAGATCACCGGCGCGCTGAGCGGCACGGGTACGACCGCCATCTTCATCAACCAGCTCCGCGAGAAGATCGGCGTGTTCTTCGGTTCCCCGGAGACCACGACCGGTGGCAAGGCGCTGAAGTTCTATGCCTCGATCCGCCTGGACATCCGCCGGATCGAGACCCTCAAGGAGGGCACCGAAGCGGTCGGGAACCGGACCCGCGTCAAGGTCGTAAAGAACAAGATGGCCCCACCGTTCAAACAGGCGGAGTTCGACATCCTCTACGGCGTCGGTATCTCGCGCGAGGGTGGCCTGATCGACCTAGGTGTCGACCATGGCTTCGTCCGCAAGTCCGGCGCCTGGTACACGTACGAGGGCGACCAGCTGGGCCAGGGCAAGGAGAACGCTCGGACGTTCCTCAAGGACAACCCGGATCTGGCTGACGAGATCGAGAAGAAGATCAAGGAGAAGCTCGGCGTGGGTGCACGGCTCGACGCGCCCGCCGTGCCGCCGGCCGAACCGCCGGTGGGCTTCTGAGACGTACCGGGACGATGGTCGGCCGCCGAAGGTCGGGTGCTTCGCGGCAGCCACCCGGGACGGGCGAACTTCCCGCGGTCGGATCGGCGGCGGCGGACCGTGAACCGGATCCCGAATCGGTCGCAAGGGCGATCGGGTTACGGCTGCTCACCGCGGCGCCGCGCAGCCGACAGCAACTCGCCGACGCCTTCGAGCGGCGGGACGTGCCGCGGGAGGTAGCCGAGCGCGTCCTCGACCGATTCGTCGAGATCGGGCTCGTGAACGACGCCGAGTACGCACGGATGTTGGTCCGTTCTCAGCATGCCGATCGAGGTCTGGCCAGGCGGGCCCTGCGGTCCGAGCTGCGCAAGCGCGGGATAGACGACGAGCTGGCGGAAGCGGCCGTCGGCGACCTGAGCGCCGAGCAGGAAGAGGACACGGCGCGGTCACTGCTCGGTCGCCGACTGCGCTCGATGGCGGGCCTAGACCGCGAGGTTCGGGTGCGCCGGCTTTCCGGGCTCCTCGCGCGAAAGGGGTATTCACCCAGCGTCATTGCGCGACTCTTGCGCGAGATGGTGGACGATGGACCTTCATCGGATCCCACGGATGTGGGGTCCTGGGATTCGTGAGGTCGGCGGCACCCGCCGGTTCACCGATGCAGGGAGGTCACCGTGGGCGTAGGCGAATTCGCCATCGTGATATTCCTGCTGGTGGCGTGCCTCATCGCGCTGCTCCTCGTGCAATTGGCGCGCCGCGAAGCGGACGCGGTGCGCCAGCAGGCGTTCGCGGACGTCGCGCACATCAAGGAAGAGGCGAAGGAGCTGCTCGCCGACGCACACCGACGCGAGGTGCGATTGACGGACCGCGAGCGAGAGCTCACAGCCGACCAACATGCGGCGGCGGACTTCTCGCGGGCGCTCGAGGAGCGCGCGGGCGTGAGCGCCGCAGCCGACGCCGAGTCCCGCGAGATCCGGGTAGGCGCCGAGGCCGCCGCGATCGCTGCCCTTGAGGAGAGCTCGGGACTGAGCGCCCCGCAGGCACGCGAGGAGCTCCTCCGGCGCATGACGGACCGCGCCAGCCATGACGCCGCTGCCAAGGTCAGCCGGATCGAGGCCGACGCGAGGGTCCAGGCCGACGAGCGCGCGCGACGGGTGATCGCGACAGCCATTCAGCGGTTGGCGGTGCCGACCAGCTCCCAGTCGGTCGTGACCCTCGTTCCGTTGCCGTCCGAGGAGATGAAGGGGCGGATCATCGGCAAGGAAGGCCGGAATATCCGGACCTTCGAAGCCTTGACCGGCGTGAATGTCATCATCGACGACACCCCGGACTCGGTCGTTCTGTCCTGCTTCGACCCCGAGCGGCGCGAGATCGCGGCAGCGGCGCTCGAGGCACTCATCGCGGATGGTCGGATCCACCCACAGCGGATCGAGGCCGCGTTCGCCGAGGCGAGCGCTGGTTCGGCGTCGCGCGCCATGGCGGCGGGTCATGCCGCGGCCGCACGCGTCGGCGTCACCGGGCTGCACCCCGACCTCGTCGAGCTGATGGGCCGTTTGCGGCTCCGCACTTCGTACGGCCAGAACGTGCTCGAGCACCTGGTGGAATCGGCCCAGATCGCAGGGTCGATAGCGGCGGAGATCGGCGCGGACGTCGACCGCGCCCGTCGTGCCGCCTTCCTTCACGACCTCGGAAAGGCGCTCACGGCGGAGGTCGGCGGCACGCACGCGGCCATCGGGGCGGACGTCGCAAGCCGATGCGGTGAGGACGCCGTTGTGGTCAACGCGATCGCGGCGCATCACGACGCGGTGCCGGCCGAGTCGGTCGAGGCTGTCATCGTTCAGGCGGCCGACGCCTGCTCCGCGGCGCGCCCAGGGGCGCGCCGCGAGGAGCTCGACCAGTACATCGAGCGGATGGACAAGCTCGAGTCGCTTGTTGCCGAGCACGCCGGGGTGAGGCGCGTGCTCGCGATGTCCGCCGGACGCGAGGTGCGAGTCGTCGTGGAACCCGACGAGATCGACGACGCCGGAACCCGCGAACTGGCACGCACGATCGCCAAGCACATCGAGGCCGACCTGAGCTACCCGGGCGAGATCAAGGTCACGGTGATCCGCGAGCTGCGGGCGGACGCGACCGCCGGCTGAGACGGCGCGGGGCCCAGCGGCGCTCGGTCCGGTCAGTACCTGTTGACGGCTGGCGGCTCCGCCGCCGGAAGCACCTTCCCGGCAGTCCGCTCCGACCCGCTCTTCCAGCGACCATCGGCGGAAGCGGCCTTGCGCGTGTCGTTGATGAACGCGCGGAACTTGGCTCACCCTTGCGCCGTGACGTCAGTGGTTCCGCGGAATCGGTCGTTGCCCGGCGCCGCTCAGAGGTTGCCGAACGTCCCGTCGCGTCACGGCGTCGGTCCGCCCGTGTCGTCGGCCGTACCCTGGTGGCGATGTCCGCGACTTCGATCACCTCGACCGCACGTGACCCGCGACCTGGCGGGCAGGCGGCGCGCACCTATCTGGTGCGCACTCTGGGCTGCCAGATGAACGTCCACGACTCGGAACACCTGGCCGGGCTGCTCGAGCAGGCGGGGTACGTCCCGGCCGCCGGCCAGGACCTCCTCGACGGCGCGGCGGACGTCGTCGTGATCAACACCTGCGCCGTGCGCGAGAACGCAGCTGGTCGGCTCTACGGCAATCTTGGCCAGCTCGCGCCGATCAAGAACCGCCGGCCCGGGATGCAGATCGCGGTCGGCGGCTGCCTGGCCCAGCAGGATCGGGCCGGGATCGTCGAGCGTGCGCCCTGGGTCGACGTTGTCTTCGGCACGCACAACCTCGATGCTCTGCCCGTGCTGCTCGAGCGTGCTCGGCACAACGAAGCCGCCCAGGTCGAGATCGCTGAGTCGCTCCAGGTGTTCCCGTCGACCCTGCCCACGAAGCGCGAGTCCGTGTATGCAGGCTGGGTCTCGATCAGTGTCGGGTGCAACAACACCTGCACCTTCTGCATCGTGCCGAGCCTGCGCGGCAAGGAGCGCGATCGTCGACCTGGCGAGGTGCTTGCGGAGGTCGAGGCCCTCGTCGGCCAGGGCGCCATCGAGGTGACGTTGCTCGGGCAGAACGTCAACAGCTACGGGGTGGAGTTCGGCGACCGGGAAGCATTCGCGAAGTTGCTGCGCGCGTGCGGCACGATCGAACACCTCGAGCGGGTGCGGTTCACGTCGCCGCACCCGGCCGCGTTCACCGACGACGTCATCGACGCGATGGCCGAGACGCCGACGGTGATGCCCCAGCTCCACATGCCGCTGCAATCGGGTTCCGACCGGATCCTGCGCGCGATGCGTCGCTCCTACCGTTCCGAGCGGTTTCTCGGAATCCTCGACCGGGTCAGGGCCGTCATGCCCGACGCCGCGATCACGACGGACATCATCGTCGGCTTCCCCGGCGAGACCGAGCAGGACTTCGCCGAGACGCTTCGCGTGGTCGAGGCCTCCCGGTTCGCCTCGGCGTTCACGTTCCAGTACTCGCCGCGTCCCGGGACGCCCGCGGCCGATCTCCCCGACCAGATTGCGAAGTCCGTCGTCCAGGAACGCTTCGAGCGGCTCGTCGAGCTGCAGGAACGCATCTCCTTCGAGGAGAGCCGTCGGCAGGTCGGCCGCTCGGTTGAGGTCTTGATCTCGGAGGGTGAGGGGCGCAAGGACGGTGAATCCCATCGGATCTCGGGTCGAGGCGAGGACAACAGGCTCGTGCATGTCGCACTGCCACCCGGCGTGCTCGCAGGGCTCCCAGCGGAGGGTGATGGCGGCACCGCCGGCCACCTGCGGCTCGGCGAGCGGGGCGACGTCCGGCTGGCGGAGCCGAGCGACCCACGACTGCCGCGTCCCGGCGACGTTGTGAGCGTGGACGTCACCCGGGCGGCGCCGCACCACCTGGTCGCGGACTCCGCGCTGACGGGTGGACGTTATGCGGTCCGGCGGACCCGTGCGGGCGACGCGTGGGCGACGCGCGAGAACGCGCGGTTAGGTCGCGGCGGCGACGATCATGCGCACGGTGGCACCGACAGCGCCGGGATCGTCGCCCTCGGTCTGCCCGCGCTGCGCTCCGTCTGACCCCCAGCGGCTCGGAGCGCTCGGTCGGAGAGAGCGAGCCGGTCCGGTGCGGCTAGTCGCTCCGACCTGGCTCAGTCGGCCCTGGCGCAAGTCCGCCCGAGAGCTGCGCGTCCACCGTCGCGAAGAACTGCACCCCGGTCCCGAGGCCGCAAGCGAGAACCTGTGCGAGCTGGGCGTCCGTCGCGCCCGAGCTGAAGTCTGCCGAGACCTCACAGTAGAGCGCGATCGATTCCTCCTCGGTCCGGAGGTAGACCTTCGGCCAGATCCGTTCGCGGTTCCAGTCGTTGGCGGTGTGCAGGGCGAGCGAGCGATCCTCGAGCGGGATCGGCTGGTGCCAGCGCCCCCGCACCTGCACGATCTCTCGACGGCTGCCGAGGAACATGAACCAGAACCGGTTGTCGTCCCAGTTCCCGGTGACGTCGCCGTCCGCATCTCGAACGAAACGGAAACCCTTGGTGACGAGGTACGCCTCGATCCGGGTGGCGTCCAGAGGCCGCACGGGGTCGTCCCGGGATCCACGTTCGCGGAGATCGAGTCGATTCGCGCCGCTGCGGCCGGTAAGTCGCGCCAGCCACGTCGGGCGATGTGCGGCGGTCATGGTGCCTCCGCCGCGGGATCGGGGTACAGATCGTCCACAGCGTCGAAGAAGGCGTTCCCCGCACCGAGCGCGGTCCGCATGAGGTGGTCGAGCTGGTCGTCGTTCACGCCATGCTCCAGATCGGTCGAGACCTCGGCCACCAGGTGGACCATGCCATCGTCGCGGACCCGGGCAAACGCCTTGGGCCAGACGCGCAAACCGTTCCACTCGTTGCAGAACTCGAGCACCTCGGCGATCCGCTCGATCGAGATCTCGCGGTTCCAGGTCCCGCGAACCTGCAGGATCTCGCTGTCGTCGCCGTAGAGAAAGAACGAGAACAGGCGGGTGTTCCACAGACCGCCGACGTCGCCGTCGTCGTCCACGAAGTAGTGGTAGTTGTTGGCCCCGAGCCAATTCACGATCCGTTCGGCGCTGATCGGCGGGATGGTCGACTCGCGACCACCCCACCGATTGGGCGCAGCCGAATGACCCGACGTCGCGCCGAGCAGGGCGTCGGGCAAGGCCGCGGGACGTGCCGTCGGTCGGCCACGATCTGGTCGACGGCCCGGAAACAACCGCACCACGGCACCCTATCCGCGCGGGAGGCCAGTACGGTCGGATGGTGCTCGTCTTCACCCGCTCTGGCGCTGGACGCCTTCTCGACCCGGGTGCGTGCCCGGGGGTGTGTCAGTGACCCCGCCGGTCATCGCCGTCGTCGGTCCGACGGCGACCGGGAAGTCGGATCTTGCGCTTGCTCTCGCGGCACGCTGGACCGCCGAGATCGTCAACGCGGACGCGATGCAGCTCTATCGCGGGATGGACATCGGGACGGCGAAGCTGCCGCTCGAGCAGCGCCTCGGCATCCCGCACCACCAGCTCGACGTGCTCGACGTGCGCGACGACGCCTCGGTGGCGGCCTACCAGCACGATGCGCGGGCGGCCGTCGACGCGATCAACGCGCGGGCCCACCGCGTGGTCGTCGTCGGCGGCTCAGGTCTGTACCTGCGCGCTCTGCTGGACGAACTTGATTTCCCGGGAACCGAACCAGCGGTGCGCGCGGTGCTGGAGGCGCGCGCGGCGGCCGAGGGCGCAGCAGCGCTGCACGCGGAGCTCGCGGCGCGCGACCCGGCGGCAGCCATTGCGATCCCGGTGGCGAACGAGCGCCGAGTCATCCGCGCGCTCGAGGTCATCGAGCTCACCGGGCGCCCGTTCACCGCGACGATGCCGTCGTACACCTACGCCGTGCCGGCGGTGCAGATCGGCCTGCAGATGCCGCTCGAGGAGCTGGACGCCAGAATCGGGCGCCGCGTCGATCGGATGTGGTCCGCCGGGCTCGTCGCGGAGGTGCGCGCGCTGGCTGACCGGGGGCTTCGCGCGGGGAGAACCGCCTCGCGCGCCGTTGGCTACGCCGAGGTGCTGGCGCTGCTCGACGGTCACTGCGGCGAGGAGGCCGCCCGGCAGGCGGTGGCGACGAACACGCGCCGACTCGCGCGGCGCCAGCTCAAGTGGTTCCGTCGCGACCCACGGGTGACCTGGCTCGACGCCCGCGCCGAGGACCTGGTCGAGCAGGCCGTCGCCGTGATCTCCGCGGCGGACGGGGTGGGTGCCGGATAATCCGCGGGTCGCGACCGCGGTGGCACGTAGGCTGAGTGCATGCCGGGTACCAAGGTCACCGACTCCGCCACCATCCGCTTCACCAAGGGGCATGGGACGGAGAACGACTTCGTGCTGATCGCGGACCAGGATGCGAGCCTCGACCTGACCGACGCCCTGGTCCGCGCGCTGACCGACCGACGTGCCGGCGTCGGCGGGGATGGCGTGATTCGCCTGGTGCCGAGCGCCGCTCTCGACGAGGGCCGGGCCATCCTCGCGGAGGAGCCCGCCGCCGAGTGGTTCATGGACTACCGCAACGCGGACGGCTCCCTCGCGGAGATGTGCGGCAATGGGGTGCGCGTCTTCGCCGCGTTCCTCGAACGCCTCGGCCTGGCGGACCTCAGCACCGGCGAGCTGGTCGTCGGAACGCGGGCCGGTGTGCGCCGGGTGCGGCGTGAGCCGAACGGTTGGTACGCGGTCGACATGGGTGTGTGGTCACTGCCCGGCGGTGAGCGCGCCGCGACCGAGGGCGCCGACGCCGAGGTCTCCGTGACCGGCTTGGACGTCGCCCGCGCCGCATTGCGCGTCGACGTGGGCAATCCGCACACGGTGCTCGCTCTCGCGGACGAGCGCGAGCTCGAGGCCGCGGACCTCAGCAAGGCACCGACGGTGGCTCCCGAACCCGATTCCGGGACCAACGTCGAGCTCGTCGTGCCGCTCGGTGAGCGGGAGGGCGACGGCGGTCCCGTTGGCCGGGTGCGGATGCGCGTGTTCGAACGTGGCGTGGGGGAGACCCGCTCGTGCGGGACCGGTGCGTGCGCCGCCGCGCTGGCGGTCCGCGCGTGGGCCGGCGCAGCCGCGCCGGACGTGTGGCTCGTCGACGTCCCCGGCGGGCAGGTGCGGGTATCGGCGCTGCCCGGCGGGCACGTGGAGCTCGCCGGCCCAGCCACCTTGGTCGCGAGCGGCGAGATCGACGTCTCGGCGCTACTGGGCTGAGGTCGACACCCGCGGGCCGGCCCGCTAGTGAGTCAGCGGGCCTCGACCGTCACTTCGCACCGGCAGCAGGCGAGCCTGCGGCGCGGACACTGTTCAGCTCAGCGTCGTGCCTCGACCCGAAGCACCCGGAAGCCCTTCGCGCTCGCCACCCGTTCGGCCGAACCCGCGCCCACCTCACCGGCGGCCGCACGTTCATCGAGCCACCGTTGGAGCGAGTCGGCACCGAGATTGCGCTGGACGACGAGGTACGCTGCGCCGCCCGGAGCGAGCCGGCCGAGCCAGGTCAGCAGCATCTCGTGCAGCGCGTCCTTGCCGACCCTGATCGGTGGGTTCGACCAGATCGCGGCGAACCGCAGTGCCTCCGGGACCTCCCGGGGTCGCACCGCCCTCACGTTCTCGAGGCCGAGCCGTTGTGCGTTGAGACGAGCCAGGTCGAGCGCGCGCTCGTTGACGTCCACCGCCCATACCGTCGCCCGAGGTGCGGCCATCGCGAGGGTCAGCGCGACGGGTCCCCACCCGCAGCCGAGGTCGAGCAGGTCACCGATGGCCGGCGGCTCGGGCACCGAGCGCAGCAGCACCTCAGTGCCGAGGTCGATCCGGCCCGGGGAGAAGATGCCGCCCGCGGTCTCGACCTCCACCTCGCGGTTGCCGAGGCGCACCCGGAGCGGGCGGCGTTCCGCCGGCGAGGCCGGCCGGGCGGTGAAGTAGTGCTCCCGGCCGGGCTCTTGATCAGGGACGGTGTCCACATCCGGAGCCTACCGAGCGGCGGACGCCCATCCATTCGCTCCCCGGTACCGCTTCGTGCCACGCTGGTAGTCACAGGAAGGCCACGGCACCCATGACCCAGGTTCGATCCGATCCCGCGCGCGACGCCGCGGCCGGGACCAGCGGCCACTACGGCGCAGCTGACGTCGCCCGTGACAGCGGCCACGTCCCCGTTTCTCACGGCGATCACGACCCGCAGGGCGGCGCGGGGGACCATGACGTCGCTCGTGACGTCGTCGCGCGGGTCCTGGCCCGAGCCGGGACCGCGATCCACCACGAGACGTCCGAACCCGGTGGCTACGACGGCGATCAGCTCGAGCTCGCCGAGCGCACCGCACTGCGTCGCGTTGGCGGCCTGTCAACCGAGCTCGAGGACGTCACCGAGGTCGAGTACCGGCAACTGCGGCTCGAGCGCGTCGTCCTGGTCGGCATCTGGACCTCGGGCACGAGCGAGGAGGCCGAGATCTCGCTGCGCGAGCTTGCCGCGCTGGCCGAGACCGCGGGCTCAGAGGTCCTCGACGGCATGCTCCAGCGTCGACAGAACCCTGATCCGGGCACGTATCTCGGCTCGGGCAAGGCCGCCGAGCTCCGAGACGTCGTCGCGGCGAACGGTGCGGACACGGTCGTCGTCGACGGCGATCTCTCGCCCTCGCAGCGCCGCGGGCTCGAGGACATCGTCAGGGTCAAGGTCGTCGACCGGACCGCGGTGATACTGGACATCTTCGCCCAGCACGCGAAGTCGCGGGAGGGCAAGGCACAGGTCGAGCTCGCTCAGCTCGAATACCTGTTGCCACGCCTGCGTGGCTGGGGCGAGTCGATGTCCCGGCAGGCCGGTGGACGGGTCGCCAGCGGCGCCGGGATCGGCTCGCGCGGCCCTGGCGAGACGAAGATCGAGCTGGACCGCAGGCGGATCAGGACCCGGATGGCGAAGCTGCGGCGGGACATCGCCGCGATGAAGCCCGCTCGCGAGACGAAGCGTTCGTCGCGGCGTCGGCACCTCCTGCCGTCTGTCGCCATCGCGGGCTACACCAATGCCGGGAAGTCGAGCCTGCTGAACCGGATCACCGGAGCGGGGGTGCTGGTCGATAACGCGCTGTTCGCGACGCTGGACCCGACGGTCCGCCGTTCGGAGACCCTGGACGGCCGGGTCTACACCCTGACCGACACCGTGGGCTTCGTCCGCTCCTTGCCGCACCAGCTGGTCGAGGCGTTCCGTTCCACCCTCGAAGAGGTGGCCGAGGCGGACCTCGTGGTCCATGTCGTCGACGTCGCGCACCCTGATCCCGAGGGTCAGATCGCGGCGGTGCACACCGTGCTCGCGGACATCCCGGGCGCGATGCAGGTGTCCGAGCTGATCGTGCTGAACAAGGCGGACATCGCCGAGCCAGAGGTGGTGACTCGGCTGCGGAGTCGCTACCCGCGGTCCCTGGTCGTGTCGGCCCGCACCGGGGACGGCATCCCGGAACTTCTCTCGGTCATTGCCGAGGCGCTCCCACGCCCGGATGTACTGATCGATGTCGTCGTGCCGTACAAGCGCGGAGACCTGGTGAGTCGCGCCCACTCCGACGGTGAGATCCTGCGCGAGGAGCACACCGAGGCGGGCACCCACCTGCATGCCCGGGTCGATGCGGCGCTGGCGGCGGAGATCCGGGCGGTGGCCGTCGCGGCGCACTGACGGATCGGTCGGGTGGCGATGGAGCCGCGACGGTTTCGCGGCGTGCACAGTCGCTGACCCGGCGCACTCGGTGGTCGACGCCGCGGCTAGGCTGACGCGGTGCCCGAGACGCCCGACACCGACGAGGCAGCGGCGACGGTCGACGCACTGCTCGACGCGGTCGTCGAGCGACTCGGCGGCGAGCGGCGCGAGGGCCAGCATGCGATGGCGCGCGCGGCGGCGAATGCCTTCTCCTCGGGCCGTCATCTGCTAGTGCAGGCGGGTACCGGTACCGGCAAGTCGCTGGGCTACCTGGTGCCTGCGCTGCGGCACGCCGTCCTCGCGGATGAGCGGGTCATTGTGTCCACGGCCACGCTGGCGCTGCAGCGCCAGATCCTGACCAGAGACCTGCCGCTGGTGTGCGACGTCATCGCCCCGACCTTGCCTCGTAAGCCGACGACGGCGCTGCTCAAGGGCTGGCACAACTACGTGTGCGTGCACAAGATCGCCGGCGGCTATCCGGTCGAGGAGCAGGGCTCGCTGCTCGACGTCGACCCGGGGGACGAGCGGGCCGGTGCGGCGCAGCACCCGCCCCGAGGTCCCGCAGCGGCGAAAGCACGCGCCTCCGCGGCCTCCGACCTCGGCCGGGACGTGCTGAGGCTCCGGGCCTGGGCCGAGTCGAGCGAGACCGGGGACCGGGACGACTGCGTCCCGGGCGTCAGCGACCGGGCCTGGCGCCAGGTCTCGGTCACCGCGCTGGAGTGCCTCGGACAGAAGTGCCCGATGATCGACGACTGCTTCCCGGAGCGCGCCCGGTCGGCCGCTCGCGAGGCCGACCTGGTCGTGACCAACCACGCGATGCTCGGCATCGCCGCCTCGGGCTCCCCGGGGGTGCTCCCCGAGCACTCCGCCCTCGTCGTCGACGAGGCGCACGAGCTGACCGACCGGGTCACCGCACAGGCCACCTGGGAGCTCTCCGTCGCGAGCGTCGAGCACGCCGCGCGGTTCGCGCGACGTCACGGCGGCCTCGAGAGCACCGCCCTCGACGCCGCTGCCGCCGCCCTCGGGGCGGCGCTGGCAGACCTCCCGGATGGGAGGCTTCCGGGCCACCTGCCCGGTGCGGTGCACGACGCCGTGACCACCGTCCGCGACGCGGCGCGCACGCTGCTCAGCGCGCTCAAGCCCGAGCCGAGTGCCTCGACGCAGCAGCCCGACGCGGGTCGCAAGCTGGCGCAGTCGGCGGTGCTCCAGCTCTTCGAGGTCGCGGACCGGATGGCGGCCGAGCCCCAGGATGCCGTCCGTGACGTGCGGTGGTGCTCTCGCGGCGGTGGAGACGGTGCGTTCGCACTGCCACGGCTGTCCGTCGCGCCGCTCGATGTCTCCGGCCTGGTGCGTGCGCACCTGCTCGACGGGCGCACCGCCGTACTCACCTCGGCCACGCTCACCCTTGGCGGCAGCTTCGATCCACTTGCCCGGTCCCTCGGGTTGGCCGCTCAGGCCGGGGCGGCGGGAGTGGCGTCCTGGCACGGCGTCGACGTCGGCAGCCCGTTCGACTACCCGCGCCAGGGCATCCTCTACGTCGCGAAGCACCTGCCGCCGCCGGGCCGTGACGGCACCGCGCCGGAGATGTTCGACGAGCTCGCCGAGCTGGTCTTGGCTGCCGGCGGCGGGACGCTCGGACTCTTCTCGTCCCGGCGCGCGGCGGAGGCTGCGGCGGAGGCCATCAGGGCCCGGATCGACACACCGGTGCTGTGCCAGGGCGACGACCAGCTGCTTGCGCTCGTCGAGGCATTCGCGGCCGACCACGCCGCCTCCTTGTTCGGCACCCTCTCGCTCTGGCAGGGCGTGGATGTGCCGGGCGATACCTGTCGCCTGGTGGTGATCGACCGGATCCCGTTCCCGCGGCCGGACGACCCGATCCGCTCGGCGCGGGCCGAGGCTGTCGCGGCGGCCGGCGGCAACGGCTTCATGTCGGTGGCGGCGAGCCATGCCGCGCTGCTGCTCGCCCAGGGGGCCGGCCGGCTGATCCGTACCGGCGGCGATCGCGGCGTGGTCGCGGTCCTCGACTCGCGCCTCGTCACGGCGCGCTACTCCGAGTTCCTGCTGCGCTCGATGCCGGACTTCTGGCGCACGACAGACCGAGACGTGGTCCGCGCGGCGCTCGTTCGGCTGGCGGCTCTAGGCTCAAAGCGGATGGGCTCGAACGAGGAGGACCAGTGACCGATTACGCGGAAGATATCGCGCCTGCGTTGTCGCGTACCGCGCGCCGGACGACGAAGGTTGCCGTGGTCGGTGCGGGAGCGGTCGGGGCGACATTGGCCTACGCCGCCCTGATGCGCGGCGTCGCGCGCACGGTCGCGCTGTACGACATCAACAAGGCCAAGGTCGAAGCCGAGGCGCTCGACATCGGCCACGGCATCCAGTTCATGCCGATGGGCGAGGTGATCGGATCGGACGACATCGCCGTGTGCGAAGGCGCCGACGTCGTCGTCGTCACGGCCGGCGCGAGGCAACGCCCCGGCCAGACCCGGCTCGACCTCGCGGAGGCGACGATCTCGCTGATGCGCTCGATCATGCCCGCGCTGGTCGCGACTGCGCCGGACGCGATCTTCATCATGGTCACGAACCCGGTCGACATCGTGACCTACGCCGCGCTCAAGCATTCCGGCCTGCCGGCGAACCGGCTGTTCGGGTCTGGCACCGTGCTCGACTCGTCCCGGCTCCGGTACCTCGTCGCGCAGCACTGCGGCGTCGCGGTGCACAACGTGCACGCGTACATCGCGGGGGAGCACGGGGACACCGAGATCCCGCTCTGGAGCAGCGCGAGCATCGGTTCGATCCCGCTGCTGGACTGGCCCGGGCTCGGGGACGGCCGGGGGCGCCTCGACAAGGCCGTTCGCGAGCAGATCGCGCACGAGGTGGTGAACTCTGCCTACCGGATCATCGCCGGCAAGGGCGCGACCAACTACGCGGCGGCGCTGGCGGGCTCCCGCATCATCGAGGCCGTCCTGGGCGACGAGAACAGCGTCCTGCCGGTGTCGTCCCTGCTCACCGACTACCACGGGATCTCGAACGTGTGCCTCTCGGTGCCGGCGGTGCTCGGGCGCGACGGCGTGGTCGACCAGCTCGAGGTGCCGATGTCGCCCGACGAGCTCGCAGGTCTGCGCCGCTCGGCCGAAGCGCTGGCAGCGGTCGCGAAGCGCTTCGGCCTCTAGCCGCTTCTTGGCGCGATCGTCAGAGGCGACGCAGCACGCTGACGACGCGACCGAGGATCTGCGCAGTATCGCCGGGGATCGGTGCGTAGGAGCTGTTCTGCGGGAGCAGCCACACGTGGCCGTCTCGCCGGCTGAGGGTCTTCACCGTCGCCTCGCCGTCGATCATCGCCGCGACGATCTCGCCGTTCTCGGCGACCGGCTGGCGGCGGATTACGACCCAGTCACCGTCGCAGATGGCCGCCTCGACCATCGAGTCCCCGGCCACCCGGAGCAAGAACAGATCTCCGTCGCCGACAAGCTGACGGGGGAGCGGGAACACGTCCTCGACCACCTGGTCCGCGAGGATCGGCCCGCCCGCGGCGATCCGTCCGACCACCGGCACGTACGACGGCTTCGGCACGGCATCGCCCTCGGCCAGGTGTTCCTCGCCGAATCCTCGGCGCGGCTGGCCCGGCCCGGTCCAGGCCGAGATCGTGCGCGCGTCGTCCGGGCGGACGACCTCGATCGCTCGGGGCCGGTTCGGGTCGCGACGTAGGTAGCCCTTCCGCTCGAGCGCGGAGAGCTGGTGCTTGACGCTCGACGGGCTGGTGAGGCCGACCGCCTCACCGATCTCGCGCATGCTCGGCGGGTAGCCGCGGCGCTCGACCGAGTCGCGGATGGTGCCGAGGACGAGGCGTTGGCGGGCGGTCAGCTCGCCGCTGCCGTCCTCGACATCCGGCAGCGGATGGACCGAGGCAAGGTGGTCAGGGCCGCGCTCAGTGCTGTCCGTGTCGGGCTCGTCGCGCCTCACGCTTGCCTCCTCGTTCGCGGTCCCCGGTCGGGGATGTCAGTGCGTGGTGATGCACTGTGGTGATGGCTCGAGGCTAGGGCAGTTCGAGGACGCGATCAAACATGTGTTCGAGCGTGTCTCGACTTTTCTCGCCGGAGCATGATAGAAATCGTACATACGTTCGACGAACAGGCGTTCGATTCGGAAGACATCCGGCTCGGACCCGCCGACAGACCGGGAGTGGGAGGCCCAGATGAGCGCGATGACCGCGGATGTCGCACTGATCCGCACGCCACGGGTGCGATCCCTGGCGCCGACGAGCGTCCGGTCGACGGATGCGGGCGGCGCGCTGCGCCTCAGCCGCCGCGGCCGGCTCGTCTTCCTTGCGCTTGGCGCCGTGCTGGCGGGTTCGGTCGTGATCGGTGGTGGCTGGGCAAGCGCCGACGAACCGCGCGAGGCCCAGCCCGTCGCGACCTACACGGTCGCCGCCGGGGAGACGCTGTGGGGCATTGCGGCGCGCATCGCGACCCCTGCAGACGACATCCGGACGATCGTCGACGACCTGGTACGGCTCAACTCGCTCCCCAACGCCGGGCTGCGCGCAGGCCAGCAGATCCTCGTTCCGACGGCGGACTGAACGCCGCCAGCGCGCGCTCATCCCGGCGCCTGATCGTCCTTGCGCACGCGCCTCCTTCGCTCTACCGTTGGCACTAGATGTAGTGGGCTCCAGGTGGCGCGTTCTCCATATGTAGTTGGTTCCGACGCGCCGGAGCCATCTCCGGAGGTGCGGGTTGCATTGTCCATTCTGTCGGCACGGCGACTCACGAGTCGTCGACTCCCGGACCTCTGACGACGGCGCGTCGATCCGTCGTCGTCGGCAGTGCCCCGAGTGCAACCGTCGCTTCACCACGATCGAGACCGCGAGTCTGTCGGTCGTCAAGCGCTCCGGCGTGAGTGAGCCGTTCAGCCGAGACAAGGTCGTCGCCGGCGTGCGCAAGGCATGCCAGGGCAGACCGGTGAACGAGGACGACCTCGCCCTGCTCGCGCAGCGGGTCGAGGAGACGATCCGGGCGAGCGGGAGCGCCGAGGTGGACGCCTACGAGATCGGACTGGCGATCCTGGGCCCACTTCGGGAGCTCGACGAGGTTGCGTATCTCCGCTTCGCGAGCGTCTACCAGGGCTTTGACTCGCTCGACGACTTCGAGGCCGCGATCACGGTGCTCCGCGCGGAGCACGCGCTCGAGCACGAGTCCTCGCCGTCGATGACCGAGCGGACGGCGCCGGCCAGCGGTCGTGGGGTCGGCGGAGCCGGCTCCGCCGACGGCGTGCCGACCGCGCTAACCCCCTGACAGCCGTCGGTGGCGACGGCGGGGAAGCCGTTGCCGCCGACGGCGAGGCTTCGCGGTCGCGGTAGGGTCACCGGGACTCGGTGGCGCTGACGACTGGCGTGATCGACACTGGTCAGGACTGCACGTGAGCGGGGAGGTTCGACGATGACGGATGAAC
>Ga0209539_1000273_pt1 | contig 31631 bp, 30 predicted proteins | sample BarGraNGADG00312_2_FD_184499 | JGI IMG/M metagenome (GOLD analysis project Ga0209539, IMG submission 184499) | Arctic peat soil microbial communities from Barrow, Alaska - Barrow Graham LP Ref core NGADG0011-312 (SPAdes) (version 2) | ecosystem: Environmental > Terrestrial > Soil > Wetlands >...
ACGTACCGTTCCACTCCCTACATTCAGGTTGACATAGGCATCTGCACCAATCAGCTCACAGAAATCAAGAAATTCATGTGTTCCGAAACTATTGTCTTCCGTAACGCCGCCCCAGTGCACATTGATGATGGAAGGTCTCTCCGATTTGGGACCAATACCGTCTTTCCAGTGATAGGTGTCAGCGAAACATCCCCCGGGCCAGCGAATCAAAGGTACGCTCAGATCTTTTAATGCATTGACCACATCAGAACGGTACCCCCGGATGTTTGGGATATCAGATTTCTCACCAACCCAAATACCGCCATATATACAATGTCCCAGGTGTTCGGCAAAATGGCCGTAGATGGCCTTATCGATTTTTGCCCCCGGTTGGTCTGCATGAACAACAATTGCGGATTGTGCCATTCCAACTAACGAAAAGCCAGCAAAAACAAGGCTTAGCATAAAAGAAAACAGAATGGATTTTTTCATCTTCAGGAATTTTAGATCGTTGAAGTAAAAATACGCATTTTCTGATATCCGCCAAAACTGCCCGGCAGCCTCCCGCAATTTTGAAAATTTTGAAAAAAAACATCATTTAGCATAACCTTCAGCTCAAATATGTCTTTATATTTGATGAATCTGACATCAGGATGGGTAAAGTTTTAAGCATCCAGCGTCATGCTGAACACCGCTATCCCTCGTTTGAAACGAGGGATGACAGCATGACGTTCTGCCATTTTACTACATTGATCACTCAATTTATACAACATACAATATGCATCTACTAGGAATCGACATTGGGAGCTCATCCGTTAAGGCATCAATTGTTGATGGTAATACTGGAAAATCCATTGCCTCGGCGTTCTACCCCAAACAGGAAATGAAGATTATGGCCTTGCAGTCCGGATGGGCTGAACAATCCCCGGAAACATGGTGGCAGAACCTTAAACTTGCTATCAGTGATGTTTTGAATACCTCGAAAACCGACCCCAAAACGATTGATTCCATCGGTATTTCTTACCAGATGCACGGACTGGTAGTGGTAGACAAGAATAAGAATGTACTGCGCCCCTCTATCATCTGGTGCGACTCCCGCGCTGCAGTTTACGGAAATAAGGCTTTTAAAGATCTGGGAGAAGAAAATTGCCTGGCCAGCCTGCTCAATTCACCAGGAAATTTTACCGCGTCCAAACTGATGTGGGTGAAGGAAAATGAACCAGAATTATATCGCCAGATAGACAAGATTATGTTACCGGGAGATTATATTGCCATGAAGCTGTCGGGAGAGATTCAGACCACTGCCAGCGGATTATCAGAGGGAATTCTTTGGAATTTCAAGGAGGATGCCGTGGCAAAAAGCATCCTAAACTATTACGGATTTGCTCCTTCCCTGATTCCCGCCATCGTTCCGACTTTTTCGGTACAATGTGTCGTCAATGCTCAGGCGGCCGCCGAACTCGGTCTTGCCGAAGGCACCAAAATCAGTTACCGCGCAGGAGATCAGCCCAATAACGCTCTTTCCCTGAATGTTCTGAACCCGGGTGAAATAGCTACAACAGCCGGCACTTCCGGCGTTGTGTATGGCGTCAGTGGAGAGGTAAAATATGACCCACTTTCCAGGGTTAACACCTTTGCTCACGTCAATCATACCAAAAAGGATCCCCGCTTAGGCGTTTTGCTCTGCATCAACGGAACGGGTATATTGAATTCCTGGCTCAACAAATTTGTTGGCAACAAACAATTTTCTTACCAGGAAATGAACGACAAAGCGGCCACAGTAGCCATCGGATCGGAAGGCCTGAGCATTCTACCTTTCGGAAACGGAGCAGAACGCGTCCTGCAGAACAGAAACATCGGGGCTCAGATTTCAGGACTGGGATTCAACACCCACACAGATGCCCACCTGTTCAGGGCAGCCCAGGAAGGCATTGTCTTCTCGTTCAGATATGGCATGGAGATCATGGAAAACATAGGGATCCACGCAAAGGTTATCCGGGCGGGAAAAGCCAATATGTTCCTCAGTCCGGTATTCCGGGATACCCTCGCGGGAGTCACAGGTGCCACCATAGAACTCTATGATACAGATGGTTCGGTCGGAGCCGCCAGGGGAGCCGGAATCGGTTCCGGATATTATGCATCGGCCAGTGAGGCATTTTCCAGTCTGCAAAAACTTGATACAGTCCGGCCTGACGGCTCAAAAAAGGATCAGTACGAGGAAGCCTACCAAAACTGGAAAATCCAGCTTGAGAAACAAATAAAAAACATATAATCTCAAATTTAAAATTTCAATGTTATGACAGTTTTTAAGGGAAACAAAGAGTACTTTCCTGGTATTGAACAGATTAAGTACGAAGGACCACAATCAAAAAATCCGCTGGCCTTCAAATATTATGATGCGAATAAGGTAGTCATGGGTAAAACCATGAAAGAATATCTACGCTTTGCAGTTGCCTATTGGCACACTTTCTGCGGCGATGGCGGCGATCCGTTCGGTCCGGGAACCCAAATTTTTCCGTGGGTAGGCTCCTCCGACAAGATGACCGCCGCAAAAGAAAGAATGGATGCAGCTTTTGAATTCATCAGCAAGATTGGCGCTCCTTTCTATTGCTTCCACGATACCGATGTGGTAGGAGACGGATCCGTGTTTGAAATTGAAAAACGCCTCGCTGACATGATCGATTTCATCAAGGAACGTCAGAAGGCTACCGGAATCCAGTTACTTTGGGGAACTGCCAATGTTTTCTCCAATCCACGTTACATGAACGGTGCATCCACCAATCCTGATTTCAATGTTTTAACTAATGCTGCTGTTCAGGTCAAAAACGCCATGGAGGCAACGATTGCCCTGGGTGGTACCAATTATGTTTTCTGGGGTGGACGCGAAGGGTATATGAGCCTGCATAATACGGATACCAGAAGAGAGCTGGAGCACATGGGTAGATTCCTCACCGTTGCCCGCGACCATGCCCGTAAATTAGGTTTCAAGGGTACTTTCCTGATTGAACCGAAACCTATGGAGCCAATGAAACATCAGTATGATTTTGATACACAAACAGTTATAGGATTCCTAAAGTCCCACGGATTGGAAAACGATTTCAAACTGAATATCGAGGTAAACCACGCTACCCTGGCTGGACACACCTTTGCCCACGAACTCCGTATGGCACGTGACACTAAAATGTTCGGTTCCATCGATGCCAACAAAGGCGACTATCAAAACGGATGGGACACAGACGAATTCCCAACAAATATTTATGAAGTTGCCGAGGCGATGCTGGAAATTATCCAGGCAGGAGGATTCACCACCGGAGGCATCAATTTCGATGCCAAAACACGACGTAATTCTACTGATCTGGAAGATATCTTCATTGCACATGTAAGCGGAATGGATGTTTTTGCCCGTTCGCTGGTTATCGCGGATAAGATCCTAAAAGATTCAGACTATTTGAAACTGAAGGCTAACCGTTATGCTTCCTACGATGCTGGCAAAGGAGCTGAGTATGAGTCCGGTAAGCTGACCCTGAATGACCTCTGTCATGTTGCAAAAGCGGCAGGCGAGCCAAAACAAATCAGTGGCAAACAGGAAATGTTAGAACAGTTAATCAATTGCTATATATAATACACGCATACAGCAAGAAGGAAGGCAATGCAACCTTCCTTCTTGCCTACTTAATTTAAAGTCTAAAATTTAGCAAGCAATCACCAGCACTGGCAAAACATGTCATTCATCGATACTTCTTCAAAATCCGGAACAAGCGCCTATCAGACCGGCAACCCGATGTACATCATTATGTTAACACTGGTGGCAACTTTGGGCGGACTGCTTTTTGGTTATGACACAGCAGTGGTCAACGGAGCAGAAAAATCGATTGTCGAATTTTATATTGCAAAGATCACTGATCCCTCCCAATACAGCTACGCAATTAGTGTCATTTCGCAATATAAAGTGACTATGGTATTGGTTTTGTACTTGGTTTTCTTTATCATATCCGGACAGATCGTCAAACTTCTGGGCAAGAAAAAAGGCTTGATTTCCGGTGGAATTATTCTAGGTTTGCTGACAATTTGGGTAGTCACTTTCCTTTCCAAAGCGATTCCAAATGATCCAGCCACCTTGAAAGATTCGGTCGATACCATCAAAGGTTTTGTCATTGCAAGTGCGCTGATTGGCTGTGTGATAGGTGGTTCTGTTGCAGGGTTCATATCCCGTGCACTCGGACGTAAAAACGGACTGTTCATCGCTGCAACAGCCTTCTTCATTTCGGCGATCGGTGCCTGGAATCCGGAGGGACTGAACTTCTTCGGTACGCTGCCAGTCTATTCTTTTGTCATCTACAGGATCATTGGCGGCATCGGTGTTGGCCTCGCTTCCATGATCTCCCCGATGTACATTGCGGAGATCGCGCCCGCAAAGATTCGTGGTAAGCTGGTATCATTCAATCAGTTCGCGATCATCTTCGGCATGTTCGTCATTTATTTCGTCAACTACTTCATTGCCAGACTTGGTGATGAGCAATGGCTGATCACCGACGGCTGGCGCTGGATGTTTTTCTCAGGAGCCATCCCTGCCGGGATATTCATCGTACTTCTTTTCTTCATTCCGGAAACACCCCGTTACCTAGTGCTGAAAGGCCAGGAGGATAAGGCCCTGAAAGTTCTGGAGAAGATTGCCGGCAAACAACAGGCCAGCATCATTTTGGAAGAGATCAAAGGTACCCTGCACGAGGCCAACGCACCGTGGATGTCTTATGGCTTTCTGATCATTTTCGTAGGAATAATGCTCTCTGTATTTCAGCAGTTTGTGGGTATCAATGTGGTGCTTTATTATGCCGGAAACATCTTCCGCAACATGGGAGCCTCCACCGATAGTTCACTGCTTCAGACCATTATCGTAGGAGCTGTTAACCTGGTTTTCACGGTAGTGGCTATCTTGACAGTCGACAAATTCGGACGTAAACCGCTGATGATCATTGGTTCGCTGGGAATGGCTTTCAGCATGATTTTACTTGGATTTACTTTCTTTTTGGGTCAGACGGGCGGAATCCTGACCCCGCTGCAAGGATATGCTGCCCTGGCATTTATGCTCCTCTATACGGCTTCTTTTGCCATGAGCTGGGGACCTGTATGCTGGGTGCTGTTATCTGAAATTTTTCCAAACTCCATACGCGCAGCCATGTCCATTGCCGTTGCAGCTCAGTGGATTGCCAACTGGATTGTTTCCCTGACTTTTCCGATGATGAACGACAATGTTTGGCTGACCAGCCAGTTTAACCATGGTTTCTCTTACTGGATTTACGGGATTATGGGTATTCTATCTGCTCTGTTTGTCTGGAAGATGGTTCCCGAAACCAAGGGAAAAACGCTTGAGTCAATGGAAGGTTTATGGCTGAAGAAGAAATAGGATTGAAGGTTTGTTTTTGTAAATGAATATTGTACTTTTGCCCCTGCTGAAAACAGAAACCATTAATATGGAAGAAGGCTCGAGTAGATACTTAATATTTATCCTGATGTAGTCGGGATGATCGGCCTTTTATCCGACCTCCTGAGCTATTTCAAAAAAAGCAAAGGAGGCTTGTATGACTTCAACAGTCCCATTTTTTCTAAGCCGTATAGTTGGTGCCAAAGTTCATGGACCGGAAGGTTATTTGATCGGTACCATCAAGGATTTGTTGCTCAGTTCGGAGCTGTCCACGAATCAGGAGACCATGGAGAAACCTGTGGTTCAAGGTATTTCCATCCAAATCGACAAGGATATCAAACATTTTTCCTTCGATCACTTTGATGTCTCCAAAAGGAATAAGAAGCTCTTTGTAATCTGCCACAAGCTGGAAGAGCTGACTGAAAGCAAAAAAGATGAGAGCATTCCGCTGGCTGCTTTGGTAATGGATAAGCAGATCGTCGATCTTAATGGTCGCAAAGTAGTTCGCGTCAATGACGTCAGGCTGGCCACTATCAACAATATCACCTATGCCATCGCTGTGGATGTCGGCATCGAAGGACTCCTGAGAAGAATCGGCATCGGACAACCCGTTAAACTTTTGTTCTCCCTGATAAAAGCTGAAGTCCCCTCCAAATTCATTTCGTGGGACGATATGGAGGCTATTGATTACTCTAATCTTAGCATCAAACTTACTTCGACTTTCTCCAAACTCAATACCCTCCACCCTTCCGATCTTGCAGACATCATCGAAGACCTGGATAACCGCTCGCGTCAGTCGGTCTTTCAATCCCTGGATGAGGAGATGGCGGCCGACGTTCTGGAAGAGATGGAACCAAAAGCTCGGCTCAAGATTATCGAGGGAATGTCGGTCGAAAAAATGGCCGACGTCCTGGAGAAAATGCCTGCCAATGAGGCTGCCGATATTCTCGATGAACTGGAAGCAGACAAGGCTGAGATGTTGCTGAATGAGATGGAAGCCGTATCATCCTCAGAAGTTCGCGAACTGCTGGAATATGAAAATTACGAGGTAGGCAGTATCATGACAACTGAGATCCTTGCTTACGATGAGGAAACTACCGTGGAGGCTGTCTTTAGAGATTTGCGACTCAGTCAGCCTGAAACTGAATCGATGTTCGGATTCTTTGTCATCAATAAGAACAATGAACTGATCGGTACGCTCACCTTCAGGGACCTGGCGGTTGCTGAACCTACCGTGAAGTTATCTGACATCATGAATGACGACCCGATCTTTTTATATGACGAACAGAAAATTGACGATGTGGCTGAACTGGTCTCCAAATACAATCTGCTGGCAATACCCGTGATCAATGATAGTAAACAGCTCGAAGGGATGGTTGTCATTCATGATGTTATCGAGGATTTGGTAAATAAAAGAAGGACCAATAAAAAATAGAAGGTACAGGCATGTTTAAAGACAAACTGAAAAGAAGATCCCTGCTCAAAAGAATTGGAATCTTCCTTGCTGTTTTAGGTCCCGGAATCATCACCGGAAGTGTGGATAATGACGCAGGAGGTATTACAACCTACTCTGTTGCAGGCGCTTTGTACGGATACAACCTGATCTGGACTCTGATTCCATCCTTTCTGGTGCTGGTCGTGATTCAGGAAATGAATGCCCGTATGGGGATTGTCACAGGAAAAGGTCTTGCCGATTTGATCCGGGAAAATGCGGGTGTCAAAATTACCTTTTTTATTTTCCTTGCCCTGATTTTTGCCGATATCGGCAACACAACCACAGAATTTGCAGGTGTTGCGGGAAGTATGGAGTTATTCCATGTGAGTAAATACATTTCTGTACCGGTCGTTGGTGTAATGGTCTGGCTGCTCGTCGTCAAAGGAACCTATAAGATTGCTGAACGGATCTTCCTGCTGTTCAGCGTTTCGTTGCTTACTTATGTGGTCTCAGCGATCTTGGGAAAACCGCAATGGTCGGAAATCGGACACAGCATTATCCATCCCGATTTTCCTGTTAACGGTGAAAGCCTGGCAATGATCATCGGCGTCATTGGTACCACTATCGCTCCCTGGATGCTGTTTTACATGCAATCGTCTGTGATTGAGAAAGGTCTAAAGATGAAAAACTACAGATATACCCTTATCGATATCCTGGTAGGATGTATCGTGACGGTTGTAGTAGCATTCTTCATCATCGTGGCCTGTGCCTCGACCCTTCATGTAAACGGTATCAAAATTGAGGAAGCAAAAGATGCTGCCATGGCATTGCAACCGCTGGCTGGTCAGTTTGCTGCTCATGTCTTCGCATTTGGTTTGTTCGTTGCCTCGATCTTCTCAGCAACAATTTTGCCTCTTGCGACCTCCTTTTATGTCTGCGAAGCCTTCGGATTTGAAGCAGGGATCGACAAAAAATGGGAGGAAGCACCTGAATTTTTTACGCTTTACACCTCAATCCTTGTCATTTCTACCGGGATAATCCTACTTCCAAACGCCCCGTTGATATCAATTTCGTTATGGTCGCAGGTTATCAATGGACTGCTTCTGCCCGTTTTTCTGGTTTGTATGATCTTGCTGGTTAACAACAAGAAAATTATGGGCGAGTATGTGAATAAACCGCTCAACAACATCATTGGTTGGAGCACGGTGATCGTACTGGTCCTTCTTTCTGCCATGCTTCTGATATCCCAGATTTTGAAACTGTTCTAGAATATATAGTTCCACAGTAGACCTCCGTTTTTCATTGATTGAAAGCGGCATTCGGATGAAAATTATTCTCTTTATGCTGAATCGGTTTTTTTTTGCCTCAAAGTGCATTTAGTTTTGTACAAACACTAAAAGTTACAAAAATGAAAACGATCGCATTAAGATTAGCTGGCATCTCGCTTTTGATTATGATGATAGCAGGTTGCTCAAAGACAGACCCGGGTGTTGGCTCAGCAACATTGAAAAATGCAATGATCAGCAGCACACAGAATTTGAACAATGCCATGACGGAGATTACCTCCAATCAGGCATTTCAGTTGTTATCCATCAGCAGCTCAGGAATGACCTATAAATCCGGTACAGTTTACCTTGCAAATATTCCATTGGATCTGATTAAGGGCGTCTATGATTACAAGGCGTTAAAGACCGATGAAAGCAAAACTTATCCGTTGATAAAGTTCTTCACTAAAAGCACAGACGTCAGCAGGATGGTAATCAATATGCCTTTAGCCAAGCTGAAAAAACCTTATAACATGAAAATTTTCCTCAAGGCAGATTCAGCGTTAACGAACAATTTCTCCATATCTGTCACTGATTATCACAACAATTACAACAGTTACCACGATTTTGACTATATTAATGTCGCTGATATAAGCATCGACAAAGCCAATGCAGGCAGTCTGAACATCAAATCTGTCGTCAGTCCAACTACCGGTACCCAATATGCTTCCCAGTTCGCATTCAGCAACGGATACACAGCCAAATATGCCTATGCTTCAGGAGATACAACCGTTTCGAGCTTTACCATATTGAAAGACAATACCATTTTGTATCAGGAAAAACTGCTGACTCTCAGAAAAGATACAGGAAGATTTGGTCATGAACGCCAGTATATTCTGACTATTGGTGATATCAGGATTGTCAGAAGTAGCGGCCAGGGCCCTCAGGTTTATGTAAAGAATGTTCTTCAGCCAAAAGCAATTATTACTGTTGAGGATAAAGATGAAAATGAGCAGTCAGAACACTCTGTTTGCGACAAGAGAGATATTAAGATCACCTTTGAAGATGGTACAGTTTCTACGGTATCAACTTTAATAGGCAATTCGATTAGCGACATCTCAACCCTGTTTAAATCGCTTCATGAGGTTTATTTTGCAGCCTATGTGGTCGACTGGATTGGGTACGATATTTTTTACAAACGATAAAAGCACCAAGTATTTACACACTGATGTTGGTTTTTTTCCAGGTTACTTTTGTGGGATTTGAGCTCCCGCGATGATCGCCAGATCAAAGCGGGAGTTTTTTTGCATTCATTTTCAGAAAATCGCGTTAAACAAATAACCAACAATCATAATTCCCGAGGCAACAATCCCTGCAAAAGTCAGGATTAAAGGCATTTTCAATACCTTCTTCAGAATGATCATTTCTGGTAAAGATAGACCGATGACTGCCATCATAAACGCCAGCGAAGTACCGAGTGATGCTCCTTTTTCAATCAGAACTGAAACAATAGGGATAATCCCTGCAGCATTGGAATAGAGCGGAACTCCTATAAGAACAGATAGCGGGACACTGTACCACACCGACTTACCCATAAGTGCGGCCATATAATCTTCCGGAACATAGCCATGTGCGCCAGCGCCAACAGCAATACCAATGGCAACATATATCCACACTTTTCCAACAATTTCCTTCACTGCTTCATATCCGAATTTCAGGCGGTCGGCAAAACGCTGTTTTTCAACATCCTCTTCAGAATCTCCGACTTTGGTCTGGTACACCCAATCCTGAACCCAATGTTCCAGCTTCAACTTCCCAATAACCCAACCAGCCGTGATGGCAATTACAAGGCCCGTAGCAACATAAATAGCCGCAACTTTCCATCCAAACATTCCAAATAACAGGATTACTGCAACTTCATTGATCATAGGCGCTGCTATCAAAAAAGAGAATGTAACTCCCAAAGGAACACCGGATTCTACAAAACCTAAAAACAAAGGGATAGCAGAACAGGAACAGAAAGGAGTTACAACACCCAATAAAGAGGCCATAATATTACCCGTAAATACGGATTTTCCTTCAAGTGCTTTCCGGGTACGGTCTGCAGAAAAATAGGACCGGATGATACCCACAAAAAAAATGATCAGGGTTAAAAGCAAAAGAACTTTAGGCAACTCATAGATAAAGAACCGGATGGATTCGGTCAGTTGGGTTCCTTTGTTCATACCTAATACGCTATCAACCAGCCAATCTGTCATAGGCTGTAGGTTGTGGTAAATCAGGTACCAAATTGGCAGCACTAAAACTGGTAGCCAAAGTTTTCGATTATTTTTCATAACAACCTGAATAGTATATAATAAACTCCTACGCCAATAAATAGAATAGCCACCAGTCGCCGGAACCAGATTTCAAAACTCTTCATTCTGTTGTAAACTCCTCCGATAGAACCAACGGAATAAGCAATTAGCCACGAAAAGATGATTACTGGAATGCCTGTTGCCAAGGCAAAAACCAAGGGTAAATAGAGACCTGAAACACTTGAAACAGTCATGGGAACAAGCATCCCAAAATAAAGGACACCGCTATAGGGGCAGAAAGCCAGGGCAAAAACCACACCCAGTAGCATGGAGTCCAAGTATCCCCATTTCGTTTTATTTTCCATTTTTGATGTTAGCCCACTTAGGCCGGGGAACTTTATTTTAATGACATCGAGCATAAACAATCCGATCAAAATCAACAACGGACCCAACACCTTCTCACCATACCTTTGAAAGAAGCCTGAAAATTTAAATTGATCTGCACCAAAATAGATTATAAGTGGAATTGTTGTGTATGATATAGCACGACCCAGCGTATAGAGTAATCCATTTGCAAAAACACGATTGCGATTCTCGATATCCTTACTAATAAAGCCAACAGCGGTGATATTAGTTGCCAGCGGACAGGGACTGATAGCAGTCATTAACCCTAAAACCATTGCCGAAAGCCATGGCATCGTACTGTTTTCTAAAAGATTGGCTAAAAAATCCATTCGTGCAAAGACTTAAAGGCCATCTACCTTCTGTTTGATAATGGATTTTAGTTTGGCCGGATTTGTTCTTGCATACATAAATCCTTCATTGGTAAGATTGATTTGCTTGTCACCTTTTACAAACAGCAGCGTCTGACCTGAAACCTTAAGCCTGACAGCAATCGTTTTGCTGGAGGCATCATCCAGATTGATAGCCTTAAATGTTGCCCTGCCCGGATAAAGACTTTCGATATCGGCCTTTGCTTCAGCCTCAACTGCTTTGCAGGTCACACATCGGGCGTTGAAATGGAAATAATAGGCTTCAATTTTACTTGCTGTTTTAAAAGATGTTTCCTTTTGTGTGTTCTGGGCAACACCTAGGAAGCTTCCTATTACCATGAAGGCCAAACTTAAGATAAATGTTTTCATAACATCTGATTTACTTTGTTAACACTTGTTTGATCTCTTCTGCAGAGGGAACACGGCCTTTAATCGCAACTTTCCCATTGACGACCAGGGCAGGGGTTGTCATGACACCATATTTCATGATCTCAACGATATCTTCAACCTTGGTTACAATGGCATCTATCCCATTTTGTGCTACGACGTCGCGTGTCAGTTTCTCCAGCGTCTTGCACTTTGAGCAGCCAGGACCTAAAATTTTGATTTCCATAATATCTTCATTTTTCAGTTTGACAATTATTTGGGTTTACAGGACCATTCAGGAATTTATTGAATAGTTCCTGGGCCTTCGCCCAATTTTCTTTGTTTAAACAATATTTAATCCGGGGTGCTTCAATTTCGCCCTGTATTAAACCGGCATCTTTCAATTCCTTCAGGTGTTGCGAAAGTGTTGACTTGACGATGGGAAGAACTTCAGTCAGATCGCCACTGTAACAGCAGGATTGTTTGGATAAAAGTTCGAGCACGTACATCCTGATCGGATGCCCCATTGCCTTGGCAAATCGGGCAGCCTGTTTATGGTCTTTCGAAATAATTTCTTTTAACATCATTCGTAGTTCGTGAAATTACGAACAAAGTAAACTGATTTTTATGAACTGTGCAAATAAATTTTTTATCTTTAGAAACTCTGAAAAACCCGAAACCACATGATCACAGGCGAACTTAAATCACAGATAGACAAGATATGGACCGATTTCTGGACGGGTGGCATCGCGAACCCGCTCACAGTTATCGAGCAGTTTACTTACTTGCTTTTTATCCGCAGGCTCGACGAAATTCAGCTTACGAAAGAGAAACAGGCCAACCTGGTCGGCGTTCCTGTTAAAGATCCTGTTTATACGGAAGAGGAAAAGCACCTGCGATGGAGTAGTTTTCGGAACAGCGATCCCGAGACCATGTACCACCTCTTTCAAAAAGAGAATGGAGTGTTCGATTTCATGAAGAATGTGGGAGCCCGCGGCTCGATCTTTGCCGGTTTCATGAAGGGCGCTACCTTTATGATCCCCACACCCAGGCTTTTAGACATGGTGGTACAGCAGATCGACAAGATCAGGATGGAGGACCGCGACACCAAGGGCGACCTCTACGAATACCTGCTCTCCAAAACTGCCACCGCCGGCACCAACGGACAATTCCGCACGCCCCGTCATATTATCAAAATGATGGTGGAGATGGTGAAACCTCAAAAAGATGATACCATTTGTGACCCGGCCTGCGGCACAGCCGGCTTTTTGGTCGCGGCTGGCGAATATTTCCACCAATACCATGCGGATTGGTTCATGGAATCTTCCTTCCGGGAACACTACAACACTAAAATGTTTACAGGCGCCGAATTCGATGCCACCATGATGCGGATTGCCGCCATGAACCTGCAGTTGCATGGAATTGAGCATCCGATTCTGATAAGCAAGGACGCGCTCAGTGAATCGAACAGCGGGATGAGCGACCAGTATTCGCTGATATTGGCCAATCCGCCTTTCAAGGGAAGTCTCGATTATGATGCCGTGGAAAGCAGTATCCTCAAAAGGGTGAAGACAAAAAAGACAGAATTGCTTTTCCTCGGCCTGATGCTGCGGGCGCTCAGGACCGGAGGCCGTTGCGCGGTGATCGTTCCTGACGGTGTGATGTTTGGTTCCTCCAATGCCCACCAGCAGATCCGGCAGGAATTGGTAGAGAATCAGCGTTTGCAGGCGGTCATTTCGATGCCCAGCGGCGTGTTCAAACCTTATGCAGGAGTGAGCACGGCGATTTTATTCTTCACCAAAACCAACTCTGGCGGGACGGACCAGGTCTGGTTTTACGACATGCAGGCGGATGGTTTTTCGCTCGACGACAAGCGCAATCCGATCGCCTCCAATGATATTCCCGACATCATCAACCGCTTTGATAATCTGGAGGCTGAGCAAAGCCGAAGCCGTGTTGATAAAAGTTTCCTCGTCCCCTTCTCCGAAATCAAATCCAACAACTGGGATCTCAGCATCAACCGCTACAAGGAAATTGAACATGAGGAAGTTGCCTACGACGCTCCAACTGCTATTATTGAGGATATCAAGCATCTCGATGCCGAACGGTCCGAAGCCCTGAAAAAATTGGAGGAACTGCTGAGATGAAAGTCAATATTTCGAGTGTAATTGAAAAACCAATTACTGGTGAATGGGGAGAGGATGGCGGAAATATTAAAATTCTGCGTACAACTAATTTCACCAATGAAGGTCGTATTAAATTTGATGAAGTTGTCACACGGAATATCGAAGCAGGAAAGGTTGCTTTGAAGAAACTTAAACGTGGTGATATTATCATCGAAAAATCTGGTGGAAGTCCAAATCAACCGGTTGGCAGAGTTGTTTTCTTTGATGAAAACGAGACATATTTATGCAATAACTTCACCTCAATATTGAGACCTGTCACTAATAAAATCCACCCTAAATACTTGCATTACATCTTGTTTTGTAATCATAAATTTGGCGTCACAAATAGCTTTCAAAACAAGACAACAGGTATTATCAATTTAAAGCTGCAACGATATATTGACGAAATCCAAATCCCCCTCCCCCCTCTCTCCATCCAAAAGAAGATTGCCGACATTTTGGATGCCGCCGATTTGTACCGGCAAAAAACCAAAACCCTAATTGAAAAATACAACCAACTTGCCCAGTCACTCTTTCTGGAAATGTTTGGGGGCCTAAAAGGTGAAAAATGCACTTTAGATTTATGTTGCGAATTAAATCCCAAAAAATCAGAAATATCTCATTTAGAAAGAACTACAATCGTCTCATTTGTTCCAATGGCAAGTGTTTCTGAAAAAGGAGAATTACAATTGGAAGACAACCGAGAACTTTGTGATGTATGGAATGGATTTACATTTTTCAAGGAAAATGATGTTGTGTTTGCAAAGATCACCCCATGCATGGAAAACGGAAAGGGAGCGATCATGAAAAATCTAAAGAATGGAATTGGTTTTGGAACGACTGAATTTCATGTACTGAGACCAATCGAGAAAGTTTCAAGTCCAACTTGGCTTTATTATTTAACAACAAATGAAAAGTTCAGAAAAGAAGCTGAGAAAAATATGACTGGTAGTGCGGGTCAAAAAAGAGTCCCAATCGACTTCTTTAGAAAATATCAAGTAATATGTCCTCCAATTACCCTCCAAACCCAATTCGCCGACCGCATCCAACTCATCGAAGCCCAAAAGCAGCAAGCCCAATCCAGTCTTAAAAAAGCCGAAACCCTGTTTAACAGCCTATTGCAAAAGGCGTTCAAAGGCGGGTTTGGGGAGGACTTTTCTAATAAAGCAATTTTTCTTGCTTAAAATGTCTTCTTATATGATCTTCCAGAGAGTGGCAACATAGATAGCTTTTTTGATTGAATATCAACCTAATGCAAGCGTCAACCTCTATTGGAATAGAGGAGGATTGCTTATGGTAGGAAAAATAATTTCTTCAACATGTTTGAATAAAAATAGATTTTCTATTACTTTATTGACCGTTCTATTGTTCAGCAATTCATTGTGCACCACATCCAACATCCTTAATCTTCCAGAGTATAGTTCTTTTAGTAAGCTAATCCTTTCAGCTTTAAACAGGTGTATTACAACATCCGCATCTAAAAGAATCAAAACTTTCTCACTCTGTGTCATTTTCTACAGGGGCAAATGGATCAAGATTTATGGCATTGAGCAATTCCATATAATGTGATTCCGAAATTATTTCGTCCTGATACAACTTGTCAACACGCATTGCATAATCTCCGATTATTTTATCCGCATTTCCAGGTCTGTAAAGATGTTCATCATAACCTAACTTTAAAGCCATACCAATTTTACCAGTGCTGAATTTGTCAAAATAGGATTTATCCACATATTCCAGTTCACATAAACGATATATGACAGCATTGACCGATAATCCATAGTATTGCTGGATCCTGAAGAGTGTTTCTGTACTGATCTGATTTTTATTTTTCTTCTCAAGATCAGGAATGAGCTGAATAATGCCATTTTCAGGCATCAACAAGCATGCTGCGAAAAAATCGGCCTTCTTCTCTACCGGATCCACCTGCTTGTCAAAAAGTCCAGTATTACACCTTTGTGAGGTGAAATTCTCCTGACAAAAAAGGTGATAAATCTCATGTCCAATGGTAAAATGCTGTTTCCCTATGCTGTGGTTTTGATTGATTAAGATAAAATTGAGATTCCCGTCAGCTTTGATGGCCATTCCACCAAATTTTTCAGACAATGGTTTGAACAAGGTAATAATATTGGTTTTTAGCAAAAGGCTGTTCAATTGGATGGGATCAGTTGACCCATAACCATTTTGGCCTCTGAAAGTAGAGGCCTTTTCTCCAATCTCATTCCAAAGCAAGCTATTTTTTCTCATTGGCAATCCTAACAATTCTAATATAGTTTTTAACCACTTTTTGGAAAGAAGCAATACTTTTTATGTCTTGCTCTTCAAACCCCTCACTACGAAAAGCAAAAGCCAGGTTTGCCATTTTATGGGCGGTATCAGGTTCAATCAAATCGTCAAGCTCTATTCCAAAAAGATCTACCAGTCTTGTCAGATTGAAAAGGGAAATTTCCCTCTCAGCCGATTCATATTTGCTTAAAGTCGTTCTGTCTATCCCCAAATATACTGCAATATGATCCTGTGAATAACCAAATTTCTGGCGATAATTTTTTATGTTATTGCCAACAATTGTCCCAAATTCCATAGCCTTTTCGTTTTTTTCTTTCGTTTCTGTCACAAATATACCAATATTTTAATAATACAAATATTTCGTGATCATTAAAAAATTGCCAATAAACAATCACATCGGAAAGGTAACTATTATTAATTGTATTAATTTCAATGATTTAATTCTATCCACAATGTATTTGAAGTAAAATTTTGTCTACATAAATATAATATAATTTTGTCACATATTCAAATTATTTTCAATATATTTTCTAAATTCATGTCTGTCTTTTCAAAAGAAATGCAAATTGATGGGTTTGTAGTTTATTGTACAAATAATTATACCCAATAGCTCTTGCATTTGACATAATTCATGATTACCTTCATCCTCCCTAATCTGTTGACCTTACAGACGAACTGATGTGTAACTTTTCTTTTCTTCAAAACGAATTTCCTGAGATCTTCTCCGAGGCTACTGAGGCGGAAAAGTACACCTTTAACACTCCAAAATATGGTGCGCTAAGTTGTCGCAGCGCCCTCGAAAAGGCTGTTAACTGGCTGTATGAGAACGATTCAGACCTTATCCGACCCTACGATACCAAACTCTCAACCCTGATCCACGAACCTTGTTTCCGAAATATTCTTGAACCCCGTATGTTTCAGGAGATCAATGTGATTCGTATGAATGGCAACCAAGCGGCCCACGGAAAAAATGTCAGCAGACAAGAGTCACTCGTCTCTTTGAAATGTCTCTTTCGGTTCCTTTCGTTCCTCAGCATCAGTTACAGCGAAGAAAATCCGGTAATACCGGCCTTTGATGAGAAGCTCATTCCGGATGGAGACGTGAAAGAGAAGAACATCAGGGAGTTGAATGATAAAATCGATGAGCTGACTGCTCAAACTGTTACACTCACCCAGGAACGTTTAAGGACGGAAGAGCTGGCAAAAAACAACGAATTGTTGAGACTTCAGCTGGAACGCCAAAAAGAGGAGTTCACAGCCCGCAAAAGAGAAAGGCAACATATTCCGGGCGGAAACCCTGCCATTCCTGAATTGATACCAGAATCAGTTACCAGGAAGATATACATCGACAGTCTGCTGGCAGAGGCGGGCTGGGAGAGGCTCCGGTTGGGCCGTGAACTGGAATACGAAGTGAATGGGATGCCGTTATCCACCAATCCTACCGGAATTGGGTACGTCGACTATGTGCTTTGGGGCGATAATGGGTTGCCTCTTGCTGTTATTGAGGCCAAAAAAACGAGTGTCGATGCGCGCAAAGGCAGGCACCAGGCGGAATTGTACGCCAATTGCCTCGAAAAGAGGACGGGACAACGTCCGGTTATTTTCTACACCAACGGCTTCGAAAGCCATATCTGGGATGACACATTTTACACCTATCGTGAAATTAGTGGTTTTTATACCAAAGATGAACTTCAATTGCTTGTGGACCGCCGGAAATCAAGGCAAGATCCGCGAAATTTCAAGGTCGATATCAATATTGTAGAAAGGCCCTATCAGCTCGAAGCCATAAAAAGAATCGCCGAAGAGTTGGTAAAGCTGCGCGATCAAAAGATGAAAGGCAAAAGCCGGAAAGCCCTTCTGGTTATGGCTACCGGAAGCGGGAAAACAAGGGTTTCAGCGGCTATTGTTGATATGCTATTCAAATGCAATTGGGTAAAAAGGGTGCTCTTTTTGGCCGACCGGAATGCCTTGGTTACGCAGGCTAAAAATGCTTTTAAAGAGTATTTACCCAATCTGTCGGCCATCGACCTGACCAGGGAGAAGGAAGACAACGGAACCAGGCTGGTCTTTTCGACCTACCCCACGATCATGAACAAAATTGACAGCCTGAAAGACGAAAATGGAAGATTTTACGGTCCCGGTCATTTTGATCTGATTATCATAGACGAAGCGCACCGATCTGTCTATCAAAAATATAAATCAATTTTCGAATACTTCGATTCTTTGTTGGTAGGCCTCACAGCCACTCCAAAAACTGAAGTTGACCACAATACTTATAGTTTGTTTGAAATTGAGGACAACAATCCAACTTTTGCTTATGAGTTATCCCAGGCTGTTCGGGATGGTTATCTGGTTCCTCCAAAAGCCTTGTCGGTGCCCCTCAAATTTCCAAGGGAAGGGGTTCGTTACGACGAATTAACTGCCGCGGAAAAAGCTGAATATGAAGAGAAATTTGGCGATCCGACCAAAGGTGAAGCAACGGACGAGATTGACAGCAATGCCCTGAATTCCTGGCTTTTCAATGCAGACACGGTTGATAAGGTATTGGATTACCTGATGACCAAAGGTCTGAAGACAGAGGGAGGCGATAAACTGGGTAAGAGCATCATCTTCGCCCGAAATCACAACCATGCTCTTTTTATCGAAGAGCGGTTTAACAAAAACTATCCTGAATATTCCGGGAAATTCCTTCGGGTCATTGATAACTATGAAACCAAAGCTCAGGATTTACTTGAGCGCTTCTGTTTGCCTCATGAAGAAGCGGATCCTCAGATTGCCGTTTCAATTGATATGATGGATACGGGCATTGATGCTCCGCGAGTCGTGAATCTGGTGTTTTTTAAACCGGTGAAGTCTGTCACCAAATTCTGGCAAATGATTGGACGGGGAACACGATTGTGTCCAAATTTATTCGCTCCCGGCAAGCACAAGGAATATTTCCTGATTTTTGATTTTTGCGAAAACTTTGAATATTTCAATGAATTCCCGGAAGGCATTGTTCCAACCGTCCCAAGATCAATATCTCAGCAGCTGTTTGAAACAAAACTTGAAATAGCTTTCGAATTGCGTTCAAATCCTGAATCGACAGAAGAGGATCAGAAGTTGGCGACTTTGTACATCGACGAATTACATCGACTTATTGCTACGCTTGACCAGCAAAGATTTGTGGTAAGAAAAGAATTGCGGCTGGTAAATGCATTTACTAGCCGTGAGCGATGGGAAAACCTGAATGTAGGGGACCAGGCGGATATTTGCCAACATCTTTCCAATTTACCAGCCATCGCTGACAACGAAGATGAACTTGCCAAACGATTTGATCTGATTGTACTGAATTTGCAATTGGCAATCCTGGTAGGAAACCAAAATCAGGTTTATCTGATCGGGAGAATAGCCAACATTGGGAAACAGTTGATGAAGAAGAAGAATATTCCGGCCATTCACCAGCAGCTTGAAACCATCAAAGCCGTTCAAACCGATGAATTTTGGCAAACTATTTCACTGAGCAAGTTGGAAAGAGTCAGGATTAATTTACGCGACCTGATGAAATTTATGGACAAGGACCAGAAAGAAACTGTGTATACTTTTTTTGAGGACGAACTGAATGAAAATCAGACGAAAGAGATTGAATTATTACCTGCTTATACCAATCTACAAAACTATCGTGACCGGGTGGAAAGTTTTATCCGGAACAACAAGAAATTTTTGGTTATTCACAAGATACAGAACAATATACAAATTACTCACGATGAGCTGAACTTGTTGGAACATTTGCTTTTTGAAGGGAATCTGGGTACAAAAGAGGATTACTTCAAGGAATACGGAAGAATGCCGTTGGGCCAGTTTGTTCGCAGCCTGTTGGGACTGGATCAGGCAGCTGCCAATCACCTTTTTTCTGAATTTATTCAATCCGGAAATCTGTCGGCAGATCAAATAAATTTCGTCAACACGGTTATCAGTTACCTGACAAAGAATGGCACAATCGACAAAACCATGTTGTTTGAACAGCCATTTACAGAAATCAACGATCAGGGAATAACAGGCATTTTTGATGAAGTTATGGTTGGCAAAATCATCCGGATCATCGATGAAGTGAATCGCAATGCCGTAAAGAATTTGGGATAGTCAATTTGAAACAATTAATTCATTAATATAATAAATATGAAACAGTTAGACATCAACCTGATGCATCCGGCAGAACAGATAAATGTAATCATCGGACGCATCTACCAGAGTGGAATGACTACCACCTCGGGTGGAAATATTTCCATAAAAGATGAAAATGGAGATGTTTGGATCACACCTTCAGGTGTAGATAAAGGTTCGTTGACAATAAAAGATATTGTTTGCATAAAGAAAGATGGCGCTATCTCTGGATTGCACAAACCATCTTCGGAATTTCCTTTCCACAAGGCCATCTACGAGGCCCGGCCGGAACTGAAAGCAATCATTCATGCCCACCCCCCGGGGTTGGTTGCCTTTAGTATTGCCAGGAAAGTTCCGAATACAAATATCATCCCGCAGGCACGTTTCATCTGTGGCGAGATCGGTTTCGCACCTTATGGCTGTCCGGGGAGCGAGGATCTTGGTAAGAAAATTGCAAAGGAGTTTGAGAATACCCGGTTTAAGGCCGTCATCATGGAGAACCATGGCGTAGCGCTTGGAGGAGTGGATATGATGGATGCCTACCAACGCTTCGAAACGCTGGAATTTTGCTGTCGCACGATCATCAATGCCGGGACTCTAGGTAATGTAAATACCTTGACCGACGACCAGATCGCCCAGTACAGCAACCATTTCCCAAAAAATATCATGCATTTCATGGATGTCAATTATCCCTCCCAAGAGCGTGCCTTACGTTCTGACATGGTGCGGATTATTCGTCGCGCCTGTAACCAGGGACTGATGATTTCTACTTATGGTACAGTTTCAGTTCGCTGGCAGGAAAATGATTTCCTGATAACCCCTCGCGATGTGGCCCGCTGGGACATCTTGCCGAGTGATATCGTTCAGATTAAAAGCGGAATGGCCGAGGCCGGTAAAGTACCGAGTCGTTCTGTTGCTTTGCATCAGCGTATTTATCAGCTGAATCCTCATATCAATTCGATCATCTCTACCCAACCAGTGAACCTGATGGCACACGCGGTGAGCGGACAAAAATTTGATGTCCGTACTATTCCCGAGAGCTGGATCTTTCTCCAGGATGTGCCTTCAGTTCCCTTCGGACTCCTTTACAACGATGTGGATAAGATGGCTAAATTATTCAATAGTAACCGGGTAGTATTGGTGGAAAACGACTGCGTATTCGTTACCGGAGACAAATTGCTGAACACCTTCGATTACCTCGAAGTAGCCGAATTTTCGGCAAACTCATTGGTAATGGCTTCCTCCATCGGACCGCTTCAACCCATGGGAGATAAGGAGATCGATGAACTGAGAGTGGCATTCAATGTGAAATAACTCTGATCAAATATTGTTAATCTTACCTCCCCCAATTATCCGTTCTAAAGGAAGGGACAGGCAAACCTGCGGTATTGTACAAATAACCACTGGTGACAGGGAAATTGGAAAACGCATACCGAACTGCCAAAGGTGCTTAAGCCAAGGGCCACGTTATCGAAGGAAAGTATCGCTAGAGTATCCTTGATCACCATTTTGGAAAATACAGGCGATTTGTAATTGATCCCTTTAATTCCGTACGTTTCGGCAAATGCCCGATAAGCAAGCCTCCTGGCAACAACAAATTTTTCTGCCGGATGGATGTTTTTCTCTTCACCGATGTCGATGGTACAAGCCATCCCGGAATTTGGAGTCAGTAGCCGAAGTACTTTGATCGATTGCCAGAATATATCTTCCCTCTGTTTTGTTCATCAAATTGGTATTATTTCGCGATAATCAGTTCAATCTCATTATCCCGGAAAAGCTGTAAATGGCTCTGATCGATGAACGGATCAGTAATGATATAATCGATCAGGGAAAGAGCGCCCAGGATTGCAAAAGCATTCTTGCCGATTTTAGTTGAGTCAGCGACCAGATAGGTAACATCAGATGCTTCAATCAATTCAGCAGCCTTTCTTCCGATAAGAATCTTTTTTCCCAAATTTTCCTGATTAAGCAAAGTGAAAGACTTCACACTATGCTCCACATTTTTTAAGAATGCACCTCCATGCTCACGTAGAATATACCCTTCTGATTCAAGTTTTTCCAAATCCTGACGTATGGCAACTTCAGATACCTTGAAGATTTTAGCCAGATTAATTACTTTGGCAGAACCATCCTGTTTGACAGCAATATAGAACTTCGAATCTAATATGAGGTAAGATTGGTATTGCCGTCTGGTTTCGTCAAAATCCTTCTTGAGCGAAGTCTATATAAAAGCGACAGCTTCAATATACTTTGACTGCTTCGAAAGAAAACTTGCACTGATCAAAGAAAAACAAAACTTGAACCACTAAAGTCGAAGGTTGCCATTTCTGACAACCCTATTCTCTTTTGGGACAAATGCCGGACAACAAAAAATGGATTAAGTTGATTTTAAACACTTTAACCCATTTCACTGTCGGGGTGACAGGATTTGAACCTGCGGCCTCGTCGTCCCGAACGACGCGCGCTACCAAGCTGCGCTACACCCCGATTTAATGAACGCAAATGTACTATCTTTTGGAAAATAGTTCAGAAGAAGTTCCGAAAAAAATTAGTTTAATAATTTGAACTTTACGTATAAAATAAATATATTTGACGTAAAAAAAATGGAAACAAAATTAACCCTTCATTTCGATCAGCAAATAATTGAAAAAGCCAAGGAATTTGCAGCGGCCAATAACACCAGCCTTTCACGGTTGACGGAATTTCTTTACCGCCAAATTACCTCTGGCAACTACAAAACCATCGAAGATTTTCCTGTTGCCGATTGGGTCAATCAGGTCGCAGAAGGAGAGGCTGTGTACAAGAGACGTTCAAGGAAAAGTCTGAAAGACGAATATTTCAACCAGTCCAGATGAGGCTTTTTGTTGATGCGAATATTCTCGTTGCAACATTGAACAAGGAATATCCCTTGTTTACCTGGTCCTCGCGCATACTGAGCCTGCAGGGGAAAGGAAACATTGCGCTTTTTACCTCTCCCCTCTGCTTGGCCATTGCCTTCTATTTTGCAAGTAAAAAATGCGGTGAAAAAATGGCAAGAGAAAAAATCGGGTTGCTTCTCCAGCAGATCGGAATTACCGCCATGGATGAAAAGACAACAATTCAGGCAATAAAAAACAAACTCATCCTCGACTTTGAAGATGGAATGGAGTATTACTCTGCCATCCAGCACAATTGTGATTGTATTGTAACTGAAAATCAAAAAGACTTTTACTTTAGCGACATCGAAGTGATTGGATGTGAGGCACTTCTAGTAAGGCTTTGCAAAAGGTAACCATCAATCATAAGGTATCAAATGGACGATTTTCAGATATTTGTAAAACCGGTTGGGGCAACATGTAACCTGGCATGCTCCTATTGCTATTATCTTGATAAACAAAGGATCTACCAGGAAGAGACTAATTTTCGAATGACGGACGAAGTGCTGGAAGAATATATCCGGCAACACATAAGAATGTCCTCCGGACCTGATATTTTCTTTTCCTGGCATGGGGGTGAACCAACACTGGCCGGAAAGAAATTTTTTCAACAAGTTGTTCAACTGCAACAGAAACATGCAGCCGCAAATACCAGAATTACTAACGGAATTCAAACTAATGGGACACTCCTCACGCATGATTGGTGCCGATTTTTAAAAGATCATAATTTCATAGTTGGTATTAGCCTCGACGGACCCGAAAATTTTCATGCCAGCTATCGGTTCCATAAAGGAGGCCAGCCCTGTTTTGATGAGGTACTTCGGGGATACCGCCTCTTAAAACTACATGAAATTCCCTGTGAAATACTTTGTGTGGTCAGTGCTGGAAATGTCGCGCATCCACTCGAAATTTACCGTTTCTTCAGAAACCTAAATGCAGAATTCATAACCTTTCTGCCCCTTGTAGAAAAACAAACTACTTCCGGAACCATGGTTTCTGAAAGATCTGTCCCTGCCGGAGCATTTGGTCAGTTTCTCTGCACAATTTTCGATGAATGGAAGGCTTCAGACATTGGAACAATAAAAATTCAGATTTTCGAAGAAGCGTTGCGGTCTGCATTCCATCTGGAGCATTCCCTTTGTATTTTCAAAAAAAACTGTGGCCGTGTTCCTGTGGTTGAATACAACGGCGACTTTTACTCCTGCGATCATTATGTGAATAAAGAAAATTTATTGGGAAACATATTAACTACAACATTGTCTCATTTGCTCGAAAGTCCAGCGCAGCAAGCATTCGGCAGAGCTAAGGAGGATTCGCTTCCTGAATATTGCAGGAAATGCGAGGTCAGAGAACTATGCAATGGTGCCTGCCCGAAAGACCGGTTTATTAACTCCCCGGACGGCGGACCAGGACTGAATTACCTATGTGAAGGATACAGACATTTTTTTAACCACTGCAAACCATTTATTGAACAAGTGGCAGAGGCCTGGAAATCCTGAAAGGCTCGAAGTTATATCCGGTTATTTGAGCTTCTCCTTAAAAAATTCAATGGTCCTTTTCCAGGCAAGATCGGCCGCTTCCTTGTTATATCTTTCAGGATTTGAATCATTATTGAAGGCGTGTTGCGCTCCTTCATACATATAAAGGTGGTATTCTATCCCGGCCTTTTTTAGGGCTGCCTCAAAATCGGGAATTCCCTTGTTAATCCGCTCATCGTTTCCGGCATAATGCAAAAGCATCGGGGCTTTAATTTTGGGCACATCTTCTGCGTTTGGCTGACTTCCATAATAGGGAACAGCAGCATCCAGATCGGGTGTGTTAACGGCCACATTGTTGGTCATGGCTCCTCCCCAGCAAAATCCTGTGCATCCAACTTTCCCGGTAGTTTGGGGATTTGTTTTCAGATATTTTACGGCAGCGGAGAAGTCCTTCTTAGCGGCTTCATAATCCAGTTTCTGGAAAAGCGGGCCTACATCCTCCTGCTTTTCCGGTGTACCCCCTAACGGGGATAAGGCATCAGGGGCCAGGGCGACAAACCCCTCCAGTGCCATTCTCCGGGCCACATCTTTGATATGAGGCTGAAGTCCGCGGTTTTCGTGGATCACAACTACGCCAGGATGCTTCTTTTTCCCCTTTGGCCTGGCAAGATAAGCTGTAATGGGACCACTTGCACCCGCGTAGGTGATGGTTTCGGTAAATAATCCGGGGTCATCAGCCTTTGTTATCTGAGCAAACAAGTTGGCTGGATCGGTGCTTATAAGAATAGTTCCGCCTGCAAGTGCAGAGGTATTCTTCAGAAATTTGCGACGACTGGGATTTTTGCGTTCAGTTTCCATTTTTTTGATTTTTATATGTACCCGGAATAAACTATTTCGAAATCTTCATTTCATTCAGCAGATATCCTGCACCACCGAACTTATCCATGATAAAGAGGGTGTACCGGATATCAACATTGATACAACGTTGCAAAGAGGGTTCGAAGATGATGTCGCTGCTCATGGATTCCCAGTTCCCGTCGAAAGCCGTACCAATGAGCTCGCCCTTCTTGTTCATCACCGGACTACCCGAATTTCCACCAGTAATGTCGTTGTTGGTCAGGAAACCAACTGGCATTCGGCCATCCTTCATGGCATACTGCCCGAAATCTTTTGCGTAATACAAGTCTTTGAGTTTCGCAGGCACAACGAATTCCCAATTTTTGGGATCTTCTTTCTGCATGACACCATCCATCGTCGTCACATAATCGTAGATCACACCATCCTTCGGAGAGTAATTCAATACTTTTCCATAAGTCAAACGCATGGTGGAATTGGCATCCGGATAGATCGCCTGACCGGCTTTCATCTCGAGCACTCCCGCGATATATTGCTTTTGTCCCGCTGCATATTGAGTACGGTATTTTTCGAGTTCACGCGTGTATTTCGCGGATGACGCCGACACGCTGGTTGCTGCCAGGTAAGCCGGGTCTTTCGCCAGGGCATCTTTGTCTCGAGCCTGCGCTGCCTTGAGTTTCTCTTCCGAGGCAAATACTGACTGACTATACAGTGCGTCCACATAGGCATCTACATTTCCCCGATAACTTTCATTAATCGTCTTGTAGAATTCAGGAAGATCAGACGTCTGTACTTTTCCCCTGAAGAGGGTAATAAGCGCTTTGGCAACCTTCTTATCTGTAGCAACATTATAATCCTTGTAAAAATCTACAGGACTCATCTGGGAGAATGGCCTGCCGCCACCTCCTCCGCCGCCTCTTCCACCTCTACCTTCGCCAGCAGCTCTCTCAACCTGGGGACCGAAGCGTTGTGCGGCAGTGAACAATTCAATCGTACCAAGGGCTTCCTGGTAATATCTTGAAATCATCGCCAACTTAGCTCTACCTTCAACGGCTGCTTTTACATCGGCCAACGCTTTTCCGTATTTTTCCAATCTTGCCGGATCAGCAGCTACCCATTCGGTGAAAGTCTTCTCCTCGGCAGCTCTTCTTTCCGGCACCTTCAACTTGGCAAAAGTCTCATTCATGCCAATCGCCTTTTTCCAGAAATTAGACGAACCGGCATATTTACTGGAATACTGAAGCCTGACTTTTGGATCGGCCTCCATATCGGCCATCAGGATATTCTGACGTACACCCCTTACCAGGATGGTGATGGCATTGGTAATCTCGCTGGTCTCCTTTACCTCGTAGGAGGTCATGAAACGGTTGGTCCTGCCGGGATAGCCGATGATCATCGCCGGATCGTTCTGTTGCACACCCTTAAGCGAGATGGTGAGGAATTTCTTTGGCTTGTATGGTACATTGTCTTTTGAATACTCTGCCGGGTTGTTGTCCTTGTCGGCGTAGATCCTGAACATGCTGAAGTCGCCAGTATGTCTCGGCCACATCCAGTTGTCGGTATCCGCACCAAATTTTCCAATGGAGGAAGGCGGCGCACCCACAAAACGGATGTCGTTGTAAGTCTTGGTGATTACCATATAATACTGGTTGTCGCCAAAGAAAGAGGCAATCCTGGCACGCAGGTACTTGTTGTCTCCAATTGCCTTGGTGGTCAGCTGATCAGAAATGGCTCTTAAGGCTTCATCTCTCGCTGCGGGTTCATTCTTACCGGCCAACGCGTCCGTAACTTCTTTCGTAACATCCTGAAACCTGTCGAGGAAAGTAACTGTGAGCCCTTTTGCCGGCAGTTCCTGGTCACGGTTCATCGCCCAGTATCCGTTCTCAAGGTAGTCATGATCAACAGTACTCAATTTCTGAATTGTCCCGTAGCCACAGTGGTGGTTGGTTAAAACCAGCGCATCTTTGGAGATGATTTCAGCTGTACATCCACCGCCAAAACTTAAAACCGCATCCTTTAGACTGGTTTTATTTATGTCGTAAATATCTTTAGCAGAGAGCTTAAACCCAATCTCTGACATTTTTTTACTGTTCAGTTTTTGAATCAGGGGAAGCAACCACATTCCCTCATCCGCGCGGAGTGAACCGGCAGACAAAATGATGGCAGCAAGGAACAACCACGTGGCCTTTTTAACGTTAAACATGATCTAATTTTGATTTTTAATAAGTTAACAGACTATCTGTCTGACAATAATAACAAAATTGCTCGTAGAAAAAAATGAATTTTATCCTCGATTGCTCGCTGAATAATAATTTCAGAGTTCTCCTCTGAGACCAATCTGATCTGCCCCCTTTTGCATCGCCACAATGGTCTCACCGATAAGCTCTTCAACGGTTATGCCCAGCATTTCCGCACCTTTGGTAATCACATCACGATTGGCGCCGGCGGCAAAAGCACGGGTGTTCCATTTCTTCATGACGGATTTGGTGGTCAGATCCAGAACACTCCTGGAGGGTCTCACATACACACAAGCGGTGATCAATCCGGTGAGCTCGTCTGTTGCGAAAAGGACTTTTTCCAGGTATTCGATGGGTTCGACTTCAGAACAGAGTCCCCAGCCATGACTCACAATAGCTCTAATATATTTTTCCGGCCAGTTGTGTTGCTCCAGAATTTTCCTGGTCATGGTGCAGTGCTGTTCCGGATACTTCTCATAATCAAGATCATGACATAATCCGATGACGCCCCATTTTTCAACATCCTTGCCGGATTGTTCTGCAAAATGGCGCATGACAGCCTCAACAGCCAATCCGTGACGAATCAGACTGTCCTGCTGGTTGTATTCACATAAGAGGTCGAAAGCCTCTGTCCTGGAAGGAATTTTTTCCATAATAATATATATTTTATTCCATAGTGTTTTGGGCTTGTCCAAACTGGGCTGAGATTAAAAATAATAGAACCATCAAATAGGATAAAACCTTTCTTCATAAGGTAATTTTTTTTTGTTTGTTGTTGATGTAATAGATAAGGAGTGCCCCAAACACCAGAATAGTAAGACAAATTTCATAACATATTACTTTACTGTTTGGCAATAAATATGCTGCCAGGTCTGTTTTCAGGGAAACAATCAGGAAGATCATTCCGTTGTGCAGGGCATGGGTGAATATGGCTGCCAGAAGGGATCCGGTCTGTAATCTGACCCATCCCAGAATCAATCCAAGCAGGAAGGTCGGACCGAGCTGCCAGGGATTCAAGTGAAAGAGTGCGAACAGCAGGGCGGAGAAGAAAATGGCCCAGAATGCGTGATAGTTCCTTTGAAATCCTGAAAAGATGATGCCTCTAAATATGAGTTCCTCAACGATTGGTGCAAGAATAACTACCCTGAAAATTCCTCCCCAAATACCGAAATCCGAATCGAAGATTTTATTAAAGAGTTCCATAAACCAGGGAGGCGGAGGCAATAGCTTGTCGACATTCATCGAGATTTCATTCATAAAAAACTGCAGGCCAAACAAGGAGATTAAGATCACAGGGATGTTGAGCCAGTGAAAAAGTTTCATTGGATAGATTTCCCGGTAGGGTAAGCCGGAAAAGCGGGTTCCGAGAAAAAGAATCACGAAAGTGGTGCCAAAAAATATCGGCAATTTAAGCAAAGGCTCTTGTAACCAGTCTGTTCCATTTTGATAATCGTACAGTGCCAGCGGGAAGTCGATGATCGATTGCAGAAAGGTATAGAGTACGATCAGGTTGACTGCCTGCCAAAACGTAGGATAATATTTTACGGTTGTTTTCACCACATTCAGTACGTTAAAACCATTCAAATGTAGTTAAAACGAGAGTAATTTTCGAGCGAAAAAACTTAGAATAAAATTTGATGCAATGTTTGATAATTAAAACAAAAAGTAGTTACTTTGCACACTGTTTAAAAAAAGCAGTACAGAAGATTAATAAATAAGCATAATGTCTAGAGTTTGTCAGATTACAGGTAAAAAAGTGATGGTTGGGAACAACGTTTCTCATTCAAAGCGGAGAACCAAAAGGAAATTTATGGTGAATATTTTCGCCAAAAGGTTTTATCTGCCGGAAGAAGACCGTTGGATCAAACTGAATGTGTCAGCCGCCGGGTTGAGGACAATAAATAAAAACGGCCTGAATGTAACCTTGAAAAAGGCGAAAGCAAAAGGCTTCATTGATAATTTTTAACAGGACTGAACAATGGCTAAGAAAGGTGGCAGACAACAGGTAATTCTTGAATGTACCGAGCACAAGGCTAGCGGCCTGCCGGGAACATCCAGGTATGTGACAAAAAAGAACCGGAAAAACACACCGGAGCGCCTCGAACTAAAAAAATACAATCCAATTTTGAAGCGTGTCACCGTACACCGCGAAATAAAATAATTGAGTTATGGCAAAGAAAGTAGTTGCATCACTTCAGAAAGGTGCCGGGAAAGCATATTCCAAGGTTATCAGAATGGTTAAATCGGAAAAATCCGGTGCGTATACTTTTGTTGAGGAAATTGTTCCCAACGAAATGGTAAAAGATTATTTTGCCAAAAAGTAATTGATACTTAAAAATATTTGAAGTAAGCTTTCGTCAGTCTGATGAGAGCTTTCTTTTTTTAAAAACAATTTGACAATGGGTATCTTCAGTTTTACAAAATCAAAAAAAGAGAGTCTCGATAAAGGTCTTGAGAAGACAAAAGAGAGTGTTTTCTCTAAGCTTTCGCGTGCTGTCATTGGCAAAACGAAGGTAGACGACGAAGTACTCGACAGTCTGGAAGAGATTCTTATCTCGGCTGATGTAGGTGTGAATACGACGCTAAAGATCATCAAGCGGATTGAGGAGAGAGTTTTGCGTGATAAATATGTAGGAACCTCAGAACTGAACGGCATCCTGCGCGGTGAAATCGCAGCATTGTTAGCCGAGAACAATTCTGCCGAGGTGGCGGATTTTAACCTTCCCAAGACTGGAAATCCATATGTCATACTAGTCGTCGGCGTGAATGGTGTCGGCAAGACCACCACCATCGGCAAGCTGGCTTATCAGTTCAAGGCCGCCGGAAAATCGGTGATCCTCGGAGCAGCGGATACTTTCCGCGCCGCTGCTATCGATCAGCTTCAGATCTGGGCCGACCGCGTAGGAGTACCGATCGTCAGACAGCAAATGGGTTCCGATCCGGCTTCTGTGGCTTACGACACGTTGCTTTCGGCCAAGGCGTCCAACGCAGATGTGGTGATTATCGATACGGCAGGCAGGCTGCATAACAAGATCAACCTGATGAATGAGCTCTCGAAGGTCAAGAAGGTGATGCAAAAAGTCTTCCCGGATGCGCCGGATGAGGTCTTGCTGGTGCTGGATGGCTCTACCGGACAGAATGCCTTCGAGCAGGCCAAACAATTTACACTGACTACGGAAGTAACAGCGCTGGCGCTTACCAAGTTAGATGGCACGGCAAAAGGTGGCGTAGTGATCGGCATTTCGGATCAGTTTAAGATTCCTGTCAAATATATTGGTATTGGCGAAGGACTGGATGATTTGCAAATTTTCAACCGAACAGAATTCGTTGATTCGTTGTTTAAATAATGTGCGCTATCTCTGCTATCCCTCGTTTGTAACGAGGGATAACGTATTCGTAGATTCCTACCCCCTCGTTGCAAACGAGGGGGAGCATCAGAGCATCAGTAAATTCTTATATGTCTAAAACTATCAACGTCGTCACGATGGGCTGCTCCAAGAACCTGGTGGATTCGGAGCTTTTCCTTTCGCAGATGGCGGCCAACGGCTACCAGGTGGTGCATGACGGAGGTCCAGCGGATGCCCGAATTGTGGCCATCAATACCTGTGGTTTTATTCTGGATGCGAAGGAAGAATCGATCAATTCTATCCTGGAATTTGTCGAAGCCAAAAACAGGGGAGAAATAGATAAAATATTCGTATTCGGCTGTTTAACAGAACGATACAAAGACGATTTAATCGCTGAAATACCTGAGGTGGATGGTTTTTACGGGAAGTTTCAGGTCAAAAAGATGGTGGAAGATCTGAAGGCCGATTACAAGATGAGCCTCTCCCACCAGCGTTACCAGACTACACCCCCTCACTTCGCTTACCTGAAAATATCCGAAGGCTGCGACCGGCATTGTTCTTATTGCGCCATCCCGCGGATGACGGGCAAGCACAAGTCTATTCCCATGGAAGAGCTTGTGGAAGAAGCAACCATACTTGCCGGCCAGGGAGTTAAAGAATTACTTGTG
>Ga0209539_1000275_pt1 | contig 31206 bp, 23 predicted proteins | sample BarGraNGADG00312_2_FD_184499 | JGI IMG/M metagenome (GOLD analysis project Ga0209539, IMG submission 184499) | Arctic peat soil microbial communities from Barrow, Alaska - Barrow Graham LP Ref core NGADG0011-312 (SPAdes) (version 2) | ecosystem: Environmental > Terrestrial > Soil > Wetlands >...
TTTTTGAAGTTGGAACTTGAAGGATTATTAAGGTCGCCCCAGAATGAACCAATGACACCAAACCCCTGCCGCCAGTTTGCACACAAATTATCTGTCCCGCACGTAAACATGCTTGAGGTAAAATCTATGCTTCCGTTATGTTCTGCTCTTATCAGTGAATAAGCTCCATTTAAACCAGTCTCAAATCCGGCTAAACTTGAATACAATGTTTCAGATGTAATGAGGTGTTGCGGCTTTTCTTTCAGCAAATCTGTCTCACATCCGACAAAAAATATCACAATTAATATAACTGTAATGATTTTTAATGATTTAATTTTCATGGCATTTACTTTATATTGTTATACTTCATGTGTTTATTTAGAATCCCAGATTTAGTCCAAAAACAATTTCCTTTTGTAGAGGAATAGCTTCCTGATCTGTTAATTCCGGATCAAGTCCACGCTAATTTGTAAAAGTGAGCAAGTTCCTGCCTGTGACATAAAGTTTTAACTTGTTCAAACCTACTCTACCTAAGATATTTTTCGGGAAATCATAAGATAGGGATACATCTTTGAGACGGACGAAACTTGCAGACTCGTAAATGCTTGCCCCTATTCCAGCCATCCTGAATGCATCCACATGGTTCATATAAAAATCATTGGATGGATTAGTAGGTGTCCACCAGTTTTTGTTGATAGTATTGTGACGAACCCCTGCTGTGACACCAAGATCTGACATCAGAGTATTTTCTTTAGTAACACCTTGAACGCCGTGTATAAAAACATCGAGAGTAAAATTTTTGTAAGACAGTGAGTTGGTAAGTCCCCAAATGAACTTGGGATCCTGCTGTCCAATTATTTGCCTGTCGCTGGCATCCAGTTTACCATCTCCGTTCAAATCCTTAATTTTGATATACCCAGGCACCGAACCCCATTTGGCAGCGTTAGCAGCTTCATCAAGTTGCCAGACTCCGTCAAAAACATAACCAAAGTTTACTCTTATGGGTTTTCCGATGAACCAGGCGTTAGCGACATCATCAATTTCCTTACCTTCTGCATCCAGATCGCCATATAATGAAACAATCTTGTTCTGAACAAAAGAGATGTTACCAGAAGTAGTCCATTTGAAATTTTTATTGGCAATATTTCTGGAAACGAAAGAAAATTCCTGTCCATTGTTTTCTGTTTCGCCAATGTTCTGGGTAATTGATGTGATACCATGGACCAGTGAAATGGTCCTGTTTAAAAGAAGATCGGAGGTATTTGTTTTAAACAGGTTAAGTGTGCCTGTAATCCTGCTATTTAGTATTCCAAAGTCAACACCCAAATTTATTGTGCGTGAGGCTTCCCAACCAAGGTTATCTGAACCAAGCTTACTGGGTATATACCCAGGCAAAGAAGTGCTTAGTGCAACCATATTTTCCTGACTTAATCTGGAGATGGACTCGTAAGCACCTACAGCCTGATTACCATTCAATCCATATGAAAATCTTAGCTTCAGTTCATTGAATGAATCTTTCCAGGGGAAAAACTTCTCCTCTTTTATATTCCAGCCCAGTGCCATAGAAGGGAAGACACCCCATTTGTTATTGGCTCCAAACCCTGAATAACCATCCCTGCGGACTGTCAGTGTAAGAAGATATCGGCTTGCATAAGCATAATTCAGACGAAGCATTTGTGAGATCAAAACAGTCTCGTTTAATGAATAACCTGGTGTTACCAGTTCCGCCTGTGCCGCTGAGTACCAGCTAAGAAAATCATGTGGAAATCCTGATGCACTCATGGTATTTGAGCTACTCTTGTTCCCTTCATAGCTTAATACTGCTGTTGCAAAAATATTATGATCTCCAAACTTCCTGGTATAAGAAAGGATATTTTCAAGAACAGTATTGAAATAATTGGAACGGGCTGTACTTGCGCTTCCGCGGGCATCTAGCCCTGTTTTTGTGTCCCGGCCTCTGTAAGTCCCGGCATCGGCAAATCTCATTCTAAAACCCGTATTGACCCTATTACTCAAACCCTTTACAAAGGGGAAATCAATAATTGCAAAATTATTACTTACAACCTAGTAAGACTTATCAATATTCTTAAATAATGTAGTTTCAAGTGGATTAGTTCTCACAGGATCATCCAATATCGGAGTAATTGTCAGATTCCCATTCTCATCATATGCAGTAGCTAAAGGATTTCTGAAAAACAAATCCCCCATATTCGGGGACACTCCGCTCATATCATCAATTGATAACTGGGTACGTGTTCCAATTGTAAGCCATTTGGCAATCTTTGTATCGACATTTATCCTGTTTGTTATACGCTGAAAATTATCGTTTACAACCAAACCTCTTACATTTAGCCAACTTCCTGCAATATAATACTTTGTTTTCTGGAAACCTCCGGATACTGCTATGTTGTGCTGTTGGCTGTGACCATTTCGTAATCCAAGATCCAGCCAATTTACCCATTTGCCGGAATCATATACATCCTGTTCTGATTGGGTCATACCTGAAGGCAGACGGGTCATTTTAAAATCATAGAACTGTTTACCATCCATTATATCCGGTAATTTGACAAAGCTCTGAATTGAATATTTGCCATCGTAAGTTATTGAAGCTTTACCTTCAGAACCTTCTTTTGTGGTAATCAGTATCACCCCGTTCGACCCTCTGGAACCATAGATAGCGGCGGCAGAAGCGTCTTTCAAAACTTCTATTGATTGAACATCATTGGGATTGAGATCACTTAATTGCCCTCCGTAAGGAATTCCGTCAACAACTATCAGAGGATCAGTGCTGGCCAGGATTGAGTTACGACCTCTAATCATAATTGCTTCACTGGGCGCAGCCCCTGCTGAGGTTGTTTGTATCATTACGCCAGGAATTGATCCCTGTATGGCCTGTGCAATATTCAGGTTAGGTGTCATCTCCAGCCTATCTTTTGGCAAAGAGGCAACCGTTCCTGTTATATCACTCTTTTTTTGAGTACCATAACCTACAACTACAACTTCATCAACTCCAACCGTTTCTTCTTCCATCGCAACAATGAAAGAGGTTTTCCCGGCTATCGGAATTTCCTGTGTTTTCATTCCCACAAACGAGAAAACCAGTGTGTTGGCATCCAGTGGAACAGATAACTGAAATTTTCCATCGTTATCAGTCGTGATACCGGTAGTAGTACCTTTCAATACGATCGTTACACCAGGTATTGGCTGGCCTTTTGAATCGGATACTCTTCCTGAGATTTCTTTCTTCCGGGGCTGTTGCTGTTCCGGTAATGCAGGAACATTTGCTTTTTCTTTCAGAATAATCTGCTGCTCACGTACCTCGTAATCAACATTGCCTTGCTCACAAACGGATTTGAGCACTTTGTCAAATTTTGCATCCACAAAATCGACCGAAATTTCTTTTGAGCCATTCAGGATTTCGTCCTTGTACAAGAAAATGTAGTCGGTTTTCTTCTCGATACTCCCTAACACATCATGAATGTTGGCTTTGTTGAAGTGCAACGAAAGTGTTACCTGAGAAAAGCTGTTACCAAACGAGGCAACGACCAGAAAAATTAGTAATACGGTTAGTTTCATCTTTCTTAGTCTTAAACGCATCTCATCCCCCAACGGGAATAAGATTACTCGCATTTTTTTCATAATTTTGAACCGTTAAATGACACATTAAAAATTTAACACACACTAAACCGGGGGGTGCTGGAACGCTCTCCGGTTTTTTTATTTTATAATCTCATAAAGATCGTCTCCTTTTTTTACAATCCTAACCGATGCAGCCCTGGCTACACGCTCACAAGTCTCCTCCTTGTCCTCTTTTAATTGTAGCTTGCCCGAAATGCGCAGGTCTCTTAACAAGGGGTCACTGATCTGAAATCGGATGTTATAGTAGCGTTCGAGCTGTTTTACAATACGGTTCAGATCGGCGCTTTCAAATTTCAAAATACCCTTTGTCCATAAGGTATAATTGTCTGTATCAACTGCCTTTATATCTATTTTTCTGGTGGTTCGGTCGAAAGATGCCAACTGATCGGGTACCAATTCTATCCCTTTTTCAAACAATCCGGCATTGTTTTGTTCAATAATAACTTTTCCTTCTGCCAACGCGGTTTCTATTAAATTGTCAGAAGAATAAGCCGATATGTTGAACTTTGTGCCCATCACTTTGATGCGAATATCTTCTACCTGCACTAAAAACGGATGACTTTGATCGCGCTTAACCTCAAAAAAGGCCTCTCCCTCCAAAAATACCTCTCGGCTCTTGCTGGTGAAATTTTCGGGATAGATCAACCGGCTACCCGCATTGAGAAAGACTTTTGTCCCATCTGACAGAAGCAATTCAGATGTTTTGCCATAGGGAATGATTAACTGGTTCATTGCTGCTATTGACGGTTTAGAAATGTATGCGATCAGTGTATCATTGTTGACCACCAATTTCCCGTCAGCTTGGTATTGGAGAACCGATTTATCATCCTTCAATACAATATTTTCTCCGTTAGCACGGATCAGTTTGGCTGAATTCGAGGGGATCGGTTCAGACAATTTTTGGGCTAACTCTTCCGAAATGAATGTATTTTGCTTGTAAAACACCAATGCCCCAACGGAGAAAAAGATAAGGGCTACTGCAGCGTATTTTAACAAGCCGAAAGTCACTTGTCTGCTTCTCCCAGATCGCTTTTCTTCTATCTGCTTTAGAATTTTGGAAAACAAAAGAATCTTCTCCTCTTCTGCTAACTCTTTGTTGTTGGTACGAAATTTTGACAACACCTTTCTGGCCAACAAAATATTTCTTTTTTCTTCAGGATGATTGGTTTCAAACTGTTTCCACCATTGTTCCAATTCTTCATCCGGTTGAAAAACCCAAATGATGAAGTTCTTGTTTTCAAGATATTTGCTCAACCGTTCCATGTTCTGTTCGACGTTATACCTATAAAGGAGACAATCGGTCAAAACATGGACAAATTATTATCGTTTTTTTTTACTTTTTGAAATAAAATGAAAATAAAATGGTAATCGACTCACCACCAATTATTTTTCTGATAGTTTTCAGGGCTCGATAGACGTGTTTCCGAACAGATTCAACTGAAATTTTCAGAATATTGGCAATCTCTTTGTATTCGAGCGATTCGTTGTAATGCAGATAAAGAGCCTCTTTCTGTTTGGCAGGGAGCTTATTAAGGGCGTTCAATACTTCCCGGTTGATCTCCGCTTCCTTTTCCTGCTCAATGATCTGAAATTCGATACTGTATTCGGGTTCAAAATTGACAGATTCATTGAAACTGTGGCTGATCTTTCTGCCGGCTTCCATTTTCTTAATCAGATTTCGTTTTAAAGCTAAAAAGAGGTAATACTTCAGGTTTTCAGGAGAAATTCTCATTTTGTTCCGTTTCAGAAAGAGCTCAAGAAACAACTCTTGCAGCGCATCTTTAACGGCCTCTTCATCTTTGCAAAGCTTTGTTCCATAGTGGTAAAGGGCTTCGATGTGAAGGTTATACAAAATAGCAAAGGCCTCCTGATCACCCGACTTAAAACGGTTCCAAACAACCAGCCAATCATCTTTGCTGACCTCTTGCATCATTTGTCTTAGTTAGTTTTATATATTATCTGAAGGTTTCCCCCAGCAAAATATATCAACAATATGAGCAATAATACTAAAAACAGCGAAGAAAATTGTAATTATTATTGTTTGGTTAAGTTCTCAACACTATCTACCGGCTTTAAGCGGAAGGTAAATTCGTGTTTTTTTCATCCAGCAAATATTCAGGTTTCTTGCGGAATTCAACAAAAAGTGATGGATTAAAGGGTGACTCTATCTATAAACAAAGATGCCAAAACATCAGTTCAATGCAGGTAAAACTTTGGGAACTTTCTTTATTATTAAAGTGTTTTCGCGACTTCTACCTGCTCGAATGCCTCGATAAAGTCTCCTTCATTGAGGTCATTGTAATTTGCAATGTTTAGACCGCATTCATAACCCTTAGCCACCTCTTTGACGTCATCCTTGAACCGTTTCAGCGATTCGAGTTCGCCGGTGAAGACGACAATACCATCGCGGATCAGGCGCACCTTGGAATTCCGCACGATTTTGCCATCGCGGACGATACATCCGGCAATGGTTCCCACCTTGGTGATTTTGAATACCGTAAGAATTTCGGCAGTACCCTTGATCTCTTCTTTGATCTCCGGGGCAAGCATCCCTTCCATCGCCGATTTGATCTCGTTGATCGCATCGTAAATGATGGAATACAGACGGATGTCGATCTCCTCCTTTTCGGCCAGTTTCCGGGCGCTCATAGAAGGACGTACCTGGAATCCGACGATAATGGCATTGGATGCGGAGGCCAGCATGATATCCGATTCGGTGATCTGTCCGACGGCCTTGTGAATCACGTTGACCTGGATCTCGGTAGTCGAGAGTTTGATCAGTGAATCGGAGAGTGCTTCGATAGATCCATCCACGTCTCCCTTGACAATGATGTTCAGCTCCTGGAAGTTGCCAATGGCAATCCTTCGGCCGATTTCGTCGAGGGTAATATGTTTCTGTGTCCGGAGACCCTGCTCACGCTGTAGTTGCTCACGTTTGTTGGCAATCTGGCGGGCTTCCCGCTCGCTCTCCATGACATTGAATTTATCGCCCGCCTGGGGAGCTCCGTTCAGACCGAGAATCAATACAGGTTCAGCCGGGCCCACACTGTCGACACGCTGATTCCTTTCGTTGAACATCGCCTTCACGTGACCAAAATGAGGTCCGGCCAGCAAGACATCTCCAACTTTCAGGGTACCTGAGTGCACCAGAATGGTTGCAACGTAACCGCGTCCCTTATCGAGAGTTGATTCGATGACCGAGCCACTCGCTCGCTTGTTCGGATTGGCCTTCAGGTCGAGCATCTCGGCCTCCAGAAGCACTTTCTCAAGCAGTTCATGAACACCCAAACCGGATTTGGCGGAGATGTCGTGTGACTGATATTTACCACCCCAGCTTTCAACCATGTAATTCATGTTGGCAAGCTGGTGCTTTATTTTTTCAGGGTCGGCAGTGGGTTTATCTATTTTATTGATAGCGAAGACGATAGGAACGCCGGCGGCCGAAGCGTGGTTAATAGCTTCAACAGTTTGAGGCATAACGTCGTCGTCGGCCGCAACGATGATGATGGCGATATCCGTTACCTGGGCGCCGCGTGCACGCATGGCAGTAAATGCTTCGTGACCGGGAGTGTCGAGGAAGGTAATTTTCCTTCCGTCTTCCAGCGATACATTGTAAGCGCCGATATGCTGTGTGATTCCTCCGGCTTCACCCGCAATAACATTGGCTTTCCGGATGTAGTCGAGTAAAGAAGTCTTACCGTGGTCGACGTGTCCCATGACGGTGACAATCGGCGGACGGGATATCAGATCCTCAGCAGAATCCTTCTCTTCCAAAATGGCTTCCTGTACTTCTACTGAAATAAATTCAACCTTGTAACCAAACTCATCGGCAACGACCGACATGGTCTCTGCATCCAGACGCTGGTTGATAGAAACGAAAAGTCCCAGTGACATACAGGTTGCGATAACCTGCGTCGGGTTAACGTCCATCATGCTTGCCAATTCACTTACAGAAACAAACTCGGTAATTTTGATGATATTTCTGTCGATATCGGCTTGTGCACCCTCTTCAGCCATCTTTTCCGTGTAAGCAAGACGCTTGTCGCGCCGGTGCTTGGAACCGCGTGTTTTCTGGCTTTTGGTAGTCAGACGTGCGAGTGTCTCTTTAACCTGCTTCTGAACATCTTCATCGTTGACCTCTTTCTTAAGCGGTAATTTTTTCTTTACAACCAGGGAGCTTTTCTTCTTGATTATACTCTTTTCTTTTTCCTTTTCCTTCTTTTCCTTGGGATCTTCGATGCGTTTCTCAAGGTTAAGGGGAACGCGTTCCTTGGCATCCTTGCTGACGCGTTTACGCTTTTTCTTGCGCAATATACGGTCTTCATCCCGAATTATTCCCTTTTTAAGCGCCTCGCCAGGCAGATCAATTTTACCTACTACCTTAGGACCAGAAAGAATTTCTCTGGCATGTTTGAATATTTCTTCGGGAACTTCTGCAAGGTCCGGGAAGATCTCTTCCAGCGGATCAATATGGTGTTTACCTTCACGCACCGGCTTAACAGGTTTCCCTTCAGCCGTCTTGGGCGCGGCATGCTTCTTCTTGGTAAGGGTTGCCTCTTTTTTGCTTTTTTCCGGAGTTTTTGCTGTTTCGAGATCGATCTTACCTATGATATTCAGGCTGGATTCCAGTTGAGGCACATTTGAAATCAGCTCCGGTGTACCTTCTTCAATAATAGGTGCCTTTGCATCACTCTTCTCTGCTGGAGCAGTTGCCTCTGCTTTTGTTTCAACTGCTTTTGGCTCAGGAGCCTTCTCTGTAATTTTCTCTTCAACAGGTTCTTCAACCGTTTCTGCCTCCGCAGAAGCTGTAGGTTCAACAGTATTGGGCTTGGAGGTAAGATTATCAAGATCGACGGTACTAACCACTTTAAAGGCCGGTTTCTCAGGTTGAGGCGTATGCGTAATCTCCGGTTTTACAGTTTTTGCCTGCGGTTCGTGATGTTTGATATCCTTGTAGTGAAGGCTGTTGTCCGTAATACTGAAGGAATCATCCTCAAAATCCTCGGTGATCACTTTGTGTTCGAGAGGATGAACATCTTCAATGGTGATGGTATCTCTTTTTAATCGGCCTGGGCGATGCATATCCGCTTCGACTTTGGCATCGTGATCCTTTCGAAACTGTTTTTCGAGCAGCATCTGAGCCTCGGCATCGATCTTGGCGTTGGGATCAGGAGTCATTTTAATGCCCTGCTTATTCAGAAACTCTACGATGGTAGAGATCCCCACGTTTAGATCACGTGCTATTTTACTTAACCTTGATACTTGTTTCCCTGTATCCATAGTTTGCCAAACAGTTTAATTTGCTTTATCTCTTCCGGTTGATTGAACGTCTGACAGTTACTGTTCAAATTCGGATTTTAGTATGCGTAACACTTCGTCGATGGTTTCTTCTTCGAAATCGGTACGTTTTATTAGCTCCTCCCTTGAGAGGTTCAGCACATTTCTGGCAGTATCACAACCAATGCCCTTGAGTCCGTCGAGAACCCAATCATCAATTTCGTCTGCAAATTCTTCCAGTGAAACATCCTCTTCATCAGCGACTTCACGGTCACGATAGACATCAATGTCATAACCTGTCAGCTGACTGGCAAGTTTAATATTCAAACCGCCCTTTCCGATGGCTAGCGAAACTTCCTCCGGTTTAAGGAAAACCTCCACCTTGTTCTCGTTGCCATAAATCTTTATGGAGGAGATTTTTGCAGGGTTTAAAGCTCTTTGTATGTAAAGTTGATTGTTGTTCGTGAAATTGATGACGTCTATGTTCTCGTTGCGTAACTCCCTGACGATGCCATGTATCCTGGAACCTTTCATTCCGACACATGCTCCGACCGGGTCAATTCTGTCATCGTAGGATTCAACGGCAACTTTGGCGCGCTCGCCGGGAATCCTGACAATCTTCTTAATGGTGATTAATCCGTCTGAAATCTCAGGGACTTCCAGTTCAAAGAGCCTCTCAAGGAAAACAGGAGAAGTACGTGACAAGATAATATATGGACTGTTGTTCCTCATTTCTACCTTGATCACAACCGCCCGAACACTGTCGCTTTTTCTGAAAAAATCTGATGGAATCTGCTCGCTCTTGGGGAGAATCAGCTCGTTGCCTTCATCGTCCAGCAACAAAAGCTCCTTTTTCCAGATCTGATAAACCTCGCCAGTGACAATCTCGCCAATCCGGCCTTTGTATTTTTGATAAATATTATCTTTCTCAAGCTCCATAATTCTGGAGGCAAGATTTTGCCTTAAATTAAGAATGGCCCTTCTTCCGAAATCGCTGAACCTGATCGTATCCGTAACCTCCTCACCAAGTTCATAATCACCGTTGTTGGCATTGGCGGCAGTAATGGAAATCTGTGTATTTACATCAGTAAATTCATGGTCTTCGACAATAAGGCGGTTCCTGTAAATCTCGAAGTCTCCCTTATCAGGATTGATAATGACGTCAAAATTCTCGTCCGAGCCAAACTGTTTTTGGATCACACTTCTGAACGCATCTTCCAATACGCTCATCATTGTTGCACGATCGATGTTTTTCAGATCTTTGAATTCCGAAAACGTGTCAATCAGATTGAGGCTGTCCATATCTTCAAAATTTTATTTGAAAGTAATTACGGGTTTAACTGTTTTAATGTCAGCCAGGAAAAATTCAATACGCTTCGTCTCGATTGTTTTCTTCCCTTCAACTTTTATATTGTTAGTCGTCTCAACGACAAAACTCTTCTCATCAGCAGAGATCAGGATTCCAATGATCTTATCTCCGTTGGCGGTAACAATCTCTACCTCTTTACCAAGATTCTTCCGGTACTGGCGTAGTACCTTAAATGGCTGTGTCAGTCCGGGAGAGGATACTTCGAGTGAGAAATCTTCTACCTCGCGGTCAAATTGATGTTCAATATGGCGACTCATCTCCATGCATTTTTCAATGCTGATACCTTCATCGCTGTCAATTATAACAGAAATAGCATTGGCAGGGCTGACGGTAATTTCGACGATAAACATCGTGTCCGACAACTTTTCCTCTGCAAGTCTGTAAATATCTCCTTTCGATATCATTTTCAATTTTAATAAAATAGGGGACAATACGTCCCCTAATCCTGCGATTAATCTCCGCTGCGAAATTACTATTAATGTTTGAATTAAACAAATTTTTATTTCTAATTTTGAGGAGAGCTGAAGCCAGTGAAAAGTGAAAAAAGCACGCTCCAGCGGATTTGCAATCCGCTGGTAATCTTTTGCCAACGGATTGCAAATCCGTTGGAGCTCTAAGATTATAAATAATTATGATTCAGTTTGATAATGAATAGTTCGACAGAGAAGCCCCTAAAGCACAAAATTATAAACGACCCAGTCTGGGGTTTCATCGACCTGACCCCGGGAATTATCTTCCATCTGATAGAACATCCTTATTTTCAACGGCTCAGACGAATCCGACAACTGGGATTCACCTCACTCGTCTACCCGGGTGCCAATCATACCCGTTTCGAACACAGCATCGGAAGTATGTATTTGGTTAGCACCGCCTTAGATGTATTGCGCGATAAGGGTGTGGAGATTACCGACGAGGAAGCCGAAGGGGTTACCATCGCTGTTCTGCTTCACGATCTTGGACATGGCCCGTTTTCCCATGCCCTGGAAGAGAGCATTGTCAAGGGAATATCCCACGAAGAGCTGTCTTTACTGTTCATGCAGGATCTGAACGAAGAGTTTAACGGCAAACTTGACCTGGCGATTAAAATCTTCCTCGACCAGTGTCCCAAGCACTTTCTGCATCAGCTGGTCAGCAGTCAGCTCGACATGGACCGGCTCGATTTTCTGAAACGTGACAGCTTTTATTGCGGCGTGTCTGAGGGAGTAGTTTCCTCCGATAGGATCATTAAAATGCTGGATGTCAGGAATGATCAGCTGGTTGTTGAAGCGAAAGGGATCTATTCTGTCGAAAAATTTCTGATTGCAAGAAGGATGATGTACTGGCAGGTCTACCTGCACAAAACCGTTGTATCTGCCGAGCGGATGCTGGTCAACCTGCTTCGTCGAGCCTCGGATCTCGTGCAGGCAGGGCACGTGGTGAAGGCTTCCAGCGCCTTTGCTTGTTTCCTGAATCATGAATTTACTGCAGATGATTTTCATTCCGCTGACAGACAGCGCAGAAAAATGGCCCTCGGTCGTTTTGCCATGCTCGATGACTCTGATATCACAAGTTCTATCAAAGAATGGATCACGCATAAGGATCCCATCCTGTCCGATCTTTCCGACAGGATTGTTAACCGCAGACTGATGAAAATTAAAATCTCCAGTCATCCGTTCAGTGAAAGTCAGCTCCTTGAGCTTGTTGAAAAGGTACAATCGGCCATGGTCATCCCGACAGGCGAAACAGACTATTTCGTGTCGGTCGGGGAGATGACCAACAAGGCCTATCAGCCTGACGAAGAGGCAATTCTGATTTTATTTAAGAATGGCAAATTAAAAGATATCCGGGATGCTTCCGACATAAATCTGGAGGGATTAACCAAGACTGTACGCAAACATTTTGTCTGTTATCCGGCAAAAATCTCATGAGGTAACTAATATTGTTTATTTTTGCAGCAAATTTTATAAGTAATTGAATGGAGTTTAAGGTCAAAGACATCGCATCGTTATTCAATGGAACCGTCGAAGGTGACGGTGAAATTAAGCTGCATAACATCTCTAAAATTGATCAGGGTGTTCCGGGAACACTCTCTTTTCTTTCTAATCCTGCCTATACTAAATACCTATATACAACGGAGGCTTCAGCGGTATTGGTCTCAAAGGAATTTCGGACCGAAGGTGATATTACCTGTACCCTGATCCGTGTCGATGATCCTTATACCGCCATTGCTGAATTACTGAAACTTTATCAGCAGCTTAAACCGGGTAAAAAAGGGATTGAGCAGCCTTCATTTGTCAGCAGCAGCGCTAAAATCGGTGAAGATATTTACCTTGGCGCTTATGCGTATATTTCTGATAATGTTACTATTGGAAATAATGTAAAAATTTATCCCCATGTATTTATTGGTGACAATGTTGTCGTGGGCGACAATACAATATTATTTTCGGGGGTAAAAATTTATCCTGATTGCAAGATTGGAGCTGATTGTATCTTGCATTCGGGCGTGGTTATCGGCGCAGATGGCTTTGGCTTTGCCCCTAATAATGACGGACCGTTTACCAAGATCGCCCAGGTTGGAAATGTAATCATTGAGGATCTGGTGGAGATTGGGGCTAATTCATCTGTCGATCGCGCTACCATGGGCTCAACAATTATTCACAGAGGAGTGAAATTGGACAATCTTATTCAGATTGGTCACAATGTCGAAATTGGTGAGAATACGGTCATAGCCGCTATGACGGGTGTGGCAGGGTCTTCCAAAATTGGGAAAAATTGCATGCTGGCCGCGCAGGTAGGAATAAGTGGGCATATTACCATTGGAGACCATGTGAAAATCGGCGGACAGGCGGGTGTTATAGCTAATGTAGCCGATAACTCCACCATTATTGGTTCCCCGGTTCAGGACCACAGGGATTTTATGCGATCGATGGCCATCTTCAGAAGATTGCCTCAACTTTCGGGTGATGTCTCAGATCTGAAAAAGTGGATGAAAAAAATGGAAGAAAATATTTAATATGACTGGGATGATTATTAAACAGAATACTATCGCCTATCCGGTAACCGTAACCGGTAAAGGACTCCATAACGGAGTTGAAGTATCGCTGACTTTTCAGCCGGCACCGGAAAATTTCGGATTCAGATTCAAAAGGATAGATTTAGCGGGGGAACCTATCATTGAGGCCAATGTCTCCAAAGTGAGAGGAACGGCCCGGGGAACAGTTTTACAGGACGGAGAGGTCTCCATCAGTACCATTGAACACTGTATGTCAGCGCTGATAACCTCAGAAATCGACAACATTCTCATTGAGATCAATGGTTCTGAATTACCCATTATGGATGGCAGCTCACTGCCTTTTGTCGAGGCCCTCCAGGAGGCTGGCTTAGCAGAGCAGCAGGCAGAAAGGGAATATTTCGTCGTCAAGAAAAAGATCACCTACCGCAATCATTCCACCGGTTCAGAGTTAACCATCCTTCCGGATGAAAATTTTGCCATTGACGTACTGGTTTCGTACAATTCCTCTGTTCTCGGCAACCAGTTTGCCTCTTTTGATAACACCACAGAATATGCTTCCGAGATTGCCCCTTCCAGAACATTCGTTTTTGTGAGGGAACTGGAGGCTTTGCTGAAAAACAACCTGGTCAAGGGCGGTGACCTCGACAACGCCATTGTGATCATGGACCAGGCCATGCACCAGGATGAACTTAACAGGATAGCCGATCTCTTTCATCATGAGCATATCCAGGTTAATGAAATAGGTATTCTTAATAACCTAAAACTTCGTTACGACAACGAATGTGCCCGCCATAAACTTCTTGATCTGATCGGCGACATCGCTTTGTTAGGTAAGAGAATCAAGGGAAGAATTATTGCCAAACGCCCGGGACATCTTGCAAATACCGAATTTACAAAGCTCCTGCTGAAGGAATGCCAGCGGAGTATGGCCGAATCTGCACCACCGGAATACCATCCGGGGAAGGAACCGCTTTACGATATCAATGCCATCAAAAAGATGCTACCTCACCGATATCCCTTCCTATTGCTGGATAAAATAATAGAGAAAGGAGCCGATTATATCGTCGGAGTGAAAAATGTCACAACGAATGAACCTTTTTTCACAGGACACTTTCCTTCAGAGCCGGTAATGCCTGGCGTCATGATTATTGAGTCGATGGCACAGTGTGGCGGGGTTTTTGTCATCAGCTCCATGCATGCCGACGGCGATTACTCCACCTACTTCATGACTATGGATAACATAAAGTTCAGAAAAAAAGTAGTTCCTGGAGATACGCTGGTATATAAGATTAAGTTAACAAGCCCCATCCGGAGAGGGATCGCGCACATGCGCGGACTCGCTTTTGTTGGTGATACGGTAGTTTGTGAAGGTGAATTTATGGCACAGATCGTAAAAAATAAATAAAAGACGAATGAACCAAGTACTTACGCATATCCATCCCAACGCCAAACTTGCGAAAGGGGTTGTTGTTGAGCCATTTGCCACTATTGGTGACGATGTTATCATTGGCGAAGGAACCAATATCGGCTCTCATGCAACCATATTTCCGGGTACACGTATCGGGAAAAACTGTAAAATTTTCCCTGGTGCTGTCATTGGAGGTGAACCGCAGGATCTGAAATTCAAAGGTGAATATTCAACTGTCGAGATAGGCAATAATACTACCATCAGGGAGTGTGTCACCATCAACCGGGGCACTGCCGCGAAAGGCAAGACTTTGATCGGCAGCAACAGTCTGATCATGGCTTATGTACACATTGCCCACGATTGTGTGGTTGGAGATAATGTTATTCTGGTGAACGCTACTTCATTAGCCGGCGAGGTACTTGTGGATGACTATGCCATTATCGGAGGACATTCAGCGATCCATCAGTTTTGCCATATCGGCAAGCATGTGATGCTTTCAGGGGGATCCCTGGTAAGGAAAGATGTGCCACCTTACATCAAAGCCGGTCGCGAACCGCTGTCCTATGCAGGAGTCAACTCGATCGGATTGCGGCGCAGGGAGTTTTCCAACGAAATTATTACCCAGATTCAGGATATCTACCGGATTATCTACCAGAAAGGGTACAATAATTCGCAGGCATTGGAAGTGGTGGAGGCAGAGCTGCCGGCTTCAAAAGAAAGAGATGATATCCTGTTATTTATAAAGGATTCCAAGAGGGGGATTATTAAGGGATATTTTCCTGATTGATGTCCCGTTTTGTCATGACCGGGCGATATCAGCAACAGAGAAACTGAAACGCAGATGAACGAAAAAACGATGTATGTATCCGGAATTGGTGAGGTGCAGATGGTACGCAGGGCCAGATCAAAAAAACTCAGGATTGCGGTAAAATCTTCCGGCGCGGTCGTTGTTTCAATTCCCTGGCAGTCTACTTTTTCGAAAGGAGAGTCTTTCCTTGAGGAGAAGAAAAATTGGGTAATCCAGACTAAACAAAAACTTGAGAAACAGGGTCTTACCAGAACTCCACTTCAGCCTGGAGAACTTTTTTCTACCAGAAGTCTCAAATATTTTTTGCTGCCGATGAAGACCGAAAGAGTTAAAGTCTTCTTCAAACAGGATGAGCACATCGTCGAAATTGGCTATCCCGAAAATGAATCGCTGGAAGAACCCTTGTTCAGGGATATGATCAGATTTTCAATTGATGGCGTACTTCGTTATGAAGCAAGAAGATATTTGCCTGCCAGGACGATGGAATTAGCAGACAAGCTGGGGTATTCCTTTAAATCCATCACCCTCAAAAACAATAAAACCAACTGGGGAAGCTGCTCGGGACTGAAGAACATCAACCTGAATATCCACCTGATAAGGCTTCCAGATAGGATGATAGATTTGATATTGGTTCATGAGCTGGTCCATACTAAAATACCCAACCACGGACCATTATTCAAGGAACAATTGAAGAGGCATTTTCCTGATGTAGAAGAGTTAAACAGGGTCATCAAACAGTTCAGTCCCGAACTATTCTGATCAGATGGAAAGCAGGCCAAACTGGTCGGCCAGCGAGGTGAGGAAATAAGAAAACACGAAAGCGATCAGTGGAGAGATCAGCCAGATCATCCAGAATTGCTTGACAATTTTTTTCGAGAATGTGTCTTTCCAGCCAACCTTTGAGACACTTAACGCAAGAATTGCGAAGGTATTTAGCTGGACCAAAGAGGTCGGGATACCCCGTGTCAATGAGGCAGTCAGTAGAAGAGATGCCGTGATAAATGAGATAATCGATGCTTCCACTTTCCCTATTTCGGTGATGGCGGTACCCGTTTTTAACATCAGCTTATGACCGAAGATGGAACTTCCAATCGCAAAGACAGGCGCTATGATGAGTGTGCACAGAATCATGATCAGGACAAAGTTCTGGCTGGTTGGTGCAATATGCAGTTCGTTGGTAATCATTGAAGTAATCGGTCCGGCTGCATTAGCTACGTTGTTTGAGCCGATGGAGAATGCTACATAACAACTGGTAATGATGACTATCCAGCTGAACAGTTTCTGTCGTTTGGCGTTAAGAAAATATCCTGGATTCTTGATATCAAACTTCCTTGAAATGACCCTGGAAATAAAATACATGAGGCCAAAGGATATAATAGGCATGACGATCCAGGTAGGCAGAATTTCATAGAACAATTTGTGGGTGTTGAGTTGGCCAACATAGTGAGCGGGGGCCACGAGTGCCACGACTGTAGTTTGTGCCGTTGATTGAGGCACTCCGATTAGATTGGCGAAAAGGAGGGAGAGGGCTACTGAAAAGAGAATAATTGTCGTTAGTGTATAATCCAGACTCACCGCGGGAAGTATCTCTTTCCCAAGTGTGACAGCCGTATTTTTTCCTGCAAAAAGGGCACCCAGCAGAACGAAAATACCGAAGAGTCCGGGTATCAGTGAACGGCGGATAATCCCTGAGCCATAAGCTGTTGCAAAAGAAGGTGCGGTGCCGCTGCCTCCCATGTTCAACCCTAGAAACATGGCAACCAATAAGGGCAGTAATAATCCGTTAAGCATATTGCAACAAAATTTCTTTCAGGTCGCTAAGATATTTATAAATATTCAACAATCCTTTTAAATATTCGAAAATTGGGACCTTCCTGGTAAGCAGGATTACACATAGATAAACAGATAGGTTTCAAAGGCGATCCAGCCGACGATAGCCCCCGGAATCAGATCCAGGAAGAAATGCTGTTTCGTGTAAAGTGCGCTAAAGGCGATTAAAACGGGGAAAGACCATATCCATAAACCAAGTGGCGGACAATTGGTCGCCAGATGAAAGGAAGTTAAGGTAGAAACACTCATGTGCATGCTGGGGAAACAATTATTGGCCATGTCCAACGATTGAACATAACGAAGAAACCGGTGAGTCAATGAATTTCCCAGAGGCTGTTCACGCCAGGACGGAGGCGTATGTACGGGAAAAAATAAAAAAAACAACATCTGAATGGCCAGTAAAATGATGTAACTGACAACAGTATAATCAAATTGCCGGAAATCCTTAAATGAAAATATCGTAACAACGATGATTGGGTAATAAATTCCGCTGTAAATCCATATCCACCAGGGTTTGAATTTGAAATACCTGTCAACAAAACTTTCAAGTTGTATTGGTTTTCTGATGGCATTGCGCTGACACCAGAAATAAAATTGATAAACACCTATGATTAAGACGATCGCTATGATGATCATGACGACATAGTCAGTTTTATTGGAGATTCCTAAAAGCATAGCCAGTTAATGAAGATTATTTTATGTTAAGCATAGTGCGTTTTGTTTAGGCGTTGCGCCAATAATTTTAATTCAAACGCAGTATAGGTAAAAAAAATTATTCTGCCAAATTTGTTAAGCAGGCGAAAATTTATGCTAATAGGTAGGTGAAATAACTGTTTTCTCAAAAATTTTTTTCCTAAAATAGAGTGCTACGTTAACTAATAAAATGAGTACCGGGACTTCAATAAGCGGACCGATTACGGTAGCAAATGCCGCCTGAGAATTGATGCCGGACTCTTTCAGCACGGCCATGGCTCCAGGGTTCAATTTACCCGAAGCCTCAGTGCCTGCGGAGCAGACAGTGAGGGTAGGATCAAAAGATTGCAGGAATCCATGCGCCATCTGGCTTCGGCAGCTATTTTCCGTACAAAGAATTAATATTTTAGTAACCATAAATTTCCTTGTTTGCCCTGATTCTCTTCCTGAAAAATTTGTTCAGGAGAGGAGTAGGATTCTGGCACAGATAGACCTTTAAGCCATTCTCACGGAAATAGGAATTTTTGATCTCCCCGACTTCATGGTAATTCTTGAAGAGTCTGGGGATATCGCCTAAACTGTTATCGGATACAATAAAATTATTGGCAACCAGGGAGTCGGGCGCCCAGAATATATAGCTGTCATTGACGCAGACGGGGGCAGGCAGGTGATATTTCTTACCATAAAAATCCATTGCGCCGGCCTGACCGTAGTTGTTGGCATAGATTATGCAATCTTTCTTGCTGAGGCTATCCAGTGAATTGTAGGCTATTGAAGCCATTGATGCTAATTCTTCCCAGCCGGTCATGTCCATATAATCTTGAGGGATAGGGTAATAGCCATTTTGTTCGTTTCTCATCGGAGCAGGTGAAATATGCTGGGAAAAGAAGGAGCAATAAGCCGCCATTTCTTTCTGATGCAGTACCGGCAGGCCCAGCGGCAGGAAGAATAAGGAAGTAAGGAAGGAATATCCGACGATGAACCAGGAGATGATTCTTAGCTTTCCTGGTAAGTATTTTTCAAGAAAATATCCACCAAAGGCAAACATGACCGGATAGACACCTAAAGTATAGTAAGGTTTCCCTTTGGTGACCAGGAACAGTAGAATTACCAGTAGAAACAGCCAGGCAAATAATCTAAATTTTCTTTCTGCCTTTGCGAATAATAGTACGAATAGTCCTGTAAGCCAGATTAATATGGCTGTAAAGTTCATCATGATCTGCTCCCCGAGGAATGTGTGTTTGGAGACAAGGTTGAGTTGGGTCCGGTAGAGTTCGCCCATGTGTGTGGCCACGGGAAATTTGTGGATGATTTGCCAGATGATATTGGGAAGCATGATGAAAAGAGCTGCAACTGCGGCATACACAAGATATTTTGAAAGGAGCAATTTTCTGTGATTGCTTAATAGGATGGCGATCAGGGTAGACAATCCTAAAAAGAGAATGGAATATTTGTTGAGAAAAGCCAGGCCAAAACTTATTCCGATGCAGATCCAATACTTGGGATCCTGCCTGTTAATCAGTTTCAGCAGGAAGAACAGGAAAAGGGTCCAAAAAAAGAGTTCAAAAATTACTGGCATGAAAAGTGAGGAAGAACGGAGCAATGAGGTTGATATAATACCTGCCAGGCAAGCTGTGAAAACCGCAAAGCTTTTGCCTCCAAGTTCTCTAACGAATAGGGCGATCAGCACGATGATGGAAGCTCCCGCCAGAGCAGGAAATAGTTTAACGAAGAATTCGTGGTAACCGAAGAGATTTTTTATGATAAATGAGAAAAATGCCATCATGGGGGGTGTTGAGGCAAATCCCCATGACAGGTGGCTGCCCATTGAGAAATAGAGCATTTCATCGCGGTGGAGTTCGTAATTGGTGCTGGTCAGAAAGTGAATCAGCAATTTTATGATGACAAAGCAGATCGTCAATATGAGGAATGATTTTTTGCTCATGGCTATGGTTCGTAATTCCTTTTGATAAAGATGATTCAGAAAAATTTTAAAAAGGAATAATTAAAGCTAGTGGCTTTTGACAGGGATTTAGTCCCTGATCTTATTGATCCCGACCATTGTTTATTTTGAAAATAGTTTTTTAATGTCGTCGAGGTTTTCCTTTTGAAGCAAGAGGTTGTCAAATTCATTTAACCGTCCTAAAAGGTGCATCAGTTTCAGCAACGAATCCAACGATATTTTCCCTGTGTTTTCAAAACGCTTTAAACTTCCAAGGGATACGCCCGAACGTTCGGCCATTTCTTCCTGCGACATTTTTAGCTGCTTTCGCAAAGTGCGATGTTTTTCAGCCAATGCTTTACTTACTTCCAGTGGAGATCGTTCAAATGAATACATCGTATTTGTTTAAAATATTATCCAAATATAATAGAAAAATACAAAAATAGCTAATATATTATCTTTGCACCTTTCATTCAATTTTACCTGGGTTCAATATTAGCAACAAACCTGGCAACAAAAAAATCACCTACAAAATAAATTGTAAGTGATTGAATTTTAGTTGACCTGTCAGGTTTCGAACCTGAACTCTTCTGATCCAGAATCAGACGTGTTGCCAATTACACCACAGGTCAATATTTGAATATTTCATGTTTGGGCAGCAAAAATACAAAAAATCACCTACAAAATAACATGTAAGTGACTGATTATAAAGTTGACCCGTCAAGGCTCGAACTTGAACTCTTCTGAACCAAAATCAGACGTGTTGCCAATTACACCACGGGTCAATCCTGCATGCCTTATTATTTAAGACGGCGCAAAAGTACAAAGATTTTTTTTTCCGCCAAGATCAAAATGGGGAAGAGCAAAAAATAATTACTTTTCTGCCTTGGACAAAGATTTTATATCTTCGCAAAGTTTTTTCGTAGCTTAGTACTTCTTCTGGTAGATTAAAATATAATAGGATGAGAACATTCAAGTTTTACAACACGGTTATTGGATGGGGAATTTTTGTCGTTGCAGCTATTGTCTATCTCATGACAATAGAACCAACTGCAAGTTTTTGGGACTGTAGTGAGTTTATCACCACGGCCTTCCGGCTGGAGGTTGGTCACCCTCCAGGTGCCCCGCTGTTTATGATTCTAGGACGTTTATTTACCATGCTGGCCCCCTCTACTGCCACTATTCCGGTGATGGTTAACATCATGTCTGCCCTGGCCAGCGCATTTACTATCCTATTTCTATTCTGGAGTATTACCCACCTGGCCAAAAAAATCCTGGTAACAGGTGAAAAAGAGACACTTCCAGAGTTGATTGCTATTCTGGGTGCAGGAGCTGTAGGTGCCCTGGCTTATACTTTCTCTGATACCTTCTGGTTTTCGGCTGTGGAAGGCGAGGTCTATGGTACCTCATCACTATTTACCGCGCTCGTTTTCTGGGCCATTCTGAAATGGGAAAACGAGGCGGATGAACCTTTCGCTAACCGCTGGCTCGTGCTGATCAGCTATCTCGTCGGACTTTCCATTGGTGTTCACCTCTTGAACCTGCTGGCAATTCCTGCCATCGTATTTGTCTATTATTTCAGAAAATATGAAGTTTCCAGAAATGGGATTCTTGCAGCATCGGGTATTTCTCTCGTCTTGCTCGCTACTATGATCTGGGTGGTTATTCCAGGACTGGTAGTTGCTTCTTCGTGGTTTGAACTCTTGTTTGTCAACGGAATCGGATTACCCTACAATTCTGGTGTAATCATCTACGCCATCGTGCTGACCGGCGCCGTCTGTTATGGGATTGTCTATACTTACCGGCACAAAAAAGTTGTTGCCAACACCTTATTATTATGTCTCTCCGTGATTATCATCGGATATTCATCTTATGCCATGACGGTTATCCGCTCCTTAGCCAATCCACCGATGGACCAGAATAATCCTGATAATGTCTTCTCTTTACTTTCTTATCTGAACCGCGTCCAATACGGCAGCCGGCCACTCGGATATGGCCAGTATTACAATGCTCCGCTCGACAGCAAGGAGCAATATAAACAAGGTAGCCCGACCTATATCAAGAAGAACGGTCATTACGAGATTGCCGAATACAAGCAGATTCCCAATTACGATTCCCGCTTTTGCACCATCTTCCCCAGAATGTATAGCTCAAGTGCGGATCATATCCAGGAATATAAAAATTGGGCAGGTATTAAGGGCACTCCCATCCAGGCTACTAACCGTAACGGAGACCCGGAAACAATTATGAAACCGACATTTGGTGAGAATCTTCAGTTTTTTCTTACCTATCAGGTTGGCTTCATGTATCTCAGGTATTTCCTCTGGAACTTCTCCGGCCGTCAAAACGATGTTCAGGGGCAGGGTGGTATTCTCAATGGTAACTGGATGACCGGAATCAATGCCATCGATGCGATCCGCCTGGGCGATCAGAAACATCTGCCCCCGACACTGGGGGATAACAAGGGCAAGAATGCCTATTATATGCTTCCCTTTATCCTCGGACTGCTGGGAATGTTTTACCAGTACCAGGCCGGAAAAAAGGGCAAACAGGATTTTACTGTTGTGATGCTCCTTTTCTTCATGATGGGGCTGGCCATCGTTATCTACCTGAATCAGGACCCATTACAACCACGTGAGAGGGATTACGCTTATGCCGGCTCTTTCTATGCCTTTACGATCTGGATCGGTCTCGGAGTTTTAGCGATTTATGATCTTATCAGGAGATATTCACCGGGAGTTGTCAGCGCCATTGCTGCCACGCTGATTTCGTTTTTCGCGGTACCGGTTTTAATGGGTTCCGAAAACTGGGACGACCACGACCGTTCAGGACGCTATACCGCACGAGATTTTGGAAGTAATTATCTTGAGACCTGTGCCCCCAACGCGATCATTTTTACCAATGGCGATAACGATACTTTCCCACTCTGGTATGCCCAGGAAGTGGAAGGAATCCGGACTGATGTAAGGGTCTGTAACCTGAGTTACCTGCAGACGGACTGGTACATTGAACAGATGAGAAAAAAATACTACGACTCTGATCCGTTGCCGATTAAGTTCACCGACGATCAGGTCGTTCAGGGTACCAGGGACATTGTTTATGTTCTCGACCAGCTCAAGCGTCCGGTCAACCTGAATGAGGCGCTCGAATTTATCCGTTCCGACGATCCGGCTACGAAACTACAGCAGGCCGACAATGCATCTTTCCTGCCATCCAAGCAGCTTTATCTGCCGGTTGACAAGAAAGAAGTACTGGCAACCGGAACTGTTGCAGCGAAAGATGATTCTCTGATTGTAGATAAGATAGACATCAACCTGACAGGCAATTACCTCTCTAAGGACGAAATGATCATTCTGGATATTCTTAATAACAATAAGTGGAAACGGCCTGTCTATTTTGCCGTAACGGTTGGAAGGGACAAGTACCTGAACTTGCAGGATTATTTCCAGGCAGAGGGTTTTGCTTATCGTCTTGTTCCGATCAAAACTAAAGTTAAGGACCAGCAAATAGGCAGAGTTAGTTCAACCATCATGTATGACAACATCATCAAGAAATTCAAATGGGGGAACATGAACGATCCAAAGGTTTACCTCGACGAGAATAACCAGCGGATGTCCATGAACATCCGGAACAACTTCGTCAGACTGGCCGATCAGCTGGTTCTTGAAGGGAAAACAGACTCGGCCGTGGCGGTACTGGATCGTTGCAACGAGCTGGTTCCCAATAAAAAAGTTCCTTATAATTACTTTAACCTGCTGATGGCTGAGGCTTATTACAAAGCAGCTCAATACGATATGCACAGAATGGGCAAAGAACGTACTTCTCTTGAGGTTAACATGCTCCCTGCAGCCGTGAAAAAAGGCAACGATGTGGTTCGTCAGATGATTGATAACAACGAAAGTGAGATTCTTTATTATCTTTCACTCGAGCCGAAATTCAGGGATTCCGTTTCTGAGGATTTGCAGCGTGCATTTTATCTGCTGCAGGAACTTGGAGTCATTACTGAACAGTACGGAGAGAAAGAGCTTGCCAAGGAAATCAATGTGAAACTTAGCAAAATGATCTCCGTAGTACAACCTGAAAGAGGAAATGCTATTCAAAAATGATATTTGGTCCGAATTGTAACAATTCGAAGATTATCATTACTTTTGAACCGATTAAGGTAATTAAATAGATATGAAATTTAAGTTACAGGTACATCTTCCCGGATTTTTTACCAAGTGGTTCCCAGCTGCCGTATGGCGCATGCCCGGGGAAGAGAAGACCGTTTACCTAACCTTTGATGATGGTCCGGTTCCGGGAATTACTCCCTGGGTACTTGACCTTTTGAATGAGCAGGATGTGAAGGCGACTTTTTTCGCTGTCGGTGAAAACGTCTTTCGTTATCCTGAGATTTTTGAGCAAATTCTGGAAGACGGTCATGCCGTTGGCAACCATACTTATCACCACTTACAAGGCTTGAAAACAAGTAACCTTGAATATTTTAAGGATATTGAGCACGCGAACATGCTGATTGGTTCCAATCTTTTCAGGCCACCTCATGGCTGGCTGACCAGGGGCCAGTATTATTTCCTTGCGCAGAAATACAAGATTATTATGTGGGATGTTATCTCCTGCGACTATAACGGTAACATCACGCGTGAGGAGGTCCTCGACAATGTCCTGAGGTTCGTCAGACCCGGCAGTATCATCACATTTCACGATTCTTACAAGGCTGAGGAGCATTTAAGATGGGTCCTTCCAAGGGCTATCGAGGCGCTCAAGGCAGAAGGGTATGAGTTTAAGAAGATAGAATTTCAGAAAGTACGGAGGTTATTTATTGCTACTTATCTCCAACGAATCAAGAAACTTCGCTCCAACTTCAGGCAATTACGCAAGTGGGCATAGTCCCGGTCCCTGAGCCTGTCGAAGGGGGAAGATGAGAACTGAGAAGATAAGAATTGAGTTAACACTATAATATAAGGATATGCTTTTACAGGTTTTCACACAGATACAGGCGATTCAGAATACACCAATTCCTACTTCTATTACCATGTTCGACCTTTTACTCAAGGGAGGATGGATTCTTGTTCCAATCGGGATTATATCCCTGATTTCGTGTTATCTGATTATTGTGAAATACATTGAGATTAAGCGTTATACCAAAGCCGAGCCTAATATCGTTTCGGGCTTTCACACTTACCTGAAGAGTGGAGATCTCAATCAGGCGGTTGCTACCCTGAAAGCGGGAAACAGCTCCTACAGCAGAATTTTTTACCACGCCACCCGGAATATAGGGCGTCCAATCAAGGAAGTGGAAAGTTCCATCGAAACTGCTGCGCAGATAGAGATGAACAAGATGAGCAAAGATCTGCATTATTTGGGCTTATTTGCCGGTATTGCACCTATGCTTGGATTTATCGGAACCATCGCTGGGGTTATCAAGATTTTCTATGATATTTCTCTTGCAGATAACATTAGCATTGGTATTATTTCAGGCGGACTCTATCAAAAAATGATTTCCAGCGGTCTGGGATTAATTGTCGGGGTAATTGCCTACACCGGTTATCACATGTTGAATATCATGATTGATAAATACATGAACGGGGTAGAGGAAGACGCTTTCGAGTTTATCAACCTTATCGAGCACAAATAGAATGAAGCTGAGGAAAAGGCTTGAGTTCAAACCAGAAGTTGCAACAGGTTCACTGAATGATATCATGTTTTTCCTGCTGCTCTTTTTTCTGTTGGTGGCTACTTTCGCCAATCCCAACGTGATTAAACTTCTGTTGCCCAAGTCAGCCTCCAACCAAACCCTCGACAAGAAGCAGATTACCCTTTCCATTACCAAAGAGAAGAACTATTTCATAGATAAGGAGCAGATCCCTTTCAACAAACTCGAAGGTTCGCTTAAAGCCATCAAACAAAGGATTAGCGATGTCACCATCGTTTTGCGGACCGACAATTCCCTCACCATTCAGGATCTGATTGATGTGCTGGCCATTGGCAACAAATTACAGATTAAGATGATACTCGCTACCGAGAAGCGCGCAGGCTAAACTCTCTCTTCAGACTCGTCGTCAATATCAATAACCGGCTCGCTCTTAAAGGCCTTGGTTACCAGATGATTATCCAGCACAAGCAACAGCGATGGCAGTACGATCATGTTGAAGAACATCGCGATAAACAGGGTCGTGGAAACGAGCAGACCCAACGCCTGTGTCCCACCGAAACTCGAAACCATAAAGACACTGAATCCGAGCACCAGCACAATCGAAGTGTAAATCATACTGAACCCGGCTTCCCGCAAGGCATTCAGCGTCGATAGTTTGATATTATTGCCCGTCAGTTTCAGTTCATGCCTGTAACGTGAGAGGTATTGAATCGTATTATCTACCGAGATACCCAGGGCGATGCTGAACACAATGATCGTAGAGGGTTTTATGGGAACACCGGTAAAACCCATGATCGCGGCCGTGATAATCAACGGAATGATATTGGGTATCATGGAAACAGCAATCATCCGGACGCTTGTAAACATCAGGGCCATGAGCACGGAGATAAATCCTATTGCTAATAATACGCTCATCAGCAGGTGTTTAATTAAAAATTCTGTCCCGCGGGCGTAGATCACACTGCTTCCCGTAACCTTAACATCGTAATCGGCTTTGGCAAAAATTGAGTCTACCTTCGGGCGGATGTTGTCGAGCAGGCGGTTCATCTCCTTTGTGCCGATATCAGCCATCTGGAAACTGATCCTTGTGACACGCTGTGTGCTGTCGATGAATGAGTTAAGCAACTGTTGTTTGCCGTCGGCCTTCTTCGGAAAATAGGAGAGGACGAAAGTTCTCTCCATCGAATTCGGCAGCGTATACATCTCCGGATTGCCATTGAAATAGGACTGTTTGGCAAACTTCACAAATTCCGTCACCGAAAGGGGCTTGGAAAATTCAGGGTTTTTCGAAATTTCATTCTGAAGTTGGTCGATCCGCTGAATGGTCGAAAAAAGCATCACGCCTTTCTTCTTTTTCGTATCCACGGAAATCTCAAACGGCATCACTCCCCCCAATTGTTGCTCGAAGAATTTCAGGTCTTTGTAGAGGGGGTTTCCCGCATGGATATCGTCGGTGACTTTACCGGAAGTGCGCATATTGAGCATCCCGACAATCCCGGTTACGAGTAACAACGCGGCTATGGTGAACACCCACTTCCGCTTGTTCTGAATCACGAAGAGAATTTTCTCCAGAATGCTATTGAAGAAGGTATTGTCGAGGTGTTTGACATGTTTGTCGGACGGCGGATCCATGTAACTGAAAATGATCGGCAACAGGGTAATGCAAAGCGCATATTCCATCAGAATGCTGATGGCAGCGATGATACCAAATTCACGCAGTAACTGATTGGATACCAGTATGAATGCGGCAAATCCGGCTGCCGTCGCGGTGTTCACCATCAGGGAGGCGAAGCCTATTCTGCGCACCACCCTCGAGAGCGCTAATATTTTATTACCATGATTGCGGTACTCCCAATGGTATTTGTTGAGAATATAGATGCAGTTTTCGATGGCGATCACCACGATCAACGAGGGGATGACACCGAGGAGAATGCTGATCTTAAATCCGAACAGACCGATTAGTCCGAGGGTGAAAATGATGCTGATCCCAACCACAACCAGTGAGCTTAATACTACTTTGTACGACCGGAAAAAGAGGTAAAGTATAAATGTCGCGATAATAATGGAGAGTATAACAAAGAGAAATAGTTCGTGCTGAATCGTTCGGGCTATGACCGTACGAATGTATGGAAGTCCGGAATAATGAAGCTGATGGCCACTTTGTTTGGCGTATTTGTCGGCGCAGTTAACGATGCTGTCGGTTACTGACAACCTTATCTTATCATTAAGAACCGCTTTTTTAAGGGTAATAGCAAGAATGTAAACGTCTGTCTTAGAATTGAAAAGCAGTCCGTCGTAAAATTTCAGCGACCTAATTCTGTTCTGCAGGCTGTCTACGGTTGCCTGGGTTTGCGGCCTGAAAGGTACCAACGGAAGAAATTCAAACTGATGGATCAAATCATTTCTTTCGAGTGTAACTCCTTTGGTGATGGACATGACACCCTCCACCCCTTCAATTTTGGTCATGTCGCTGGTCAGGTCATACCAGAGATTAAAATCTTTCAGTCGGAACATATCCGGATTCTCCACTCCGATAACAATCACACTTCCGTCCTGGCCGAATCTCTTTTTAAATGCCTCATAGTCAACGATAAAACTATCATCTGCCGGAAGAATGCTCGCATTGTCATAGGAAAGCTTTACATCGAGCCCTTTCCAGCCCATGAAAACAGTCAGGAGTAGGATAACAATCAGGACAACAGGTCTGTTACGAAGGAGTATCCTGGTCAAATATTTCCACATAATCGAAGATAATTCGCAATTAATCTGAATTCGCGAAGGTAAGTGAATTATACGAAAAAGTCATTTATTAAGTAAGGAGATTTATTTTTTGTCGATCTATTGTTAACTTGCGTGTCGTTTTTAGAAGTGGACATCTTTTTTGCTTTTTACCCGTGCGGGGGATGTAATTATTAACTTATACAATATCAATACTATGAACAATCTTATTTGCCTCAGTTTACGGAAATTTCTTCCTGTTTTCAGGGTGTATTTACTTTTTGTTATCCTTTTGATGGCAGGTTTTCCTGGTAAGGTATCTGCGAAGGGTGGATCTAAATTCGGGGGAGTTCAGGTCGGGGCCATCACCTACAGTTACCGCAGCATGCCGGATCAGTCGCCCGAAGCGGTTTTAAATTATATTGTTCAGTCGGGGATCAGCTCGGTGGAGTTGATGGGCGATGTGGCGGAACGTTTTGCAGGGATCCCGCAGGGGACGAAAGACGCGGAGGTCATCCGCAAGTGGCGGACTTCTGTGTCGATGGACAAATACAAGGAGCTCCGAAAGTTATACGAATCCAAGGGGGTAGCCATTCATATTCTTAAGCTGGGCGATAAGAGCTGGACGGATGCAGAGATCGATTACGCTTTCAATGCCTGTAAAGCCGTTGGAGCTGTGGGTCTCAGTATGGAAATCGGTGAAGATGCGGCCAAACGGATGGAGCCCTTTGCCGAGAAGCACAAATTGTTTGTGATCTTTCACAATCACCTGCAGCCCGGGGATCCGAATTTCAGTTTCGACAAGATACTGGCGCTGGGATCCATGTTGAGGCTGAATTTTGATGCAGGGCATTATTTCGGTGTCACGGGTACGAATCCCTGCCTGCTGATTGAAAGGCTTCATGGTAAGATAATCAGTATCCACATTAAGGATAAAACCGGTCCGAAGGCAGCTGATCCGAATAAGAATCAGTCGTTTGGTAAGGGTGAGACGCCTGTTAATGAGATGCTTCAATTGGTGCAGAAGAATAAGTGGCCGATTTATTGTGACATCGAACTGGAGTACACGGTTCCGCAGGGGTCTGATGCGGTGAAGGAGACGACAAAATGTGTTGAATACTGCAAGACAGCGCTTGTTCGGGTCAAATAATTTCGTTCCAAAATCATCTATCCAACTATTTATCCCTCCATCCAGCTATGAAAAATTCAATTCTGTTAATAGTTCTTTTTGTGAACATCTTAGCTGTTAATGCCCAATTAATGAATACAAAAGCACCTGTCGCCGATAAAAAGGAACACTGGCGGAACATCCATGGCGATAAAGTTCTGGATAACTATTACTGGATGTACGATTATTTCGGCAAGGGACCGGATAGTACAAAGGTGGTTGATTATCTCAAGGCGGAGAATGCCTACCTGGACCAGGTGATGTCTAAGACTAAAACGTTTCAGGCGGATTTGTTCACCGAGATGAAGAGCAGGATCAAGGAAAAGGATGAGAGTTATCCGGGTTTTAAGAATGGATATTTCTATTATGTCCGTACGGAAGACGGCAAGCAGTATTACAAGTATTGCCGTAAAAAAGGTACCCTGGAAGCTAAGGAAGAGGTCTTGCTTGATATCGACAAGATGGCGGAGGGGCATGCTTATTATGCAGCTTCCGGGTACGATATCAGTGAAGACAACAGGTACATGGCTTATGGGGTGGATTTGGTGAGCAGACGGCAGTACACTATATATATTAAGGACCTTCAGACTGGACAAATATTGAAAGATGCCATTAAAAACACGGAGGGCGATCCCTGCTGGGCCAATGATAACAAGACTATTTTTTATACTGCCAAAAATCCGGTGACGCTTTTGTCGGAAAAGGTTATGCGGCACACGCTCGGGACGGATGAGAAAAAGGATGTGCTGGTTTATGAGGAAAAAGACAAGAGCAACTATATTAGTGTGGGCAAGACCAAAAACAACAAGTACATTTTCATTGTTTCGACAGCTACTATGTCGTCGGAAACCCGGATGATTGACGCTTCCAAACCTGCCGATGCTTTTAAGGTTTTTCAACCCAGGATGAAGGATGTGTTGTATAGCGTTATTCCGCTGGCCGACAAGTTCCTGATTCGCACCAACAAGGATGACGCGAAGAATTTTAAGTTGATGGAATGTCCGCTGAATGCTACTTCTGCTTCTTCGTGGAAGGAAGTTATTCCGGTCCGCCAGGATGTCTTACTGCAGGATATCGAGGAATTCAGGGATTTCCTGGTGATCAACGAGCGCAAGGATGGACTGGTGAAATTTCGCATCAGAAGCTTAAAAGATAATTCAGAGTATTATCTTGATTTTGGCGAGGCAGCCTATTCAGCCAATTTCGGTGCCAATTCAGAGTATACCAGTACTTCTCTGAGATACGGTTATACTTCGCTGACGACTCCTCCCTCTACTTTTGATTACGACCTGGTGAAAAAGGTGAAAACGTTGAGGAAGCAGCAGGAGGTACTCGGAGGCTATGACTCGAAGGAATATGTTACCGAGCGACTTTATGCTACAGCCAAAGATGGCGTTAAGGTCCCGATTTCGCTGGTTTACAAGAAAGGGTTGAAGAAAGACGGGAAGGCGCCGCTGCTATTATATGGTTATGGAAGTTATGGTATGAGCATGGATGCCTCATTCGTAAGTACCAGATTGAGTCTGCTGAACAGGGGATTTGTTTATGCCATTGCGCACATCCGCGGAGGGCAGGAGATGGGTCGTATGTGGTATGAGGATGGGAAGCTGATGAAGAAAATCAACACATTTAACGACTTTATCGCGTGTGGTGAATTCCTGGTAAGGGAGAAATTTACCTCTCGGGAGCATTTGTATGCGCATGGCGGGAGTGCCGGGGGATTGTTGATG
>Ga0209539_1000279_pt1 | contig 31061 bp, 29 predicted proteins | sample BarGraNGADG00312_2_FD_184499 | JGI IMG/M metagenome (GOLD analysis project Ga0209539, IMG submission 184499) | Arctic peat soil microbial communities from Barrow, Alaska - Barrow Graham LP Ref core NGADG0011-312 (SPAdes) (version 2) | ecosystem: Environmental > Terrestrial > Soil > Wetlands >...
TAGCCGGCGGCCGGGTGGAAATTTCAGGCCTGGAAAACCTGCCTGCCGGCGGTGGCATACTCTTTGTTTCCAACCACCAGGGCGCCTTTGACATTCCCCTGCTGCTCGGGTATGTCCCCGGGCTGAAGGGTTTTGTTTCCAAGAAGGAAAACAGTCGTCTGCCCATCGTCGGTATCTGGATGAAACTGCTGCACTGCATCTTCATAGACCGTAAGGACCTGCGCCAGTCAGCCCAGGCTATTGCCCGGGGGATCCGTGATTTGCAAACTGGCCGGTCGCTGGTTGTTTTTCCCGAAGGTACGCGCAGCAAGTCAAGGGTGATGAACCGTTTCAAGGACGGCAGTTTCAAGCTGGCCACCCGTTCTGGAGCGGCCATTGTGCCGCTGACCATCGACGGGTCGTACCGGTTGCTGGAAGGCAACCGTGGCCGCATCGGCCCGGGAAAAGTGCATCTGCATATTCATCCCCCAATCAGGCTTCAGGATTTAAGTGCCGGCGAAAAAAACACTCTGACCGAAAAGGTTCAGCGGATCATCGCGTCCAAGCTGGCTGTTTAAAAATCTGCTAAGATTGTTTTATTCCGGCTTAAAATAGTGTATAATTCAATCAACCTATTAAATAGGTCAAGTAACCGCTAATGGAGGTTGATTAAAATGATTGAATCGGTATTTGGTTCTTTATTAAAGGAAAAAATCCTGGTGTATATCACTGTAAATCCGGAATCCTATCCAAATGAGCTTAGAAGGGTGTTTCAATCCAGTTTGAGTTCGGTTCAGAAACACCTGGAAAATCTTGAAAAAAATGGGATTGTAGTCAGCCGCCTGAAAGGTAAGACCAGGCTTTATGATCTAAATCCGCGGAGTCCATTTAAAAAAGAGCTGACCGCTCTTTTAGAAAAAATATATTCCTTTATCAATGAAAACGAAAAAGAGAAATTCTTTGTCCGCCGAAGCCGTCCCAGAAGAAAAGGTAAATCATTATGAAAAAAATTAATGAGATGAAAACAATTGAATTGGCGGCGTTTGTTTCTGATTACTTGCGGAAAAACGGTGTGGAAAATGTTTTAACCGGCGGGAGTTGCGCGGAAATTTACTCCAGCGAGAAATATGTTTCGGGAGATCTTGATTTTGTTGATTTAAACTATGTTTCCTTGAAAAAGATTTCTGAAATTCTGGAAGGTATTGGGTTTAAGCAATTGAATCAGAGTCAAGGATTTGTCCATCCACAAGCGGTTAAGATGGTTGAAATTTTAAATGCGCCTTTGAGTGTGGGTGAAGAGAAAATCGAGACGGTTGACAAGCTGATTGTGGCAGGATGTCAGTTAAATATTTTAACCCCAACCGACTCTGTTAAAGACAGGCTGGCGGCTTATTATCACTGGAATGATCGGCAATCATTGGAAGTTGCATTAATGGTATGTGAAAAAAAAGAAATTAATATTGCTGAGGTCCAGCGCTGGTCTGTGAATGAAGGGAAGGAAGAAAAATTCAACTTTTTCAAAGAAAAATATGATTTAATAAAGCAGGAAATAGAGAACAAAATAAAGAAACGCTGAATTACAAACTCTGAAGATTATAAAATAAATTTTCACAAGAACCGATCTTGCGGAAACGATTGTCTGGAATTACAGATTCCGTGAAATGCCCATTAAATAATCCAAGTTAAACATTTTGTTGTTTTAAAACGCCGGGGATCCGCCCGGGCGGAAATACCAGCGCTGTTTCTGGCAATCCGCCAGCCGCGATTGGGCCCAGTTTCACGATCCCAAGAACTGCATCGGGCTGTAAGCGGAATGGAAAAAGTAATAATGAAAGACCGGGTATTGATGGCTTCTTTTTCTCCGCATCGCTGCAAAAACTATATATTTATTCGGGGAAATGAAATACAATAATTCTGTTTAACAAAAATTAAAGAATGACAAAACAAGAAGCTAAGCAACAGATCGAAAAACTCGTTGAGAAATATCAACGAATAGCTGAGGCAGGCAAAATAAAGTCGTATAACGAGGCGCAAACCCGCAACGAATTTATCGAGCCTCTTTTTGAATTCCTTGGCTGGGACATGAGAAACCGCGTGACTGATAACGAAGTTACAACCGAAGAAAATGTTTCTGGCGGTAGAATTGATTTGGCTTTTCGCTTCAACAATATTCCAGTTTTGTTTTTGGAAGCAAAGGCGATGAAAGTTGATTTAGACGAATGGAAATGGGCCGAACAAGCAATCAATTATAGTTGGAACAAGAGCGTTACTTGGGCGATTTTGACGGATTTTGAAAGCGTTAAAGTTTTCAATGCGGAAATTCCGCCAAAAAACATTTCTCAAAATCTTTTTATTGAAATCAAATGTCAAGATTATATTAATCGATTTGACCAACTCTGGCTTTTATCGAAAGAAGGTTTTGAACAAAAATTATTGGACAAAGAAGCCCAAAAATGGGGCAAACTCACTACCAGAAAACAAGTCGGCGAAAAGCTTTTTGAAGATTTGATGTCTTGGCGTGTTTTGTTCACAAAAGATTTCAAAAAGCAAAATAATTTAACTGATGAAGAATTAGACGAGGGCGTACAAAGAATACTTGACCGTCTTATTTTTATACGTACTGCCGAGGATAGAAAAATTGAGCCAAATGTTTTAATCGGCATTTCAAGGGGCGGAAAAGCCAACCCTTACAAACAATTGGTAAAAGTCTTTCGTGACTTTGATGACGGCTTCAATTCAAAACTTTTCGCTCCTCATTACTGCGAAGAATGGAAAGCAAGTGATAAAGTAATTACTGAAGTTATAAAAAGTCTATACGAAACAAACGACGGCTACCGCTACGATTTTTCTATTATCTCTGCTGATGTTTTGGGTGGAATTTATGAGCAGTATTTGGGTTATGTTCACGGTCGTAAAAGCGAAGAAAAGCAAAAATCCAAACGCAAATCGCAGGGCATTTACTACACGCCGAAATACATTGTCGAATTTATCGTCAAGGAAACCTTGGGCGAGGTGTTAAAGAAAACCAAACCAAAAGAAATTTCTAAAATCAAGGTTCTTGACCCCGCTTGCGGTTCTGGCTCCTTCCTAATTGCTGCATATGATAAGATTTTGGAAACTTTGACGAAACAAAATCCGCAAACTTCGCTTTTTGCCAAGTTCGATATTTTAAAGGACAATATTTTTGGCGTTGATCTTGACACTCAAGCGGTTGAAATCGCCCAGCTTAACCTTTTGCTGAAAGTTTTGTCCCAAAAAACGAAACTGCCAGCGCTTCAACACAATATCAGCTCTGGCAATTCGCTTGTGTCGGGAAACGCAGAAAAACTGGAAAAGTATTTCGGCGAAAAATGGCGAGAACAAAAGCCGTTTATTTTTGAAGAAGAATTTAAAAATGCTTTCGAGCAAGGCGGTTTTGATGTGATTATCGGAAACCCGCCGTATGTTGTTCTCGGGAGTGATCATCCATTCCTAGATTATTTTAAACAAAATTATGTTGTATCTCATGGTGGTAAGGTAAATCTTTATAAATTATTTTTAGAAAGAGCATTGCAACTATTAAAAACTGACGGGTATTTAGGTTTTATTTGTCCAAGCAATTATCTATCAAGTAGGGATAGTGAAGAATTGAGGAAATTATTATTAGAAAATACATTAGTAGATATAATTGAATATGTTGAATCTGACAGAGTTTTCACGGGTGTAACCCAGGCCTTAACAACAATAATTGTAAAAAAGCAAAAGCCAAGAAAAAATTCTTCTGTAAGTCTGCAAACAAGCAAATTTGGCAAACAAAAAATATTGCAAAGCGATTTTTCAAAAAATGACAATTTCGCCTTTGTACCATGGGATAGTGTTGTTGAAAGAATGAAAAACAATAAAAAAACATTTGAAGATTTTATCGAGGGATATCAAGGTGAGGTAAATGTTAGCACGCAAAAAAAGCATTTTGTTTCCGAAAAGCTAAATGACTATTTACCGCTTTATCGAGGAAATCAAATCGGTAGATATGCGATTGTGGAAAATCCAAATGAATGGAGTCCGATTTCAATAGATAAACGCAAGCACTATATAAAAAACAGAATTGTTTTTCAGGAAGTATCAAACCAGCAACAAGAACAAAGAATAAAGGCAGTTATTATAGATGGAAATTATTTTTGTGGGCATACCACTAATTATTGTTTTGCAAAAGATTCCCAAAGTAACTTTTTCGTTTTGGCAATATTAAATAGTAAGCCAGTAAATTATTATTTCAAATATTTTAACAATACAAATCATGTTCCAATTGGTGAAATAAAAAATATTCCGTTCCCAGAAGCCAGTAAAATTGAGCAAGAGATAATTTCTCGAAAAGCTCAGCAAATGCTTGATCTTAATAAAGAATTACAAGTAACTTCCGCCAATACCGACAAACACAACTTGTTAAAACGGGAAATCGAAAAACTTGACCGTGAAATTGATGAGGTGATTTATAATTTTTATGGACTTACGAATGAAGAAATTAAAACAATCGAACAATAAAACCAATAATGGTATAAAAGAGGAGATTAAATACATTTTTTTTCTTATTAATCAAGACAAGTTTCAAGAAGCTCTTGAAAGAATAAAAAGTTATGAAATTAAAAATTTACTCGATGCTTGACTTTGTAAACGATCTTCAATCCTTGACATGGGGCTGCTGAAGATTTAATATGGCGGCCATGAGGATGGAACCGTTTGCCCTGGAAAGATTTTTCGCGCGCCATGAATTCCAGGCCGCACACGTGCTGTGCGCCTCGGATTGCGAAACTTTCGCGGTCAGGGAATTACTGGCTTTGGAGGCGGGAGCGGGAGAAGAATTCGCCGCCCTGCGTCTGGGTTATACCGAAACTGCCGGTAATCCGGAACTGCGCCGGGAAATCGCTAGCCTTTATCAAGGAATTACGGCCGATGATATCCTGGTCTTTGCCGGGGCCGAGGAAGCTATTTTTGTCTTCATGAACGCGGTTGTGAACGCTGGAGAGCATCTGCTTGTTCACTCCCCCTGCTACCAGTCGCTGGTCGCTGTTGCCGTTGGCAATGGCTGCCAGGTAACCCAATGGCAGACAAGCCAGGAAAACGGTTGGGAATTGGACCTCGAATTGCCAGAGCATTCAACCAAAGCCGCGACCAGAGCGCTGGTGGTGAATTTCCCCCACAATCCTTCCGGATATTTGCCGACCCGTGATTTTTTTGAGCGCTTGCTGCAGCTTGCCGCCGCCAAAGGCTGGCTGGTCTTTTCCGACGAGGTCTACCGCTTTTTGGAATACAAACCCGAAAACATGCTGCCGGCGGCCTGCGAAGTATACGAAAACGGAGTCTCTCTGGGCGTGATGTCCAAATCCTTCGGCCTGGCCGGTCTGCGCTTGGGCTGGATCGCCTGTCGCAACCGCGACATCCTGAAGAAAATGGCGGAATTCAAGGATTACACAACCATCTGCACAGCCGCGCCCAGCGAATTTCTCTCGTCCCTGGCCTTGCGGCATCACGAGACTATCCTGAAGCGCAACCGGGAGATCATCGCCTGTAACCTGGACCTGCTTCGGGATTTCATGCTTCGACATGCCGAATATTTCTCCTGGCAGGAACCGCGGGCTGGGCCGGTGGCTTTTCCCCGCGTCAATTTTGCACAGGCCAGCGACGATTTCTGCGCTGACCTGCTCAAGAAGCAAGGCGTGCTGCTGCTTCCCGGACATTTATTCGCCGCCGCACCGGCGCAATTCCGCATCGGCTTCGGCCGCCGCGATTTTCAGCAGGGATTGCAAAGACTTGCAGCCTTTATGAAAGAAAATTTTTGAGCGGATTATACTGAGATCAAAGCACCGGGTGGTAATGCACATACACCTTGCGGACCATTTCGATATGTTCGGTTAAAAGTTTTTCGACCCGGGTGGCAATGGCGTCGCCGTTGTATACATCGAGGCGGCCATCAATGCCTATAGTCAGGTTGATCACGAAATAAGGGCCGAAACGGTGGGCATGGATTTCTTCTATTTGCTTGATTTCCGGGAAATTTTTCAGAACTAATCTGATTTTCTTGTCCAAAAAATAACTCGGAACCGAGTCCATCAAATCGGCCGTGGATTGGCGCAAAATCCCGATGCCGGTGCGCAGGATCAACAGGGCCACCAGGGCGCCGGCCAGGGGGTCGACCCAGAGATGGCCCCGGCGGGCCAGAAAGATCCCCAGGCTGGCGGCCAGGGCAGAAAAAATATCGTTGCGGTGGTCATAAGCCAGCGCTTTGATGGCCAGGCTGCCGGTCTTTTCCCCGACGGCGCGGGTGTATATGGTCAGGATGATCTTGACCACGACCGTGAACAGCGCCACCCACAGGGCGCCAAGGCTGGCTCGCTTGGCTTCGCCGACGCCTTTCAACTGGTCGAAAACGTTGTTGATCGCTGTCCAGAAGATGGCGATGGCAGTGGTAATAACAAATGATCCCACGGTCAAAGCGGCTATGCTTTCCATCTGCCGGTGGCCGTAGGGATGCTCGCTGTCCGGCGGTTCTCCCGCCAGTTTCATGAAAATTTTGACCACAATGTAATAAGCGACATCGGAAGTGGAGTTGATGCCGTCGGAAAGCAGGGCGGTGCTGTGTCCGACGATGCCAAAGACAGTCTTGCCGATCGCAAGGACAGTGTTCCAGAGCAGCCCTAGGTTGACGACGGTCTGTCCTTTTTTCTGGCGCTGCAGGGCATCTGGGCTTTCGGTTGGCAAAAATTCGTTCACTATTTTTTCCAAATTCACATCCTTGCCAGGTCGGTAAGTTTTACTAAGCGCCGATGCGAAAGGCGCGGTAATGTTTGATATTCCAGAGCAGTTCCTGGATGGTTACCTTGATGATGCCGGTGACCGGAATGCATAGCAGCAAACCCATGATGCCGAACATTCCCCCGCCAATAAAAATGGCGATGATGACCAGCAGTGGATGAATTTCCAGGCCGCGGCCCAGGATATTGGGCGAGACCAGGGTGTCATCGATCAGGCGAATGGCGATAAAGGCGAGGATCACCATCAAAGCGGCACTCAAGGAGCCCTTGTCGATGACGTTGAGGATGATGGCCGGCACGGCGCCGACGATCGGTCCGAAATAAGGGATCATGTTGGCTACGCCGGCTACGGCGCCAATGATCAGGAAATAAGGCACTCTGAGGATAGCCAGAGCGGTGATGGATAGAATACCAATACACAGGGAGACCAACATTTGGCCGCGGATATAGCTGCCCAGTTGGCCATCGATTTTATGAATTAAATTGATCGTCATTTCAAAATAGCGATTGGGCAGGATTTGAATGAAGGATTTCTTCAGCCGCCGGCCGTCTTTGAGCAGGAAGAAAGTCATGAACGGGATCAAGAACAGGGTGATGACCATGGATAGGATGCTGGGAATCAATTGGATGCTGTGATTCAGCATGGAGTAAATGAATTTTTCTGCCCGCGACATGATTTGATTGGCGATTTCCGGATTTTTTAGCAGGGGGAGATGCTTGTTTAGCAGGGTTTTCAATTTGAACAGCAATGTGGCCGGAGTTTCGTTTTTTACCAGCTGGGTGATGGTCTTGAATTCGCGGGAAATCATGGGCGCCAGAAAAATCATCAGCCAGATCACGAGCAGAATGATGATACTCATGACCAGGGTCACAGCTACGGTGCGGTTCAGGCCCCGCCCTTCGAGCATAACCACCAGCGGGTCGAGTAAAATGGAGAGCAGGGCGGCCAGGATCAATGGGGTTAACACCATGCCGCTGTGTGGCAGAATCCAGGTCAAAGCCAGCACGACAAGGATGAAGATGGCCACTTTAATTAAAAAAAAGATAAAAGCGCGGTTCAGGTTGATTACGATACTCTTGTTTTCAGGGAGCGGGTTCATTGGGTGGCCTGTTTTTCTTTTTTTAACTGACGGCGGTTTTTTGCCAGCTGCTGCAGTTCGAGGTTGGCTTTTCGCAAACGCAGGGCCAGCATGTTGGCCAGAGTGACCAGCACCTTGATTCCCAGTTCCGGTTTACGTTCGAACAGGTCGAAGAGGTCCGGATGGAAGACGCCTAGGAGGTGGGATTCGGAAAGGGCAACGGCTGTGGCTGAGCGATTGTCGTCTTCCAGCAGAGCCATTTCACCGAAAAAATCTCCCTGGCTCAGGCAGGCCAATTGCTTTTGCTCCGCGGTGTCATAATCCTCAAATATTCCCACTTCACCGCTTTGTACGATATACATGCCGACTCCTGGTTCACCCTGCCAGAAAATGACTTCAGAGCTTTTGTACTGGCGGTGGTGAATCAAATGTTCAATATTTTTGAATTCACGCTTGCGCAGTTGAGCGAAGAGGGGAGTGTTTTTCAAAAATTGGCGGATATTCTGGTTCTGATCGCTTTTGTTCTTGAAAATATTTCCCCAGATTAAATCAATTTTTTTCATCGTGCGCCTCGTATTCATGTTCGGAATTGCAATTTATTCTGAGAATAAAAATATAATATAAAATAAAATTTATTGCAATACCGTCATTTCCCCGGCCAGGGATTTTTGGAAATTATTCCGGATCAAGGCCGGTTGATCGTGTTGGCCGAGCAGGAACATCAGCTTGGTCGCCGTTGCTTCAAAGGTCATGTCACCGGCGGAGATCACCCCCATTTCCAGCAGCCGGTTTCCCGATTCATACAATCGCGGCTCGATCCTGCCGCCGCGGGCTTCGCTGGCAAGCACTACCACCTTGCCGACTTCGAGCCATTGTTCGATGCGGCCAGGCAGGTTTCCCGATTGCATGGGAATGGTCCCGGCCCCGAATGCGATGACCACAATGGCCCGGATGTTGCTTCCCGGCTGGAAATAGTCGCTATTGCATCCCGGAAACAGCTTAAGCACCGCCAGAGAAGAGGAGAATTTGTCAAAGACATGAAAAGGGCCTCCGGGTTTGAGGATGTTGGCGCGGTAAATTTCAATATTGATGCCGACTTCAGCCAGCAACGGGTAGTTGGGGGAAACAAAAGCGTCGAAGAAATTCACATGACTTTTGCTGGTGCGGTTGCCGCGCATAAGCTTGTAATCAAAGAATATGCACACTTCGGGAATTTCGGCCGTGGCCAGTTCCACGGCATTGATCAAATTATTGCGGGCGTCGCTGCGTAATTCCTCCAGAGGTCTCTGGGCGCCGGTCAGGATCACCGGGATGGGAATATTTTGCAGCATGTAAGACAAAGCCGAAGCCGTGTAAGCCAGGGTGTCGGTACCATGGGTGATCACCACGCCGTTGACTTTATCCAGGCGGTTTTTGATGATCGCCGCCAGCTTCTGCCAGTGCGGGAAATTCAATTCGGCACTGTCAAAAACAAATGGAATTTCGACTTCTATATCGGCGATGGTCGAAATTTCGGGAATTACTTTGAGCAGGCTGGCGTAAAACATGTCGGGCCGCAGCACCCCGCTTTTGCTGTCGCGGGTCATGCCGATGGTGCCGCCGGTATGGATGAGCAGGATCTTTTTTTTCATGACGCCCTCGTTAGTGTTGGTTATAAACAGCCTCGGCCGTATTGTCAAGTGGCTGGAGGCGGCAGTAAAGGTAAAAGTAAAAAAGTAAAAAGTGAAGAGAAAGCCAAGCAAGAAATTATTAAATGTGATTCTCTTGCTTTAAACTTTTACCTTTTTCCTTTATACTTTTTCTTTACGAGGTTGCCATGTTCAAAGAAGAAACCATCAACGCCTGGACCCACGGCCTGGGCGCCATGCTTAGCCTGGCAGGGCTGGCCGTGCTGGTGTTCATGGCCAGCCGGCACGGTGACGCCTGGCATATTGTCAGCTGCAGCATCTACGGTGCCACCCTGGTGTTGCTGTTTTCCAGTTCCACTCTCTATCACAGTTTCCGCAGCGAGAGGGTGAAGCACATTTTCCGCATCATCGATCACGCTTCCATTTACCTGCTTATTGCCGGCACTTACACGCCCTTTGTCCTGATCAATCTGCGCGGGGGTTGGGGCTGGAGCCTTTTCGGCGTCGTCTGGGGGCTGGCCCTGGCCGGGATTGTTTTCCAGATTTTTTTTGTCAGCCGCTTCCGGGTGCTGCAGACGCTGATCTACCTGGCCATGGGCTGGCTGGCGGTGGTCGCCGTCAAACCTTTGTTCGAACATGTGCTCAGACCGGGGCTGCTGTGGCTGCTGCTAGGCGGTCTGTGCTACACGGTGGGCGCCGTATTTTATTTATGTAAAAAGCTTCCCTATCACCATGCCGTCTGGCATTTGTTTGTCCTGGGCGGCAGCGTCTGCCACTATTTCGCGATTTTATTCTATGTGTTGCCCTGAAGATGGTCGGATAACTGTTTCAGGTATGCCGCAGTTTTCGAGAGGGGCCAGTTCCCGACCATGAGTTCATGCGGTGTACCGCAAGCGGTCAACTTTCCCCCTTCCTCTCCTGCACCGGGGCCGAGATCGATGAGATAGTCGGCCTGGCACATCAGCAACGGATGATGGCTGATGACGATGGCCGCATGGCCCTGCGTTAAGTGCTTTTTCATGGTTTCTATCAATTGCCGGCATTCACCGAAGCTGAGGCCGCTGTCGGGTTCGTCAAGCAACAACAGGCTGGGTGCATCATGTAAATTTAAAAAAAGGCGAGCCAGACGAAGTCGTTGAAACTCACCTCCGGACAGGCTATTCAACCGTCTGCCGAGGTTAAGGTAGCCGAGTGCAAACTCTTGCAGACATGAGGCAATCTTTTCCAGTTGACAACTGGCGATTACTTCGGCGGATAGCGCGTCGATATCACTAGCCAGGATGTCCGCCAGCGATTCGCCCTGCAGATTAAGCAAGCAAAGTTCAGTTGCCAGACCACTGCCCCGGCAATAGGTGCAGGTATCGACGAAGGAACCCAAGTAATCAAGATCGGTCGTCCACTCTCCCTTGCCGTCACAATGGCTGCAAGACGAAGCAGAAGACCTGACCGTCAGCGCTTTTTTTAGATAGGAACGATTTGCCGTCTTCCCCGCTGCCCGCACAAATTCATCATGAATGATTCCGGTTATGCCCAGAAAATCATTCAGCCTTTCGCTGCTGTAACGGACCGGATTCGTCGGAGTAAATGAGCAGATCTGTTTGAATTGATCAAGTCCACTTATCTCGGTGCAATTGACCGGACGCCCGGCCATGGCGCTTTCGTGAATAACCCGGTGCAGCAGAGTCGATTTGCCGCTGCCGGAAACGCCGCACAGGACAGTCAGCCCTGTGGAAGGAATGCTCAGATTGAGTTGTTTGAGATTGTGAACCATGGCCGAAGCAATGACGATAGGTTGGGATATTGATTGGGAACCATCGGCGGGCGATATCTTCAAATCAATTGTTGTTAAAGGCTTTTCACTTCCCATGTATAACACTTGCCCCCCATGTCTGCCGCTGCCCGGTCCCAGCTGAATTATCCAGTCTGCCTGTGCGGTGACGAGAGGATGATGATCGATGGCTACAATTGTGTTGCCTCCTTGTAAAAGAGCGCGTAGAATGTCGAGCAAGTTGGCGACATCAAGCGGGTGCAGGCCGCGGCTTATCTCATCCAGTACGAATAGGGTGTAATTCAGCCGGTTACCGAGCAATGAAGCCAGCCGCATACGTTGATGTTCGCCGCTGGACAGAGTGTTCACGGCCCGGCTTAGTGTCAGATAACCGATACCCAGGTTGACCAGAATGTGGAACTGGCGAAACATGATGGGCATGATCTCCTGGCACACCAATTGTTCCTTTGGCGATGCGTCTTCCAAGAAAAACGCCGCGCCATTGTTTTCAACCAGTCTTTTAAGTTTGGCCAGTGGAGATGATAGCATCTCACCCAGGGTGATCTTGCCGATACGGCTTTTCAAAACTGATTCACGCAGGCGCAGGCCTTGGCAAGTTGGACAAATTTTTTTAAAAACCACCGCCTCATAAATATCCCCTCGTTTGCGTCGTTCCTTCCTGCGCTGATAATCCTGAAGAATCAGGCGATTCAAGCCGATCCAGTGCGACTTGAAGTGGTGTTCACCACTCCGTTGACCGCGTTTGAATTTCCAAGTCACTTCAAAATTTCCGCTGCTGCCCTCGAGTATAAGTGTTAATGCTTCTTGGCTGAGCTCCTGCCAGTCGGATTGGATATCGATGGCCAGTTCCCTGGCTGCGCACTGCAGAATGGCCATAAAACGGCCATGGCGTTCTACGAAGAATTGGCACGATTTTTCGTCTAAAAATGCTCCATCCAGAATGCTTTTCTCAGGGTTGACAATCCAGCGCGAGACATCGGCCTCGGTCACATAACCCAATCCATTACAGGCCGGACAGGCTCCATCATGATGATTAAAGGAGAAATGGGAGGCATGCAAGGTGGCGATACCGACCTGCGGATCAATGGTGCCCAATCGAGAGAACAACACTCTGAGCGTATCGTTGATACCGGAAAGGGTGCCGACTGTCGATCTGGGCGTTGTTTCCAGATAGCGAGTCGCCAGGGCCACCACGGGCTTGAGCGGTACGATCTCATCACAATCACCTTCCCCGGCCAGTGCCAGGCGATCGCGTAAAAATGGTGAAAGCTGTTCGGCATAACGCCGCTGGCAAGTTTTATACAGGGTTTCAAGAACGAGCGAACTCTTGCCGCAGCCCGATGGGCCGCTGACCACGGTGAAAGAATGTTCCGGGATGGAGACGGAGATATTCTGCAAATTATGGGTCCGGACTCCATGCATGTGGATGAATGGTGCCTCCTGCGCGCCGACAATATGTTCGCGCGCATCAGCCGGATCACTGATTTCAGGCAGATTATTTCCAGCCAACATGGCGGCGACCAGGGATCTCGCATGCCGATGTACCCCGCAGACTTCTCCATTGTAAAGCAGACTGTTTGCGCCATCAGTGCCGGACAATTCAATCAGCCAGTCACAGTTTGCGATAAAAAGGGGATTGTTTTCAGCAACTATAAGTGTCGCTCCCTGGTCGCGAAGTTTTCTCAGGGCCAGGACGAGACAGGGTATATCCTGGTCGTGCAAACCCATGCAGGGTTCATCGAGCAGGTAGATGGATTCTCCTGCTTTGCCATCCCGAATAAAGGAAGCCAGTCTTACCCGTTGCGCTTCACCGCCGGACAGAGTCGAAGAAGGCTGCCCCAAGGTGAGATAGCCCAGCCCCAGATCGGATAATATTTTCAAGCGACTGGTTATCTTACGTTCGGCATTAAAAAATTCCAACGCTTGAGCGATGGTCAGATTCAGGACCTCATCGATAGCCAGGCCTTGGCAGCGGACAGCCAGGACGCTGTCCTGGTAGCGCCTACCCTGGCATTGCGGACAGGTTTGAAACAGGGATTGCAGGTAATGCATGGTGATTTCTATCACACCAGCTCCCTGACAAGCGGGGCAGCATCCCTGATCGGTGTTGAAAGAGAATGACGATGCGTTCAAACCGAGTTCTTTGGCGCCGGCCTGGGCTGCGAAAAGCTTGCGTATTTCATCGAACAGCTTCGTATATGTAGCCGGATTGCTGCGGGCATTCTTGCCGAGTGGCTGCTGGTCGACAATAACGATGCGGCGGATGGAGTGCTCTTCATGCAGGTTTGCCAAACCCTTCCTGGCTATACAATTAAGTAGGGTACTCTTGCCTGAACCGGACAGGCCGGAAACCACGGTGATGGCAGAAGACGGAACTGTAAGGTTACTGATGGCCAGAGTATTTTCATGTATGGGGCCAACTGCCAGGAAAGATGACTCAGGTGCGGCATGCTGGCAAATTGGTGCTGGATGTTGCCGCCAGGCGGAAATGGTCGGCGTTTCCAGGCGAGCATCAGCTTGGCCAGCAAGATATCGTTCAGCAGCGTCACAAAATAGCAGATAGCCTCCCTTGGCTCCGCCAACGGGTCCCAATTCCACCACCCAGTCAGCAAAATTGAGGGCTTGCCGATCGTGACTGACCATGACCACGGTACTGCCAATCTCCACCAATTTGCGAAGCTGCTTATACAAGCGCTTTTTTTCATAAGGATGGAGCCCCGAACCAGGTTCATCGAGGACATACAGCATGCCACTGATGGGGTTTTTCAGGAGATTAGCGATCTGGATACGCTGCCCTTCACTGCGGGAGAGTGTGGGAACAGCGCGATGCAAAGCCAGATGCCCTAGACTGAGGCCCTGCAGGAGTTGCGCATGTGCTGTCAAGCCTGATATAATAAGTTTCTCCGGCCGTGACAAGTCCGGAAGCACTAATTCTTGCTCACCCCAATCCGCCAATTGCGAGATTGTAAACGACAACAGCGTCCGCAGGCTTGTCTGATGATATTGAGTATCTAAAAAACGCTTTGCCAGGCGCAGTCCGCCACAGTCAGGGCAGGGTTTTTGCCGACAAAAGCGTAAAATATTCGGATTGGGATCCCGGTGCAGAATCTCTTCCATGATTGGGACGATGCCGCGATAAATTCCCAACCCTCGCGGTTTGGGGGTGATACCGGTCCATTTCAAGCGCGATGCCAGCGGATGTTTACCAAATGGGATTTTTACCAGATCACTGCCGTATAAAACAATCTGTTTTTGTTCAGTGGTCAACTTTTTCCAGGGAACTTCAACTGTAAATCCATGGGCTTGGCATACCTGATCGAGGACATCCATGGTCACCTGTGAATAGATGATATAGCCGTTTGGCGTACTCAGACTGAGGGCTCCCTCCCGTAATGACCGGTTCTCATCGGTGATCAGTGTAGCGAGATCGATTTCATGGATCTGCCCCAATCCCTGACAATGTGGGCAGGCGCCCAATGGGTGATTGAATGACAGGTGCGAGCGGGTTATTTTCTCGTCAAAGGTTTGCTGCACAAAACGCGAAAAAAGCATTCTGAGCGGACTATGCAGGTCGGTCAGGGTGGCGACGGTTGAACGGGGATTGTTTAGAGAGAGATGTTGGCCCAGAGCCAATGCCGGCGGGATATGGGCGATGGCGTCGGTATGCGAGCGGTTCATCCGCGCCTGAAAAATACGCGCATAGGCCGAGAAGCTCTCCAGAAAACGTCCTTGGCCTTCACAGAAGAGAACATCGTGGGCCAATGTTGATTTGCCGCTGCCCGAAACGCCGCAAACCAGTGTCAAGCGCTTGAGGGGAATCCGTAAAGAGATAGCTTTTAGGTTGTGTTCGTTACTTCGGGTAATTGTGATATAGTCAAGCGCTTCATCCGTCTTCTTTTCGCTCATCTACTTTTCCACTGGATTTATGGCATTATTGAGGTGGTTTTGAATGCTGTTAATAGCTCTGGAGAAGTTGCTGAAAAAGATTTTAGACCGTGTTGAATGATTGCTTTAAACAAACTTGACCTGGACCACTGACGTGTCGATCAGTTTGTTGCCCGTGTCGCTGAAATGGATAAGGTATTTGCTTTCTGAAATTTTATCCACGATGCGCCCGCGCCCGAAAAGCGGATGAACGATGAATTTTCCTTCACCCTGGCCTGGGGCCGTCCGGGCAACGGGAAAGATGGCCTCGATGATTTCTTGAAACGAATACACGGGCAGATACGAGGATGCGGCTATCTGCTGTAAAAAAAACGACGGCCGGTCGGACGCGGTGGAAATGACCAGCAACTGGCTGGCCCTGGTGCTGGCCACGTAAAATAGGCGGCGCTCCTCTTCGATTTCCTCGCGCCCTTTGCGCAGAAAAAATGGCATATAGGCCGAGTTGATGCCGCTGACTATCACGGTGGGGAATTCAAGCCCTTTGGCGTTGTGCATGGTCAGGAGAAAGACCGGTGTCTTTTCCTGGCGGCGTGTTTCCCTGGTTTCCAAACTCATGCGGTCGAGCAGATCACTGAAAGGGGCGGCGGGGTTTTCCGTTTCCCATTTGTTTATGAATTCACCCAGTTCCTTGATATTGAGCAACCTTTCTTCTTCATCTTTTTCCCGGAGCATGTCCATATAACCAGATTGTTCAAGCAGGCTGGCATACATTGCGGAAACGTTTCGCTCAGTTTTTTCAAGTTGCAGCTGCCGGAGTCGGGAAAACAGCGGCCGCGAATTGAATTTTTCCGGCAGGCACTGTTCCAGGGCGGCGAAGAGGGGCAATAATTTTGCTTTGGCCAATACTTTCAGGTTTTCCAGGGTCTTGCTGCCGATGCCCAGAGGCAAAAAATCAATCAGGCGCAGGAACGCGAAGTCATCGGCTGGATTCAGGGCCAGCCGCAGCAGGGCCAGGCTGTCCCTGATTTCCTTGCGTTCAAAAAAGCGCAGGCCCTTGAGGATGCGGAAAGAGATGTCCTGCTTGAGAAATTCGGTTTCCAGGGCCAGGGATTGGGAGTTGATGCGGTAGAGAATGGCCAGGGGAAATAATTCGGGATTGCTGGCCTTGAGGCGGATGATCAGGCGGGCGATTTCTTCGGCTTCCTCTTCCTTGGAACGGCTGCGCAGAACAAACACCGGGTGGCCGCTGGCGCTATCCGACCACATCTGTTTTGTTTTGCGGAGCGCGTTCTGACTGATTAGCCGGTTGGCGAAGCTCAATATCTGGGGCGTGGAGCGATAATTCTGCTCCAGCTTGATGATGCGTGTGCCGGGAAAATCCTGTTCATAGTCAAACAGGAAGCGGACGCTGGCGCCGCGCCAGGAATAAATGGCCTGGTCGTCATCGCCGACAACCGTGATGCTGCGGCGATCGCCGCACAGCAGCTTGATCAGTTCATACTGGTTGGGGTTGGTATCTTGAAATTCATCCACCAGAACGTAGCGGAACTTTTGCTGGTATTTTTCTCTGATGGTTTCGTGATCGCGCAGCAAAATTACGGCGAAGGAAATCAAATCCTCGTAATCCCAGAGCTTGTTTTTCTGCTGGGCGGCGTAGTAGTGGGCGAAAATACTGATTTCATCTTCAGAAAAACCCTTCTGGCGCAGGAACTCGCCATTGTTCGGGTAATTGAGATTCATTTTGGCCAGGCTTATTTTTCTGCGGATGTCATCGTTGTCCCGGCCCAGGTACGGAAAATTTTCCCGGACCAGGCGCTCGATCAGCCGGTGCTGTTCGTCATCGTCCATCACCTGCCATTGAGAATCGAAGCCCAGGCAACCTCCAGATTCACGTAAGATTCGTAAACCCAGAGAGTGAAAAGTGGAAATATTGAACAGCCGGGCTTCGATACCGGTCAGGGCTTCGATGCGGATTTTCATTTCACTGGCCGCCTTGTTGGTAAAGGTCACGGCCAAAATATGGTGGGGCAGCAGTCCTTTTTCCAGAATTAGGTGGGCAATTTTGTGGGTGATGACCCTGGTTTTCCCGGAACCGGCGCCGGCGACGATGAGCAAAGGCGAATCGAAATGGAGAACAGCCTGCTGTTGTTCGGGGTTGAGGCCGGACAGGCTATCAGCGGGCATTGCCGACATGAATCATGGGCACGAACAACACCGGGATCAGGTTGGTCTTTTTCAGTTTGCCGTTGGCGAGTTTTTCCAGCAGCAGCAAGTCCTGGACATTGGAAGAATAGCTGATGGGGATGACCATACGGCCGCCGATAGCCAGCTGTTTGATCAGCGGTGGCGGGATCTTGTCCGGCGCGCAAGTGACGATGATCCCGTCAAAAGGCGCGGCTTCGGGCCAACCCAGGTAACCGTTGCTGGTCCGGCAATGGATATTGCGATAGCCCAAATCGTTAAGCACTTTCTTGGATTGGCGGGTCAGCTTGTCGTTTATTTCGATGGTGTAGACTTCGTGAACCAGTTCGGCCAGTACAGCCGCCTGGTAGCCGGAACCGGTACCTATTTCCAGGACTTTTTTATTATTTTCGGGAGCGATGGCGTAGGTCATGATAGCCACAATATAAGGCTGAGAAATAGTCTGGCCTTCTTCAATGGCCAAGGGGTAATCGCCGTAGGCTTCCTCAGGTCGGTAGGCGGGGCTGATGAACAAATGGCGTTTGACTTTACGGAAAGCCTTAAGGATGCGCTGGTCGGTGATGCCCCTTTCCAGGATCTGTTCCTTGACCATTTTCTCGCGCCTGGCCGTGTATTCGGCCTCATTGTCACTCAGTACCAGCAAAGGCAAGATGAACAGGAAGATAAGCAGCCAAGACGTTATTTTCATGACCTCATTTTAGCAGAGCGGCGATGGTATGTAAACAATCGGCTTTAGATAGAAGGGAAGACAAAGGGAAGAAAAAGGGAAAGGCAGAGGGAAAACAAAGCAGGAAAAGAAAAAAGTTGAAGGAAAGGCTTTTTTCTTACTCTCTCTTCCCTTTCTCTTCTCTCATTCTTCCCTTTATCTTCCCTCAACCAAGCAGGACCAGCAGCGAGCCGGTCACGGCCAGGATCATCGCCAACAGGCGCCTGCGGGTAAATGTTTCCTTTAAGAACACGGTAGCCATGACCACAACAAACACGGTGTTGGTCTGGTTCAGCACCGCGGCTGAATTGACCGCTGTGAATTTAAACGCCCCCACCCAAAGCGTCATGGAGATCAGGTTGCCCATAATGGCTCCCCAGAAGGCGTAATGCCGGCTGCCTTTCTGCCACAGCGGGGCCAGCAGCTGCCGGCGGTTCTTTTGCCAGGCGAACATGACCAGCAGTACTGCCAGGGCTGCCAGCAGGCGCAGTTCGGTTACCCAGAAAACCGAAGCCTGACTCAAAACCGGCTGCATGAGCACGATGCTGACCGCCATGATGGCCATGGCCGCTGACCCATACATTATCCCACTGACAATTCTTTTTGGGGGAAGAGCGTTATCGCTTTTTTTATATGCGGCCACCAGCACGGCGCTAATGATCAGAGCTGCACCGCCGATCTGCTCCAAACGTGGTTTCTGAAACAGGAACAGCCAGGTTGCGGTCATGACGAAGGGGGCGTAGAAGGCATCGACAATGGCCGTCATCCCGGCTCCGAGGCGGTTCAGGCAGGCGAAAAACAGGGTATCAGAAACCGCGATGCCCAAAATGCCGCTGGCTACGATGGCCAGCCAGTGCTTGCCCGTGACCGCGGCCGGGATAAGTGGTATTTTCGCAAGACACAGCAGCGGCAGCAGGATGGCTACGGTAAGCGTAGTTTTATACAAGTTCAAAACCAATGGCTTGATTTTGTCGCCGGCCAGTTTGAACAGAATTACCGCTCCGGCCCAGACCACGGCGCACAGCAGGGCCATGATCTTTCCCAATAGATCGAGCGGCATGTTTTTTCCTCCAAAGCGGTTAGCAGTTTTCAGTTTTCTGACCGAAAGCCAAAATACGCGAAATTGTATTGTAATGGAAAAAAATGATTATGGCAATGCGGTTTTCATCAGTCGGCTTGGGCATTGACACGTCTCAGGGGCTGTGCTACTTTCATTTTATGGTTTCAGGCCAGCCGCTACGCAAGATCATTCACGTTGACATGGACATGTTTTTCGCGGCCGTGGAATTGCGCGATCGGCCCGAATTGGTCGACCAACCTGTGGTGGTGGGCGGTCGTCCCGACAGTCGCTCGGTGGCGACCACGGCCAACTACCAGGCACGCAAGTTCGGCATCCATTCGGGCATGTCCTGTGCCGAAGCCCGGCGCCGTTGCCCCCAATGCCTATTCATTCCCCCGGATTTCAAAAAATACCACCGGGTGTCCGAGCAAATCCGACAAATTTTTTTTGAGTATACCGACCTGGTTGAAACCATATCTTTGGATGAAGCCTATCTTGATGTGACTCGCAATAAGAAAAACGAATCCAGCGCTACCCGCATTGCCAAAGAGATCAAAGCTCGGATTTTTGCCAGCACAGGCTTGACCGCCTCGGCCGGCGTGGCCGCTAACCTGTTTGTGGCCAAGATCGCCTCCGAGGTCCGCAAACCAGACGGTTTATGCGTGATCCGGCCCGAGCAGGTTTTGGATTTCATCCGCCCGCTGCCAGTGATCAGGATTCCCGGCATCGGCCGGGTCACTGACGCCCGGCTGCAAAAACTGGGAATCAGGACGGTGGCCGACCTGGAAAAACAGCCGTTGGAATCTCTGGAGCGGCAATTCGGAAAATTCGGCCGCTATTTGTTCGATATCGCCCGCGGTATCGACGAGCGTCAGGTGACGCCATGGCGCGAACGCCAGTCTTTCGGAGCCGAAGAAACCTTCGCCAAGGATATCTTAGAAAAAGGGCCGCTGCTTGTTTTTTTAGAACAATGTGCGCGCCGAGTTTTTGAAGATCTCAATTTGGAGGGCAAACAGGCGCGCACCGTGACTTTAAAGATCAAATATTTTGATTTTCAGACCGTCACCCGGCGCCAAACCTTTGACCATTTCCTGACCTCGGCTCCGGACATTTTCAGTGCCGCTAAAAACCTACTGGAAAGGACCGAGGCCGGCCACCGGCCCGTCCGTTTGGCCGGGATCTCGCTGTCCAATTTTCAGGAGCAGAAAAAAAAGGTCGATGACCCTCAGCCCGTGCTGTTTAAATCCTGACTGCCAATGGCCACGCCCAGAAGCAGGATATTCATGATTTTTCCTCACGCAGCATTTCTTCCAGGCTGCGGCGTTCTTTTTTGGTCGGTCGGCCTGAACCCTTGGGCCGGTGGGCGAAAATCAGGCTGAGCGGATCCCTGCGGAAAAGGGCCAGCTTTTCCAGGTCGGCTGCGGGGGTGATCTCCTCGAGCAGCTTCTGGGCCAGGGCTGCGGAAACCCTTTTAGCTGCCAGTTCTTTTACCAGATACTGGCGGACGATCGGCGTCTGGGCGACGGCTACCGTGTCGCCGATTCGTACCGGGTGGGCGGACTTGACCGCGTTTCCGGCGATGTGAATTTTGCCGCTGCGGCAGGCCTGGTTGGCCCGAGTGCGGGTTTTGAAAAGGCGCGCCGCCCATAGCCATTGATCGATTCTGGTTATCATTGTCTTTTTAGAGCCTTATAGCAAATTCTAACCCAGTAAAAACCGGATAAGAACCTTAGAAAATAAATTTTCTATATAAAAAGTATAAAAAATTTATTTTAAGGTTCTAAAATTTGTTAGCTTTTTAGAACAAATTTTGAATTTGCTATCTAAGGCTCTTATCCCCCCTTGCTACGCAGGGGACTTCGCAGCTCTGCTGGGTTAGGATATTATACGTCAAAAGCGTTAAAAAAGCAGTTGGGGCCAGTTTGCATTCATTGCATTTTTTCATTACAATACTTGAGCGATGAGGCATGATGAATTGTCCCCAATGCGATTGTTATAGTCCAGCAGAAACCGAAATTTGTTCCTGCGGCTACCGTTTCCCGGTCAGCGATTCGGCCCAGGCCACGCCTTATGCCAAACAAAAAAAAGCTGCCTTGTCCGTAATTAATAAGGTGGCGGGAAGCAAACGCCAGATATTCCGTCTGGCCCTGCTGCTCAGCCTGCTGCTTTGGGTTCTCTCCCTGTTGTTCATCAACCGCCTGCCCGGGCCAAAAGATATTTATACCCAGCTTTACCGCGAACCCCTGCAGACCCGGGAAAATATTCCGCCGCCTTTCAAGGTGAAAAAAAACAAATTGACTTATATTGTCACGCCGCTGTTCAATTATGAACTGCATGGCCTGGTGGTCAGCCAGCATCGCAGCGATTCGCTGCTCGACCTTTCACACCGCCGCTGGCAGGATTACCTCAATATCAAGGATTTGTGCGTAGTCTGGGGAAAAAATATCAGCAGCGGCGTATATCGCAAAATGGAATTCTGGAATCGTGACTTCACCTGCATGTGCAGTTTTCCGGACCAGGAAACGGCCAATCTTTTTTCGGGGAGCCACTTGTCAAATAACCATATCCTCTGCGCCGATAAGGAAATAAGCCGGCGCGTACTCGCTGCCCGTCCGGGTGATCAAATTTATTTCAAAGGTTACCTGGTCAGCTACAGCCAACCGGCCAACCAGTTTTCCCGCGGCACCAGCACGGTGCGTGATGATATCGGTGACGGAGCCTGTGAAACGGTTTTTGTCACCGATTTTTCCATTCTGCAACGTGCCAATCGGGTATGGCAAGCTCTCAATCCTTTGGCATTTCTGGCTGTCATCGCTTTTCTGGTCACCATGCTGCTGGTGTGATATGCAGGGGGCACGTTCATGACTTGGGAAAAAATGCTGCGGCTGCTTTGTTTTTTCATGGTGATCTTGCTGTTAGGCATGCATTTTATTCTTTCCCGGCAGGATATCCAGGGGCAGGAAATAAAAATATTGGGAGTGAGTTCCATTTTTCCAAGCGGCGATTTCGTCAAGATTTCCGACCTGAAAAATAACTGGCAAGGTTACGGTTTTGCTAAAAAATTCCGCTTTTTTTCACGTCCGGCTAAAAATTCCCGCGCAGATTTTCAAAAACTGGTCTGGGAAAATTTCCAGCGTTATTATTTGAAAAAAGATCTGGCGTTGTTTGACGGCGGTATCTATGTCGTGCAAAAAGCGGGCAGGAGCCACCTTTTCACCGTCCCTTTCTTAAAATCGATATCCGCAACGAACGGCAAAATATCGTTTGGGAAAAAAACTCATTATGTTATAAAAATTTTCGCGTGATATTGAATGAAGACGATTTTCAGCGTTGGCGTTCCCTGTTTTTTGGTTGAAAGATAGAACGCCTTTCCCGCTCAGAATTTTTGTTGGGTCACGGGTGATTCGGGCAACGAAGGCATCAAAGCATAGAGGTTTTTTTGTCTCGCTTTTCCTTTTTCTTTAGCTTTTTCTCTTTGACCGATAATTTCGGTTTGTTGCCTTTTTCTTTACCCTTGTCTTTGTCTTTTGCCATGGCTGGTTCTCCTTGCAGAGTTTGTGTTATTAAAAGTATATCACAAAAACAATTTATTGAGTAGCTTGAGAAAAACTCACCCCCGGCCCCTCTCTTTTCAAAAAGAGAGGAGAGTGGCGCTACTCCCCTTCTCTTGGCAAGAGAAGGGCAGCACAAACCATCTGTCCACGAAGTGGACGGATTTGGTTTGTCTACCATCACTATGTTTTCAGCTAACTCTGGTAACAGCTGAAAACATCTAGTGATGGTATACTTTCACTGGATGATTTCAGTAACTTAAAGATTGTCTGAAATCATAGTGAAAGTATGCCACCTAGGGGGGGTTGGAGGATGAGTTTCGAGATTGCACCGGCCATTGATCCAATTGGCTGCCTATCATTAACAGAGTTTACAAGGTCGGATAAACAAAGTTTATTGGAAAATTGAATTGATGCGGGAATTGAGTCGGGTTGTAGCAACCGCAATAAAATAGAATATATTTTATAAGAAAATAAAATATCTAAAGATCATTATCAATTAAAACCATGTGTATCAATGGTATTGACATTTCAAAAAAACTGCTTATAATTTAAACATATAAAAATAAATTGATATGAGGAAGCGATTATGAGTGATATTGTTACGATTTTTAAGGCCCTGGCCGACGACACGCGAGTACGGGTGCTGAAGCTTTTGAGCCGTGGTGAGCTTTGCGTCTGCGAGATCGCTGCTGCCTTGGGCCTGGAACAGCCGCGCCTGTCCTTTCACTTGCGCATCCTGAAGGAGGCCGGCATCGTTGTGGACCGGCGCCAGGAACGCTGGATTTTATATCGTCTGAACGACGCCGACATGTTTCTCCGTTTTCTATTTCTGGCTATCCAGGAAAAAATATCACCGCAGCAGGCACGCCTCGACTTGGAGCGGCTGACTGCTTTCGGCAGTCGGGACAAGGCATGTTCTCAAAAATGGCAAAAAGATAAACTAAGTGAAAATGGTAAAAGATAAAGAGGAAAACGATTATGTTCAAATGGATGCAACAACTGGCCGATTGGCTGGTTTATTCGCTGCTTAATTTTTCTAAAACTTCCCGCGTCGCCAGCGCCATCGATTTCTTTGTATTTGACACTGTCAAGATATTTATTCTGCTCACGGTCATTGTTTATGGGATAACGCTGATCCGCGGCTTCTTCCCGCCCGAGCGCACCCGACGCCTGTTGGCCGCCAAAAAGGGAAACCGCCTGATCGGGCACCTGCTGGCTGCGCTGCTCGGCATCGTCACCCCGTTTTGCTCCTGCTCGGCGGTGCCGCTATTCATCGGCTTTGTCGAGGCCGGCATCCCGCTGGGGGTGACCTTCACCTACTTGGTAGCGGCGCCGATGGTCAACGAGGTCGCCCTCGGGCTGCTCTTCGGTTTGTTCGGCTGGAAGATCGCCCTTATCTATGTGCTTTCAGGGGAAGCGATCGCCATTATTAGCGGGCTGCTTATCGGCCGCTTAAAAATGGAGCGTTTTATTGAATCCATCGCCATGACTACGAAAGTGGGGGCCGCGGCGGAAGGGGAGCGGCTTTCGTGGGGACAGCGGTTGCGCGAGGCCTGGGTTTTCACCCGCGACCTGTTGAAAAGCATATGGCTCTATGTGGTCGGCGGCATCGCCGTCGGCGCCCTGATGCACGGCTGGATTCCGACCGGAGCCCTGGCCAAGGTAGCCGGGCGTGGCAACCCGTTTGCCGTACTGATCGCAGTGGCCATCGGCATTCCGCTTTATTCCAACGCTGCCGGGGTCATCCCCCTGGTCTCCGAACTGACCCGGGCCGGGGTGGCCATGGGTACGGCGCTGGCCTTCATGATGGCCGTCACTGGCCTCAGCTTACCGGAGATGATCCTGCTGCGGCGTGTTCTCAAACCAAAATTATTGGCGGTTTTCATTGCCATCGTCGGCATGGGCATTGTCTTTACCGGCTACCTGTTCAATTTGATTATTTTTTAGAGCCTTATAGCAAATTTTAAATTTGCTATCTAAGGCTCTTATCCCCCCATGCAGGGGACTTCGCAGCTCTGCTGGGTTAAGGAGGGAATATGCTGATACAAATTCTGGGCATGGGCTGCGCCAAATGCCAGAAACTGGAGGAGCGAACCCGAAAAGCAGCCGAAGAATTGAAACTCGATTGCCAGGTCGAAAAAGTCAAGGACCTGCAGCAGATAATGGCTTTCGGGGTGATGGTCACCCCGGCGTTGGTCGTGGACGGCATCGTGAAAATGGCCGGCAGGGTACCGATGATCGAAGAGATAAAAAAATTACTGGCGAAATAAAAAGGAGTTGCAAGTGAACGTAAAAATCGTGCGCCTGATGGGCTTATTTTGGCTGAGCGGAGCGTTGCTTATGGGCTGCGGCCAGACGAATTCAAAGAGTTCCGCAGCGGGGGAAACCGCTACAGCGGTAGAAAACTACCTGGTCACCTTCGTCGAACTGGGATCGGTGCGCTGCATCCCCTGCAAAATGATGCAGCCGATCATGAAAGATATTGAAAAGGATTATGCCGGGCAGGTCAAGGTAGTCTTCCACGACGTCTGGACAGCGGCAGGGGAGCCTTTCGCTCAAGACTTCAAGATCCGGGTCATTCCCACCCAGGTCTTCCTGGATAAAGAGGGCAAGGAATATTTCCGCCACGAAGGCTTCTTTCCCAAAGAGGAACTTATCAAGATTCTCAAACAGAAAGGCGTAAAATAATGCTGGAAGCACTCTTTACCTGGCTGACGAACCTGCTGACGGGCAACCCGCTGCTGGGGCTGCTGGGCGCTTTTTTGTGGGGAATATTGAGCATCCTGCTCAGCCCCTGCCATTTGGCCAGCATCCCGCTGATCATAGGTTTCATCAGCCAGCAGGAGCAACTCACTACGCGCAAGGCTTTCCGCATTTCGCTGGCCTTTGCCCTGGGCATTCTGGTCACCATCGGCCTGATCGGGGTCGTCACTTCGCTCTTGGGCCGCATGCTGGGCGACATTGGCAGGTGGAGCAATTTTCTGGTAGCCGGCGTTTTCGTGCTGGTCGGGCTGTACCTGCTGGGCATCATCAAATTGGATTTGCCCGGTGCCGCCAATGCCAAGACTCGCGGCAAAGGCGTTTGGGCCGGGTTCCTTTTAGGTCTGGTTTTCGGCCTGGCGCTGGGCCCCTGCACTTTCGCCTACATGGCGCCGATCCTGGCCATTGTCCTGGCCAAGTCGTCGTCCAGCCTGGCCTACGGCATCCCGCTGCTCCTGGTCTACGGCCTGGGGCATTGCGCAGTGATCGTTTTCGCCGGCACCTTTACCCGGGTGATTGAGAACTACCTGCACTGGAATGAGAGTTCTAAGGCCCTCGGCCTGGTCAAAAAGATCTGCGGTATCCTGCTGATCGTTGCCGCGGTGTATATAGTATGGATCTGACATCCGGATTTAAAGGAAATGGAGAGGCTGTTGCCCTGCCTCTCGATCGCCTGGCCAAGCTGTATGTCGAGCCGACCAACCGCTGCAACCTCGATTGCCGCACCTGCATGCGCCACGGTTGGGAAAAGAGTTTGGGCTTCATGGAGTTCGGGCTTTTCGAAAAGATCATGGCAGACTTGCGTTCTTTTCCTGAGCGGCCCGCTATTTTTTTCGGCGGCTTCGGCGAACCGCTGGGCCATCCGCGCATCGCCGATATGGTGGCCCTGGCCAAAACAAGGGGAGCAAAAGTGGAGCTGGTCAGCAACGGCATCCTGCTCAATGAGGAAATGACCGAGCGCCTGATCGCGGCCGGCCTCGACTGTCTCTGGGTGTCGATCGATGGCGCTTCGCCGCAAAGTTATGCCGATGTCCGCTTGGACGACCATTTGCCGCAGATCATCGCGAACTTGGAGCGTTTGCGCGAAAAACGCAGGCAAAATATCCCCAAAATACCTGAACTGGGGATTTCCTTCGTGGCCATGAAACGCAACATCGCTGACTTTCCGGCCGTTCTGGACTTGGCCAAGCGACTTGACGCCAGCCATTTTTCACTCAGCAATGTCGAACCATATACCGCGGCTATGGAAAAAGAAATCCTCTATGCCCGGACCCTGTTCGAGCCGCTGTCGGCAGAGGGCATGGAGATGTCCCGTCTGGATCCGGAAGCGAAAAATGCTGAAGCTCTGAAAAGGCTCGCCAGCATTTTCCCAACAACCGGATCCTCCGTTTCTCCGGTTATCGGCCGATCGTGGCTATGTCCTTTCCTGCAGCGCCGCAGCGCCAGCGTGCGCTGGGACGGCCAGATCGGTCCCTGCCTGCCCCTGCTGCACACCCATACGGTATTTTTGAACGATCATTCCCGAACTTGGGAAGAATTCCTTTTCGGTTCCCTTGCGACCCGTGATCTGGCTGCCATCTGGAACGACGCGGCTTACCGTGATTTCCGGCGCCGGCTCGACGGGTTTTCCTTCGCCCCCTGCACCATGTGCAACAGTTGCGACCTGCCCAATCTCAATGGTGAAGATTGCTATGGCAACGTCCACCCGGCCTGCGGCGGCTGCCTCTGGTCGCAGGGGTTCATCCAATGCCCATGAAACAGTTTTTTAGAATTTCCGATATGCGTATTAAAAAAATATTTAATCCGGAGGTTTCCCATGGCTGAGGTTGTGAAAAAAAAACTTTCCTTTCTCGACCGCTATTTGACGGTGTGGATCTTCCTGGCCATGGCCTTGGGAGTGCTTATCGGTTTTTTGATTCCCGGCGCTGTGGCATCATTTAATGTTAAGTTCAGCGTGGGAACCACCAACATCCCCATTGCCATCGGGCTGATATTGATGATGTATCCGCCTTTGGCCAAGGTCAAGTACGAGGAACTGCCCAAGTTTTTCAGCAATTGGCGTGTCCTGGCACTATCGCTGGTACAGAACTGGATCATTGGTCCCATCTTGATGTTCTTCCTGGCCATTCTTTTCCTGCACAACTACCCCGAGTACATGGTCGGGCTGATCATGATCGGGCTGGCGCGCTGCATCGCCATGGTCATTGTGTGGTGTGAGCTAGCCGGAGGCGATAATGAGTATTCTGCCGGCCTCGTGGCTTTTAACGCGATCTTTCAGATGGTTTTTTACTCGGTTTTCGCCTATATCTTTATTACCGTGCTGCCGCCGCTGTTTGGGCTTAAGGGTCTTGAAGTGCACGTCAGTATATGGCAGATCGCCCAAAGTGTTTTGATCTACCTGGGGATTCCTTTTTTCGGCGGCATGCTGACCAGGTTTATCCTTCTGAAGACGAAGGGTAAGGAGTGGTACGAAATTAAGTTCATTCCCAGGATAAGCCCCATTACATTGGCGGCGCTGCTGCTCACAATTGTGGTCATGTTTTCGCTTAAGGGCGAAACCATTGTCCAATTGCCCATGGACGTGGTACGCATAGCCATTCCGCTACTCATCTATTTTGTAGTCATGTTCTTCGTCTCGTTCTACTTGGGAAGAAGGCTTTGCGGCGATTATAGCAAAACGGTAACCATTGCTTTCCATGCCGCAGGCAATAACTTTGAACTGGCTATAGCGGTAGCCGTGGGAGTGTTCGGCATTAGCTCGGGGCAGGCATTTACCGCGGTCATTGGACCGCTGGTCGAAGTGCCCGCGCTCCTCGTCCTGGTCAACGTGGCGCTGTTCTTACGCAAAAAATATTTCAAGACAGTGTGAGGTCTGGAAGGAAGGGAAATGACTTGAAGCGGTATATCCGATCCTATATCCCCCCGTCCCATACGGGGCAGACAAATCAAATTCGCCAAGGCCGGCGAATGATTTGTGCTGCCCCGGCTTCGCCACCCCCCTTAGGTAAAGGGGGTTAAGAAACAAGTAATATCACTTAGAAGAAGAATATTAAATCTCTTTCAATAGTTTTTTCCCCCCTTACCGGAAGGGGGTATGCAGGGGGGATTCAGATACCGCAGTAAAAGCAACATTTCGACGAAATAATAATCCCTGCGGCCAAGTTCAGGGATTATATAAGCCCTTGGTCCTTTAGAATCGATTTAGCTTCCTGTCCGGAAAACTGCAAGTAATCTGCCATTGTGTTTCTGGATGATCAGTCATTCGATCTTAAGTATTGGTATAAGGTCTCGCGGCTGATGCCAAACTCGCGGGCAAGGCGGCTTTTTGGGGGATTGAAATATATTCCCAATCCATCTACAATGTCTGCGAGCTAGCAGACGCAAGTTGTTTTGGTTTGCTTATTGCATAATCTGGCCGCTAATGGAGCAGAAATAATGGCCCTGGAAAAGTCCGATCTGGAACTGCTTGCCCTGACAGCGGCCGGAGACCAGGCTGCTTTCGCGCAACTTGTGCGAAGCCATCAAAGCCGGGTGCTCAACCTGATTTATCGTTTTACCCGCGACCGCCAGGACGCCGAGGATCTGGCCCAGGAAATTTTTTTCAAAGTCTGGAAAAACGCCCGTTCATTCCGGGGCCGGTCCGCCTTTTCCACCTGGCTCTACCGCCTGGCCGTCAACACCTGCCTGAATTACCGGCAAAAGAAAAAAAACGAGCCCGAGCCACTGCCCCTGCTGGGCGATTTGGAAGCCCAAACCACGACTGCCGGAGAGGCAATTGTGAACAGGGAGCGGAAAAGCCTTCTGGACAAAGCCCTGAATGCATTGCCAGCCAGGCAGAAAATGGCTCTCATCCTGGCGAATTTCGAGGGAAAATCATACGAAGAAATTGCAGTCATCATGGAGGTTTCTATTTCGGCGGTTGAAACGCTGCTGTTCAGGGCCCGGCAGAATCTGGCTGCTATTTTAAAACCGCTAAAAAAAAAGGTGAATTGTGAGCGCAAGTTTTTTTAAGACGCGCTGTCTAAAGGAATGGACATGAAAATGCGTTGTAAAAAGGCAAAAAAAAACATTTCGTTAACCATGGACTCACGGCTGAAACCAGTTGTCCAGGAAAAGTTGCAAGCGCATCTGCGCAGTTGCCCTGCCTGCCAAAATTGGAACCGGCAGCAGCTCTGGCTGCGTGAACAGATCAAAGCTCCAGAAATGATCCAGCCTTCTCCCGATTTTTTCGCTCACATCCAAAATAAAATAAACAAAAACGCAGCCCGGAAGCGGTTGTTTTCTTTCAATCCGACCATGTTGCGGCCGATTTTGCTGCGCGCGGCCATGCTGTTGATCTTGATCTTTGCGGCATGGGGCGGTTTTTCGCTGGGCGACCGCCTGGATGCCCCGGCAGCTGAGACCGCTGCCGCGGTTTTCAGCCAAACCATGAACCTGAATGCTTACGCCGACATGCCCGCCGAATCGTTCGGAGCCGTTTATAACCGTTTGCTGCAGGGAGAACTCCAGTGAAGAACAGGATCTGGATCGTTCTACTGGTGGTTTCGCTGGGTATCAACATCGGTTTTCTAATGCACTGGTTCTGGCCGAAGATAGTTCACGGGCGCTCGGCTGGGAGCGACAAATCTCAATTCGGCTGGCATGCCAGCCCCATGAGAAGAGGCCTCGGCTTGAACGCCAAGCAGATCAGTCTTATGGAAAACGAGCGCCGGCAGGTCCTGGCCCAAGCCAAGCCGCTGCAGGATGAGCTGCGCCTGAAACGCCGCGAATTGTTCGTGCTGCTGAAAAGCAGGACAGTGGCCGATGCTGAGCTGGATGTAGCTTTGAGCGAAATATCCCGCCTGCAGACCGCAATCGAGAAAATGTTCATCCTGCATTCCCTGAAGGTGAAGAGTTTTTTCACTCCGGTCCAGCTGCAGAAATACGAGGGGTTTTTTGAACGGGGACTTTGCCCGGGCATGGTGCCTGAAGCATCCTGCCCGCCGGGGAAAATGTCCGGTCGCGAACCCGGCCGCCCCGGATGCGAGAATAGGCAAAACAAAAACAAAGTAAATTGAAAACGGTAAACTTATAAAGGAGGTTTTACCCAATGACACACAAAAAAATTTTTAGAGTGCTGGCTCTGGCGGCTTTCGTCGCCATGGTCGTGATCTCGCCGCTGCAGGCTGCCCCGGACTGCCAGAAAAAGGACGACCCTGAAAAAATGATGGGCAAAGGCGGCATGATGATGTGCAATCAGCTTCCCAATCTTAGCGCCGAACAGAAAGTCATGCTTGAAAAACTGAACGCGGAACATCAGAAACTGATGGCTGCGGCCAAGGCGGACATAGAGAAGCAGACTGTGGAGATGAAGGCCATGATTAAGGATCCGATCGATGTCAAGAAGATCGAAGCCGAGATCGACGAGATCGCCAAGAGGAAAGCCGATATGCAGAAGAAATGCTTTGCCCACTACCTGACGGTTCGCGCCTTGCTCACCGTCGAGCAGAAAGCCAAATTCGACGAAATGGGCTGTGGCATGATGATGGGCGGTATGAAAGGGCATGGCATGAAAATGGAAAAAAAGAAGTGCCCGATGGCCAAGGAAGAAGAGAAGAAATAACATTATTTCTAAGCAAAATAGGGCGGCCG
>Ga0209539_1000281_pt1 | contig 30803 bp, 28 predicted proteins | sample BarGraNGADG00312_2_FD_184499 | JGI IMG/M metagenome (GOLD analysis project Ga0209539, IMG submission 184499) | Arctic peat soil microbial communities from Barrow, Alaska - Barrow Graham LP Ref core NGADG0011-312 (SPAdes) (version 2) | ecosystem: Environmental > Terrestrial > Soil > Wetlands >...
CGCGCAGCGCACGGACCATCGCCGTGTGCGGGCTCGAGACGTGCCGGAGCTCCTCGCGATACCGCGCCACGATGAGCAGGCAGTAGTCCACGGATGCGCCGACGACGAGGATCGACAGGATGCCCTGCGCCTGGCCGTTCAACGTGATGGTCCCTGCCTTGGCCAGCTCGTACACCACCAGGCCGGCTCCGGTCAGGGCAAACACCGCGGTGAGGATGACCACGAGCGGCAGGAAGGGCGAGCGATAGACGAGCACCAGGATCAAGAAGACCGCCGCCAGCGCGACCAGCAGCAGGACGCCGTCGATCCCGCCGAAGGCCGCGACGAGGTCAGCGACGTAGGCCGCCGGTCCGGTCACCCAGGCCTTCAGACCGCTCGTCCCGCCGGTCGGGGCGGCGCCGAGGTCCGAGGCCAGCGACGCTCGCACGGCAGACACGACGACGGCGGTGGGGTTCTTGCCGTCCGCGGTGGTGATGCCGGCCGGCTCCGGTGAGATCGCGATCGGCACCAGCACGGCCAGACCGTCCTGCGACGGCACCGCAACCGGTGCACTCGCGACCAGATCCCCCAGCTGGGCGGCTTCGCCGCTCGCCTTCGACGCCTGACCGGCGAGGTTCAGCCCGGAGAGGCGTCCGGCAAACGCCCGGACGTCCGCCAGCTGCGCGGGCGTGACCGCAGCGCCGTCCGCCGACTCAAGCACAACCAGCGCCGGCACCGTCTGCGCGCTCTCGAAGCGCCGCGCCGCCTGGCCGGCGAGGGTCGACTCGGCGCTCGTCGGGAGGAACGAGCCGTTGTCGTTCTTCTGCACCGAGCTCAGCTTGCCCTGCGCGACGCCGCCGACCGAGCCGATGGCCATCCAGAGCGCGATCAGCCCGAGGATCACGAGCGTGTGACGGAGACCGGTGCGGTGATTGCTCAGCATGCTGAGTATCATGCGTGCCGTACGAGTGCCACGCAAGTCTCACGAGTAACACTGGCTGCGCCTCGAGCGAACGGCGGTGATGGCAGCGTGTCGGACGATGTCTCACGCTGGCCGACGGGACGCCTGCTCGGCGCGGCCGCACGGGGGGCGGCCCGCGACTGGAACGCGCACCTCGCGTCCTGGGACCTCAACCACGCCAGCCTGCCGGTCCTCGTCATGCTCTCGTGGCAGGACCACTCGCAGCGCGAGCTGGCCGACGCGATGGACGTGACCGAGCAGACCATGAGCCGGGTGCTCCGCCGGATGGAGCGCACCGGGTACGTCGTCCGGGTCCCGCACCTGACTGACCGGAGACGCCACGTGGTGCAACTCAGCGATGCCGGCCGGACGGTCGTCGGCCACGCATCGGACGCCGGGCCGGCCGAGGCGATCGCCACCCGCGGCCTCTCCCCCGCACAGGTGACGCTGCTGCGCGACCTTCTCGTGACGATGATCACGGCGCGGGAAGGGACCACGGATGACGAAGCCGGGCAGAACCGGACGTAGCCTGGGTTCATGCGCTTGGTGAACCTCGGGATCGGCGAGCGCCTCGTCGACTACCACGAGGCCTGGGCGCTGCAGCGCTCTACCCATGCAGCTGTCGTGTCCGGGGAGCAGGAGGACACCGTCCTGCTGGTCGAGCACGAGAGCGTCTACACCGCCGGCAAGCGCACCGCGGCCTGGGACCGCCCGATGGACGGCACGCCCGTCGTCGATGTCGACCGGGGTGGCCGCATCACGTGGCACGGGCCGGGCCAGCTGGTGGGCTACCCGATCGTCCGCCTCGCTGAGCCGATCGACGTCGTCCACTACGTCCGTGCGCTCGAGCAGACGATCATCGACCTGTGCGCGGACCTCGGTCTGGGCGCGATCCGGGTGGACGGACGCAGCGGTGTGTGGTTCCCCGCCGACGACGTCCGGCGCGAGCGGAAGGTGGCGGCGATCGGCGTCCGAGTTGCCAAGGGCGTGACGATGCACGGCTTCGCGCTGAACTGCGATTCGGACCTGGACCAGTTCGGACGGATCGTGCCGTGCGGCATCCCGGACGCCGACGTGACGTCGCTCAGCAACGAGCTCGGACGCCACCTGACCATCGCCGACGTGCTCGAGGACACCTGCGCACACCTCGAGTCCGCGCTCCACGACGTCCGGGCCGCCACTCGCTCCGGCGTACGCTGACAGCCGCACAACTTCAAGGAGAACGCGTGACGATCGCACCTGGGGGCCGACGGATGCTGCGCATCGAGGCCCGCAACGCGGAGACCCCGATCGAGCGAAAGCCCGAGTGGATCCGGACCCGCGCGACGATGGGACCCGAGTACAACGAGCTCAAGAGCATCGTCCGCTCGGGCGGCCTGCACACGGTGTGCGAAGAGGCCGGCTGCCCGAACATCTTCGAGTGCTGGGAAGACCGCGAGGCCACCTTCCTGATCGGCGGCGACCAGTGCACCCGACGCTGCGACTTCTGCCAGATCGACACCGGCAAGCCCGCCGACTTCGACGCCGACGAGCCGCGGCGGGTCGCCGAATCGGTCCGCACCATGGGGCTGCGCTACTCGACCGTGACCGGCGTCGCTCGCGACGACCTGCCCGACGGCGGGGCCTGGCTCTACGCCGAGACCGTGCGCCAGATCCACGCCCTCAACCCCGGCACCGGCGTCGAGCTCCTCATCCCGGACTTCAACGCCGTCCCCGAGCAGCTCGCGGAGGTGTTCGGCTCCCGGCCGGAGGTGCTCGCGCACAACCTCGAGACCGTGCCGCGGATCTTCAAGCGGGTCCGGCCAGCGTTCCGGTACGACCGTTCGCTGTCCGTCCTCACGCTCGCGCGCGACGACGGCCTGGTGACGAAGTCCAACATCATCCTCGGGATGGGCGAGACGACCGAGGAGGCCGTGGACGCGATCCGCGACCTGCACGAGGCCGGTTGCGAACTCCTGACGATCACCCAGTACCTGCGACCCTCGGTGCGGCACCACCCGGTCGACCGTTGGGTGAAGCCCGAGGAGTTCGTGGCGCTGGCCGGCGAGGCCGAGCGCCTCGGCTTCCTCGGTGTCATGTCTGGCCCCCTGGTCCGCTCGTCGTACCGGGCGGGCCGGCTCTGGGGTCAGGCGATGCAGCGCAAGGGGCGCGAGATCCCGGCGGAGCTGGTGCACCTCGCGCAGCCGATGGTGGCGCGCCAGGAGGCGGCGAGCCTGCTCGCCCGCTGACCAAGTGCTCTCCGTGGACCCACCAGAGCGGCCCGAACCTGCCGGCCCGGCCACTAGACTCCTGCCCCATGGCCCGCACGAAGAATGGCGCATCGAGCCCTGCCGCGAAGAGCAAGCAGAGCAAGCCCAAGAAGGCCCGCTGGTTCAACCAGATCTGGCAGGCGTACCAGATGACGCGGAAGACAGATCCCGCCATCACCTGGTGGCTGCTCGGCGCCTTCGTCGGGATCATGGCGCTCGCGGTCCTGGCCGGGCTGGCCTGGAACCGCGTGACGTACATGATCACGCTCGGGTTTCCGTTCGCGCTGATCGCAGCACTGCTCATCCTGACCCGGCACGCCGAGCGGGCCGCCTACCAGCAGCTCGAGGGCAAGCCGGGCGCCAGCCGATCGGCCCTCGGCACGATCCGTCGGGGCTGGACCTTCGGCGACGAGCCGGTGGCGATCGACGCGCGCACCCAGGACCTGGTGTTCCGCGCCATCGGCCGCCCCGGCGTGGTCCTCATCGGTGAGGGTCCGGCGCACCGGATCGCGAAGCTGCTCGAGGCGGAGCGCAAGAAGACCGCTCGGGTGCTGCCCAACGTCCCGATCCACCTTCTCCAGTCGGGTAACGACGAGGGCCAGGTATCGCTGCGCAAGCTCGCGAACACCGTCCGCAAGCTTCGCCCGAAGCTCACGAAGCAAGAGGTCGCCGAGGTCGGCAAGAGACTCACCTCGCTCGGCGGCGTGCGGCCGCCGATTCCCAAGGGCATCGACCCCACGCGGGCCCGCCCGGACCGCAAGGGAATGCGCGGCCGCTGAGGCCGGTCCGAGCCGCGCACGACCGCGTGACCGGGACTAGGACCGCAGAAGAACGGTGCTGGCGAGCCGGTCGTGCAGACCTCGCCCGTCGGCATCCCAGACCACCGCCGGGATGACGGCGCAGATCAGCACGGTCCGCCCGACGGCCCGGACGATGCCGGCCGCTCGGCCGCCGAGTCGCACGACGCGCAGCCCCAGGAGGCGGTGACCCACCGTCGTCCCGATCGTGCCGACGAGGGCCACGTTCTCGAGTGCGAAGACGCCGAGGGTCGCCCAGGGGTCACCGCCGAAGAAGGCGTTCGAGATGAGCAGGCAGAGCGCCCAGTCGATCCCGAGCGCGATCACCCGTCGCGCGAACGGGGCCAGCGAACCAGGGCCGTGCGCCGGCAGGCCGAGCCGCTGGCCGAGGTACTGACCAGTGGGACGCGGTCCGCCGTCCAACCAGGAGCCGACGTCCTCGCGAGCGCTGTCCATCGGGGTAGCCTAGCGACGCACACGCACCACCAGCGTTGGCTGGTAACACATTGGAAACGTCAGGTACACGACCAGGTAATCACTTCGCCCTAGCGTCGAGGGGACCAAGCCCGGGTATCCCGAACCAAGGAGCATGCGGATGTTCAAAGACGCCGAAGAGGCCATCGCGTTTACCAAGGAGCAGGGCGTCAAGTTCGTCGACGTCCGGTTCTGCGACCTGCCGGGTGTCATGCAGCACTTCAACATCCCGGTCGAGGCGTTCGTCGAGTCCGCCTTCACCGACGGTCTGGCGTTCGACGGGTCGTCGATCCGCGGCTTCCAGGCCATCCACGAGTCCGACATGGGGTTGATCCCGGACGTCACCAGCGCCTTCGTGGACCCGTTCCGCACGCAGAAGACGCTCGTCGTGAACTTCTCGATCGTCGACCCGTTCACCGACGAGCCGTACTCGCGCGACCCACGCAACATCGCGACGAAGGCCGAGGCCTACCTGCGCTCCACTGGCATCGCGGACACCGCGTACTTCGGCGCCGAGGCAGAGTTCTACATCTTCGACGAGATCCGGTTCGGGACGAGTCAGAACGAGGCCTTCCACCACATCGACTCGAACGAGGCGGCCTGGAACACCGGTCGCGTCGAAGAGGGCGGCAACAAGGGCTACAAGACCCGCTACAAGGGTGGCTACTTCCCGGTCTCGCCGTCGGACCAGATGGCCGACCTGCGAGACAAGATGGTCAGCACCCTGCAGGAGGTCGGTCTCAGCATCGAGCGTGCGCACCACGAGGTGGGCACCGCCGGTCAGCAGGAGATCAACTACCGCTTCGCCTCCCTGAAGACCGCCGCCGACGACCTGATGAAGTTCAAGTACGTCATCAAGAACGTCGCGTGGGAGGCCGACAAGACCGCCACGTTCATGCCTAAGCCACTCTTCGGCGACAACGGCTCCGGCATGCACTCGCACCAGAGCCTGTGGAAGGACGGCAAGCCGCTGTTCTTCGACGAGACCGGCTACGGCGGCCTCTCAGACCTCGCCCGTTGGTACATCGGCGGCCTGCTCAAGCACGCGCCGAGCCTGCTTGCCTTCACCAACCCGTCGGTGAACTCCTACCACCGCCTGGTGCCGGGCTTTGAGGCTCCGGTCAACCTGGTGTACTCGGCTCGCAACCGCTCGGCCTGCATCCGCATCCCGGTCACCGGCAACTCGCCGAAGGCCAAGCGGATCGAGTTCCGCGTCCCGGACCCGTCGTCGAACCCGTATCTCGCGTTCTCGGCGATGCTGATGGCCGGCCTCGACGGCATCAAGAACCGGATCGAGCCGGCCGCACCCGTCGACAAGGACCTCTACGAGCTCCCGCCGGAGGAGCACGCGGCGATCGCACAGGTGCCCAGCTCGCTCGACGAGGTGCTCGACAACCTCGAGCGTGACCACGCCTACCTGGTTCAGGGCGACGTGTTCACCGAGGACCTGATCGAGACCTGGATCGAGTACAAGCGCGCGCACGAGATCGAGCCGATCCGGTTGCGCCCGCACCCGCACGAGTTCGAGCTCTACTACGACATCTGATCGACGGTAGCCATCTGACCTGCGATAACGCAGTCACGAGGGCTCCCGAGCCCGCAGCGAGTCCGCACGAGCCGCCAGCACCGAATCCACGCCGGCCGGTGCGGACTCCGCTGTCTCCGGCCACCCGTGCGGGGAGGTTGGTGCGCCCCCCCTACAGCAAGTCCTCGTCCGTCGTCGGCCGCGCGGGCGGATGCGTCTTGGGCGCGGTCACCAGGCCTGCGCGCACCGCCAGAGCGCCGCCGACCGCAGTCACCACGATGGTCACCAACGCCCCGAGCATCAAAGCGGCCGGCTCACCGGGTTGGAGCAGCTGCAGCTGGGTGCCCACGGTGGCCGCGGCGACCGGAACGCCGAGCTGCGCCGAGGCGAGGGCGCCGATCGACACCGGTTGCCCGACGAGCCGCATCGCGATGTGGGCAGCGACCGCGCCGATCCCGAGCGCCACCCCGAGCACGATGAACGAAGGATGACGGCCCAGGACGCGGAGGTCGAGCGAGGCTCCCAGCCAGACGAAGAACAGCGGCCCGAGGAACCCCTCGGTCAGCGCGAAGAGCTGTCTGGCAAGTCGTCGAGGCTCGCCGACCAGGGCGACCGCGAGTCCGAACGAGAACCCGGCCAGCATGATCGAGATGTGGGTGCTGACCGCCAACGCGGCCATCCCGAACAGGACCGCCAGGTTCGTCCGCAGCTCGAGAGCGAACTTGCGCTCCTCGGAGACGTCGTGCGCGCGCTTCCGGATCCCGGTGCGCTCCAGATGCCGCAGGATCACGAACAGCGCGGCTGCGCTCACGAGGACCGCCAGCGCGCCGAGAGCCGAGCGCCCGGCGTGCTGAGGATCGATGACCAGGGGCAACGCCACGATGCACGCGGTATCGGCGATCGCCACCTGTGGAAGCATCTGCAGCACCGGAACGCCGCCCAGTCGCAACGACTCGACGATCGGCAGGATCAGCGCGGCCGAGGACGATGCCATCAGCAGCGCGTACAGGGCCGCGTGTCCGGTGCCGAAGATATTCGCGATGACGACGCCGAGTGCGGCCGCGACGACGCCCACCGCGATGGCTCGGACCGCACCGATCCGTAGTGCCGTGCGCAAGCGGGGATCGCGAACCGGAACGTGTGAGCCGGCCACGAACATCACCAGTGCGAAGCCGATCTGGGCCAGGAACGTCAACGTGCCGTCCTGCGCGTGCAGCCAGTTGAGGCCGGTCGGGCCCAGGAAGATCCCGGCGAGAAGCTCGCCAAGAACCACCGGCTGATGCCAACGCCGAGGCAGCGCGAGCAACGGGCCGAGGACGGCGATCAGCGAGATCACGGCAAGGGTTCCGAAGGTCATGCACGAGCCTCCAGCATCGATTCGAGCCACTCTCACGCGGGTCGCCGCGGGCCCGGTCGGGTAACCGCGATGATCCGCATTGACGCTACCCGGTCCCACCAGGCAATCCACCACATCCAGTAGATGTCCCCGGTCCTGCTCGTCCCCGATGGCATCGCCGCCGGCCGCCCACTGACGCGGCCGCAACGTCGCTCGCGTTTGGCCGGACGACTGGTGGGTTCTGAATGCGCCTTCCCTGACCGAACCGGAAAGCCCGGGTCAGGGCGCCCTGCAGGTGGGCGGCTCGACTCGATGGTCGACCGTCGGACGTCCCGCCTCGCCCTCGTGGGGTTCATCTGCTCCCTGGTGTGGGCGATCGGACTCCTTTCGCTCGTGCGGCTCGGCCTTTCCATCGCCGGCATCCGCGCCACCCGCGGCGGGAAGCACGCGGGCCGCTCGTCCGCCGTCCTCGGCGTCATCATCAGCATTCTTGGTCTGGTGGCGGCCGCACTGATCCTGAAGCCCGGCGGCTCCAGCCCCGCCGTCACGTGACCGGTCGGGACGCTCACCGAAGCGAGCAAGTTCGCGCGAACCCGAGACAAACCCGAGGATCCGTAGCAGCATGTTCAGGAACGACCGGACCGCTCCGGCGTCCGCCGCCGGGGTCGCTGCACACTCGGGAGGACAAAGATGTCAGTTGGCTACGAATGCACGTGGGGGCACATGGCCCGCGATCTCAGGACTCAGTTGCTCGCGGATCCGGACCGAGTCCTCACCGAACGCGACGGCCTCTCGATCGCATCAGCCATTCGCAGACCTGACACCCTCGACTCGTTCGTCTTTCGGGCTCTCGACGCCGACCCGGACGGGCTGAAGCTCACCGCCGGCTTCCGGGAGTTCGTGGCCACCAAGGCCAGCGCGGCCGGTGTCTGCGCAGTCCACGCCGACTGAGCCTCTCTGAAGCCCTAAGCGGGCCTGCCCAGCCCGCCTGATCACTTCGTCGCGGCCGGGCGCCGTCCGCCACCGCTCGCGAGGAAGATGAAACTGAGGACCACGGCTCCGCCGATGGCTGCCCATGCCACGGTCGTCGCGGTCGGGATCAGGTCGGCGAGGCCCACCTTCCTGATCACGTCCGCGGCCACCGCCGTCGCGCTGCCGGCCTGATCGGGTCCGCGCGCGTCGAGGGCGTGCAGCCCGAGGGCAAGCCCCCCTGCGCAGACGCCAAGCATCAGCAATGTGATCGGCAGGAACCAGCGTCGGCGCGGCGAGATCAGCAATCCCGCCAGCAGGAGGGCGCCGCCGCCGATCGCGAACCACTTCCGGCCGAACTCCGCCACCCGGTACGCCGTGCGCCAGTTGTTGAACTGCTGGGCGTCTGCAACCTGCACCGATACCACTGCGACGGTCTGGTCGCCCAGCGCGCCTTGGATGATCGGCGTGACGGCAGTGTCCGTGCCGCCGATGAGCGCCACGACGTCCACGTTCACGGCCACCGGGGCGGCCTTGCGGTTCGGTTCCTTGAGCTGGGCCAGGATCTCGTCGTGCGCGTCAGCGGCAGCCTTGGTCCACCCGGCCTGGAAAGCGGGCGTCGTGACGGCTGCACCCGTCAGTCGGCGAATCACCCGGTCCAGACCGAGGCCTTCGATGTCCACGCCCGAGGCGGCGAGCTTGCGCAACACCTGGTCCGAGGCGCGGGTGGCCACCTCGTTGCGGAGCACCGGAGAGGACGCCACCTTGCTCGCCGCGCTCGCGAACGCGGGGCCGTCCTCGAGCGCGCGTAGCGCCATCGTGCACGCCAGCCAGCCCAGCAGGGTGAGCACCCCGAACAGCGCGAGCACCGTCGAGAGCGCGCTTCGTCCGAACGAGCCCCTCAATGCCACACCCCTATGCGTAGAAGACACGGTCGACGACAGCGCGCGCGCGTCGCGACGTACGAAGGTAATCCTCATCGAGCTCCGCGCCCGAACCCGACTCGCGTCCCAACAGACTGGCGAGCGCTGCGAGGGCCCGATGATCGTGTGGGAGCACGTCGGTGCCGGAGCCCGAGGTCCGACCGGCCCGGAGCACGAGGGCGGCGCGCAACCGCGAGGCCAGGCGCCACGCGTCGGCGAGCACCTCCGCGTCACCGAGCGCGATGAACCCCGCGTCCTGGGCGGCAGCAAGGGCTTCGAGCGTGGCCGTCGTGCGGAGGCCGGGGACGCGAGCCGCGTGCTGGAGCTGGAGCAGCTGGACCGTCCACTCGACGTCGGACAGACCGCCCCGACCGAGCTTGAGGTGCCGGGCCGGGTCAACCCCTCGCGGCAGGCGTTCGGACTCCATTCGCGCCTTCAGCCGACGGATCTCGCGGACCCGGTTCTGGTCGAGACCGCCCTCCGGGTACCGGATCGGGTCGATCAGCGCGGTGAAGGAGGCGCCGAGCTCGGTATCGCCGGCCACCGGTCGGGCCCGCAACAGCGCCTGGCTCTCCCAGGTCGAGGACCAACGCTGGTAGTACTCGGCGTATGACGCGAGGGTCCGCACCAACGGGCCGTTGCGTCCCTCCGGTCGCAGGTCGGCATCGATCGCGAGAGCCGGCTCCGCTCCGACGCCGCCGAGCAGGGACCGCAGCGTCGCGGCCACCGTCAACGCGAAGACCTGCGCGACCGACTCGTCCGCACCCGGCAACGGGTCGTTCACGAACATCACGTCCGCGTCCGAGGAGTAGCCCATCTCCCGCCCACCGAACCGGCCCATCGCAACGACGAGGAACCGGGTGGGCGGCTCCGCGAGTCCGTGCTCGCGGGCCGCCTGGGCCAGGGCGACGTCCGCGGCGGCGGTCCGGGCCAGCTCCCTGCGGCGCATCGCCCGCAGCGCTGTCGCGGCGGGTACCGGATCGTCGGCCCGGGTCAGCAGGGCATCCGCCTCCGCGGCCAGGCGCTCCGGGGATCGCGGCGTCAGCTCGGCGTCGTCGGCGAGCCAGGTCACGGAGTCGGTGGACCGGGTCAGGGCGTCCGCGACATAGGCGCTCGTGGACAGCACGCGGGCCAGTCGCTCGGCCGCAACGCCGGAGTCGCGCAGCAGCTTGAGGTACCAGTGCGCGCTGCCGAGCGTTTCCGAGAGGGTGCGGAAGGCGAGCAGGCCGGCGTCCGGGTCCGCGCCCTTCGCGAACCAGCCGAGCATCACCGGAAGCAGTTGCCGCTGGATCGCCGCCCGGCGGGAGACGCCGTCGGTCAGTGCCGCGATGTGGCGGATCGCCCCGGCCGGGTCGCGGTAACCGATGGCCGCCAGCCGCGCGCGGGCCGCGGCGGGGGCCAGCCGCGCCTCGTCCGTCGAGAGCCGCGCCGTCGCGGGCAGCAGCGGGCGGTAGAAGAGCTCCTCGTGCATCCGACGTACGTCGCGCCGCACGCCCCGCCACCGATCGAGCAGGCCATCCGCTCCCTCGGTGCGCATCCCGAGCGACCGGGCGAGGCGGCGCAAGTCCCCCTCCGCCGTGGGTAGCAGGTGGGTCCGGCGAAGGTCGAAGAGCTGGATGCGGTGCTCCATGGCCCGGAGCATCCGGTAGCAGGTGGCCATCCGTGCCGCGTGCTCGCGCCCGACGTACCCGCCGGCCGAGAGTGCGGCGAGAGCGTTGAGGGTGGTGGGGCTGCGGATCTGTTCGTCCGCGCGGCCGTGCACGAGCTGAAGCAGCTGGACCGTGAACTCGACGTCACGGAGCCCGCCGGCACCGAGCTTGAGCTGTCGGTCCGCCTCGCCCGGAGGCACGTTCTTCTCGACCCGCCGGCGCATCGCCTGCGCGTCCGGGACGAAGTTCTCCCGCTCCACCGCCGCCCAGACCATCGGGTTGACCACCTCGCAGTACGCCCGGCCGACCTCAAGGTCCCCGGCGACAGGCCGCGCTTTCAGCAGCGCCTGGAACTCCCACGTCTGCGCCCACCGCTCGTAGTACGCCCGGTGACTCGCCAGGGTTCGCACCAGCGGACCCTGCTTCCCCTCGGGGCGCAGCGCGGCGTCCACCGGCCACAGGACCGGCTCCTTCGACGGCGCGGAGCAGGCCTTGGCGAGCTGGCTGGCCAGGCGCGCGCCGACCCTGACCGCCTCGTCCTCCGGATAACCGTCCGCAGGCTCGACCACGTAGATGACGTCCACGTCGGAGACGTAGTTGAGCTCGCGGCCGCCGCACTTCCCCATCCCGATCACGCACAGCCGCGCTGCCGCACCGTGGTCCGCGGACTCGGCCCGGGCCAGCGCGAGGGACGCCTCGAGGGCTGCCGCGGCAAGGTCAGCCAACGCCGCCGCGACGGACGGGAGCAGGGCGAGCGGATCCGGGCTGGTCAGGTCCGCCGCGGCGATCCGCAGCAGCCGACGCCGATAGGCGGATCGCATCCGGTCGACTCCGTCCGGTCCCGCGACACCTGCCACCGGCATCGCGGCGTCCGGTTCAGCCTCGACCGCGCGCAAGAGCTCGGCTCGGACCTCCGCCGCGTCGACCCCGAGACCGGGTCGATCGTCGGAGAGTACGGCGAGGTTCTCCGGGTGGTAGGCGAGGTTGTCGCCGAGCCCGGCCGAGGCGCCAAGGACGGCGAGCAACCGCGTGCGCGGCGGTCCGTCGGTGCCGAGCAAGTACTCGAGAGCCTCCCGGCGCCCGGCGTCGCCCTGGACCGCGTCGCAGACGCGGACCACGCTCAGTAGCGCGAGGTCGGGGTCGGCGGTCTCCGCCAGCGCGCCGACGAGATCGGACCCTTCCCCCGGCAGCGCCAAGGCGCGAGCCACGGAGTCGTGACCAAACAGGCCCTCGGCGCGCCCGACGTCGGAAAAGCCCAAGCGCATCAACCGGCTGGCCGTGCTCACCGCGCGCCCAGTACTCACGGCGCCACCGTACCCGCCGCGCACGCGACGATGGCGCCGGACGACGCCGCGAGGACGACGGTCAGAGGACCGGCAGGAACCTGCGCATCTCGAATGGAGTCACCTGAGAGCCGTACTCCTCCCACTCGAGCCGCTTGTTCCGCAGCACGAAGTCGAAGACGTGCTCGCCGAGCGTCTCGGCGACGAGCTCGGAGCTCTCCATCACTCGGATCGCCTGGTCGAGCGAGCTCGGCAACGGGTCGATGCCGAGAGCCCGGCGCTCGGCCGGGGTCAGCTCCCAGACGTCGTCCTCGGCGCCTTCGGGAAGCTCGTAACCCTCCTCGATCCCCTTCAGCCCGGCTGCGAGCAGTACCGCATAGGCCAGGTAGGGGTTCGCGGCCGAGTCAAGACCCCGGAACTCGACCCGGCTGGACTGACCCTTGGCCGGCTTGTACATCGGCACCCGGATCAGCGCGGAGCGGTTGTTGTGGCCCCAGCAGATGTAGCTCGGCGCCTCTGCGCCGCCCCACAGCCGCTTGTACGAGTTCACGTACTGGTTGGTGACCGCGGTGATCTCCGCCGCGTGCCGGAGCACGCCCGCGATGAAGCCGCGAGCCACCTTCGAGAGCTGGTACTCCGCGCCGGCTTCGTAGAACGCGTTCCGGTCGCCCTCGAACAGCGAGAGGTGCGTGTGCATGCCCGAACCGGGGTACTCGGCCATCGGCTTTGGCATGAAGGAAGCGAACACGCCCTGCTCGAGTGCGACCTCCTTGACCACCGTGCGGAAGGTCATGATGTTGTCGGCCGTGGTGAGCGCGTCCGCGTAGCGCAGGTCGATCTCGTTCTGACCCGGCCCGGCCTCGTGGTGCGAGAACTCCACCGAGATCCCCATCGACTCGAGCATCGTGATGGTGGCCCGGCGGAAGTCGTGCGCGGTGCCGCGCGCGACGTGGTCGAAGTAGCCGGCGCTGTCGACCGGCACGAGGGGCAGGTTCGGATCGGCCGGCAGCTCGAAGAGGTAGAACTCGATCTCCGGGTGCGTGTAGAAGGTGAAGCCCTGGGAGTTGGCCTTCTCCAGCGCCCGCTTGAGGACATAGCGCGGATCCGCGAGCGACGGCTCACCGTCCGGCGTCTCGATGTCGCAGAACATCCGCGCGCTGCCGTGCTGCTCACCGCGCCACGGGAGGACCTGGAAGGTCGACGGGTCCGGTTTGGCGATCATGTCCGCCTCGTAGACCCGGGTCAGACCCTCGATCGCACTGCCGTCAAAACCGATCCCCTCCGCGAACGCACCCTCGAGCTCGGCCGGGGCCACCGCGACGGACTTCAGGATGCCCAAGACGTCGGTGAACCAAAGTCGGATGAAGCGGACGTCCCGCTCCTCGATCGTGCGCAGCACGAACTCCTGCTGTCTGTCCATGTCTCCATCGTGCATCACCCGTGTTACTGATGTGTGTCATGCCGCGCCGATCGACGACGCCGTAGGCTTCGGGCCATGTCCACGCTGCGGATCGCGCTGGCGCAGATCAACACCTGCGTCGGCGACATCGACGCGAACACCGCGACGATCCTCGCGTGGTGCGAGAAGGCCGCGGAACAAGGCGCCACGCTCGTCGCCTTCCCGGAGATGACGTTGACCGGCTACCCGATCGAGGACCTCGCGTTCCGCGCGTCGTTCCGACGTGCGGCCGTCCGCGCTCTGGCCGGGCTGGCGACGACGCTCGTCGAGCGCGGGCTGGGCCGGGTCGCGGTCGTCGTCGGGACCCTCGGTCAGAGCGCAGACGGGCGCCCGACGAACGAGGCCGTGGTGTTGCGCGACGGCGCAGTGATCGCCCGCTACACCAAGCACCACCTGCCGAACTACGGCGTGTTCGACGAGTACCGCATCTTCTCCCCCGGGCGCGAGCGGTGCGTCGTCGAGATCGACAAGCGTCGGATCGGGCTGGTGATCTGCGAGGACATCTGGCAGGACGGCGGCCCGGTCGCCGACCTGGACGACGCGGACATCAGCCTGCTGCTCGTCATCAACGGCTCCCCGTACGAGGAGGGCAAGGGGCATGTCCGGACCGAGCTGTGCGTGCGCCGCGCCCGGGAGGTCGAGGCCCCGGTCGCGTACGTCAACATGGTCGGCGCGCAGGACGACCTGGTCTTCGACGGCGGCTCCTTCGTGGTCGGCGCGGACGGGCGGTTGCTCGCGAGCGTCCCGCAGTTCGACGAGCACCTATTGATCTGGGACCTTCCGCACGACGAGGCGACGCCGGAACCGGCGGCGATCGCGCCGCCGATGGAGCCGGACGAGGAGGTCTACCGGGCGCTCGTCCTCGGCCTTCGGGACTATGTCGTCAAGAACGGCTTCCGATCCGTCGCGCTGGGGCTCTCCGGCGGCATCGATTCCGCGCTGGTCGCGGCGATCTCGGCCGACGCCGTCGGCGGCAAGAATGTCGTCGGCGTCTCGATGCCGTCGCGGTACTCCTCGGACCACTCGAAGGACGACGCCGCGGACCTCGCCCACCGCATCGGTGCCGACTACCGGATCCAACCGATCGGGGAGATGGTCACCGCCTTCGAAGAGCAGCTCGGGGTCGACGGCATCGCCGCGGAGAACATCCAGGCCCGGGTCCGCGGGGTGATCCTGATGGCGCTCTCGAACAGCGAGGGCCACCTGGTCCTGGCAACGGGCAACAAGTCCGAGCTGGCGACCGGTTACTCGACGATCTACGGGGACGCCGTCGGCGGCTTCGCGCCGTTGAAGGACGTCGACAAGTCTCGCGTCTGGGCCCTGTCCAGGTGGCGGAACGCTCAGGCGCGCGCCCGCGGTGAGATCGAGCCGATCCCGGTGAACTCGATCGACAAGCCGCCATCGGCGGAGCTGCGGCCGAACCAGGTCGACCAGGACTCGCTACCGCCGTACGACCTGCTCGATGAGGTCCTGGACGCCTACGTCGAGCACGCCGAAGGACGCACCGAGCTCCTCGGGCGAGGCTTCGACCCCGCCGTGGTGGACAAGGTGCTCTCACTGGTGGATCGTGCCGAATGGAAGCGACGCCAGTACCCGCCGGGCACCAAGGTGACCGCCCTGGCCTTCGGCCGGGACCGAAGACTCCCGATCACGACGCGTTGGCGCGAACCCCAAGGAGACACAGCGCGATGAGCACACCGAAGGGCAGCGGCGTCAAGCCCGTCCGCGTTCACCACATCCGTGAGGCCAAGGAGCACGGCGAACGGGTGACCATGCTGACCGCCTACGACCTGCCGACCGCGCGGATCTTCGACACCGCCGGCATCGACATGCTCCTGGTTGGCGACTCGGTCGGTGACAACATCCTCGGCCACGCGAACACGCTGCCGGTCACCGTGGACGAGATGATCCCGCACGTCCGCGCCGTGTCCCGGGGCGCGCAGCGCGCGCTCGTCATCGCCGACCTGCCGTTCGGCTCGTACGAGGCATCTCCCGAGCAGGCCCTCGCGACCGCCATCCGGATGGTCAAGGAGGGCGGCGCCAACGCGGTCAAGTTCGAGGGCGGCGAGCGGGTCGTGCCCCAGGTGCGGGCGATCACCGGCGCGGGGATCCCGGTGATGGGTCACCTCGGTTTCACGCCGCAGTCCGAGAACATCCTCGGTGGCAGGCGCGTGCAAGGACGGGGTCCCGCCGCGGCGGAGCGACTGACCAAGGATGCCGTGGCACTCCAGGAGGCCGGGGCTTTCGCGGTGGTCCTCGAGATGATGCCGGCGCCGGTCGCGGCGCAGATCACCGAGGTGCTGAGCATCTCCACGATCGGGATCGGCGCGGGCGCCGCGTGCGACGGGCAGGTGCTGGTCTGGCTCGACATGGCCGGGATGGGCGACTGGTCGCCGCGCTTCGCGAAGCAGTACGCGCAACTCGGTGCCGCGCTTGGCGCCGCCGCGCAGGAGTACGTCGCCGAGGTGAAGTCGGGTGCCTTCCCAGCACCGGAGCAGTCCTACCTCCAGTAGGTGTGCCGACCGCGCGCTGTCGGCTCTAGCCCTTCGACTTCAAGCGGCTCAGCACGTCGTTCGCGTGCTGGCGAGCTTCCTCGGTGTGAGTCCAGTCGTCCTGATCCTTTGACCATGCCTCGTCGTCGCTGTCCCATATCGTCGTGCGAGCGGCGGCCTTCTCCAGCGCGTGCTCCGCTTCCTCGCGGGTCGAATACGGACCCGTGCGGTCGGTCCAGGAACTGACCTTGCCCTCCTCCACCTCTCCGGTGGAGATGTTGAAGTAGAAGTCACCACTGACGGCTTTGTTGCTCGCCATGGCTTCCTCCCATTTTCCCGGTTGTGGCCCGGTGATACGTAGACTGCCAGGTATGCCGAGCGCGCGTACCCCGATCGGGACCCTGGTTCCGGGGACGATCGGGCCGATCCGCGAGGTCCCACGGATGATCGCCCGCCCCGAGTACGTGGGCAAGGAGCGAGCGACCCCGTTCACCGGCAGTGAGGTCAAGAACGCCGAGACGATCGATCGAATCCGGGTCGCGGCGCGGCTCGCGGCGCAGGCGCTCGCGACTGTCGGGCGCGCTGTGGCACCGGGCGTGACGACCGACGAGCTCGACCGCATCGGGCACCAGTTCCTGGTCGACCACGGCGCGTATCCGTCGACCCTCGGATACCCCGGCCCGGGGCATGCCTCGCCGTTCCCCAAGTCGCTGTGCACCTCCGTCAACGAGGTCATCTGCCACGGCATCCCGGACACGACCGTGCTCCGCGACGGCGACATCGTGAACGTCGACATCACCGCGTTCATCGACGGCGTGCACGGGGACAACAACGCGACCTTCGCTGTCGGCGAGATCGACGAGTCCGCAGCCCTACTGATCGAGCGCACCCGCGAGGCGCTCGTACGCGCGATCAAGGCAGTGCACCCAGGTCGCGAGGTGAACGTCATCGGCCGCGTGATCGAGTCCTACGCGAAGCGCTTCGGGTACGGCGTCGTGCGCGACTACACGGGTCACGGGGTCGGCGAGGCGTTCCACTCCGGGCTGGTGATCCCGCATTACGACGCCGCGCCGAACCATGACACGGTGATCGAGACCGGCATGGTCTTCACGATCGAACCCATGCTCACCCTGGGCACCGAGTCCTGGGAGCTGTGGGACGACGGTTGGACCGTGGTCACCGCCGACCGGAGCCTGACTGCGCAGTTCGAGCACACCCTCCTCGTCACCGAGCACGGAGCGGAGATACTGACACTGCCATGAGAGCCGACTGCGCAGGACAGCCCACCGGAGCGTTCGGGGTCGACATCGGCGGTTCCGGGATCAAGGGAGCGCCCGTCGACCTGATCGTCGGCGAGCTCAGCACCCCTCGGGTGCGGATCCCCACCCCAGACCCGGCAACGCCGAAGGCGGTCGCGAAGGTCGTCGCGGGGCTCGTCGATTCCTTCGACCTGCCGAAGTACCTTCCGATCGGGGTGACGTTCCCGGCACCGATCGTGCACGGCGTCGCGAAGCTTGCCGCCAACGTCGACGAGTCATGGATCGGCACGGACGTCTCCGAACTCATCGGAAAGCACACCGGTCGCGCCGTCTTCGCGGTCAACGACGCCGATGCCGCCGGCTACGCCGAGGTGCTCTACGGCGCCGCGCGCGGTGTCCGGGGCACCGTGTTGCTTGTCACGCTCGGAACCGGGATCGGCTCCGGCTTGATCGTCGACGGGGTGCTGGTGCCGAACACCGAGTTCGGGCACCTCGAGATCGACGGCAAGGACGCCGAGGAGCGCGCCTCCGACGCGGCTCGGGTGCGCCACGACATGTCCTGGTCGGATTGGGCGAAGCACTTGCAGCGCTACTTCCGCGTTCTCGAGGACCTGGTCTGGCCGGACCTCATCGTCATCGGCGGCGGCGTGAGCAAGAAGCACGACAACTACCTGCCGCTGTTGAGGCTCCGCACGCCGATCGTGCCCGCGGCCCTGTTCAACAACGCCGGGATCGTCGGTGCCGCGGCGCTCGCGGCCCGGGCCGGCGAGGGCGCCCGCTCGCGCGACTGAGAACGGGGAACGCGATGGCCTGGTGGCAGTTCCCGGTCGTCGCTGTGGCGCTGGTGGCACTCGACCGGCTCGCTCTCGCCGCGGAGAACCGCGGCTGGTTGTACTGGCGCCGCAGCCAGGGCGGCGGTTCCGGCGGTGGGAGCGGGGCGCTCGGCGAACTCATCGAGGTGTTCCAGCCGAGTCGCTCGTCCACGGTCGCCGAGACCGAGCGCCGACGGCTGGACATCGTGCAACGCGGCGTGGAGGGCCCGCCGTTCGGAGTCGACCTCGATGCAGGCGTGGCGTTCGTGCCGCGATCGGTGGACGGTGTCAGCCGGCCCGATTACCGTGCCAGCATGGGACTGGTGATCAGCAATCTCGCAGTTGACTGCGCCGAGCCGCGCGCGCTTGCCTCGTGGTGGGCCGAGGCGCTCGGCTGGCAGGTGATCGAGGATCCCGACCTGGAGGACGGCGCGGACGACGAGGTCGGCATCGAGCCGACGGACCGGTCGGCACCGGGTCTGCTGTTCCTGCGGGTGCCGGAGCCCAAGTCCCTGAAGAACCGCCTCCACCTCGACGTCAGACCACCGAACGGCTCGGACCAGCTGACCGAGCTCGCGCGGCTGCTCGCGATGGGGGCCCGGCGGGCCGACGTCGGGCAAGGTGCGGACGTGCCCTGGGTCGTGCTCGCCGATCCCGAGGGCAACGAGTTCTGCCTGCTGCGGGGCGAAGCGGCCGAGTAGCACCCGGAACCGCCCCGCTCGGTCGCGCACGCCGGTGACACGCTTGAGCGGATGAGTTGGCCGATACGCCGGGTTCTGTGCTGAGGCCGAGTTGCCTCCGCCTCAGCGGCGGTCATCCATCTACGACGTACGTTGCCGCACGCCTCTAGCGACCTACCCGGGAGCTCGGGCGGGCCGCCCTCGAACGCTCCCTGTCTGGTCTTGCTCCGGGTGGGGTTTGCCGAGCCGCACCGGTCACCCGGTGCGCTGGTGGGCTCTTACTCCACCGTTTCACCCTTGCCGCCGGACCGAGGTCCGATGGCGGTCTGTTCTCTGTGGCACTGTCCCGCGGGTCACCCCGGGTGGGTGTTACCCACCGCCCTGCCCTATGGAGCCCGGACGTTCCTCGGCGAGGGGTTGCCCCCTCGACGCGACCGCCTGGCCAACTCATCCGTACCGCCAGTCTAGAGCGACGGACCGTGCTCGTGCTGCTGCCGCCGTCGGTGAAGTCCGGACCAGTCAGAGCACCGGGTAGCCGGAGACGACGAGCTCGGTGTCGTTCGGCCAGCGCCGCACGATGCTCACCGAGCCCGGCGGGACCCGCACCTGCATCGAGCCGAGCGGTACCGCGCCGAGCGTCATCCCTACCGCGGCCCGCACGACGACGGTGTGGCAGGCCACGACGACCGTCGCACCGCGGCGCGTCCGGACCAGGTCGTCGAGCGCCGCGCGCACCCGCACATAGACATCGGACACCGACTCGCCGCCCGGCGCCCGCACCGTCGGATCCTCGTGCCAGGTCCGGAGCAAGGCGCCGTCCCGCGCCTCGATCTCCGCACGCGTCAGACCGTCCCAACGGCCGAAGTCGCACTCGGCGAACCGGGCATCGGTCGCCGCCGACAGACCCAGGCGTTCGGCCAGGATCCGTGCCGTCTCCTGGGTGCGCACCATCGGCGACGCCAGCAGTTCCGTCGGTACCGCGAGGTCGGCCCACAAGTCGCGGCCGACGCGCGCGAGGACCTCGGCCGCGGCCGTCACCTCCGCCCGGCCGACGCTCGTCAGACCCGGCCCGGGAACGGACGAGCCCGAGTAGGCGTGCGACACCGTCAGCGGCGTCTCTCCGTGCCGGACCAGCACCACCGTGACGGGAGCCTCGTCGTCGAACCGAGCCGGCGCACCCGAGGGACGCTGCGCACGGCTGGGGACCTCGGCTGCCGGAACCACCCGCACCTGACCCGTCGGGGTGCCCGACCGCGCGGCGGAACCGGGCGCCGCGGCGACGAGGTCCCGGGCGATGGTCTGGCGGGTGTCCATCGCCTCGTTGGCGAGAGCATCAGCGGCGGTGTTCGCGGCCCGTGGCACCCAGGTGTATGTGACCCGCCCCGGTGGGCAGACCGCGCGCGCCTCGGCCGCGAGCCGGCGCATTTCCTCGTGCTTGACCTGCCAGCGGCCGGACATCTGCTCGACGACGAGCCTGGAGTCCGCCCGGACGTCGATGCGCGCTTCGGGGTCGATCTCGACCGCTGCGCGGAGCCCTTCGATCAGGCCGGTGTACTCGGCGACGTTGTTCGAGACAATCCCGAGGTAACCGGCACGCTCCGCGAGCACAGCCCCGGTCGAGGGGTCGCGGACCAGGGCGCCGTACCCCGCGGGCCCTGGGTTGCCCCGCGATCCGCCGTCGGTCTCGACGACCAGTCGTCGCTCACTCATCGCACCCCGTCGGTCACAGTCCGGAGTCGTCGAGCCGGACCAGGATGCGCCCGCACTCCTCGCACCGGACCACCTGCTCAGGTGCCGCGGCGCGGATCGCCGCGAGGTCCGTCGCGTTGACGTCCAGCCGGCACCCGCCACAGCGCCGGGCGCGCAGCGCCGCCGCGCCGAGCCCCCCGGACTGGCCGCGCACCTTCTCGTACAGCGACATCAGGCCCGCGTCGAGGCCGGTGGCCGCCACGATGCGCTGGGCCGCGACCTCGGTCTCCTCCGCGTCCACGGCGGCGAACTCCCGGTCTCGCTCCTCGGCCGCAGCGCGCTCCTGCTCGGCCAGGGCGTCGCTCGCCTTGGTCAGCCCGGCCAGGGCGCTCTCGTGTGCCTCCAGCCGCTCCATCACCTCGAGCTCGACGTCCTCGAGCTCCGACCGACGGCGGGCGAGCGCGGTCAGTTCGCTCGTCAGGGCTTGCAGGTCCTTGGGAGTCCCGGTTCCGGAGTCCAGCCGGGTCTGATCGCGCGTCTCGCGGGAGCGGACCTGCTCCACGTCCGCCTCGGCCTTCGCGACTTCGCGACGAAGGTCGCTCGCCGCGGTGCGCGAGGCCACGAGTGCCGCGTCGATGTCCGCCCGGCGCACCGCGAGCTCGTCGATCCGGGCGCGCACCGGGAGCGTCTGCCGACGATGCGCGAGCTGTGCCGCGCGGGTGTCGAGGGCCTGGACGTCCAGCAACCTGCGCTGGTCCTCGGGCGGTGCGATCGTCACGATGGCTTCAGTCCCTTCAGTGCTGTTCAGGGTTCGGGACGCGAGCAGTCCACGGGTCCGTGACGCGCCCGCTGACCCGGGTCTCCACGGTAGCGCCGGCGGCGCCCAGATCCGCGACGAGGGTCGCCGCCGCACGTTCGAGCCACGGCCACTCGCTCGCGAAGTGCGCCAGATCGACGAGGAACGGGCGACCGCCGCCGTCGTGCTCGGCGCGGTCCCGCGCCTCGGAGGCGGGGTGGTGGCGGAGGTCGGCCGTGACGTACGCGTCCGCCCCCGAGGCGCGCACGGCGTCGAACAACGAGTCACCGGAGCCGCCGACCACCGCAACCCGCGTCACCCGCGCGTCCAGGTCGCCGGCGAGCAGCACGCCTTGTGCGGTGGTGGGGACGGCGTCCGCGACGCGCCGCCCGAACTCAGCCAAGGTCGCGGGCACAGTGAGCCGCCCGATCCGCCCGATGCCGACGCCGCCTGGCCAGGTGGCCAGCTCGAGCACGTCGAAGGCCGGCTCCTGGTAGGGATGGGCACCGCGCATCGCCGCAATCACCGCGGTGCGGGCGGTCCGCGCCGCGACCATCTCGATTCGGGTCTCGGCGACCTGGGCGACCCGTCCGATCTCCCCGAGCGCGGGTCGCGCGTCGCCGCCGGGCGTGAAGGTACCGAGGCCCGTGGTCGTCCAGGCGCACCGCGTGTACGCACCGATCGCCCCGGCTCCGGCCGACGCCATCGCGTCGATCACGGCGTCGGCAGCGTCCGTGGGCGTGAAGACGACGTGCTTGTCGAGCGGTTCAGCCGGCGTCGGCACGAGCGGTTCTAGGTCCACCAGACCGATCGCCTCGGCCAACGCGTCCGCGACGCCGCCGACGGCAGCATCGGCGTTCGTGTGTGCGACGTGCAGAGCGATCCCGGCCCGGACGAGGCGGTGCGCGACCAGCCCCTTGAACGTGGTCGCAGCGATCGAGTGGACCGGGCGCAAGAAGAGCGGGTGATGGGTGACGAGCAGGTCGGCACCCCACTCGATCGCCTCGTCGACGACGACACCGGCCGGGTCGACGGCGAACAGCACCTTGCGGACCGGCTGAGTGGGATCGCCGAGCGCCAGCCCGACCGCGTCCCATGACTCGGCGTACGACGGTGGGTACCTGCGCTCGAACGCGCCGATGACCTCGGCCAGGCTGGCCGCGGCAGTCGACTGCGCGTCCCCACTGTTGCCCGCTGTGCTGCTCACGCCCCGAGGCTACCTCCCGGCGCGCCGGCCCCGACGGCTCAACGCGGGTCTAGCGGCGGGCGAACGCCGCGCCGAGCTTGGCACCCCAGAGCTCCGAGCGCTCGACCTCGCCGCCGCTGAGCGTCCCGGTGTTCGCGTCGATGATGAAGCCTTCGGCCGGGGTGACGATCCGGAAGCCCACCTGGCCCAGTCGCTTCTCCGCGGTCTTCGCCGCGGAGCCTGGCAGGAAGGGCTTCTTCACCCGCGTGTCGAATGCCGCGGCGGCGTAACCGAGCGGGACGTGCAGCAGGTCCAGCCACTCCCGGAGCGTCCGCCCGTGTGGGACGAACTGGTGCGACGCGCCGCGGCTGTCCTTGCCGCGCACCGAGCCGAACGCCTGGGCCGATGCACCGACGATGAGCAGGGAGAGGTCGGCCGGAACCGTCGTCGGAGCATGGGCCACGTCGACCAGCTCCACCCGGCCGTACGCCGCCATCGCGTTCGCGACGGTCTCGGCGACCAGCCGGGTGTTACCCCGAGATCGATTCGTACACCACAAGCGCTCGCATTCGCGGACCGCTCCCCTCTCAGGGCGGACGCTACTCGGAACGCTTCAACGCATGTTGACCTGGGAAGATATTTCACCCCTGGCACTCGCGCTATCGAGAGGAAGCGAGACGGACGGTCCGTGACGACCGGCGTGTCGGGTGGGCCCGGCCGGTCTCGAACCGACGACCTCCGCGGTGTAAACGCGGCGCTCTGACCAACTGAGCTACAGGCCCGTGACGGCTGCCCAGCCTACCGGCACGGGCAACCGGACTCCGCAACTTCGGAGACCGACCGGCGCCAACCGCGGGACGGCCGGCCCAGCGGTGCGCTGGGATCAGAGCGCGGCGAGCGCGAGACGGTAGCCCTCGAAGTCCCGCACCTGTCCGGGTTGGTTGACGACGCTCCAGCGGACGAGTCCGTCGGCGTCGATCAGGAAGCTGCCGCGCAGGGCGCGGCCGCGGTCCTCGTCGAACACGCCGTACGCGCGCGCCGTCTCGCCGTGCGGCCAGAAGTCCGACAAGACCTCGAAAGTGATGCCCTGCTGTTCCGCCCACGCGCGCTGGGCGAAGGTGGCGTCACACGAGATCCCCAGGACGGTGACACCGGCCTGCTCGAATTCCTCGATGTTGTCGCGCAGCTCGCACAGCTCACCGGTGCAGATCCCGGAGAACGCGAACGGGAAGAACACGAGGACGATGGGCTTGCCGCGCAGGTCCGCGAGGTGCACGGGGGTCCCATGCGTGTCCGGAAGGGTGAAGCCGGGAGCGCTCGAACCCAGCTCGATGGTCATGGTGTGTTGCCCTCGGGTAGATCGTTGTCAGCGGCCGCGGCCGCGTGTTCCCAGCCTGGTCGCCGACCAGTCGGGTGCGATCGACATGGTGCTCGTGGCGTGCAGACCGGCGGTCGTCGCCGCCTCGTCGATCACGCTGTGCTCGACGTGGCCCGGGCGGCCCGCCTTGGGTGTCAAGACCCAGATGACACCGCCGTCGTTGAGCACGATCTGCGCATCGACGAGCACGTCGGTGAGGTCGTCGTCGTCGGTCCGGTGCCAGATCAGGACGACGTCGGTCACGTCGTCGTACTCCTCGTCGACCAGCTCGCTCCCGACGATCTCCTCGATCTCGGACCGAAGGTCCTGGTCGACGTCGTCCCGGTATCCGAACTCCTGGACCACCAGGCCGTTGGCCAGGCTCAGCCGGTCAGCCATGCCGGCCGCGCCAGAAGTCGCTGCCACCCTCAGATCTCCCTGTCATCGACGCGCCCGCTCCCTGACCGGCAGGCTCCGTGCGATCACGCTAGCCCACCGCAGAGGTTGGCACCCTGACAAGCGCCCCATTGCGAGCATTGTCGCGGAGATCACGCCCGGCTCGACCCGTCCCGGTGTGACTTTCACCTGGCCGCGGGCAGAGAATGGGCGAACGGCCGACGGCGCAACCGCGCCACGATGGGCGGGCGCCCGGCAATCCGCCGCGGCGCGGACGAGAGGCGAGGTTTCTTGTGCTTGGACGCAACGACGCTGCCCCATTCGTCAACCCACTGCTCTTCGCGGTGCCGGACATCGATCCGGGTGAGACGAACGAGTGGCTCGAGGCTTTCGACGGCCTGGTCGACGAGCGAGGCGGTCCCCGTGCCCGCTACATCCTGCTGAGCCTGCTCAAGCGCGCCCGGGAGCGCAGCGTCGCGGTCCCGACGCCCATCGTCACGCCGTACATCAACACGATCGGTGTCGCCGAAGAGCCGTTCTTCCCGGGTGACGAGGCAGTCGAGAAGCGCTACCGGCTGTGGAACCGTTGGAACGCCGCGGTGATGGTGACCCGCGCGCAGCGGCCCGGCCTCGGCGTCGGCGGCCACATCTCGTCCTACGCCTCTTCCGCGACCCTCTACGAAGTCGGTCTGAACCACTTCTTCCGTGGCAAGAGCCACCCCGGCGGCGGCGACCAGGTCTACTTCCAGGGCCATGCTTCCCCGGGGATGTACGCCCGGGCGTTCCTCGAGGGGCGACTCACGGCAGCCCAGCTCGATGGATTCCGCCAGGAGAAGTCGTCCGTCGGCGGCGGCCTGCCGTCCTACCCGCACCCGCGCCTGCTGCCGGACTTCTGGGAGTTCCCCACCGTCTCGATGGGCCTCGGCCCGGCCTCGGCCATCTACCAGGCCTGGATCAACCGGTACCTGCACAACCGCGGCATCAAGGACACCAGCGACCAGAACGTCTGGGCCTTCCTCGGCGACGGTGAGATGGACGAGCCGGAGAGCCGCGGCATGCTGCAGCTTGCCGCCCAGCAGAACCTCGACAACCTCACCTTCGTCGTCAACTGCAACCTGCAGCGGCTCGACGGCCCGGTCCGAGGCAACGGCAAGATCATCCAAGAGCTCGAGGCGACCTTCCGCGGCGCCGGCTGGAACGTCATCAAGGTCGTCTGGGGCCGCGGGTGGGACGCCCTGCTCAATGCTGACAAGGACCGTGCCCTGGTCAACCTGATGAACAACACCCCCGACGGCGACTACCAGACCTATCGCGCCGAGTCCGGCGCATTCATCCGCGAGCACTTCTTCGGACGCGACCCGCGGACCAAGGCGCTGGTGGCGAACATGACCGACGACGAGATCTGGGCACTCAAACGTGGCGGGCACGACTACCGCAAGATGTACGCCGCCTACGCCGCGGCGACCGCGCACACCGGTCAGCCGACCGTGGTCCTCGCGAAGACCATCAAGGGTTATGCACTGGGCAGCGGCTTCGCGGGTCGCAATGCGACCCACCAGATGAAGAAGCTCGCCACCGATGACCTCAAGGTCATGCGGGACCGGTTCCAGATCCCGATCACGGACGAGCAGCTCGAGGCTGAGCCGTACCAGCCGCCGTACTACCACCCGGGGCCGGACGCCCCCGAGATCCAGTACATGCTCGAGCGCCGTCGCGCGCTCGGCGGCTTCCTGCCGGAGCGGCGCAGCACCTACCCGCCGATCACGCTTCCGGACGAGAAGCCGTACGAGATCCTCGCCAAGGGCTCAGGCCAGCAGCACGTCGCGACCACGATGGCCTTCGTGCGGCTCTTCAAGGAGCTGCTCAAGGACAAGGAGTTCGGCCACCGCCTCGTGCCGATCATCCCGGACGAGGCCCGCACCTTCGGCCTCGACTCGATCTTCCCGAGCGCGAAGATCTTCAACACCCAGGGGCAGCACTACCTGTCCGTGGACCGCGAGCTGATGCTCTCCTACAAGGAGTCCGAGTCCGGGCAGATCTTGCACACGGGCATCAACGAGGCCGGTTCGGTGGCCGCGTTCCAGGCCGCCGGTACGTCGTACGCCACGCACGGCGAGCCGCTCATCCCGGTCTACATCTTCTACTCGATGTTCGGCTTCCAGCGGACCGGCGACGCGCTGTGGGCCGCGGGCGACCAGATGACCCGAGGCTTCCTGGTCGGCGCCACGGCGGGTCGCACGACGCTCACCGGCGAAGGCCTGCAGCACGCCGACGGCCACTCACCACTGCTCGCGAGCACCAACGCCGCCGTCGTGCACTACGACCCGGCCTACGGCTACGAGATCCGGCACATCGTGCGCGACGGTATCCAGCGGATGTACGGCGACGACGGCCGCGACCCGAACGTCATGTACTACCTCACCGTGTACAACGAACCGATCCTGCAGCCCGCCGAGCCGGCGGACCTCGACGTCGACGGCGTGCTGCGCGGCATCTACCTGCTCTCCCCCGCCGACGGCGACGGCCCGAAGGCGCAGATCCTCGCCTCGGGCGTCGGTGTGCCGTGGGCGCTCGAGGCGCAGCAGCTGCTCGCGCAGGACTGGGGCGTGCGCGCCGCGGTGTGGTCCGTGACGAGCTGGAACGAGTTGCGCCGCGACGGCCTCGCCGCCGAGGAGCACGCGTTCCTGTACCCCAGCGAGGAGCCGCGGGTGGCGTACCTGACCGCCAAGCTCCAGGAGGCCGACGGACCGTTCGTCGCGACCACCGACTACAGCCACCTGCTCGCCGACCAGGTGCGCCAGTGGATCCCGGGCGAGTACGCCACCCTCGGCGCGGATGGGTTCGGCTTCTCGGACACGCGCGCCGCGGCCCGCCGTCACTTCAAGATCGACGGTCCGTCGACCGCGGTGCGGGTGCTCCAGATCTTGGCGCGACGCGGCGCGGTCCCGGCCGATGCCCCGGCGCGGGCGATCGAGCAGTACCGGCTGCACGACGTCAATGCCGGCACCTCCGGCAACGCCGGCGGTGCCTCCTGATCGTGACGGGTGGGGCCGATCGGCCCCACCCGCGGTCGTAGCGGGGGGGCGGCGGCTCAGCGCCGTTTCAGAGCCAGGCGGGACAGCGCTTCAGCGTTGTCCCGGCGGCGCGTCGCTCTCGGCCTGCGCGATCTTCTCCTCGAACTCGGCCGCCACAGCAGCCGCCGCCTTGGCGTCCCGGTGACCCTGGATGGCCTCCAGGTGCCGACGAGCGTCGAAGGGGCGGTCTGCCTCGAGCGTCGCCGCGATCAGGTGCTTCGCGGCCCGAGGTGTGTGCTCGAGCGGGCGCCATTGCCCGATGCCGAGCCCGATCGCCTCCACCGGGAGGTTCGCCTCGCGCAGGATCAACAGACCCTCGGCGAGCGCTTCCCCGGTGCTGTCCCGCTCGGCGGCCGTCGCCAAGCGCCGGATCGCGCCGTCGTGGTCGTGGTGGATCGAGAGCCGAGCCAGCTCGAGCAGCGGGTACCAGGCCCTCGGGTTCCCGGAGAACTCCTCGGCGAGGGCCCAGACCGCGAGGTCGGCCTGGCGGGCCCGCGCCGTCGGGTCGAGCGACGCCGTCAACGGGTCCTCGTCCTCGTGCGGCGCGGTCGCGTGCCGCCGCACGATCTCGGCCAGCGCACGGAACGCCTGCTCGTTGTTCGGGTTGTCGCTCAGCATGGCGCGCAGGCCGTCCTCGTGCGCCGCGTCACCACGGCGCTCGCCCGTCGTCTGACGGCGCACCCCCACCTTGGACGCCGACGAATGGCGCCCAAGCAGGGACCGAAGGCGATCCACGATGGCCATACGGTGACGATAGCCGTTCGACCGTCCGGATGGTCCTCAAAGTGACTGCAACCGGTCCGCCACGAACGCGATCACCGGACAGGTCTTTGTGGAGTCCCGACAAGACGGTCGTATGCTCGACGACATGACCCACCGCGCGGACCCCGGAGCGGCGGAGACACTGCGCCGGCTCCGTTCCGGCAGCGGGCTGCTGACCACCGCGGCGCTCCGCCGACTCGACGAGCAGCTGTCCTGGTACCGCGAGCTCCAGGCGGAGGACAGGTCGTGGGTCGGCCTGGTCGCCCAGGCCGGCATCAACTCCTTCATCGGCTGGATGGAGAACCCCGAGAACGCGCCGCACGGCGCGCACGAGGTCTTCGCGACCGCACCGCCGGAACTCACCCGCTCGATCTCGCTACAGCACGCCCTCCAGCTCGTGCGCGTCGTCGTCGACGTGGTCGAGTCGCACAGCGACGCACTCGCCGCCCCTGGCTCCGAGCGCGAGCTGCGGGAAGCCGTGCTCCGTTACTCGCGGGAGGTCGCGTTCTCGGCAGCCGAGGTCTATGCGCGTGCCGCGGAGGTGCGCGGGGCCTGGGACGCGCGACTCGAGGCGCTCGTGGTGGACGCGCTCGTGCGCGGCGGCGCGGACAGCTCGCTGCGCTCACGGTTTGCCGCGCTGGGCTGGTCCGGACACGGCGCGACTCTCGTCATGGTCGGCACCACCTCCCCACCACTGGACGAGGTGCGCGCCGCGGATCTCCGCCGAGCGACGCGTCGAGCCGCCGACGACGCGCTGGTCGGCATCCAGGGCGAGCGACTGATCGTCGTGCTGGGTGGCGAGGGCGATCTCCGCGCGGCCGCGATGAGCCTGGTGCCGCGGTTCGGACCGGACCCGGTCGTCATCGGGCCGACGGTCGCCGGGCTCGAGGAGGCCACCATGTCCGCGCAGGCCGCTCTCGCCGGGCTGGCCGCCGCGACCGCCTGGCCGAGCGCTCCACGGCCGGTGCTGGCGGACGACCTGCTCCCGGAGCGCGTCCTCGCCGGTGACGACTCGGCCCGACGTACCCTCATCGAGCACGCCTACCGCCCGCTGCGCGACGCCGGTGGCGCGTTGCTCGAGACGCTCTGGGGTTACCTCGAGCACGGCCGGTCCCTCGAAGCTGCCGCGCGGGTCCTGTACGTACACCCCAACACGGTGCGCTACCGACTGCGCAAGATCGCCGAACTGACCGGCTGGGATCCGCTCGACCCTCGCGAAGGATTCGTGCTGCACACGGCCCTGGCCACCGGCCGACTGGACGCACGCGCGTGACCTGGGTCACGGTCTTGTGCACTTCCTACAAAGACCCGACCGAACCTTGTGCCAGCCGTAGGCCCGATGGGTACCCGGCCATGCGGCAGAGTTGACCCGTGCTTGCGATCATCTGCCCTGGACAGGGCGCCCAGACCCCCGGAATGCTCGCCCCGTGGCTCGAGGTCCGCGGGCTGGCGGAGCAGCTCGGCCGTCTCGCCGAGGCGAGCGGGACGGACCTCCTGACCCACGGCACGACGTCGGACGCGGACACGATCCGCGACACGGCAATCGCCCAGCCGCTGATCGTCGCGACCACCCTCCTCTCGGCCCATGCGGTCGGCCCCGCACTCGTGCTCTCGGCGGGCGTGCTCGCCGGACATTCCGTCGGTGAGTTCGCGGCGGCCGCACTCGCGGGAGTCCTCACCGAGGACGAGGCCCTCGCGCTCGTCGCGGCGCGCGGCGCCCTGATGGCCCGGGCCGCCGCGGCGACGCCGACCGGGATGTCCGCCGTGCTCGGTGGCGACCCGGACGAGGTGCTCGCGACGCTCGAGACGCTCGGCCTGACGGCGGCCAACGTGAACGGCGGCGGGCAGGTGGTCGCTGCCGGTGACCTCGACGGCCTGGCCGCGCTGGCCGCGAACCCCCCGAGCCGGGCCCGCGTCATCCCGCTCCAGGTCGCCGGCGCCTTCCACACCCGCTACATGCTCGACGCCCGCGAGCAGCTCGCAGCGCACGCGGCCGCGCTTAGCCCTCGCGACCCGATCGTTCCGCTGCTCGCCAACCGCGACGGCGCGGCCGTGAGCACCGGCAGCGAGGCACTCGCCGCCCTCGTGGCGCAGGTCGCGAACCCGGTGCGCTGGGACCTGTGCCAGGAGATGTTCGCCGCGATCGGCGTGACCGGGATGCTCGAGCTGGCCCCGGGGGGCGTGCTCACCGGCCTCGCGCGGCGTACCCTGCCAGGCGTGCAGACGGTCGCCCTGAAGACTCCCGACGACCTCGACGCCGCCCGCGCCCTCGTGGCGCGCCACTCCGATGAAGCACCCGACACCCAGGAGCAGCACGCGTGAGCCGTACCCTCACCCAGGCCACCGGACCGGCCCACAGCCGCATTCTCGGGATCGGTGGCGTCCGCGGCGAGCGGGTCGTTCCGAACGACGAGCTCGCCGGTTCGATCGGCTCTTCCGATGAGTGGATCCGCCAGCGCACCGGCATCGTGACGCGCCGTCGCGCCGGCAAGGACACCGACGTGCTCGACCTGGCCGAGGGCGCCGCGAACGAAGCGCTCCGGTACGCCGGGCTGACCGGCGCCGACATCGACGTCGTGATCGTCTCGACCGTCACGTTCTTCCAGCAGACGCCGGCCGCCGCAGCCATCATCGCGGACCGGATCGGAGCGACGCCGGCGGCGGCGTTCGACATCTCGGCGGCCTGCGCGGGCTAC